>Ga0207667_10000514_pt1 | contig 51023 bp, 36 predicted proteins | sample KBSCornC52_FD_184301 | JGI IMG/M metagenome (GOLD analysis project Ga0207667, IMG submission 184301) | Corn rhizosphere microbial communities from Kellogg Biological Station, Michigan, USA - KBS Corn C5-2 (SPAdes) (version 2) | ecosystem: Host-associated > Plants > Roots > Rhizosphere > Soil ... | reverse complement strand
ATGCGGGGGTCTCGACCTGGACCCCATCTGTGCCGAGCTCACCTACGGGCTGGAACGCATCGCAGCCTTTCTGCAGGATGTCGACTCGATCTATGACATCGTGTGGGCCATCGATCCAGACACCGGCGCGCCTGTCACCTATGGCGATGTTCGGTTGCAGGAAGAACTGCAGTTCTCCGTCTACAACTTCGAATTTGCCGAGGTCCCCAAGCTCTGGGAGCATTTCAACCTGTACGAAGCCGAAGCGCAGTCGCTGCTTACCCAGGCCGGCGATTTGCTCAAGAAGGAAGACGCGCCCGCAACCGAGAAACGCCGCTTCCCTCTTCTGGCCACTTACGAACTGGCGCTCAAGTGCTCGCACCTTTTCAATCTGCTCGACGCCCGTGGAGCGATCAGCGTCACCGAGCGTGTAGGCATTATCGGCCGCATCCGCAACCTCGCTGTTGGCGTCGCGAAAGCATACGCACAACAGCAGAATGCAGCTTAATACAGCTCTTAGCTGTCAGGTCTCAGCCCCTTCCGCGCAAGATGAAGCGGCATCGGACCACGCAATAAAGCTGAAAGCTCATCGGCAACTGAGTTTCGCAGAAAGTTACCAAGTTATGTCAGATTTTCTACTCGAAATCGGCCTTGAAGAAGTACCCGCGCGCATGATCGCCTCTGCCGAGGCCGAACTGGGCCGCCGCATCAACGATCTGCTCACGCGCGAGCGCCTGCTTGGGCCCGCCTCAACGGTCACCACCTTCTCCACCCCGCGTCGCCTTGCCGTTCTCGTGGAAGACGTGCTCGCGACCCAGGCCGATACCCAAGAAAAGCTCACCGGCCCATCATGGAAAATCGCATTCAAAGACGAAGTTCCCACGGCAGCTGCCGAAGCCTTCGCAAAAAAGGCGGGCGTAACCATCGCCGCTCTCGAAAAGGTCACAACACCTAAAGGCGAGTACGTGGGCACGACAGTAACGCGCGCAGGGCGCGCCGCCGCTGAGTTGATGGCCGCCGAGTTGCCCAAAGAAGTCCTCGGCATCTACTGGGCAAAAAACATGTACTGGCGCCCCGGCAAGCCGGAGCGTTTTGTGCGGCCAGTGCGCTGGGTAGTCGCCATGCTCGGCACCAAAGTTGTCGATCTCGAAATAGCCGGCATTGCCGCTGGAAACACAAGCCGCGGACATCGCATTCTCCACCGCGACCACGCCGTGGTTTTACCTTCGGCCAAAAGCTATGCCGAGACATTACGCGCCGCAGGTGTCGTAGCGGACGTGGCTGAGCGCCGCCAATCCATTCGCAAAGCGCTGGATGCCGTAACCCGCACCGTTCCTGGTGCGCGCTGGCGCGAAGATGAAGCCCTTGTTGACACTGTGGTGCACCTCACGGAATGGCCAACCGTCATCCTCGGTGAGTTTGAGTCAGAATACCTCGCCCTCCCTGAAGAGGTTCTGGTCACCGTGATGCGCGATCACCAGAAGTACTTCGCCGTTGAAGCCGCAGACGGCAAACTCGCTCCGCATTTTCTCGCCGTCCTCAACACGAAGGTGGACGACGCGGGCCGCAACATCATCCGCCACGGGAACGCCCGCGTGCTCCGAGCTCGCTTCAAGGACGCGCGCTTTTTCTGGGACTTCGATCAGAAGATACCGCTCGCGGAACGGGTCGAAAGCCTCAAGTCCGTAACTTTCCAAAAAGAACTTGGCAGCTACCACTGGAAGACCGAAGAGAATCTGCGCGTCACCCAAAATCTCGAAGCCAAGCTGATGAGCGACTATGGTGTCCGCTTTGACCCATATCGCCTGAAGACCGCCGTTCGCCTGGCCAAAACCGATCTCACAACTGAACTTGTGAAGGAATTCACTGAACTGCAAGGCATCATCGGCGGCCTGTATGCTCGCGCGCAGGGTCTTGGTGAAGTGGTTGCGCAGGCCATCTACGACCAGTACAAGCCCGCTTCGACTGACGATGCAATCCCCTCTACGATTGAAGGCCGCGTACTCGGTCTCGCCGATCGCATACAAACCATCACCGCCATGTTCGGCATTGGCAGCGCACCCACTGGTTCGAAGGATCCCTTCGCACTGCGTCGCGCCGCGAACGCCATCGTCAAGATCCTCGCTGAGTCCGGCCTGCCGTTAACGCTCGGCGATGTCGTCGATGCCGGCGGAGCGAGAGACGCAAACCGCGAACAGGTAGTCGCGTTCCTGCGCGAGCGGCTGCACTTCTATCTCAAAGACGTGCGCGGCTATGCCTATGACGTCGTCAATGCAGTGCTCGCAGCAGGCGCAGACGATGTGATCGACGCAATTGCTCGCGCGGAAGCGCTAACAGCCGTGCGCGGATCGGATGACTTCGCCGCCATCTCCACCGCTTTCAAGCGCATCAAGAATATTCTGCGGCAAGCTGAAGAAAAGAAATTTGTACTCGGCTCCGCAAAAGACGTCACGCTCTCTGCAGAAGCAAAGCAGCTCAATGAGGCAGCCGCTGCTCTCGCACCTGAAGTTGCATCGCTTCGCCAGATTCGCTCTTACAACGAGGCGTTGGCTCTGATCGCAACACTGCGGCCGACAGTCGATACGTTTTTCGACAAGGTCATGGTGCTTGATCCAGACGAAAGGTTGCGCGGTGCGCATCTCGGACTGATCGATGGAGTGCTTCGCAATTTCTCCACCATCGCCGATTTCAGCGAAATCGTCGTGGCATAACTTCAGTCAAAGTTAGTTTCAGTCGAACGCGCTGTCATGTTGAGCGGAACCGATCCAATTTTTGGATCGGTGGAGTCGAAAGATCCGCGGTTGCTGTTGTATCCTCTTGCCGTCCCTCTGATGTTGCCTTTAGGCAACAACTGCATCCTTGAGATATGAACAAAATCGATTCCGCCAATATCAGCATCGTCCGCCCGGAGCAATTCAGTCCCGGTACATCGCAAACGCCCGGCTCGCAGCGCTATGCCGCCATCTGCGGCGAGTTGGGCGTCACTACCGGCATGTGGGGCGGCACATTCCTCGTTGAGCCGGGAACGCGTACCGGAATCCATTATCATGGCGCGCAGGAAACAATCGTCTATGTTCTTGAAGGCGAGTCCTTCGTGCAATGGGGCGAGCACGGTGAGTACTCAGCAACCGTGAAAGCCGGCGACTTCCTTCACGTCCCCGCCGGACTGCCTCATCGCGAAATCAACCCTTCAAAAGACAAGCCGTTCCGCTGGATCGTAATCCGCAGCACGTCAGAACCGATAATCGTGAATCTACCCGATGATTTCTGGGACATGCCCGTCGCTGATCCTTCAGTACGAATAAGTAATGGCTAGAAGCTAAAAACTAAGCACTGACTTTCTCGCACCGCTTCACAAAGTCCGGATCGATCTCCACGCCCAGCCCCGGCCCGCTTGGCACGCGAATCACTCCATGCTCATCGCTCCGCAGACTCGAGGTCGCGCAGTGGTACGGCAGTTCGCTGTTGAATTCCTTGAACTCGTGGTACGGCCCGGAGTTTGGAATCGACGACACAAAATGCATCATGTACACGTATCCCAACCCCGTTGACGAGATGTGCGGGATGCACTGTTTACCAAACGCATGGGCCATTCGCGCTATCTGGGTGCAGCGGATCATGCCGCCGAAGTAAAACATGTCCGGCTGCACAATCGACAAACCCCCGTTCGCCACCAGCCAGCGGAAGTTGTGCGTGCTCGGCTCCTGTTCTCCGCCGGCAATCGGAATTTCAAGCGCGTCGGCAACAGCCTTGGTCTCTTCATACCAATCGAACGGCACGGGCTCTTCGTAAAAAGCGTACTTGTACTCCTGCATCAACTTGCCAATCGGAATCGCTTCAGCGACGGTGTACGACCCGTTCGAATCGGCAGAGATGATCATCTCGTCGCCAAACGTTTTGCGCACCAGCGGAATGAGCTTTTCGCTGCGGCCCTTCGGGAATTCGGTGTGGCTCATGCGGCCGCCGAGTTTGAACTTGATGGCCTTGGCATGAGAAATATCTACATCGCGCCGCAGATGTTCAATCACTTCCTCGGCAGAATTGTCGCGCTCGCCGTTTGCCTGGTAAACCGAGATGGCGGGATTGTAAATTTTGCCGCTGATCAGCAACCCGATAGATTTGTTAGCAATTTTGCCGAACATGTCCAGAATGGCGAACTCGACAGTCGCAATCGGCACCCAGATCGCCATTCCCTGCAACTTGTAATTGCTCTCATGCACGGTAACCGCGGGGATTAGCGTCTCAATGTCGCGTGCGTCCTTGCCAACGAAGAATGGGGCGATGCGCCTGACGAACATGGGATGGAGTGAGGCCATCTGTTCGGCATTCGACACTGAGATCCCCTCATGCCCATCCCTTGAACGCAAGCGGCACAGATACTGGTGTTGCAGGTGAAGAAGTTCGACCGACTCGATGATCACCGGATCGGGGAAGAGTTCCCGCTTGAACACCGGCTGCCTGAGAACCTCGTCCAGCCGCGCATAACGGTCTTGGAGAGTCCCGGGAAGCCCATGCCGCGGCGCGTTTAAAAACTGGCCCGATAAACCTAACGGCAACGAAACGGCTCCGGCCGCTGTCCCCGCGATAAACCCACGTCGGCTGCAATTCACAAAGATTCCCCCCTCAACTGGATAGAACGCGCACTGTTCAGCAATGGCAGCAATTCTAATCTGATTGAAAGCAGAGTCGAAATGTGTGCCGTTGCTCAAACTGGCCGGATTAGTTGCTTGGAGCATAGTACCCAGACCGGACCGAAATTGAACTCACGCGGTCCGGTGGCAGGAGCGCTATGCGATGAAATGAGCCATCGTGTTTTAGGCTGGCTGGATCGTAGACGAGCCGATATTGATTTCTGCTCTCTGCTTCGATTACCCTCAGGTCCTGCCAGATTGTGTCTTCTGTATCGATGGCTTTAAATACACGCCCACCGCTCTTCAGTGCCAACTCCGTCAGAACCTCCGAACCTAACGAACTTCGCCTTTCAGGTGGGGGGCTTCGAAATGCATATATAGCAATATTGCTACGTTGACAGGCGCCCAATGCTTCTTCCACTGAAGTGTGACTTGCATTGTCCTCCCCGTCCGAGAAGAGCAAGATAACGTTACTCGTTGCCGCCGAATCCGTCTTGCCAAACCCATATAGACAAGCCCGGAAGATGGTATCAAATATGGCTGTGCCTCCGAGGGGATTCATTCTTCCGGCCTGAACGTTTCCAACTTTCTGTAACAGGGCCGCTGCATTGTTGGTCAGTGACTGCGCGAATTCAGAAGAATATCCAAAATCCATGACAAAGGCCTGGTCGCTCTTCTGTCTGAAAAATCGCTGCACAAACCTACCCGCAAGCACCTTATCGGTAGAAAGGACCTGCTGCATCGATTCACTTGTGTCGATCAGGATCCCTGCTCGAATCGGCCTATTCTGCAAAGAGTTAAATTCAACGATCCTGCGTGCCGGCTCTTCGTTGTCAAATACCTGAACATCACCAGGCTTAAGATCGTTGACCGGCAGTCCATGCAAATCCAGTGCGTGAAAGGTTAGGACCACCTCGTTAACGGGGAGTGGGAGCCGGTACGCCGTCGCAGAATTCTCCCGGCTGTCGGTAGTTTGCGACTCCAAGCTTGATGGACTACTCAGGAAAGCCAGGAACACCACACCACTTGAAACCCACAACAACACGATCCTAATGTCGATCTTTACAGGCATCGGTAAACCCACTGAGTATCAGCTTTCTTCCGATTTAGATTTTGACTCATGGCGTCAGTCGGAAGGCGTTTTGCGGATTTTGATTGCTTACCTTCCCCGAATCCCCAGCCCCTCTCTATAGTCAACTGGAATGCTCTCTTTGGAGCACATTCCAAAATAGACGTAATCAAACCCGGAATGTAGTTCCATTTAGCCTGACCTCAATTTCAGCTGTCGTAATTCCAGAAACTCCGTGCCCGGCGCCGCGTCTACAATCTATAGAGATGGCAGACACGCTTTATCTAAGCCTTTGGTACCCGAATCTGCGCGTTGCCGCCCTGCCTGACAAGCTGGTCGCAGTGCTCAGCGCCTTTGCGGCTCACGGGGGCGAGTCGGGCGTCTATGCCGCCACCGTGTGGCCTGTCGGTTGGAGCGAGCCGCCGATTTTTCAGCAGGTGTGGGGACGCAGCGGCCCAAGCGCCGCCAAGGGTGTCGAACCGCGCAACGCCGTCGAATCGGCCCTCGAAATTCTCCATGACGACTACGCTTACGAGTTCCAGATCGGCTGGAGCTTATGGGAACTCGAGAGGGGCGTGGATCTTGATGAGCGCTGGGTTCGCCAGCCGCGCCTGGTGCGCGTAACTGCTTTCGGCCCTCTTTTTGATGAGGGCGCTTACGAGCAGGACGGCCACATCCGCGTCGACTTCGGAGATGACTCTCCTTTTCTTGAAGAAGATGTGACTCTCGATTCCGTAGCCGCGCGTCACATTGAAGAAAATGTGCGCCAGCTCGTTTCGCTCACCATGGCCATCGAGAAAGGTTCCGGAGCGACAGCACGCCTTTTGTGGAGCGAACTGGGAGAGAGCCTTGCACAACGGCTCGCTGCACGGCTGGGAACGGGGAACTAGAAAGTGCACATCACCATCGAGCGGCTCCGAACTATGGTGCTGGCGGCAGGCGTTTTGCTGGTGGCGGCCCTTTGCGTTTTTCTCGGCATGGCAAAATTCCGCAACCATTTCTTCGCCCGCGAGCTGCCCAAGCGCCTTGGGATCGACATTCGCCAGGAAGCCAATGGCGTTACCTACTCGCATTCTCTGGGCGCGCACGCACAGTTCAAAATCCACGCCTCTAAAGCCGAGCAGCTTAAGAACGGCCTCATTCTCCTGCACGAAGTTCAAATCGAGCTCTTCGGGCAGGATGGCGAGCGGCTCGACCGCATTGAAGGCAACGAGTTCGAATACAACGAAAAGGATGGTACCGCTACGGCCGCTGGCCCGGTAGAAATCACGCTCCTCCGCCCGATGGCGGCGCCGGCCATTGCGCCCGGAGCAACGGCAGATAAGGCCATCAACAGCAAAGCGATTGCTAAACCGTTGGCAAACGCCGCTCAACAGGCCGCCTCCGGTGAAATCCACGTCAAAACAAGTGGCATAACCTCAAACTGGCACACCGGGGTCACCTCAACTGACCGGCGCGTCGACTTCACTCTCAATCAGGGTGCGGGCAGCTCGAACGGAGCGTCATTCGATTCCCAACGGGGCATCCTCATCCTCTCGCGCGATGTGGATCTAACAGCGACGCGTGCAGGTGACACCGTTCATATCCGTGCACAGCACGCTGAATTCTCGCGTGATGAACTCAGCGGCGATCTGACCGGCGCATCTGCGCAATACCGCAACGGCGATGCCTCGGCTGCAAGAGCCAAGCTCCTGTTTCGGCAGGACGGCTCAGTGGTCCGTCTCGATGCTAACAACGGGTTTGCGCTTGCCACTGACACCGGCGGACATCTCGCAGCTCCCACCGGCACACTCGAATTCGACGAGCACAACCAGCCGCGCCATGGCCATCTCGTTGGCGGCGTCCAGATGGACTCCGTAACAACTGCCCGCCAGGTTCACGGAACCTCGCCCACTGCCGAACTCGAATTCACAGCCAACGGCGAATTGCGCCACGCACATCTTGAGCGCGGCGTGGACTTCGCCAGCGAAGGTACGGTGCAGTCCCCGGCCAACGCGAAATCCGGCGCAGTGGCGATACCCGTGCGAACCCGCCGCGGCTGGCGCTCACCTGTCGTCGACATCGACTTCCGCGATAACGGCCCAGGCCGCGTAGAGCCCGCATCCATCCACGGCACTGGCGGTGTCGTGCTCACCGGCGAAACCCAGAGCGGCAACGCTGCTCCGGTGCCCTCGCGACTTGCCGCAGACGATCTGAGCGGCCAATTCGGTCCGAACTCGACGCTGCTCGCCATGCGAGGGATTGGGCATGCTCTGCTGTCTGAAACCAGCAGCAATGGCGCTAGTCAGACGGCCACCGGCGATCGCATCGAGGCCCACTTCGCCCCGGGATCGGGCGCAGGCGCCTCCGGCGACTCTGAGCAAGTGCAAGCGGCGGTCCTCGACGGCCACGTGGTACTGGTGCAGGACGCAGCGGCAAAGCCCGGCACAAAATCGCAGCCACCCCTCCGCGCCACAGCGGGCAAAGCCGCATATGAGAGCGCTGGCCAGTGGCTGCATCTTACGGCAAGCCCCCGCGTGGAAGACGGCGGCATGCAGGTTGCCGCAGACAAGATCGACCTATCGCAGCAAACCGGAGACGCCTTCGCTCACGGAAACGTGAAAGCCACCTGGCTCAACAACACTGGCGGCAAGCCCTCCCAGCCTGCATCCAATGGAGATACGCTCTCCATCGGGGGGCAGGGGCCGGCCCACGCCATTGCACAAGACGTGCAGATTCAGCGCAGTACCGAGGTAGCCACATTCACCGGGCATGCGCGCCTGTGGCAGCAGGACAATTCGATTTCCGCCCCGGTGATCGTTCTTAATCGCGATCAGAAATTACTTCTGGCGCACAGCACCAATTCAGCTGATCCCGTGCGCGTCGTGATGTTAAGCGCAGGGAGTCTGGATCCGTCCTCCGCCCCCGCCAGCGGGAAGTCCTCGCCCGCTTCGGTGATTCGCGTGCGCGGCAGCCAACTCACTTACTCCGATGCGGATCGCAAAGCGGTCATGCTCGGCGCCCCATTCGGCCCGGTTGTTGCTGAAACCGGTACGGCCACTTCTCAATCGAATCAGGTAGAACTCCTGCTCACCCCCACCGGCTCGCACGCGGCACAGCAGGGCGGCATCGAACGCATGACCGCATGCGGCCAGGTCGTCGTCAGCAGCAACGGCCGCCGCGGCACTGGGGAGCAGCTTACCTTTGTGGGCAATAGCGGAGAATATGTGCTCACCGGCACACCGTCTAAGCCGCCTCGGATCAACGACCCGGATCGCGGCTCCGTCACAGGAGAAGCTTTGATTTTCAATAGCCGCGATGATAGCGTCAGTATCGAAGGTGGCGGGCGCGAGGCCAGAACAGAGACCACAGTTCGCCAGGTCGATGGCAGAAGAGAGCCACAGAAATAAATGGAAATCCTGAAAGCCGAAGGAATTGGCAAGTCATACAAAGGGCGGCAGGTTCTTCGCGGAGTCGATCTCAAGATCGCCCGCGGCGAGGTAGTCGGGCTGCTCGGGCCAAATGGAGCCGGCAAAACCACCAGCTTCTATATCATCGTAGGTCTTATTGCTCCTGAAAACGGTAAGGTGCTCGTCGATGATACGGAGATTACGCGCACGCCCATGTACTTGCGGGCACGCAATTTCGGCATCAGCTACCTTCCGCAGGAGCCATCGGTGTTCCGCAAACTCACGGTTGAGGAAAACATTCTCGCCGTCCTTGAAGCACAGCCACTCGACAGCCGCGAACGCCGCGTTCGTGCTGAACGGCTTATTACCCAGCTCAACCTGGGGCACATTCGTACCACCAGAGGGTACGCGCTCTCAGGCGGTGAACGCCGCCGTGTAGAAATTGCCCGAGCCCTCTGCATTCAGCCGAATTTCATCCTCCTCGACGAGCCGTTCAGCGGCATTGATCCCATCGCAGTTTTGGAACTGCAAAAGATCATCTTCGACCTTAAAGCCAGTGGAATCGGCATTCTGATCACTGACCATAACGTTCGTGAGACACTGAGCGTAACTGACCGTGCCTACATCATCGCTGAAGGCCGTATCTTCCGCACAGGAACTCCGCGCGAGCTTGGCAACGACCTTGAGGTCCGCCGCGTCTATCTGGGTGAGGGATTCACTTTGGGCTAAGCTTCAAACCCTGGTTACAGTTAGCCCGGACATAGCGCACGGGTACGGTACCGAACTAAAATCTTGTAATGTTCCTGAGATGGGCCAGTTGCCCAAACCGGGAATGAATGACTCAAACTGGGCATTCGAAACGCGTCGGATTTCCATTAAGCTTTTCTTACGCGATTAGACTCTCATTGAGTTCAGGTACTCGGATCCACTATGGCGCTGCTACAACCAAAATTATCGTTGAAGGTGTCGCAACGCCAGGTCCTCACGCCGGGCCTGATGCAAATGGTAAGCGTGCTCGCCTTGAACAAGCTGGAACTCAAGGAGATGATTGATGCCGAGATGGTGGAAAATCCCGTCCTGGAAGAGATTGACGAGACGGTTCCAATGCTGGATGAAGTGGCAAGCCGTGCGGAGCGCGATGAGCGCGAGGAGCGGCTGGGACTGCTCGAAAAGGGAGCGGAAGAGCCCGCGGCGCTGCCCAAGGATTCTTTCAACGAAGTCGACTTTGGATCGTATTTCCAGGAATATCTCGATCCCGGTTTTGGCACACAGCCGGAATACGAAGACAGCGAGAAGCCCTCGTTTGAAAACTTTCTCTCCTCACCCACGACGCTTTCAGATCACCTGGCGTGGCAGCTGGGCGCACTGAGCCTTTCTCATGACCTGCACGCGGCAGCTGAACTTGTCATCGGCAATCTTGATGATGACGGCTATCTGGCCGCGAGTGAAGAAGAGCTGGCCGAAGCCTATTGCCAGATCGCGCAAGCAGCGCAGCCGGAAAATAATGGCGCTACGATTGAAACGTCATTGCCTCAACGAGAGGCGGCGTTCGATCTCGCCCGACGCGCGATCGATCTGGTGCAGCATCTTGACCCCGCCGGTGTCGGCGCCCGCGATCTTCGCGAGTGCCTCATGCTTCAAGTTGAAGCGCAGCGGCAGGAGTTTATTCAGCTCTACGGCAACCTGCCGGTACAGCTCGAGGAGAACTCCCATCGCAATGTCAAAGAAGAAGCAGAAGCGAAAATCGAAGAGCGCCGTCGCGCAATGGAAATTGCAGTGCTCATCGTCGATCGCCACCTGCACCTGCTGCAGAAGCGTGATCTGAAGGATCTTTCCCGCGCGGTCCAGGTGACCCAGGAAGAAGCGCACCTGGGCATGGAATTTATCCGCACGCTCGACCCGCGCCCCGGCCGCATCTACAACCGCGAGCAAACACGCCTCATCGAGCCCGACGTCGTTTTCCTTAAGCGCGGCGGCGAGTGGGTTGTCTCCATGAATGAAGAAGATCTTCCCAGCCTGCGCCTGAGCTCGCGCTATCGCCGCATGCTGGTTTCAGAAGGCACTGATAAGGAAGTTAAGGATTACGTCAAGGAACGATTCCGCTCGGCAATGCAATTGATGCGCAACATCGCACAGCGCAAAAGCACCATTCTTCGCACCTGCGAAGTGATCGTACGGCGCCAGCAGGAGTTTCTCGACAAGGGTGTTGAAGGCCTTCGCCCCATGATGATCAAGGAAGTGGCCGAAGAGATCGGTGTGCATCCTTCCACCATCAGCCGCGCCGTCGCCAACAAGTACGCGCATACGCCGCAGGGCGTGCTTGAGCTACGCTTCTTCTTCTCAGAGGGCTCGAACGGACCAGAAGGCGCAGACACACCACTCCTTGTACTCAAGCGCAAGGTCCGCAAACTTATTGAAGAAGAGGACGCGCGCCACCCGCTCACCGACGATCAGATCGCCGCAAAGCTGCATGATCAGGGCATCCAGCTTACCCGCCGCACCGTAGCGAAATATCGCGAAGACATGAACATCCCCTCTACACACCAGCGCCGCAAACGCGACTAGCGAAGAAGCTGATATCTCAGGCTTCAGCTAGCAGCTCATCTTGAGGCAAATACCCTTCTTATAAATAGCAGTCCCAATCCGGCAATTCGAAATAGTCATCACGGCCAATTAGTCGCGAACGGTTAACACTCCTGGCCATGTGGTTGCATCGCAGGAGTATCCTTGGGCATGGCCAACACGATGAAAGCCGCTGTCTTCTACGCTCCTGGAGATGTTCGCGTCGAGTCGTATAGCAGCCCGCAACTTGAACCCGGAATGGTTCTTCTGCGCATTCGACGAGTCGGGATCTGCGGGTCAGACCTCCACTACTACGAGCAGGGCCATTGCGGAACTTCGGTGCCCGACAGCCCATTCATTCTCGGCCACGAATTCTCCGCGGAAGTTGCGGACATTGGCGAAGGAGTCTCAAATGTTTCCGCCGGTCAGCGTGTCACCGCCAATCCCGCACGCGCCTGCGGCTTTTGCGACTTCTGTAAAGCAGGACGCGGAAATCTCTGCCTTGCAACCATCATGCTAGGCAGCGGCGGCTCCAGGCCGCCCATCAACGGCGCCATGGCGGAGTACGTGACCGTCCGCGCGGATCAGTGCCATGTGCTTCCCGACGAGATCAGTGACGAAATCGGCGCCATGCTCGAGCCGCTTGCTGTTGCGCTGCATGCCATCAAGCGTTCCGGCGGAGTGTCGGGAAAGCGCGTGTTAGTTTTGGGTGCGGGAACCATTGGCCGCCTGGCCGCCGCAGCCGCCAAGGCTTACGGAGCAGTTCCTGTCGCCATCACTGAGATCGTGCCGGAGCGCCGTCAAAAAGCCGCCGACTGCGGTATCCCAATCGTGTTCGATCCCGAAGGTAAGAACTTCATCGACGAGGCCCTCGAACTCACTGGCCTCGGATTTGACACGATTATTGAAGCTTCGGCATCGCCCAAAGCATTGCGCCAGGCATTCGATGTGGTGCGCCCCGGGGGGACCATCGTACAGATCGGAACACTGCCCACCGACGATATTCCACTTCCCGCTCTTCGCATCATGAGGAAGGAAATTAACTACATCGGCTCGCAACGCTATGGCGATGTATTCGAGGAAGCAATCCGCCTTGTAGGATCAGGCCGCATTAACCTGCGCCCGCTCATGAGCGACCAATTCCGTGCCGAAGACGCAGCCCGGGCTTTCAAAGCAGCCGCCGACCGCGCCCATTCACTCAAGGTGCAACTGGCTCTCTAAACCAAACCATCCCAAGCGCCCGGTATTCCAGGTTCGGACTTTCGGACCTGGGTACCACAGCTCCTGATGTCTGCAAGAACAAGGTAGCGGCTAAACGCTAACAGCTAGCAGCTTAGCGGCCGCGGTCCGTCTACATCGAGTCCGGACTCTCAATGCCCAGCCACTCCAGCGCAAGCACCAGTTCGCGCAAGGCGACAGCCGCCGTCGCCAGCAGAAATGTCTTCTTGGCCGGGTCCTCTTCCGTAAGGATGTGATGGCGGTGGTAGAAGTTCGCAAACTCCTGTGCCAACTGGAACGCATGCTTGGCAAGATGCGCCGGCTCTGAAGTAGCAATGCACTGCTCCAGCACCAGCGTGCGCCGAGCCGCCCGAAGCCAAAGCGCCCAGATATCCTCGTTCTCCTCGCCGGAAACGAACGCCGATATATCTTGCTGGCTTGCGAGCTTCTCAAATTCTGCGAGCACTGCATCAGCGGTCGTGTTCCCTTTGCGGAAAATGTTCTTGATCCTCACCGCCGCGTACTGCACATAAGGACCGGTCTCGCCCTCGAAGCTCAGCGCATCTTTGAAGTCGAAAGCGATGACAGAGTTGCGCGTGTACTTCAGCATGAAATAGCGCAGCGCGCCAATCGCAATCTGCTCCGCAATCTTCTGGCGATCTGCCTCATCGCGGCCCGTCTGTCGTGTCTCCGTCTCAGCGCGCGTTGCGGCAATCAGTCTGTCGATCAGGTCATCGGCTTTGACGCCAAAGCCCTTACGCCCGCTCACCTCAATGTACGAGCGCGACAAATCCTCAGGTGGCACATCGTACCCAAGCTCCACCGCGCAACGTGGCGTGAGTGCCACCATTTCGTAGCTGAAGTGCGTGTAGCGATCCGCCTGCTCCGTGTAACCCATTCCGCGCAGCGCCTGAATCACATTCTGCTGCGGATCAGACTGGCGCGAATCAATGACGTTGTAGATGGCCTGCGCGCCGCCAAAGCGCGGATGCGGTTCAATTCCCTGTTCGGTCGAAATCCAGCAATCGCGATCGGCATATTTGAAGAACGGTTTGTAGCCAAAGTCCTTGCCCAGCAGCCCGAATTTCCAAAGATGGTAAGCAATGTCCTTCCCCACATACGTCACTGTGCCGTTTGAGCGCACAATCACTTTGGCATCTTCGTCCACGCCCTCAGATGCGGCCGCGCCCGGCCTGGTCATCACCCAGCAGCCCTTGTTCTTGCCTTCGTTTTCGAAATACAGCACGCCGGTCTTCTTAAGTTGCTCAAAGGCGGCTTCCCAAAATTTCAGGTGTAGAATCTCGCTCTCGCGCGGCAGAAAATCGTACTCAATGCCAAGTCGCAGCATCGTTTCCAGGTGACGCCTCAGCACTGCCGTCGAAATTAGCTCGGCCATTTCGGCGGTGTCGTTGCCGCCGTGCTCAATTTCATGCAGCGTATCGAGCCGCAGCTTTTTGCGCGCAGCCTTATCTTCGTCAGTGCCTTCGCCGTACCATTGCGAAGTGCGCGCATACAGATCCCAGCAGTAGTAGTCGAACGCACCTGAATAATCGCTGCTTTTCTCACAGCTGGTAATGAGCGCGCGAACGTCATTCACAGTTTTGTCTTGCAGATGCTTGAAACCAACTACCACATCCGCAACCTGCACACCGGTGTTGTCGATGTAGTTCTGCACATCCACGTTTTGTCCGGCAGCGCGCAGCAACTTTACAAACGTATCGCCCAGGATCGCGTTGCGCAGATGCCCGATATGCGCAGCCTTATTGGGATTGATGCTGGTATGTTCAACCAGGGCGTGCAAACCGGCTGAGGAGCTTGCCGATGTTTTGCCCGCAGCCACGTCCTGCAGCATTGCGGCGCGAGCGAACCGCGCATTGAGGTATCCGGCCCCGGCCACGTCAAACCCGGCGAACCCGTCAAGGTCGCCCACGGCAGACACGATCTCCTGCGCAATTGCCTTCGGAGCCTTGCGCAATTTGCGAGCCAGCTCAAACGCAATCGGACTCGATAACTCGCCGAACTTCAGGTCCGGCGGAATCTCCAGCGGGATGTTCTCGACGTCAAGGTCATACTTCTGTTTCAATACGGTGCGGAGATGTTCGCCGAGCTTCTTCTCGAGTTCCAGATACACGTGGGCATGCCTCAGAAATCCTTGATTTTCAAGGTGATTTTATCATCCGCGCTGTGCCGCCCTTCGGACTTGCGCACGCGACATTGGCTCTCTGCCCGATGCCGTAAGATGGAAAGTGATCGCCGCAGCGTTCATTTCCTGCATGCGTGCGAACGAAATGCCCTTTTCATGACTGATTCAGGCTCGACATCAAATCGCTATTACCTCACCACGCCTATCTATTACGTGAACGCGCGGCCGCACCTGGGTCATGCCTACTCGACCATTGTTTGCGATGCCATTGCACGCCGCAAGCGGGCTCTCGGCATCGATACCTGGTTCCTTACCGGCACTGATGAGCACGGGCAGAAGATCGAGCGCTCGGCCGAGCTCGCAGGTCGCACACCTGCTGAGTTTGCTGCCGCCATTTCCGCTGAATTTCGCGGCCTGTGGGACAAGCTCGGCCTTACTTACGACGACTACATCCGCACCACCGAGGAGCGCCACAAGCGCGGTGTGCAAAAGCTCTTTGCGACTCTGCGCGATCGCGGCTTCATCTACAAGGGCTATTACACCGGCCAATACTGTGTGTCAGACGAGGCCTATGTTGAAGGCCCTCCCGGTACTGCGTGCCCCGATTGCGGACGCATTACCGAAACAGTCAGCGAAGAGAATTACTTCTTCAAACTCTCCGCATTCGAGCGCAAGCTGCTGGAGTTCTACGACGCCCACCCCGGTTTCATGGGCCCCGAATCAACCCGTCGCGAGGTCATTTCGTTTGTGCGCAGCGGCCTCAAAGATCTGTCCGTAAGCCGCACCAGCTTCTCATGGGGTATTCCGGTACCCGGCGATGAAAAGCATGTTGTGTACGTGTGGCTTGACGCGCTCGCCAATTACGCGACCGCTCTCGGCTACGGCTCCGAGGATCCCGGAGACCAGGCGCGCTTCGCAAAGTTCTGGCCTACCGATATGCACCTCATTGGCAAAGAAATCAGCCGCTTCCACTGCGTGTACTGGCCCGCATTTCTGATGGCCGCCGGCATTGAGCCGCCGCGTTCCGTACGCGCCAACGGCTGGCTGCTGTTCGATCAGGGCAAAATGTCGAAGTCGCGCGGCAACATTGTCCGCGCTGAGACCGTAATGGAAGTGCTGGGCGCCGATGCACTGCGCTATTTTCTGCTGCGCGAAATTCCCTTTGGGCAGGACGGCAATTTCAGCTTCGACGCGCTGGTGCAGCGCTATAACGGAGACCTCGCCAACGGCTACGGCAATCTCGTCAGCCGCGTGGTCAATATGGTGCACAAGTACTTCGCGGGAGTGGTCCCTGAAGCCGGTGAGCTCGCCTCTGCAGAAACGGCGTTGCGCGCCAGTGCTGAAAATGCGCTTGCAACGTTTGGTCCTCTTTTTGATGAACTGAACTTCTCCGAGGCATTGAAATCGCTGTGGACTCTGGTTGCTGAAACCGACGGCTATCTCACGGCCAGCGCGCCATGGAAGAAACCACCTGAGCGTTCGGATGCCGAACATGAGGCCTTGCAGGCTCGCGTGCTGGCAACCGCAGCCGAGTCTATTCGCATCATCACCGCATTGGTGTATCCCATCCTGCCCGACGCGGCCGCCAAGGTGTGGCGTCAGCTTGGCCAGGGCGAAATCGCCGATGCCGCAAAGAGTTCGTTTCTAGCCAATCTCGCGTGGGGCGGATTGAAAGCTGGAACCAGATTTGGCGGACCGGCGCCACTGTTCCCCCGCGCGGAAAAGGACGCAACTGATCGCATGCAGAATCTCGAAGATGAAAACAATCACAGCGCCGTTGAGGCTGCAAGCCAAGGCAATACCGCCGCCCCCGAGCGCGCTCCTGCCGCAACGTCCGTAACCTCCACGCAATCCTCAGGACCTGATCAAGGCACAACGCAAACGACAACCGCTCCCGGCAACCCCGCAAAACCTGTGGAGACGGCGAAGGTAGACCAGGTGCCCGGGCCACTGGCAAGCAGCCGGCTTGAGTCCACGCCGCAAGTTGCTCCGGCAGCAGCGCCGCTCACCCCACCCGCAAATTCCGAGCCGGCCCCCGCGGGTGAATCCACCGCTCAGCCTTCAAATACATCGGCAGGCGCAGCTCCCCAGACTTCCGAGTACATCACCATCGACGACCTCACTAAAGTCGACCTGCGCGTCGCGCAGATCCTTGTCGCTGAGCGAATTCCCAAAGCCGACAAGCTGCTGCGACTTGAAGTCGATCTCGGCTACGAAAAGCGACAAATCCTCGCTGGTATTGCCCAGTATTACGAGCCGGAAAAGCTCATCGGCCGAAAAATCGTTATCGTCGCTAACCTGGCTCCGCGCAAAATGCGCGGCTTGGAATCGAACGGCATGCTTCTGGCCGCATCGCTGCCAGATGGCGCGCCCGTGCTCGCCGGATTTCTTGAAGATGTACCACTTGGAGCGCGCTTGAAGTAGCGTTCCAACCGAATATTTTTACGGTCCAATTGCAGCGTCTCCCTGGATTTTCTGCATCGTGCCGGAGGTCCCCTTGCTGATCGATTCCCACGCGCATATTGACAGCCCCCGCTACGCCGACGACCGCGCGGCAATTCTGACGCGCGCTCATGAGGCCGGCGTAGGAGCTGTCCTGGCCATCGGAATAGGCGAAAACCCTGGTGAAATGCAGCAGGCGCTCGACATTTGCCGCGAGTTCAACGGGCAGCCCAACATGCCTCGCCTCTTTGCAAGCGCCGGCGTCTACCCGCACCATACCGGCGAGATCGACCACTCCACATTGGCGAAGCTCGATAGTCTTCTGGCCGAACCGGAAGTAATTGCCTGCGGCGAAATCGGTTTGGACTATTACCACGAAGGCGCACCCCACGACGTTCAGCGTCACGGCTTCATCCAGCAACTGGAGATCGCAGCCGCGCGCAAACGCCCCATTCTCATCCACTGCAGGCCAAAAGAGGGGACGGACGACGCCTGGGTTGACCTGCTCGCCATCCTCAATCAGCATTGGCGGCCCACCGGGCTGGGCGGTGTAATGCATTGTTTCGGTGCAGGTTGGCAGCAGGCCAGGCTGTCACTCGAGCTCGGTTTTTTGATCTCGTTTGCCGGGAATATTACCTATCCCAAGGCACAGCCGCTGCGCGAGGTTGCCGCCCAGGTACCGCTCGATAGAGTACTGGTGGAGACCGATGCTCCTTGGCTCGCGCCCATGCCCAACCGCGGTAAGCGCAATGAGCCGGCCTGGGTCGTGCACACCGCAGACGCTCTAGCCACCGTTCTGGGCCGCATGCCTCTTGAAGTGGCCACCGCCACCACGGAAAACTTCAGCAAGCTTTTTAAGTTCGCGGACCTCGGGTAGGCTGCACGTTCGGAATTGCGTGACATGCCCCAGCCCCGGCATGGGAAACTGTTAGAGCCGGACGGCTTGATTGCCGTAGGGCCGTAAACAAAAGGACAGCATCGTCATGGCGCAGGAAAATTCTTTCGATATCGTAAGCAAGGTTGACCTCCAGGAGGTTCGCAACGCCGTCGATCAGGCTCTCAAGGAAGTTCATCAGCGTTTCGACCTCAAGGACTCGCACTCAAAGATCGAGTTGGAAGGCAACGAAGCCATTCAGCTCTCGTCGGACGGCGAGTATCACCTGGAAGCCGTCAAGGACATTCTGGCGAACAAGCTCGTAAAGCGCGGTGTACCGCTCAAGAACCTGACATACGACAAGATCGAACAGGCCTCAGGCAAAAGCGTGCGCCAGAAGATATCCTTGCAGCAGGGCATCCCCACTGAGAAGGCGAAAGATATCGTTCGCCTGGTCAAGGATTCGAAGAAGAAAGCCCAGGCAAGCATCCAGGGAGACGTCGTCCGGATTTCAAGCAAAGATCGTGACACGCTGCAGGAGATCATCGCCCTGTTGCGCGGCAAGGATATGGGCCTGGATTTACAGTTCACAAACTACCGCAGCAATTAGACCATCGGTAGAGCCGGAGAGAGTTTGAGCACACTGGGGATAGGGACGGCAAGAGAGGTCTTCGATCTGCTGCGAGACGACCTCGTAGCAATCGAGCAAGAGTTGGGCCGCGATGCCGCCTCAAGCGTCAGCACTATTACAGAAATTGCCGAATACCTCCGGGAGGGAGGCGGTAAGCGCATTCGTCCGTCGCTGCTGCTGCTCTCCGCACACATGCTCGGCTACACCGGCCAGGGGGCGGTTCGCCTTGGCGCAGTAGTCGAAATGGTGCACACGGCAACGCTGGTGCACGACGACATCATCGATGGTGCTGATATGCGGCGCGGCCGCCCTTCCGCGAACACGACGTGGGGCAATGAGAAATGCGTTCTGGCGGGCGACTGGCTCTACATGCAGGCCTTTCGTGTCGCGCTTGAAGAGCGCAGTTTGCGCGTGATCGATCTTCTCATTGGCCTGACACAGCAGATGGTCGAAGGCGAACTGCTGCAGATCCAGAAGCTCGGCAAGGCTGTTTCTGAAGCCGAATACTACGACCTGATCTTCCGCAAGACCGCCTGCCTGTTTTCTGTATCCATGCGGCTGGGAGCAGTGCTCGCCGGCGCAAGTGAGACGCTTGAGGAGCGGGTTGCAACATACGGCCGCACCGTCGGCCTGGCCTTCCAGATTGTCGACGACGTGCTCGACCTGACCGCTACTGAGGAAGTATTGGGCAAGCCTGTTGCCAGCGATCTGCGTGAAGGCAAAGCCACTCTTGCGGTGATTCACTCCATCGACCACGGAACCGCCCGCGATCGCCAGATGATCCAGCGCGTTCTCGATGATCGTAGTTTTGAAAACGTAGGCCGCCAGCAGATCCGGGAAATTCTGGTTCGCAACGGCTCGGTTGAATACGCAATGGCGGTCGCAGATCGCTATGCTGAGCAGAGCCGACAAGCACTGGCTCCCTTGCCCGATTCCGAGTTCAAGCGCGCACTCCTCTGGGTGCCGGATTTTGTGGTGGCCAGGGAGAAATAGAACAATGGCTCGCAGACAATCCGGAAAACCTTTGTGGACAGCTGTCGACACCTATCTTGGCGACCTGTTCGCTGCGCACGATGAGCAATTGGATGCCGCGCTCAAAGCCAATCGCAAAGCAGGTCTCCCAGCGATCGATGTCTCGCCGCTGCAGGGTAAGTTTCTCCAGTTCCTCGTAAATGTGACACAGGCAAAACGCGTGCTTGAGATCGGCCTGCTCGGCGGCTACTCTACCATGTGGATGGCGCGCGCCCTGCCCCGCACCGGCCGGATCGTTTCGCTCGAATTCAGCGCGCGCCACGCTGAAGTTGCCGCTGCCAACCTGAAGCGCGCAGGCCTGCTGAACAAGGTAGACATTCGCGTAGGACCGGCGCTTGAAAGCCTGCCCGTGCTCGCGAAAGAGCGCGGGGGTGCCTTCGATTTAATTTTTATCGACGCCGACAAGGACAACAACCCGCAATATCTCGAGTGGGCCATCAAGCTCTCACATCCGGGCAGCATCATTGTTGTCGATAACGTCGCGCGCCACGGCCAGATCATCGACGCCAAAAGCCGGGCCGGTGATATACAAGGCACGCGCCGCTGTCTCAAGATGATGGCAACTAATCCTCGCTTGAGTGCCTTCGCCTTGCAAACCGTGGGCCTGAAAGGCCTCGACGGGTTCGCGGCTGCGGTCGTGCTTAAGTAAACCGAATCGCAAACTGCGTACGCGTGTCCATTCGATAGTTCGCCGATGGCGGACGACAGACCGGCCATATCAAGCGCTCTCAATTCCAAACAGCGCTGTCATCCAGAGGAACGCAGTGACGCAGGATGCAGCTGCTTCTAAATACCGACTCCCCAACGGACCAGATTTCATTTACTTCCAGTCTGCCGACAATCCAGCACTCGTTTCCTACTCACTGCTTCTCTTCTACCAGCAATGTCATCTTGAGGTACGAAGCGACGAAAGATCCGCGGTTGCTTCCAATTCTCGAATTCCGCAATCAAGCAACATTGAGATTACGTCCGGATTGGCGATAACCATTCCCAAGACCAAACCTTACCCTGACTTGCAACGTAAGTTGTGGAGCAACTCTCGTTGGGCCTTTTCGTAGTCTGTCGAGTCCAAGTTGCAAGGGAGGGTTAGAATGAAGATCTATCCCAGATCCATTACCTTAGCTGCAATTGTCATTGTGTTCTTCAATACTCAGATTTCAGACGCACAGGGTACATCAGCACAATCAGAGTTACAGGCGACCATCAGGGTCGTGCCGAATGGGAAATCCACGCCAAGTTTTGAGGTGGAACTGTCCAACACCGGAGAGCGTGATTTGGTTCTGAACCTCGGATTGATAATGGCGGACGGGCCCCATGCATATGCGATTCACCTGGCCTTGAGAGATGGTCAGAACAATCTTCAAATCTTGGATCTCGCCGGCCCGAGCATTATCAATGGCAGAATCGATCCATTCATTGTTCCATTACCAAAAAGGGCGCGAATAATCCTGCCAATCAACCTCGGAGAATATTGGGTTGAAAAGCAACATATTTTTGAGATCCAGCTCAAACCTGGCCAATACTTCCTCAGTGCCGAGTACCGAGGTGAGGAGGTAAAACTGTCGGACTTAGACATGCAAAGAATTAGTCTGATGCCGAATTGGTTCGGACGGGTCAAATCGATGGAAACTTCATTCGTAGTCCCTGGGAACTAGTCTGTTTTCGCACCCACAGAAAAGGTCGTTGGAAACAGCAGTCAGAAACGCTCTTCAAGCGTCTTGCACCACGGTGCCTTGGTGATAGACGATCTTCCAACCTTCCGTGGCCCGCTGCCAGATGGTCGCGCGACGCGTTAGTCGTGTCCTGTCTTGAAGCAGCGTGTAGGTCAGCAGGTAGATATCGTCCGCGAGCTGGCGACAATATAAATCGCTGATCTCCCACACGTCAGGTTCCGTTTTGGACTGGCGTTGCGCCAGTACATCGAGCACAAACTCGCGTGCATACCGTCGGCCCGATGCGCCCACCTCCCAGAAATCATCTACGGTCTTTTCTTTGAGCGCGTCACGCGACATGTCCGCAGGCGGCCAATGAAACATGGGCTCAAGTTGCGAGAGTTCGACAAGAACCTCAGCGATTTCCAGGGCAGTTTCGAGATTAGGTTCCATGTTGTTCAAACATAACTCCGAGCATAGCCGGAAATGCGAAGAATTCTTAAACGCGGAGCCAGTTAATGAGCGTCATCCACCATCAGCGCCCGCAGCGCTTCAACGTAGTGCTCGGGTAGCGCTTTCTTAACCAGCTGGTCATCACAGACGACGTGCACCGTCTCGCCTTCGGCGAGGAGCGTGTGTTGATGACCCTCGGCAGCTTTGCGCAAAATTCGATAGGCGAACTTCAGCACCGAACCGCGCAGCAAAGCGGGACGCGTCTCAATCAGGATCTCATCGTCGTAGCGAGCGGGAGAGCGGTAGCGACAAGTTGCTTCTACAACAGGCAAAATGCACTCGTGCTCTTTTTCAAGCTGGCTGTAAGCAAGGCCGAGGGAGCGCAGCAGCTCCACGCGGCCAATTTCAAACCAGACCAGGTAGTTGGCATAGTAGACGATGCCCATCTGATCGGTTTCCGCGTACCGCACGCGCACTTGTGTTGTGACTGGCATTCAGGCTTTCCCAGAAAGGTAGTTGACATAACCATCTTACCGGGAGCCGCCTATGCAAGGCGAACCTTGGAAACGAGTCAATCTGTAAACTCATTCCCGGTCCCTGCCTTTACGGCTTCACGTGGGTAAAGATCGGCAGCTTTGTAACGTCGTTGAAAATGATGAACACGAAAAACGCTACCAGCACTACGAAAGCCGCCTGATAGATGCGCTCTTTCACGTTGATACTGATATCGCGCTGCATCACGCTTTCAATGATGAGCAGAAGAATCAGGCCGCCATCAAGAATCGGGAACGGAAGCAAGTTGAAGATGCCCAGGTTCAGGCTGATCTCCGCCGCGAGGCCAAACTTCGGATACCATCCCTTGGTTTCGGCTGCGTCGCCAGCCATGCGGGCGATGCCCACCGGCCCTGCCAATTGCGAAAACGAGATCCTGTGCGTGAAGATCCGCTGCAGCACTTCCACAATTAGGAACGAATTGTCCGCACAGAAACTTGCGGATTTCGAAATCGCTTGCGCCACGGGCAGCGGGTTCTCACGGTAGGGAGGCGGCACGGGTGCGAACCCGAGCATGTAGGTGGACGCCTTGAGCTTGGCCGGCGTCGCGGTCAGCTTCATCTCTGTGCCATTGCGATCCACGTCAAGGGTCATCGGCGCACCCTTGCCTGCCTGCATGTAGGCCAGTAGCGAAGAAACCGAGTGGAATGGGTGTCCGTCTACCGAGACGATCTCGTCTTTAGGACGAAGACCCGCCTTGGCGGCCGGCGATCCCGGCTGCACTTCCTGCACCTCAATTGGGCCTGTCATGTACTGTGCCAGCAGCCCGGCAGAGCCCGGATCGAAATCCTCATTTTTGGCGTCCGTTGGGACAGTGAACGGGAAGTTCAGGGTCTGACCATCGCGCTCGACCGTGACCGGTATGACCTGCCCGGCATTCAGCTTCAGAGTGGTGTAAACATTCTCCCAGTCGGGATTATTGTGGCGACCAAAGCTACGAATCACATCACCGGTTTTGAATCCAGCCTGCGCAGCCGGCGAACCGGGTGTCACCCACTCCAGATTTGTGGTTTTTACCTGGACCACAGGAACTTCGTTGAAGAAACCGAAGTAGATCACCATCAGCACAAGTGCCAACGCGAAATTTGCGATTGGCCCGGCAAGTCCGATGAGCACCCGCTGCCAGCGCGGATGATTCAGGAACGAACCTGGATCGAGATCCGCATTGACACTCGCTTCGTCAGGAGTGGCGCCATTCTGAATCTGATCCGGCGTTTCGCCGGTCATCTTCACGTATCCGCCCAGGGGTAGCAGGCATACTTTGTAGTCGGTTTCGCCGTACTGGACGCCAAGCAGGCGCGGACCAAACCCGATTGAGAAAGCTTCGACGCGAACCTTGCACAGCTTGGCCACTGCAAAGTGCCCAAACTCGTGAACCACGACCATAAGGCCGATGAGGACGATAAAAGCTACGGTTGAGACGAGAAAATCATGCATACAGATTGGGGTAGATCCTTCAAAACGGTATCAGGTGGCTGCCTGGTGCGCTCGAAACTGCAGCACAAAGGAACGCCAGATTGCAGTTCCACTTCAGCCAAGCCTCGAGCCGGATACAGACTCTGCAACTACCGGTCGCCCGACCAGCAACCGCCAGCAAATACGGGCCTTAGCTATTTTCGAACCGCCGTACTGCCTGCCAGCCTATGCAAGCAGGTCTAAAGCTTTTAGACGCGCCTCCCGGTCCGCAGCGAGCACTTCCGCAATGCTGGCGGGATGAGCCTCCTGTGTTGAAGAGAGCACTTTTTCAATTGTACGCGGGATGCCGGTGAACGATATACGCCGCTCGAGGAATGCCTCAACTGCCACTTCATCTGCAGCATTTAGCGCAATGCAGTGAGTTCCGCCCTTTTCCGCGGCTTCGAACGCGAGCCTCAGGCAAGGGAAACGCTCCATGTCCGGCTGCTCGAAATCAAGGTGCCGCAGCGCAGCCAAGTCAAATTTGAGTGACGAAGACGGACGTTCCGGCCACGCCAGCGCGTAGAGAATCGGCAATCGCATGTCTGTCACGGAGATCTGCGCAAGTATTGATCCATCCACATACTCCACCAGGGAATGGACCGTCGATTGAGGGTGCACGGTTACGCGCACCTGGCTCGGCGGCACGTCAAATAGGCGGCATGCTTCGATCACTTCCAGTCCCTTGTTCAGCATCGTTGCTGAATCGACGGTGATCCGGCGTCCCATTACCCATGTTGGATGCTTGAGGGCCTGCTCCGGCGTTATCTTTTCGAACTGATCGAGCGGCAACTGCCGGAAGGGGCCGCCCGAGGCTGTTAGCCAGATCGTCTTGACTTCCGCATGGGTACCGACACGGAGGCACTGGTGGACGGCGTTGTGCTCGCTGTCGATGGGGAGAATGGGCACATTGCGTTCGCGAGCGGCCGCGGTCAGTATTTCGCCTGCCGCTACCATGCACTCTTTATTGGCCAATCCAATGGGTTTGCCTGCAAGAATGGCGGCGTGGGTGGCTTCCAACCCGGAAACCCCAACGATCGCGGATACCACGAAATCCACATCTGCCCGCGTAGCGCAAGATACTGTGCCAGCCGTGCCGTGGACAACGTCGATGCCGGTGGCGCCTGCTTGACGGAGCCGGGTTTTTAGCTGATCCGCCAGTTCTTCGCTGGCCAGCGACACCATCTTCGGTCGCCAGCGGACCGCCTGCGCAAACGCTTCGTCCAGATTGCGGCCAGCCGCCAGCGCGGCAACTTCGTATCGCTCAGGAAACTGCTCAACTATGGAAAGGGTGCTTTGACCGATGGAACCCGTTGAACCGAGAATGGCAAGTCGCTTCAATGTACTGTCTATTTTCCTAGAGAATCTGATGGATAACCTGAGCGTACCACAGCGCCGGCGCCGCCAGGAGTAGCGCGTCGATACGGTCCAGGACCCCGCCGTGGCCCGGCAGCAGCGTACCGGAATCCTTTACGCCGACGGACCGTTTCAAGGCGGATTCGGCCAGATCTCCTAACTGCGCGGCTACATTTATAAGTACGGCCAGGACGAGCCAGTACCACGTCTCCTCAGGATAGGAAAGGATGACGATGTCTCGCGCCTGGAGCAGATTCGCCAATTCCAGCAGCAGCCCGGCTACGATCAAGCTGCCGGCCAGCGAACCAATTGCGCCTTCCCAAGTTTTATTAGGACTGAGCTTTGGAGCTAGTTTGTGCTTGCCCAAGGAACGGCCGACGTAAAGCGCGACGGTATCTCCTGCCCAAACAGCACACAGCAGAAAAGTCACCACCGACGGCCCGTTCGCTTCGTCGTGCAGCGCTGGCAAGCTCAATAAAGTAAGCCCTATATAGACGAGGCAGAAAACCGAAGCGGTGGCATCGGCCATGACCTGCTCAACCGGCCTCCAGAACGTGCAGTAAACCAGCAGCACCAGGCTCAACAGGCAGAAAACCGCCATTGTACGGTCCGGCCACTCGGAATTTGTTGCAAACAGGATCCCGAGCACCGCCATTACAGCCATCTTCGGCGGCCGGACCCCGCTGTGCTCAGCCAGGCTTAGAAACTCCCACGCCGCAAGCGCGGCAATGCCAGTGACAGCTAAAGTGAACACCCAGTGCGATTTCGGCCCCAGGAAGACCAGAAACAGAACAACCGGAACTAAAACGGCAGCTGTAAGTACGCGTTTCATTCACGGTTGAGAATACACCCCCGCACCCCTGTTGCCGTGCCGGAGGGTGGGAGCCAACTTGACGGCCGACTTAGAGGTTCACTGAAGTTCCGCCCCAACTCTCAGGCTCAACATCCGCCATGGTCTCGGTAAAGTCCCAGCGGTGCCCGTAGAAATCTTCGGCGTTGTACTGGCGCTCGCCGTAGTTATGTTCCTTTGGCTCCGTAAGCACTTTGGCGCCAGCCTGTCGCGCGCGTTCGCAATGCCCCGGCGCGTCTTCGATGCGCACCTGGACGGTGCAGGAGTGGTTGGGCGTTACGTTGCCTTCAGCAATCGTGAAGCAGCCTTCGCCGGCGCGCATCTGGATGCGGTGGTTGGCGATCCGCAAGCGAATGGTGAACCCGAAGGCCTTGCACAGCCAGTCGGCGGCGGCGCCGGGATCGGGATAATAGAGCACGGGGATGACGGGGCAAGGAGGAGCTGATCGGTTGTACCGCATGTGTGACCTCGCTTCTTGGAACCAATGGCCAGCAACATTTCCGCTAGCCAAAGTCAGTTACTTTCCCGGATGTTCGACCCTGATCTCCACCGGACGTGTCGCGTTCATCTCGACGTAAAGCACCGCGTTGTCCCCACCGAGATGATGCTCAATACCGAAGCGGACCGGCGCAGCACTCTGCTTTCCGTCAACGGAGATTCGAACCTTTGCTTGCGTGTCCCAGCCATTGATAACGATTGCCGGATTGACGAGCGGCCGCTCCGTTGAGCTGTCAATCTGAATCGTCAATGGGGTGTTCGGAGCTTGGCCTGAACGCGCCACCACGAACGCCCGCTGAGCGGGATCATAATTCACCGTGCCGGCACCGGCTTCCGCTAGCTTTGCTGTCGGCGGCGAAATCCATGACTTGGCCAGAGGCAACAGGTTGGCCTCGGCTCCGCTGCGATCGATCAAGCCGCACAGCAGCAACTTGGTCATGGTGTCGGCGGTCCTCTCGTACGGGTCCCAATAGATGTGCGATAGAGATGAATGCGAAGGTCGATCTGAAGTTACGGTGAGCCGCCCACTCGAAACCAACTGCGCAACGGGCCAGTGATTCCACCACTCGAACGTTGAGTAGCTCGGCTCAAAGTTATAGGAATCGAATGAAACTCCCCTGGGCCACACAATCTGAAATGGGTTCTGTGTCGATTTGAGCCTGACGATTTGGATGTTCGCATTTGCCGGCCGGTCGATTTTCGCTGGACCTTTTGGAAGAGTGAACGTGTGATCGGTTTTCAATTCCCAGTGATAATTCGCAGTTTCGCCCGACATGTTTTCAAGTGTCAATGCGTCGGGCTCAATGTTGTCTTCAGGACGCTGGCCTGGCCCGTGAATGATGATGGATTCCTGCCATTCGTGTGTTGCATCGAGCGCCGTTGTCCGCAGCACTTGCTTGCGCACTGCAACACCATCGGGATAGACGGTCCAGTACTCATCTGCCCATTCGAACCAACCGGTGCGAGGATCGGCGTTCGCCCCCTCGTAGTTCCGCGCTTCTGAGAGCGCATAGCGCCAGTGAACGATGGCGCGCGCCTCGGTTGACGAGAGGACGCTCACATGCGAGTAACGACTCTGCTTGTCGCTCATGGGTTCGCAGTCGCCCGCTCCCGGACATCCTTTACCCCAGGTTTCCATGAACTCATCGGTGTACCACTTCCCGTTGTCCGTAACCCAGGCTGGAATGTAATTGGTTCCCTGCCAGAAGACGAGCCGCATTGGCGATTTTTCGAAGCGCACAACCACGTCAGTGTCAGGGCCGATACGCCGCAGTCGATCCCACGCGGGTTCAAATTTCAGGGTCGCGTAGTTTGCGCCAAACGGCCCCGCACCCGGTGGTCCCGACGGCAGCACAGCAGTAGGAATCACTTCGCCTTTTGGCGCCCGCATTTTGGCGATCTGCTGCCCTTCCTGCTCGGCTGTGATCGCGCCTGCGTGCAGCGTTACTTCATCCAGATAGCCATCAAGCGAGTAGTAGCTCAACTCAACCGGCCGGCTGATCCAAGCCGGAAAAGTGTTCTGCGGCTGCCGAACCCGCCCAATGATCAGGGGTGTATTTTGCGCCTGCCAGAAGTTGCCGGTTACATTGAGGTGTCCCGCTTCCTTTCCGTCGATCAGAATCGTCAGTCCGGAATCATTGCGGAAGGTTCCAGTCACGCGGACCCACCTTTTCAGCGGCAGGGTCTCTTCGCTGACAACCTGCTTCCACGTGCCATCGATACTGACGCCCAGTCCTACGTGGCCGAAGGCGTCTATTGCAAGCGAAAATCCAACCTGCTGAAACTCGCTCTGATCGACGACGGGAATCCAGTTCCACGGATAGTAATCGAGCGCAACCCACGCCGAGGCCGTGAATGCGTTACCAAGCGCCGGCACCGCCTTCGCCGGGCGCGACAGCTCCGTCGTATAACCATCGAATTCCAGTGCGTGCCCTTTGACTCCCGGAACCAGCCGCCACGATCCGGCAAGATCGTCACCAGATTTCGCTAGCGCTGAACCCAGTGTCTCGCTCGAACCCTCGTCAAAACTCCACTGGATTTCGTTTGCTTGCGCCTGCGCCACACTGGTTGCGAACAACGCAAAAAAAACAACGCTCAAGTAGGTTCCCGTCTTCATCCGACGACCTCATGCCCCGCGCGGTAATCGATGCAAGTGTAGCTGATTCGCTCGGTCAGCATTATGCCCGAACAAGTGTTCCGGGAAATCTTCTGACATCGATGTGCATTTGCGGGCAGATCTTGAAGGCTGGGTTGCGTATTCTTGAGAGAAGGATAAGCAGTATGACGCACATAGCCCGGAAGGTTCTTGTGGTTCTCAGCTCAGTGTTCGCGGGTGCATCCGCGCGCACTGTCAGCCAAGTGCCGCCGCAGGTTGTAACCTCGGTGGATCTGGGGCGCTACGTGGGTAAGTGGTACGAAATCGCACATCTGCCGGCCTGGTTTCAGCGGGACTGTGCCAGCGACACTACGGCAACCTACACATTGCGACCAGACGGCAAGGTAACTGTGCTCAATGAATGTCGCAAGCAGGATGGAGTCGTTAAATCGGCCAAGGGTGTGGCTCACATCGCCTCACGCGAAGGCCCAAACACAAAGCTGAAAGTGACGTTCTTCTGGCCGTTCTTTGGCGACTATTGGATCATTGATCTCGACTCGCAGTATCGCTGGGCGGTGATTGGCGAGCCCAATCGTAAGTATTTCTGGATTCTGAGCAGAGAGCCTCACCTCGATCCGGCGATCTATACGCAGATTATCGACCGGGCCAGCAAACAAGGCTACGACCTAGCGCCATTGCAAATTACCCGGCACTCCCGCTGAACCGACCACTCTCCGAACAGAGTTCGGCCCGGCTCCGTTGAGAGAACCGGGAGTGGTACACTTCGCAGCGAAATAGGAGCCGGAAAAATGAAGTCATTGTACGCCGTTATCGCGATCGCTTTCGCTGCATTTGCATTTCCTACTTCGTCAATAGCACAGCCTCCCCGAGTTGCACCGGGACCTAAAGTGGTTTCGCCCGAAGTGTCAGCGGATGGAAGGGTGACGTTTCGCATCTTTGCGCCCAACGCACAAAAAGTCGCGCTCATGGACAACGACATTGCTGTCATGCTGTCGGGAGCCGGTCCCGGGCCGCTAGCCGGCCAGACTGCACCCGCTGTTCCCACCGGCACCAAGCTGCCGGAGGGTGGGCTCGTATTCGCCAAGAATTCAGAGGGCGTCTGGGAAGCCAGCTTTGGTCCAGTGCCGCCCGGCGCATATCGTTATGCCTTTCTGGTGGACGGGGTCAGAACGCTTGATCCGGTTAACACGCACACGTCAGAGTCGAACACGAATGTGTGGAGCATGTTCACCGTTTCCGGTTCTCCACTGATGGACACACGCGACGTGCCGCATGGAGCAGTGGCGTCGGTTTACTACTACTCGCAGGTTCTCAACACGACGCGGCGCATGCACGTTTACACGCCCCCGGGATACGAAGCAGACAATAAGAAATATCCCGTGTTCTATCTGCTGCACGGTGCGATGGACACGGACGACGCGTGGCCTTCAGTCGGCCGCGCCTGCTTTATCCTCGACAACCTGATTGCGGATGGCAAGGTGAAGCCGATGATCGTGGTGATGCCGGCCGGCCATCAGCCCGGCCAACCCGCGATTCCTCCGCCGCCTCAACCGGGAACTCTGCCGATAGTGAGTTCTTTTACGAACGAGTTCATGACCGACATCATGCCCTACGTCGAGAAGTACTATCGCACCGTCAATGACCGCGAACACCGCGCGATCGCGGGGCTCTCGATGGGCGGCTTCCAAACACTGGACATCGCGTTTCGGCACCTCGATCAGTTTTCGGCGATAGGCGTATTCAGCTCAGGTGCAGTACTAGGTCGACGTCCTGCGCCGCCCGTAGCCGGGGAGCAAGCTTCGTCAGCTCCCGCTCCGGCGCCACAGGCCAACTGGGAAGAGGTGCATCAGGCAAACCTTGACGATGCCGGACTGAAGAAGGGCACACGGCTCATATGGGTGAGCACAGGCGTTGATGACGGATTGATGCCGAACACCAAAACCACTGTTGAGATTCTGAAGAGGCATGGCTTTGCACCGATTTTCATTGAGAGCCCCGGCGCACACAGCTGGTTCAATTGGCGCAATTACCTGATTGAGTTTGCGCCGCAACTGTTCTAAAATCCAAACCATTGTTGTGCAGGCCTGCATGAGAAATGCGGGCTTGCACTGCTATCGGATCGGCTTCCGCACACCAGCCATTCTGAAAGCCTGCATGCCTGTCCTCGTCTTCGATTGCCAAAGCCAATCGACATCATAGATAACTTCTCTCGTTGTTCGCTCTGCAAGGCTCCTATACTGATTCAGCTAATCGTTTGCACTCAGCAGAAGGAGACATCATGGCCAGCGAAGCGAAATGCCCCTTTTCGGGAAGCATGCTCAAGCACACTTCGGCAGGAGGAAAAGGAAACCGGGACTGGTGGCCCAATCAGCTCAACCTCGGAATCCTGCATCAGCACTCCTCACTCTCCAATCCGATGAGCGCGGATTTCGATTACGCGGAGGAGTTCAAGAGCCTTGACCTGAATGCTGTAATCAACGATTTGCGCGCCGTGATGACGGACTCTCAGGATTGGTGGCCGGCGGACTACGGACACTATGGCCCGTTCCTTGTCCGCATGGCGTGGCACTCCGCTGGCACATACCGGATTGCCGATGGGCGAGGCGGCGGCAGCAGAGGCTCGCAGCGATTCGCGCCACTGAACAGCTGGCCAGATAATGCCAGCCTGGACAAAGCGCGCCGCTTGCTATGGCCCGTGAAGCAGAAGTACGGACGCAAGCTTTCGTGGGCAGACCTGATGATCCTGGCTGGAAATGTCGCGCTTGAATCGATGGGCCTGAAGACGTTCGGCTTCGGCGGCGGGCGCGAGGATATTTGGGAGCCGGAGACCGACATCGATTGGGGGCCGGAAAGCATCTGGCTGGGCGATGAACGCTACAACGGCGACCGTGAACTGGCGAACCCGCTCGGCGCCGTGCAGATGGGGCTGATCTATGTGAACCCCGAAGGTCCCAACGGCAATCCCGATCCTGTCGCCTCAGCGCGCGATATCCGCGAAACCTTTGCCCGCATGGCGATGAACGATGAGGAGACAGTGGCACTCATCGCGGGCGGCCACACCTTTGGCAAAACCCACGGCGCCGCCGCGGCCAGCAATGTTGCAGCAGAACCTGAAGGCGCGCTGATCGAGCATCAAGGCCTGGGCTGGACCAACAGTTTTGGTACGGGTTTTGGTGCGGACACGATCACCAGCGGCCTTGAAGGTGCATGGACTCCCACGCCGACGAAGTGGGACAACAGCTTTTTTGAAACATTGTTTGGCTATGACTGGGAGTTGAGCAAGAGTCCGGCGGGCGCTCACCAGTGGAAGCCCAAGGACAGCGCCGGCGCGGATACGGTGCCTGATGCGCACAATGCTACCAAGCGCCACGCACCAACCATGCTGACAACGGACATGGCTCTTCGCATGGACCCGGCCTACGAGAAGATCTCGCGGCACTTTCTTCATAATCCGCAGGAGTTTTCTGACGCGTTTGCACGAGCGTGGTTCAAACTCACGCATCGCGATATGGGCCCGGTTGCACGCTACCTTGGCCCGCTTGTGCCCAAGGAAGTGCTCATCTGGCAGGATCCCGTTCCTGCAGTGGATCATGAATTGATCGACGATCAGGATGTGGACGAACTCAAGGCGAAGGTGCTGGCGTCGGGACTGTCTGATTCTGAACTCGCGAGGACTGCGTGGGCGGCGGCTGCCAGTTTTCGCGGCAGCGATCGGCGCGGCGGCGCTAACGGCGCGCGCATCAGGCTGGCGCCTCAAAAAGATTGGGAAGTAAATCAGCCGGCAGAACTGTCGAAGGTACTTGCAACATTGGAAGCCATTCAGAAAGAATTCAATGCGTCGCAATCCGGCAGGAAGAAAGTCTCTCTGGCAGATCTGATTGTGCTGGCCGGAGGCGCTGCAGTTGAGCGCGCTGCGAAGAAAGCCGGCTGCATTGTGAGGGTTCCGTTTGCACCGGGCCGTACAGACGCAACACAGGAACTGACTGACGTGGCCTCATTTGCGCCGCTTGAGCCCGTGGCGGATGGATTCCGAAATTACGTACGTAAGGGGCTGGAAGAGTCCGCAGTAAACCTGCTTCTTGACAAGGCGCAGCTTTTGACACTGACTGCACCGGAGATGACGGTCCTGATCGGCGGGATGCGTGCGCTGGGGGCGAACTACGGGGATTCGCAACTTGGCGTGTTTACGAAGAGGCCTGGCGTGTTGACTAACGACTTCTTTGTGAATCTTCTCGACATGCGCACAAAGTGGCAGAAGAGTTCTGCGGACAAAAGTGTTTTAGAAGGACTCGACCGTCGCACGGGCGAGATCAAGTGGACAGGTACTGTAGTCGACCTGGTGTTTGGTTCAAACTCTCAGCTCCGTGCGCTTGCTGAGGTGTACGGAAGCAGCGACGCGCAACAGATTTTCATTGATGATTTTGTGAAAGCCTGGGCGAAGGTAATGAACCTGGACCGCTTCGATATCGCTGGGAAACGGGACTGGGCTAAGCCAGATTTCGGAGGCGCGCAATCAGATCGTCAGGATGAATTGGCTTTGGGAAAAGTGTGAAGTGATGTCCATCAGCTTCGGCGCGCTGGATCATTCCTGAGGTTGAGGTCTGGCCGGAGAGAAGCACAATTTTCACGTCCGGGAACTGGTCGCGTAATTTGATGCCCAGATCGACACCCGACATGCTGGGCATCAACACGTCGCTCAGCACGATCTCGGGGCGCACTTCAATAGCGGTCTGCAATGCCTCAAGGCCGTTGTAAGCGCCGACGGCACTGAATCCATTCGCGTTCAAGATCGCGCAAATCGTGTCCGTGATCAAGTGTTCATCGTCCACAACAAGTACGCGCATTGTGAGTGGCCTCAATTCGAGCATTCTACGATAACGTTTGTGGTGTCTCGATTTTTACGTTCTGTGTTTTTGAGAGGGCGACAAGAGGTACGAACAGGTTGAACGTTGTTCCGTGGCTCTCCTTATCAGTACTACTGGCCACCATGATCCGTCCACCCCAGGAATCGACAAACTGTTTTACCACCCAAAGGCCGAGACCTGTTCCAGCATTCGTCCTGGTGGTAAAGAACGGCTCAAAGAGGCGGCTCAGGTTCTCGCTTGGAATGCCCTTTCCTGTATCGGAGAAGGTAACGTCGATCCCGCGGGTTCCATTCAGCTGAGCATCTTCGATTGCAATCGCAATTTCTCCGGGCTCCGGCATGGCATCAATGGAATTTGAGATCAGATTCGAAAACACCTGGTGCATCTCTCCACGTAGTCCTTTGATTGTGGACTCTGCGGAACAGTGTAACTGAACATCAATTCCTGCTGCGCGCAGGCGACTTTCGTATACGACCAGGACCTCTCTAAGAAGTACCTCAGGGTCGATCACCGCAGGCATGGAAGTATCACGATAGAAGCCGAGCGTGTGCCGGGCAATGTGCGACACGCGAGTGATTTCTTTCTCTGCCGTCAGCAAATAATTCTTGATCGTGCCGGCATCAGCCGGTGAAGTCCGCGACAAATAAATCAGGTTGAGCACTGATTCAAGTGGATTGTTAATTTCGTGCGCGATCGTGGCGGCAAGGCGTCCCGTGGCAGCAAGCTTTTCAGTCAGCATCAGCCGCTCCTGCTGCATATGCTGTTCAGTTACATCGAGAGAAAAGATCAGAATCCCATCTTCCGATGGGAAGATACTCACGTGAAACCACCGGCTTAAAGGCGCATAGTATTCTTCCATCTGCTGAACATTGCCGGTCTGCATTACATTCTTGTAAGCCTTCCCAAACGCTGATTTGTCCAGACCCGGAAACGTATCCCAGAGATCGCAGCCTAGCAACTCCAGTAAAGACATGCCGGCAAAGCTAGCCCAGCGCGCATTCGCATACCGGATCCGCCAATCGCGATCGATGAAGAGAAAGCCTTCCATAATGCTTTCCACGATTGTGCGATAGTGGCGCTCTGCTTCTTCGGCCCTGGTGCGCAGCTCTCGTTCTCTCTCCGTCAATTCGCATCGCAAGCGGTACATTGAGATGTGCGCGCCGACGCGCGCCATAAGCTCACGGGCGGTGAACGGTTTCACCAGGTAGTCGTCGGCACCTGCTTCCATGCCTTCCGATTCTGCTTCTTCGCCGGCGCGCGCAGAAAGCATGATGACCGGCAAAGAAGCAGTCTCTTCATGTTGGCGGAGCGCCTTGAGTAGTTGGAATCCGTCCAGATTAGGCATCATGACGTCGGTCAAAACAAGATCGGGAGGGTTTTTGAGCGCCTCAGCCAATGCCTGCTCGCCGTCGCTCACCGCAGTCACTTCGTAGCGCCGTTCCAAAAGCCGCTGCACGTATTCGCGCATGTCGCGGTTGTCATCGGCCAGCACCACACGCCCTCTGTCGTTCTCCACATTCATCGGCTGCACAAGTTGCAGGTCTTGTTTTTCCGTGCCGTCGGACGTGAGCACTTCGTCGTCGGCTGCAGCTGGCAGCCAGCGCATCGCTTCCTGAACAAACGGCGCCGCTCCGATTGTGGAGGGCAAAGGAAGACCTTCGACAGAAATTCTGTCGGCTGGCAAATGCGCCGCTCCGAGCGGAATTTTTACCTTAAACTCAGTACCTTCTCCGAGCTTGCTACGCACCTGCACTGAACCGCCATGGAGGTGCACCAGTTCCTCCACAAGCGCGAGACCAATGCCGGTTCCCTCATAAGTTCGTCCCGGAGCCCCGTCGATCCGATAAAATCGTTCGAAGATATGCGGCAGCTCCGATTCGGGGATACCGGCGCCGGTGTCGCGAACGCACAACTCTGCATGACCATCCGCAGCGTGCAGTGTAAGTTCGACCTCCCCTTGCAGTGTGAATTTGAAGGCGTTCGAAAGCAGATTCAGTACGATCTTCTCCCACATGTCCAGATCCACAAAAGCAGGCTCGGGCAGCGGATCGCATTCGATGTGATACTTCAGACCGGCGCGTTCCATTGTGGATTGAAAGACACTGGCCAGCTCGCACGTGCGCCCGGCCAGGTCAACCGGTCGATAGACCGCCTGAATGCGTCTCGATTCGATGCGGGAAAAATCGAGCAGCATGTTCACAAGCCTCAGCAGCCGCAAACCGTTGCGATGCACCGTTTCAATTTGCCGGGCATCAGCCGGCCGGCGCTTCATCTCCGGGTCTGCCAACAAGTCTTCAAGTGGTCCCAGCATCAGCGTGAGCGGAGTCCGGAATTCGTGGCTTACATTGCTGAAGAAGATTGTTTTTGCGCGGTCCAATTCCGCGAGAGCCTCTGCTCTTCGACGTTCCTGCTCAAAGGCCTCGGCGTTGGCGATACTGGCTGAAACTTGACCTGCTACAAGCTTCAGGAATCCGAGATAATCATCATCGGCCAGTCGGTAGGGGTTAAGACCTGCAATCAGCACGCCGGATTTGCCCGTTCCACCTGACGCTATCAGCGGAATAACTGCGGCAGTTCTCGGCGATTCCTTCCACGCTCCGCCGGGTAATTCTCCAAATTGGCCATCCAACTCGTGCACGAGCTGGATCTCATGGGTCCGCATCGCGGCCTCCACCGGCCAGGGTACGTTCTGATCCAACTGCATGACTGCGGGCGCGGCACGATGATCGTCCTGTACGCGCAAATTCCCAGCGAGTTCGAGAACTTCGCGCGAATCGCTCAACGCATAAATCAACGCAAAGCAAATGTCTTTAGGATTGCTGCCGAGACCCAGCGCGCTTAGCCTGCAGGCTTCACGCCAGGTACGCGCGTTGGCGGTGCGCGATGCGAGTTCGCGCAAGAGGGCGACCCGTCGCTCACTGATAATGCCATCAGTGCCGTCAGTGTTAGCGCAAAGGATTCCGCCGATTCCTCCCTGGTCGTTTGGCACCGGGCTATATGAGAAGGTGTAATACGTCTCCTCCCGATAGCCATAGCGCTCCATCATCAGCATGAGGGATTCATCGTAGGTGCCTTCATTGCTGCGCAAGGCTGAATGGAGTCTCGGCGCGAGCTGATCCCAAATTTCTGACCAGACGCTTCGCGCCGGCACTCCGAGCGCATTCGGGTGTTTCCCACCGAGAATGCTCTTGTACGCGTCGTTGTACAGGTGAATGAGATCTTCACCCCACCAAACGAACATCGGCTGGCGCGAGGTGAGGATGATTCGCAGGCAGGTCCGGAGACTCTGCGGCCAAGATTCAACCGGCCCCAGGGGGGTTGCGGACCAGTCAAAGTCGCGCATGAGTGCGCCCAGTTCTCCTCCACCGGCGAAGAGGGTTTCTGCGGATAGGGACCTGGTGGTCCGCGAAACATTTCCTTCAGGCTTAGTTTTGGCGCCGAACGGAATATCGCCTTGCTGGTGAGTACTCAAGTGATCTACCTCGGCAAAAAAACACAGTCTGGCGCCCTAAAGCTGACGGACGACAATGAGATGCCAACCTATTTGGCACGGTAGATGCGGCAGCCATCAGCCGAGTTGCTTGGCGCTTTGTTATTGGGAACGGCGATGCATAGCCGAGCCCATGTTTTGACGAATTGGCGTTGATTGAGTGATCACTTCAACAGGATTTGTATCCGTCGATATCCTTGAAATCGATGACATGCCTAACGCCACTGGATAAGCTTATCTCAGCGCCAACGACCGATCCGGAAGGCATCACGTCGAGCACTTTGATTTGCCTGATTGGCGACAATTCTTCCTTTGTAAAAGGCGCGTCAGTGGTGCTGTGCAACATGGCCGAAATCATCAACTCCATTGCGGGATTCTTGGCCGTTCGCTTGCGATAAGCATACAAAACCGTGCTTTCGTCGCCTTCCGGATTGAACCCCCTATGGACAAGGCTCTGGATCTGATCCCAGCCGTTGTACACAATCAGCGCCACTTTCCTTCCGGATATAGTGGCTGCCATGCCCCGGCCCAATTCATTATCGAAGCTTTGCACCTGCGCGTTCCTGCCGTTCATGTGCGGCAGGCCGTAATGGCCGAGCGTCAATTCATGTTCGAAGGCAAGCCGGCAGCGGTCAACGCGGATAACACCGCCTGGAATGGTGATCTCCGCCAGGTCGATGATGTATCCAACTCCGTTGTTCGGCGGCTTGCGCATGAGTAACTGCCGGTAAAGGACGCCGTTACGCGCGCCATTGAACAGGATGCTCTGTGCGCCCGAGAATCCGGCATCCTTTGCTGCAACGTTTTCGAGTGCGCGTCCAGTGAGATAGAAGTTAATGTCTACGCCGCGCAAATCACGCGGGTCGAGACTACGAAACGTGTATTCCTGCGCAGTACCGCCCTGCGGGTCGCGATCTTCCCACGGGAAATGCGTATTGAAGACGAGCTTCGAATAGTTGGGATCGTCATCGTACACCTTTCCGGAAACGATCTCCGACGTGCCGCTGCTGCCATGATTAACTAACGCGAGGCCCGGCTTTTCAAGCACTGTCCGCATGGATTGATTTCCTAGCTCTGTCCACATGCCATCGTTCTCCTTCGCCGTCCAAAAGGGCGAATCCTCAGGCAGCGCCAAAGCGATAAATGGAAGGAACATGATGAACGGGCTGGCGGGACAACTGTAATTTTGAATTGCGAATTCGCGGTGAGCATAAAACCCGAGGCTGGGAATATCGTTCTCGTAGAAGTCCTCACGCGCCGTGAATTGCAGCAGCGAGCCGGAACAGAGACGCCTGGCCCACCCGGGATCGATCGGCGGTTCAGAGCACAGCATGAACGAAGCCGGAAACCCGCCGGAGATCCACAGCCGATAACAAATGCTGCGCGCCCACATGTTGATGTATCCATCGCGCCCGAAGAAGTTCGGATATGTCTCGAACAGTTCACAAAAGCTCTTTTCCAGAACTGCAGCTACTTCGGGGTAATGCTCATCGCCGAAAGCGCGACTCCAGATGGTTCCATAAACCAGGAACAGACTAATGGTGTAGTAGTTGTAACTCTGCTCAAGGTACCAGCCATTTCCGGCATGATACGACGCGATCCAAAGCAAGTGACTCTTCAATAACTCATCGTCGATCTGATATCCGTTCTTCTTCAAAAACGAGAGTGCGCAGATATTGAACAGCCGCCAGTTGTTTTGCGTCGTCCGGTGATGGGCCCACTTTGAAATCGTTACTGCTATTTCGTCGCGCTGTTTTTGCGTGTAATGCGGCCAAAGCACATTGGGCAACAGCAGCATCGTTTTGGTCCAGCCGCCGAACTCACAAGTGAACTGGTACGTTGCATCCGGCAAATCTTCTGGCATAGGCAGGCTGTTGATGTGCCCCGGAGTCATTGCGTTGTAGAAATGATGGCAGTAGTAATCGCGCAGCTTGATGCCGTTGATGCTGATCTCCGGATCCACGTGAATCAGCGGGGCCGCTAAGTTGAAGGTGCGTTCCAGGGCTTCGAACTCATGCGAGCGGGTGCGCCATTCCGGGTCGTTTGGTTGCGGATAGGACTTGCCGGGAACAAGTGGAAAAACGATGGGCTCGTCGAATGCCTTAACGTGCGTGAGGGCACGCTCGAGAACATATCGCGCGCAAGCGATGTAGTGTCTGCGCGTCATGCCAGTCATCGGGCTCAGAGCAAAGTCGGGATCATTTACTTCGAACCTCGACTTAAATTTAGGTTCCGCTGTTTCTGCCTTGGTTGCCATCGAATCCGCCTTTGTCTGTTTTGGAGCCGTCCGCCTTTGCGGGTCCGGCGCAATTAGGCCGCTCTTGAGGTGCGTCCTCCGGGAGAGCGCAAATAACCTTCGCATCGAGAATATCAGCAGAGGGGATCCGCCGGTTTCCTGCGTTTTCGAAGTGGTACTTTCAGCCGCTCGGCGGTGAGTCGCGGCGACAGAGCCGAGAAGCGCTCATGCCACGCCTAACTTGTTGGATCGGGAGAAGCCATGACGGCCTCCGAATCCACCTGCTCCTTGTGAGGCTCGCGTTCAACCTTGCCCGTTTCTCGAGCGCGCTTTGAGATGCAGAAATTGGAGGGGAAAAACGCCCGGAAGCAGGTGACGGAGCCGTTGCTATGATTCAAACAGCGGAAAGAAAGCTGGCCCCCGTATTTCTGCACGATTCCCCTGCTGATCCAGAGGCCGAGTCCCGTACCTTTATCCGCCTTGGTGCTGAAGAATGGCTCGAAAAGCCTTCCTGCATCTTGCGGATCAATGCCAGTACCTGTATCGGTGACGCAGACTGCTGTGCCGTGTTGCTGCGTGGACCAATCGGTGGAATCAAGAATGTGAACGCGCAAACGGCCTTTCTCCGGGGCTGCTTGAATGGCGTTGCTGATCAGATTCATCATAACCTGGCGCAATTCGACAGGAAATCCGTGGACAGGAAACGTGGACGTATATTTTTTGCGCAGGCGGATATTCTTCGCCTGAATCTCACGCCGCTGCAATTCAAGTACGTCGTCCACCACGCTATGCATTTCAACAGGAATCGGCTGTTTCGACTCGCGATAAAAGCTCAGAGTCTGCCTTGTAATGTGCGACATACGCTGCAGTTCCTGTTCAGCCAGATCCGCGAGTTGTTGCGCCTCCTTGTTGAGTGAGGGATGCGCACGAAGCAGATAGAAAATATTCGTAATTGCGGCGAGCGGATTGTTCACTTCATGCGCGATGATCCCAGCCACTCGCCCCATGGCTGCATGCTTTTCACTCTCGCGCAGAGCTTCTTCGGCGCGCATCTGTGCTGTGATGTCGCGTCCTACTTCAAGCACTGCATTGCCCTCGTGATTCAGTGTCTTTCTGCAAGCCACCACAATCTCTCTGCCATCACGAGTGGACTGGAACAGATTCCCCTGCCATGAGCCTGTCTGTTGGAGCGCTCTTTCAACGTCATCGCGCGAGATCGGGAAAACAGTTTTCAGCAACGTGTGCATGTCCTTGCCGACGATCTCTTCCCGTCGCCAGCCATAAAGGCTCTCCGCTCCGGAATTCCAAAACCGGATATCCCCGCCCAAGCCCCTTTCTGTAATTGCTTCCGAGGCAACTTCGAGTAACTCCGCGCGTTTGCGAAACGCCTGCTCGCTCAACCGCAGTTCGTTGGTCCGTTCCGCAACCAGACGCTCAAGATCGGTGTTCAGATTCTCAAGCTGGCGTGTCTTGCGATGCAGTTCTACGAAGATATTTACCTTCGCGCGCAGGACTTCTGGAATGACCGGCACTGAAATATAATCCACCGCGCCACTGCGATAGCCGAGTATGCGATCTGAATCGGTGAGGTGAACGCCGGAAATAAAGATGATCGCGGTCTTGTCAAAGCGTGGGTGCTGATGAATGATGTTGGCAAGCTCAAAGCCGTCAATTTCCGGCATGGAGACATCCATCAGCACGACAGCAATATCTGTCTTGAGCAAAATGCTCAGAGCTTCGCTTGCAGAGCGGGCATGAATCAGGTTTTCACCCAAATCACCGAGAACCGCCTCATAGCTCAGCAGCTTTGACGGTTCATCGTCGACCATGAGAATGTTGACTTTCCCGTCTGCCGTCATTCATCCGCCTCCGTTGGTTCCTTTATGCTATCGATGCAACCACATTCGCAACGCTGAAAGTAGTTGCTCTGTATTCACCGGCTTGGCCAGGTATTCTGACGCTCCGGCTTCAAGGCATCGTTCGCGATCGCCCTGCATGGCCTTGGCCGTCAGAGCAATGATGGGCAAACGGCGCAGCGCCGGATTCTGCCGGATTACCTGCATCGTTTCGTACCCATCCATCTCCGGCATCATGATGTCCATCAGCACAATCGCCAGATCGGGTGTGGACTCGATGGTAGCGATTGCTTCGCGCCCGGTTCCAGCCGTAAGAACCTGCATTGCGCGACGTTCCAGAACGCTGCTGAGCGCAAAGATATTGCGGACGTCGTCATCCACTACGAGCACTTTGCGTCCCGCCAAAGCATCGTCCGAGCGATGGAGTCTGTCGAGCATCTGCTGTTTCGCGAGCGGAAGATCAGCTATGACGCGATGCAGGAAGAGCGCAGTTTCATCCAGCAGGCGTTCCGGCGATTCCACATCCTTGACAACCACGCTTCTGGCCAGAGAGTGCAGCTGTGCGTCTTCTTCCGGCGTCAGCTCTCTGCCTGTGAACACGACGACAGGAAGGTCTTTCAAATGCGGAGTGTCCCGCAACCGTTCCAGCACCTCAAAGCCGCTCATGTCGGGCAAGCGAAGGTCCAGCACGACGCAGTCGTAGGTTGAATCGTTGAGCGCCTTCAGAGCGCTCGAGCCAGAATCCACGGTATCGATGTCGACATCGTCGTAGTCGAGCAGTGCGCGCGTGCTCATCTGCTCGGCTGGATTATCTTCGACAATCAGGAGTCGCTTGCGCCGGGGTGCCGAATACTCCCGAATGCGCGTGATAGCCGCCGACAGATCTTCAGTGGTGGAGGGCTTGGTGACAAATGCAAATGCACCACGCGAAAGCCCGTGATGGCGATCCTCGTCGAGAGTGAGCATCTGCACAGGAATGTGCCTCGTTCTCGAATCCTGCTTGAGATGATTCAATACCGTCCAGCCAAGCATGTCTGGCAGAAATACGTCGAGCGAGATGGCCGTCGGGTTGTGTGCGCGCGCCAGTGCGAGTGCTTCCGCTCCCGTATGGGCCACCAGGACTTTGAAACCCTTATCCCGCGAAAGGTCACAGAGCACACGTGCATAGTGCCTATCATCTTCCACAATCAGGAGCACGGCATCGCCTTCCGCCAGGTTCAAGCGATCGTCCTCGATGTGGCTGTCCTGTTCAGCTGTCGCGACTGTGCTGAGGAACGTGGGCATGATTGCCGGAGTTGCACCTTTTTCCGCTTTGCCGAGGTTCGGTACAGCTGGCCCAACATAAGTTTGCGGCAGATAAAGGATGAAAGTGCTTCCCTTGGCAGGAGTACTCTTCAATTGGATTTCGCCGCCAAGCAGATTCGCGAGTTCGCGGCTGATAGCCAAACCCAGACCTGTTCCGCCGAACTTGCGACTCGTGCCCGCATCTGCTTGCTGGAAGGCCTCAAAAATGATGCGCTGCTTCTCCGCTGGAATGCCGATACCAGTGTCTGTAACTTCGAACGCGATCACCGAACCAGCTCCACTCAGTATTGGATGATCCGGGCTCCAACCGCGCGTTTCACTGGAGACACGCAAACGTACGCTACCTTGCTCAGTGAATTTGAAGGCGTTCGACAAGAGATTTTTAAGCACTTGTTGCAGGCGCTTCGAATCGGTAACCAGGGTGCGGCCGAGGCGAGACTCGGCGACTACTTCGAACGCCAGTCTGCGATTTTCTGCTTCGTGGCGGAATGGACGCGAAACCGTTTCAAGCAGCGATCCAATGCCGATTTCTTCGGCTTCCACTGAGACCGTGCCGGATTCGATCTTCGACAGATCGAGGATGTCGCTAATCAGGTTCAGCAGGTCAGTGCCGGCGCCGTGAATCGTGCGCGCAAATTCAACCTGCTTCGGCGTGAGGCTTCCATCGGGATTCTCTGCAAGCTGCTGGCCCAGCACGAGAATACTGTTGAGGGGCGTGCGCAGTTCGTGCGACATGTTTGCCAGGAACTCCGATTTGTATTTCGAAGTAAGAGCAAGCTCGCGGGCCTTCTCCTCCAGAGCGCGACGGGCCTGTTCAATTTCCTGGTTCTTCAATTCCACTTCGTAGTTCTGTTCAGCAAGCTCCTGCGCCTTCTGCGCCAACTGCTCGTTGGTCTGCTGCAGTTCTTTCTGCTGCGCCTGCAGTTCCGCGGCCAACTGTTGCGACTGCTTCAGCAGGCCCTCGGTCTGCATCGTAGCCTCAATTGAGTTGAGTACGATACCGATGCTCGCCGTGAGTTGTTCAAGGAAGGCAAGTTGCGATGTCGTGAAAGAGCCGAGGCTGGCAAGCTCAATAACAGCCTTGACGCGATCCTCAAAAAGCACAGGGAGCACGATCACGTTCTTGGGCCTGGCTTTGAAAAGTCCCGAGCGAACCGGGGCGGTATTCCGGGGCAGTTCGGTAATGAGCAGGCGCCGTTTGCCGGCCGCGCATTGACCCACTAATCCCTCGCCCATGCGGAATTCCTGAACGTGACCTTCTGGGGTGTCGGCAAAGGTTGACAGAAGAACCAGAGTGCCTTCGCCGACGGTGGAAGCTTCATGGCCCATCTGGTACATCACGCCCTGCTGCGCATTCACCAGCGGAGCAAGCTCCGACAGCAGCATTCGGCCTACAGTACTCAGATCGCGCTGCCCTTGCAGCATTCCAGTAAAGCGCGCGAGATTCGTCTTCAACCAGTCCTGCTCAGTATTGCGGTCTGTCGTCAGGCGAAGGTTGTCGATCATCGTGTTGATGTTGTCTTTGAGTTCCGCCACTTCGCCGCTTGCTTCCACCTGAATGGAGCGCGTCAGATCTCCCTTGGTCACAGCCGTTGCCACTTCAGCAATGGCGCGCACCTGGTTGGTCAGGTTGTCTGCCAGCAGGTTTACGTTTCCGGTCAAGTCCTTCCACGTTCCGGCGGCGCCCGGCACGTTCGCCTGACCACCGAGGCGGCCTTCCACACCCACTTCGCGAGCCACCGTAGTTACCTGGTCGGCGAAGGTCGCGAGCGTGTCGGTCATATTGTTGATGGTGTCAGCAAGCGCAGCAACTTCGCCTTTGGCGTTCACGGTCAGTTTTTGCGTAAGGACGCCGTTGGCCACAGCCGTAACGACCTTCACGATGCCGCGTACTTGCTCGGTAAGGTTGACCGCCATCACGTTTACGTTATCGGTCAAATCCTTCCATGTGCCGGCAACGCCCGGTACCTCAGCCTGTCCGCCAAGTTTGCCTTCAGTGCCCACTTCGCGAGCCACGCGCGTCACTTCGGCGGCGAACGCATTCAACTGGTCCACCATCGTGTTAATTGTGTCTTTGAGCTCGAGGATTTCGCCCTTCACGTCGACGGTGATCTTACGGCTAAGATCGCCGCGGGCCACGGCCGTGGTCACCTGCGCGATGTTTCTCACCTGCGCCGTCAGGTTGCCGGCCATGGCATTTACTGAGTCGGTGAGATCTTTCCAAGTGCCGGCCACACCAGGCACGTTCGCCTGACCGCCGAGCCTGCCTTCCGAGCCCACTTCACGAGCCACGCGCGTTACTTCTGCAGCGAACGAGCGAAGCTGCTCAACCATGGTGTTCAGCGTTTCTTTCAGCTGCAGAATTTCGCCGCGAACGTCGACAGTGATTTTGCGCGAGAGATCACCGTTGGCAATAGCCGTGGCAACTTCAGCAATGTTGCGCACCTGCGCGGTGAGGTTGCCGGCCATAAAATTGACCGAGTCCGTAAGATCTTTCCACGTGCCGGCCACGCCGGGCACCACTGCCTGTCCGCCGAGCTTGCCGTCGGTTCCCACTTCGCGAGCCACGCGCGTTACTTCGCCCGCGAACGCATTCAGCTGATCCACCATGGTGTTGATGGTGTTCTTCAGCTCCAGAATTTCGCCCTTCACATCGACCGTGATCTTGCGGCTCAAATCGCCGCGGGCCACGGCCGTTGTGACTTCAGCAATGTTTCTTACCTGGCCGGTGAGGTTGCCGGCCATGAAGTTGACGGAATCCGTGAGATCCTTCCACGTACCGGCCACGCCCGGAACGTTGGCCTGTCCCCCGAGTCGTCCATCAGTGCCTACTTCGCGGGCCACGCGCGTTACTTCGCCGGCGAAGCGGTTCAGCTGGTCCACCATCGTGTTGATGGTTTCCTTCAACAGGAGAATTTCGCCGGACACATTCACCGTGATCTTTTTCGACAGATCGCCATTGGCAATAGCCGTTGCTACTTCAGCGATGTTACGAACCTGACCTGTCAGGTTCGAAGCCATCGAGTTCACGTTGTCGGTGAGATCTTTCCACGTGCCCGCAACACCGGAAACTTGTGCCTGGCCGCCGAGCTTGCCGTCGGTTCCTACTTCGCGGGCCACGCGGGTTACTTCGCCGGCAAACGCGTTCAGCTGATCCACCATCGTGTTGATGGTGTCTTTCAACTCCAGAATTTCGCCTCGCACATCGACGGTAATCTTGCGGCTCAAATCGCCGCGGGCCACTGCCGTTGCAACTTCAGCAATGTTTCTCACCTGGCCCGTCAGGTTCGAAGCCATTGAGTTCACGTTGTCCGTGAGATCTTTCCACGTGCCCGCAACACCGGAGACTTGCGCCTGGCCGCCGAGCTTGCCGTCGGTTCCCACTTCGCGGGCTACGCGCGTCACTTCGCCCGCGAACGCATTCAACTGGTCCACCATCGTGTTGATGGTGTCTTTGAGTTCCAGAATTTCGCCCTTCACGTCCACCGTGATTTTGCGGCTCAAATCGCCGCGGGCTACGGCCGTTGTGACCTCAGCAATATTTCGCACCTGTCCGGTAAGATTGCCGGCCATCGAGTTGACTGAGTCTGTTAAGTCTTTCCAGGTACCGGCGACTCCGGGAACGTTGGCTTGGCCACCGAGTCGCCCTTCAGTACCCACTTCACGCGCCACACGCGTGACTTCACCGGCGAAACGGTTCAGCTGGTCCAACATCGTGTTGAGCGTTTCTTTCAGCTGCAACATTTCTCCGCGCACGTCCACGGTGATTTTGCGCGAGAGATCACCGTTTGCAATCGCTGTTGCTACTTCTGCGATGTTTCTGACCTGCCCGGTGAGATTGCCGGCCATGAAGTTTACGTTGTCGGTAAGGTCTTTCCATGTTCCGGCCACACCCGGCACGTTTGCCTGGCCGCCCAACTTGCCTTCCGTTCCAACCTCGCGGGCCACGCGAGTTACTTCGCCCGCGAATGCGTTCAGCTGATCCACCATCGTGTTGATGGTGTCCTTCAGTTCAAGAATTTCGCCCTTCACATCGACCGTGATCTTACGGCTCAAGTCTCCGCGGGCCACGGCGGTGGTTACTTCAGCAATGTTTCTAACCTGCGACGTCAGGTTGCCGGCCATGGCGTTCACTGAGTCGGTAAGATCCTTCCACGTTCCGGCCACGCCCGGCACGACAGCCTGGCCGCCGAGTTTGCCGTCTGTGCCCACTTCGCGAGCCACGCGCGTTACTTCCGACGCAAACGAACGCAGCTGGTCGACCATCGTGTTGATGGCTTCTTTCAGCTGCAGAATTTCACCGCGGACGTCTACCGTGATTTTGCGGGAAAGATCGCCGCTGGCAACGGCAGTGGCCACCTCGGCAATGTTTCTAACCTGGCCGGTGAGGTTGCTGGCCATCGAGTTCACTGAGTCGGTGAGGTCTTTCCACGTGCCGGCCACACCCGGCACCATTGCCTGACCGCCGAGTTTGCCGTCCGTCCCCACTTCGCGGGCCACTCGCGTGACCTCAGCCGTGAACACGCCAAGTTGCTGAATCATGGTGTTGACAATCGAAGCCGAGCGCAGGAACTCGCCCTCAAGAGGCCGACCGTCAACGTCCATCCGAACCGTTTGCGTGAGGTTGCCTTGGGCTACCGCGCCGATTGCGCGAGTCACTTCCGTTGTAGGCCGCAGCAGGTCTTCAACCAGCGTGTTTACCGAGACTTCCATGTCGTCCCACGCACCATGACGCCGCTCAATGCGGATGCGCTCGCGTGTCTTGCCTTCTTTGCCGACGGCACGGCCGACTCTCCTCAATTCGGAGGCAATCTGCTGGTTTGACTTCACGATTTCGTTGAAATTGTCTGCGATCTTGCCGGCCAATCCTGTCCAGCCAACAGGCAGACGAACGCTGAAATCGCCGTCCTTCATGGTTTGGAGAACCTGAAGAATGACCGCCATGTACTCTGAGTCGGGAAGCGGGCCGGGGCCGTTGAGAGAGCCTAAGTCCTGCCCTGAGACCCCGTTAGAGGGCTCTCGCGCGGTTGTAGCCATACTCATGAACTCCTGCAGAAATCGAACGACACGAGCAGAACCGCATCAGGGGGAAGTGCGGTTATTTACCTGCGACAGAGGGAACATACAGCTACGTGTGCGCGATTAGCAACTGTTTATTTGTTGCACGCTCCACGGAAAAAGTTGCCTGAGCCTTTATCGAGATTTCTAACTATAACGACGACGAGGCACATGGCACATCTTTGCTGAGCAGCACATCTCTTTGCGCAAGCATCGTACTGTGCGGGCCATTTAGATAAAAGCCGACCCGAGTGGTGCGCTCTTGCAGGGTACCTGGAGTAGAGATGTCGAAACCTAGTCTTGTAAATATTCTCCGCAATACACTATTGCAGGTGGAGAAGAAAATAGATTCTGGCGAAGATGAGTCCGCAGTCTCAGAATTGCGAAAGCAGATAGCGCTCTCAGTCGCCGAAGTGGAACTGACAAAGGACAGACGTTCCGCAATAGCCGAAAGTGAGCCGCGCTTGTTTCTGGTCTCTCGCCGCCAAAACACTAATGGATCCAGCTCTGTAATTCCCATAGAGAAGTACCGCGAAGACGCGGGATCCCATTGATCCTGGAGTTCGGAAATTCTAAATTTCTATTTGCCTGGAGTACGAGGACGACGGTCTCTGCGTGCGAAGGGCGAACCTCTGTGCCTTTCAGCCCGCCGCAAGCCGGATGTGATCCGGATTTTCTTCAACTTCGCCGCACTCCTCACCGAGGCCGCCATAGCGCCGCTCCCGACGCTGAAAGTCCGCAATGGCTTGTAGCAGATGAACACCCCTGAAGTCGGGCCAGTAGCGCTCGGTCACGTAGATCTCGGTGTACGCAATTTGCCACAACAGATAATTGGAAATTCGCATCTCGCCCGATGTGCGGATGAGCAGGTCAGGATCAGGCATGTGCGCAGTATAGAGATGGCGATGGATATCTTCTTCACTGATGTGCTCGGGCGGGATGTCCTTCTGCTTCATCTCCGCCGTCAACCGGCGAAATGCGTCCACCAGTTCTGAGCGGCCGCCGTAGTTCAGCGCCAAGGTAAGCGTTGTGCCCGTGTTCCTCGCTGTTTTTTCTGCCGCCCAAGCCATTTTCTCCTGCACGTCAGGCACAAGGTCGTGCGTTCGCCCGATGTAGCGTATGCGGACATTGTTGTCCATCATTCGCTGCAGATTGCTTTCCAGATAGCTTTTCAGCAAACGCATTAGAAAACTGACTTCGGCTCTGGGACGACGCAAATTGTTTTCAAGAGAAAACGCGTACAGCGTGAGCCAGGGTAGTCCGATGCGCGACGCCGTCTCGGTAACAATCTGCACACTTTTCGCGCCCTGCTGGTGGCCCAAAAATCGCTTCAAGGAGCGTTGACCCGCCCAGCGGCCATTGCCATCCATGATGATGGCAACATGCTCGGGCAGCCGCTCGGGCTTCAGCGTCGAATACACGGCGCGCTCATCATCAGAAAGCTCATGGATGCGCAACGTGCCCGATGGATGCAAAGAAGTCGCCTCAGTTCTAAATTACACTTTCGGCTTGCTGGCTGGCTTAATGCAGCGTAGGAAATTCAGTCGCCGCCTGCGGCGCATCGCTGCCTGATCGGGGACAGCCGTACCTTGTGAAGATCCAACCTCGCAAACAATCATTCTAGCCGCAGCCGCTAATGCAGTCGACCATGGAGCCTGTTATTCACTCTCGCATAAGGCTGCGCTGGGTCGCAATTATCGGACACACTGCTCTTGGGGGCCGCCGGTAATAGACGCGCGCGCAGACTGTGGACTTTCCGGTGGCCGCAGGGCTTGCGCCGAATGGGCAAGTCGCGGCGAACCGGAACTCCGAGCCTTCGCGAGAGGCCTAAGCGGTACGGCGGCGGCCTGACGCAGCATCCCGCACCGCGCCCAGGAACAGGGTCCGCTGCAAGGACTCCAACTGGGGCAGCAGCGAAGCGACCTCGGCGAGGAATGGGTCGGCAAAAATAGCTGCCACTTCCTCTTCGCGGCGGCTACGCGTGTCCCGAACGAGCTGGCTCACTTCCACTTCAAGAGCCTGGGCCAGACGCTCCAGAGAACCCAGAGTGGGAATCGCCTTGCCATTTTCAATTTTGGAAATGTAGGTCCGAGGCACTTGCATACGCGACGCGAGCTGCCGCTGGCTCAGATGCCGGGCGCGCCGGATTTCCCTCACCTGTCCGGCAACCTGCAAACCAGCCTCAGCAGAAGCCGGGACGGGCGCACTGGTCACCAGTTGTGGCGCTAGCGTCACAGGCTCCTCGATATCGAGAGGCCGGTGGCATTTTCTGCAGAGGGAGTTGGATGTTCTATATTGCATGAGCCTGCAATGCTCACACCGCACAACCTCACGTGTCTCCACGCACATCGGAGTGGTTGCCATTGAATCGGTGCGGAGCGCCAGAGCAGGGCCCCGGGGTGCCGTTTTCGCACCTCGATGTTCTTTACATTCGGGGATGTGAACCATAATTGTCAAGTACAACTTCGTAGTCAATCAGAAGAATACCCCACAATTCCTTAAAAAAACCAAAAAAAAACGAACCACAGTGATAAACATGGGAGTCAACATGATGGATGAGACAAATTCGGCGCGCTACGCTCGGGAACAAGCTTGGGCGCTGCTGATCGAGTGGACCCAGAGCGAAAGCCTGCGCAAACACGCACTCGCGGTAGAGAGCTGCGTTGTGGCTTACGGTGAAGCGGAAGCCGATCGCATGGGTCTGAGCGGGCCCGAGCGCGATTCTATGCTCCGGCTCTACTCCACCACTGCCCTGCTGCACGATTTTGATTACGAACGCCACCCGACCCCTGAAGAGCATCCGTTCGTCGGCGTTCGCGAACTGGAACGGCTCGGCTGGCCGCCGGAAATGCGTCGAGCCATCCTCGGCCATGCGCAGTATTCGGGAGTACCCCGCGATACGCATCTGGCAAAGGTATTGTTTGCATGCGACGAACTGGCCGGCTTTCTGACCGCATGCGCCCTGGTTAAGCCTTCAAAATCGATCGCCGAAGTGGAAGCCGCCAGCGTGCGCAAGAAAATGAAAGACAAGGCATTCGCTCGCGCTATCAATCGTCACGACGTGATCCAGGGCGCAGAAGAGCTGAATGTGGAGCTCGATCAGCACATTGCGTTCTGCATCGAAGCATTGCGCCGCAATGCGAGCGTGTTGGGGCTCTGAGAAGATGGTAACCGGGACTGATTACTGCGTAGCGCAAATCGGCGGAGTCCAAAGCACTCTGCAAGCGATGCCAACCTATTTTGTTTAGATAGCTTACAGCTCGTGCGTTTTCCGCTCAGCTCATGCACAGGGTCACCAAGGATTGCTTTTC
>Ga0207667_10000513_pt1 | contig 51136 bp, 46 predicted proteins | sample KBSCornC52_FD_184301 | JGI IMG/M metagenome (GOLD analysis project Ga0207667, IMG submission 184301) | Corn rhizosphere microbial communities from Kellogg Biological Station, Michigan, USA - KBS Corn C5-2 (SPAdes) (version 2) | ecosystem: Host-associated > Plants > Roots > Rhizosphere > Soil ... | reverse complement strand
CGCGACGATGGCCGGGCCGCGGATCCGGGCACCGGCGGCGAGCGCCTCGCGCGCATGCACTTGCGCCTCGTGCGCCGTGCCGCCGCTCCACATCCCGACGCGATCGACCGCCCGGGGCTCCGCCCCGGTGGCCGCGGACGCCGGAGCCGGGACCGCGGTGGACGCGCCCTCGCCCACCGCCTCGACGGAGACCGCCTCGGCGACGAGCGCGCGGCCGGGCATGAGGAAGCTGAAGCGCTGCGCGTAGAGCCGCTCGAATTCCGCGCGCATGGCGTCCGCGGCGGCGAGCGGCACGGAAAGCGCCGTGTCCGTTCCTTCGTACTTCACGTGGACGCGCTTCTCGAGCCGCGCGAGCGTGGCGCCCTGCCACTTGAGCTCGTCCACGCACTGCTCGCCCAGGCGCACGGACTTCTCGACCACGTCGTCCAGCGCCTGGTCGAGGCGCCGCTCCACGGCCTCCTCGCGGAGCGCGCGCACGTCCGCGAGCCCCATGCCGTACGCCGAGAGCACCCCCGCGAAGGGATGGATGAGGACGCGCTTCATGCCGAGCTCGTCCGCCACGAGGCACGCGTGCTGGCCGCCCGCGCCTCCGAAGCAGGCGAGCGTGTATTCCGTGACGTCGTGCCCGCGCTGCACCGAGATGAACTTGATCGCGTTCGCCATGTTCGCCACCGCGATGCGCAGATACCCTTCCGCCACGGCGCGCGGGTCCTGGGGCTTCCCCGTCGCGCGGGCGATCTCGTCCGCGAGCTCGGCGAACCGCGCCTTCACCGACTCGGCGTCGAGGGCCTCGTTTCCGCGCGCGCCGAAGACGTGCGGGAAGAAGCCGGGCTGGATCTTTCCCAGCATCACGTTGCAATCGGTGACCGTGAGGGGCCCGCCGCGCCGGTAGCACGCGGGCCCGGGGTTCGCTCCCGCCGAGTCCGGCCCCACCCGCTGGCGCTGCCCGTCGAAATGGAGGATCGAGCCCCCGCCCGCCGCGATGGTGTGGATCGACATCATCGGGGCGCGCATCCGCACGCCGGCGACCAGCGTGTCGAACTCGCGCTCGAGCTCGCCCGCGTAGTGCGAGACGTCGGTCGAGGTGCCGCCCATGTCGAAGCCGATCACCTTGTCGAAGCCGGCGGCGAGCGAGGTCGCGACCATGCCGACGATGCCGCCCGCCGGCCCCGAGAGGATCGAGTCCTTGCCCTGGAACCGGAGCGCGTCCGTGAGGCCGCCGTTCGACTGCATGAACATGAGGCGCGCCCCGGGAAGCTCGGCCGCCACCTGGCCCACGTAGCGGCGCAGGATCGGGGAGAGGTACGCGTCCACGACCGTGGTGTCGCCGCGCGAGACGACCTTCATGAGCGGGCTCACGACGTGCGAGACGGACACCTGCGTGAAGTCCGCCTCGCGGGCGAGCTCCGCCACGCGCGCCTCGTGGGCCGGGAAGCGGTAGCCGTGCAGGAAGACGATCGCGACCGAGTCGTAGCCCTCCGCCTTCGCCTTCTGGAGCTCCGCCCAGGCCGAGCCCTCGTCCAGCGGCAGGACCCGCTCGCCGTGGGCGCCCATGCGCTCGTCCACCTCGACCACCTTCGAATAGAGGAGCTCCGGAAGCCGGATGTGGCGGTCGAAGATGCGCGGCCGGTTCTGGTAGGCGATCCGGAGCTGGTCGCGGAAGCCGCGCGTGATGAAGAGGACGGTGCGCTCGCCCTTCCGCTCGAGGAGCGCGTTGGTGGCGACCGTGGTCCCCATCTTCACCGCCTCGATCCGGTCCACGGGGATCGCGCCGTCGCGCGCCACGCCCAGCAGGTGGCGGATGCCGGCCAACGCCGCGTCGCGGTACTGCTCCGGGTTCTCGGAGAGGAGCTTGTGGGTGACGAGCGTGCCGTCCGGCCGGCGCGCCACGATGTCCGTGAACGTGCCGCCGCGGTCGATCCAGAATTGCCAGCCCGTCTTATCCGTCCCGTTCATCTGTGTTCATCTGTGTTCATCTGTGGCTCGACACTGGATTCCCGCCTTCGCGGGAATGACGGTGGTTGGCCATTTTGACACGCGCACCCCCGTTTGCTAGGTTCCGGGGCATATTTTTTGGAGGACCCCCATGAAGATCGCGCACGCCCTCGCCGCCCTTTGCGCCGCCGCCTCGCTCGGCGCCCAGGCGCAGGTCAAGTGGGACATGCCCACGCCCTACCCGGCCACCAACTTCCACACCGAGAACATCGCCCGGTTCGTGGCCGACGTCGACAAGGCGACGGGCGGGAAGCTCAAGATCACGGTGCACCCGAACGGCTCGCTCTTCAAGGCGAACGAGATCAAGCGGGCGGTGCAGGGCGGGCAGGCCCAGATCGGCGAAATCCTCATCTCCGGCTATTCGAACGAGGACCCCATCTTCGGCGTGGACTCGGTGCCCTTCCTCGCCACCAGCTACGCGGACGCCGCCAGGCTCTGGAAGGCGTCGCGGAAAGCGATCGAGGAGCGCTTCGCGAAGCAGGGCATGAAGGTGCTCTACAGCGTGCCGTGGCCGCCCCAGGGCATCTACTCGACCAAGCCCATCAACTCCATGGCCGACATGAAGGGCCTCAAGATGCGCGCGTACAACCCGTACACGTCGCGCATCGCGGAGCTCGCCGGCGCGCAGCCGGTCACCATCCAGGTGGCCGAGCTCGCGCAGGCGATGGCCACGGGCGCGGTGAACGCGAACATCACGTCCGGGGCCACGGGCTACGACACCAAGGCGTGGGAGGTCGTGAAGTACTACTACGACACCCAGGCATGGATCCCGAAGAACATCGTCTTCGCGAGCACGCAGGCGTTCGACGCGCTGGACAAGGCCTCGCAGAAGGCGCTCCTCGACGCGGCCGCCGCCGCCGAGACGCGCGGCTGGAAGATCTCCGAGGAGAAGAACAAGTGGTATCTCGAGCAGCTCGCGAAGAACGGCATGCAGGTCTCGGCGCCCTCCCCGCAGCTCGAGGCGGACTTCAAGAAGGTGGGGCACACGATGTCGGAGGAATGGCTGAAGACGGCCGGCGCGGACGGGAAGGCGATCCTGGACGCCTATCGGAAATGACTTGAGGCGCATCCTCGACCTCCTGTACGACGCCGCGGCCTGCGCCGCGGCGTTTTTCATGGTCGGCGTCCTCGCGATGGTGCTCGCGAGCGTGGTCGGGCGCCTCGCGGGCTTCAACCTCCGCGGCTCGGACGCCTACGCGGGCTACTGCATGGCGGCCGCGAGCTTCCTCGCGCTCGCGCATACGTTGAAGCGCGGCGAGCACATCCGCGTGATGCTCTTCCTCGAGCGCTTCGAAGGGCGCCTGCGCCGGCCGCTGGAGATCTGGAGCCACCTCTCGGGCGCCTTCTTCTCCGGCGGCCTCGCCGTCTTCAGCGTGCGCCTCGCCTGGCAGTCGCACGCCTATCACGACATCTCGCAGGGGAACGACGCGACGCCGCTCTGGATCCCGCAGCTCGCGATGGCGGCCGGCGCGATCGTTCTCTTCGTCGCGATGGTGGACGACCTCGTGCTCCTCCTTCGGCGCCGCGAGGTCCCCTCCGCGCGGCCGGACGAGCTGAAGCTGATCGAGTAGGCGATGGATTTCGCCGTCACCGCGCTCCTCATCGCCTTCCTCTTCCTGCTCCTGGGAAGCGGCCTCTGGATCGGGCTTTCGCTCCTGGGCGTGGCCTGGATCGGCATGGACCTCTTCACGAGCCGCCCCGCCGGCGACGCGATGGCGGTCACGGTGTGGGGCTCGCTCTCCTCGTGGACGCTCACCGCGCTCCCGCTCTTCGTGTGGATGGGCGAGATCCTCTTCCGCACGCGCCTTTCGGAGGACATGTTCAAGGGCCTCGCGCCCTGGCTCTCGCGCATCCCCGGGCGGCTCCTGCACACGAACATCATCGGCTGCACCATCTTCGCCGCGGTCTCGGGCTCGAGCGCCGCGACCTGCGCCACCATCGGGAAGATGACGCTCCCGGAGCTCGCGAAGCGCGGCTACCCGGACGACATGACGATCGGGACGCTCGCGGGCGCCGGCACCCTGGGCCTCCTCATCCCGCCCTCGATCATCATGATCGTGTACGGCGTGACGGCCGAGGTGTCGATCACCCGGCTCTTCATCGCGGGCGTGGTGCCGGGGCTCCTCCTCGCCGGGCTTTTCATGGGCTACACGGTCGCGTGGTCGCTCGCGCACCCGGACCGGATCCCGCCGCCGGACGCGGCGATGACGTTCGCGCAGAAGCTCCACGCCTCGCGGCACCTCATTCCCGTGGTGGGGCTCATCGCCCTCGTGCTGGGCTCGATCTACGTGGGCATCGCGACCGCGACCGAGGCGGCGGCGCTGGGCGTGGTCGGCGCGCTGGCGCTTTCCTCGATCCAGGGCTCGATGAACGCGAAGGTCTTCATGCAGAGCCTCATGGGCGCCACGCGCCTGTACTGCATGATCGCGTTGATCCTCGCGGGCGCGGCCTTCCTCACGCTCGCCATGGGCTACATCGGCCTCCCGCGCAAGCTCGCCGAGTTCATCGCGGGCGTGGGCCTCTCGCAGATGGGGCTCCTCTTCTGGCTCATGGTGTTCTACATCGTCCTGGGCTGCTTCCTGGACGGGATCTCGATGGTGGTCCTCACCATGGGCGTGATCCTCCCCACCGTGCAGAAGGCCGGCATCGACCTCGTCTGGTTCGGGATCTTCATCGTCCTCGTGGTGGAGATGGCGCAGATCACGCCGCCCGTGGGCTTCAACCTCTTCGTGCTGCAGGGGATGACCAAGCGCGAGATCACCTGGATCGCGAAGGTCTCGCTGCCCCTCTTCTTCCTGATGGTGGCCGCGGTGGGGATCATCTTCTTCTTCCCGGGCCTCGTCACGTGGCTCCCGGCGCGCATGCGTTAGCGACGCCGTGTCAGAATGGCGCCACCTGCCCGCCACGGAGGCTCGCATGGATAACGACAAGACCGTCCGGAACGTCTTCCTCGAAACGGACCGCATGCTCGCCGAGTCGACCCCCTTCGACGACGGCCGCTACGCGGCGCTCCTGGAGAAGATCCCCGCGGAGGGCTGAGCCCGCCGGCGGACCGTCCCCATGTGCCTCATCGTGGTCGCGTGGCGCTTCCGCGCGGACCTTCCCCTCGTCGTCGCCGCGAACCGGGACGAATGGCGCGACCGGCCCGCCCAGCCCGCGCACTGGTGGCCGGACCCTCCGGAGATCCTCGCCGGCCGCGACCTGCAGGCGGGCGGGACGTGGATGGGCGTGACACGCGCGGGCCGCTTCGCCGCGGTCACCAATTTCCGCGATCCCTCGGATCGCCGCTCCACGGCGCGCTCGCGCGGCGGGCTCGTGACGGAGTTCCTGCTTTCCGCCGAGTCGCCCCCGGCCTACCTCGCCGCGGTCGCCCGCCGGGCGGGCGAATACAACGGGTTCAACCTCATCGTGGGCGACGGCGAGACGCTCTGGTACCTCGGGAGCCGCGAGGGGGGCGCGCGGCCCATCGCGCCCGGGGTGCACGGGCTCTCCAACCACGTGCTGGACGAGCCGTGGCCCAAGGTGGTCCGCGGCCGCCGGGCGATGGAGCGGGCGCTGGACGGGGCGGACCCCGTGCCCGCCCTCTTCGACCTCCTCGGGGACGCCCAGGGCGTCCCGGACGCGGAGCTGCCCGAGACCGGGGTGGGCCTCGAATGGGAGCGCCGGCTCGCGAGCGCCCTCATCACCGGCCCCGACTACGGGACCCGGGCCTCCACCGTGCTCACCGTGGCCGCGGGCGGGGAGGTTCGCCTCGAGGAGCGCACCCGGGGCCCGGACGGGGGCGAGACCGCGCGAGCCCGGCATGCGTTTTATCAAATTCCCCCCGCAGCCGGGACGCGTAGAATGCCGCCACCGCCCCCCTCGAGGAGTTCCCCATGATCCGCCGCATCGCCTGCGCCCTCGTCTTCGCCGCGCTTCCCCTCGCCGGCGCGTACGCGCAGGCCCCGATCGTCATCAAGTTCAGCCACGTGGTGGCGACCAACACGCCCAAGGGCAGCGGCGCCGAATTCTTCAAGAAGCTCGCCGAGGAGCGCACGAAGGGGCGCGTGAAGGTGGAGGTGTACGCGAACAGCACGCTCTACAAGGACAACGAGGAAGTCGACGCGCTCCAGCTGGGTGCGGTCCAGATCCTGGCACCCTCGCTCGCGAAGTTCGGGCCCCTGGGCGTGCGCGACTTCGAGGCCTTCGACCTCCCGTACCTCTTCGACAACTACGACGAGCTCCACAAGATCACCTACGGGCCGGTGGGCGCGGGCCTCTTCCGGAAGCTCGAGCCCAAGGGCATCGTGGGCCTCGCCTACTGGGACAACGGCTTCATGGACATGAGCGCCAACAAGCCGCTCCGGAAGCCCGCCGATTTCCGCGGGTTGAAGATGCGCATCCAGTCGTCCAAGGTGCTGGACAGCCAGATGCGCGCGCTGGGCGCGATCCCGCAGGTGATGGCGTTCTCGGAGGTGTACCAGGCGCTGCAGACCGGCGTCGTGGACGGCACCGAGAACCCGCCGTCCAACCTCTACACGCAGAAGATGTACGAGGTGCAGAAGTACCTCACGCTCTCCGACCATCACTACCTCGGATATGCCGTGATCGCGAACAAGAAGTTCTGGGACGGGCTGCCGCCGGACCTCCGCAAGATCCTCGAGCAGTGCATGGTCGAGACGACGAAGCACGTGAACGAGATCGCGAAGAAGGACAACGACGACGCCCTCGAGGCGGTGAGGAAGAGCGGCAAGACCGAGGTCATCACGCTCACGCCCGAAGAGAAGCGCGAATGGAAGAAGGCGCTCATCAAGGTCCACAAGGAAAACGAGTCGCGGATCGGCAAGGACCTGATCGAGTCCATCTACAAGGCGACGGGCTTCGACCCGAACAAGCTCTAATCCGATCGCCGGGCCGGGCGCCCGCCCCGGCCCCTCCTTTCCGGGGGGAGGCGCCATGCTGAAGATCCTCGACCGCCTCGAGGAGTGGCTGATCGCCTCGCTCATCGCGGGCGCCACCCTCCTCATCTTCGTGGCGGTCACGCACCGCTACGCGCTCGACCTTTCCGCCCGGTTCCACTTCGACGCGGTCTACGACGCGCTCTTCAAGGTGAACCTCGCCTGGGCCCAGGAGCTCTGCATCTACATGTTCGTGTGGATGGCGAAGTTCGGCGCGGCCTACGGCGTGCGCACCGGGATCCACGTGGGCGTGGACGTCCTCGTGAACAACCTTCCGCCGCGCTGGCGGTTCCTGTCGATCATGTTCGGGCTGCTGGCGGGCGCCTTCTTCACGGGCGTCGTGGGCACGCTCGGCGTGCGCTTCGTCTACGAGCTCGCGCACACCGACCAGACCTCCCCGGACCTGGAGGCCCCGATGTGGATCGTGTACCTCGCGATCCCCTGCGGCTCCTACCTCATGTCGTTCCGCTTCCTGCAGGTGGCATGGAGCTTCCTCAGGACGGGCGAGCTCCCGCACCACGACGCGGCGCACGTCGAGGGCGTGGACCGCGACGCGGCCGTCCTCGCGGCGGCTCCCGCCGGGGCCCCCGCGCGATGAGCGCCATCCTCATCCCGAAGGTGATGACCTCGCGCCAGGCGGCGACGGCGTTGACGCTCGTCGCGATCCTCCTCCTCGGGATCGCCTCGCTCGGCAACGCCGGCATCATCTTCGCGATCCTCGTAACACTCATGCTCACCGGGATGCCGATCTCGATCGCGCTGGGCCTCACGGTGCTCCTCTTCCTCTTCACGATGACCCACGTGCCGGTCGCGGCGGTGGGGCTGAAGCTCTTCACCGGCATCGAGAGGTTCGAGATCATGGCGGTGCCGTTCTTCATCCTCGCCGGCACCTTCCTCACCCACGGCGGCGTCGCGCGCCGGATGATCGACTTCGCGACCTCGGTCGTGGGGCATTTCCACGGCGGCCTGGCGCTGGCGGGCATCGTCGCCTGCGCGATGTTCGCGCTCGTCTGCGGCTCGAGCGTGGCGACCGTGGTCGCGATCGGATCCATCATCCTTCCCGAGATGGTGCGGAACGGCTATCCCATGCGCTTCGGGGCGGGGGTGATCACGGTCGCCGGGTCGCTGGGCATCCTGATGCTCCCCTCGATCCCGAAGGTGATCTACGCCATCGCGACCAACACCTCCATCGGCGCGCTCTTCGTGGCGGGGCTCCTCCCGGGGATCATGCTCACCGCCATGCTCTGCGCGGTGACGTGGTGGATCGCCCGGAAGCGCGACTACCCGCGCATGGAGCGCAAGGACTGGCTCGGGCGCTGGCGCGCGTTCCGCCGCAGCATCTGGGGCCTCATGCTGGTGGTGATCATCATCGGCGGGATCTATTCGGGCATCTTCACGGCGACCGAGGCCGCGGCGATGGCCGCCATCTACTCGTTCTTCGTGTCCGTGTTCGTCTACAAGGACCTGAAGATGCGCGACGTCCCCCAGGTGCTCCTCAAGAGCGCCAACACGTCCGCGATGCTCCTCTACATCATCACGAACGCGGTGCTCTTCTCCTTCATCCTCACCAACGAGAACATCCCCAACGAGCTCGCCCACTGGTTCCTCGCCAAGCACCTCACCTGGGTCGAGTTCCTCCTCATCGCCAACGTGATGCTGCTCATCGCGGGCAACTTCATGGAGCCCTCGTCCATCATCCTCATCATGGCGCCGATCCTCTATCCCACCGCGGTGAGCCTGGGGATCAACCCGGTCCACCTGGGCATCCTGATCGACGTGAACATGGAGGTGGGCCTGTGCCACCCGCCGGTGGGATTGAACCTCTACGTGGCCTCCGGCATCTCGCGGCTGGGCATCACGGAGCTCACCAAGGCCGTCATGCCGTGGCTCCTCACGATGCTCGCCTTCCTCGTGATCGTGACCTACTGGCCCGAGCTCACCCTCTGGCTCCCGCGCGCGATGAAGATGCTGTAGCGCCCGCTACCTCTTCTTCGCGCGGGCGACCTCGTCGGCGAGCTCCTTGCCGGTCTTGTAGTGCGGCACGCGGAAGACGAGGCGCTTCGCCCGCTGGAAGAAGGCGTTCGAGCCGTTCACCTCGGTGTCCCAGTAGTGGTGCGCGAGCTGGAGGTTCCGCGGCACGTCGAGCATGAAGGCGTCGTGCGAGCCCTTGCCGCCGAAGATGTAGAGCTTCCCGTCGAAGATCTCCCACGTGTCCGCGTCCCCGCCCCACGGGATCGCGTAGACGAGCCCGTCCGCGCAATAGCCGCCGAACTGCGGGATGTACTTCTCCGGCGCGGCGTCGAACATCGCCTTGTGCTCCGGGGTCGCGAAGCGGAACGTGACGTCCTTGTAGACCGACTTGATCGCGGGCGAGCCCAGCTGGTGATGGTGGTCCGTGAAGTAGCTCACCACGTCGTGGCCGAAGAGGAAGAGGTGCTTGTCCGGCCCGTCCGAGACCGCGTTCACGGGCGAGAGGCCTTCCCCGGGACTCTGGGTGAAGAGCGGCGCGCAACCTTCGAGCGCCGCGAGCGCGAAAGCGATGGCGAGGATCCTGGCTGCAATGCCCATGGGAAGACCTTTCAAGGCTGGGGGTCGAGATGCGGAATCTTGCCATTGCCGGGATCGGCGAGATAGGGCGCCGCCGGGCGCATGCGCGGGGAGGCGGTCGATTTCCTCGCAGCCACCGCTACGGCTCCTCGGCGAGCGCGCCCGCCGCGGCGCGCTTCAACCGGTCGTTCACCGCCTCCCATCCCGGAAGGGCGGGCGGGGACTCGACCAGGATGCGCGCGGCGCCACTGCCGTCGAGCGCCCGCAGGTTGGCGTAGAGATCGTGGCCGTAATGCAGGGGGTCGGCGGGCGCGTGGATCCACGCCGCGGCCCGCGCGCGGGCCGGACGCGCGCGCAGCGCGAGCACGGCGGCGTCGCCTGGCTTGTCGAGCGCCGACTCGAACGCCGCCGCGTCCACCAGGGCCAATGGCGTGCGCGGCGCATAGTGCGCGGCGAGCGTGCCCGAAGCGCGCGGCGCCGCGGCGTCGCGCTCCGCGGGCGCGATGCCCAGGACCGACTCGATGTCGCGGCGGCTCACCGCGCCCGGCCGCAGCAGCACCGGCGCGCCGCGGGACACATCGACGATGGTCGACTCCAGCCCCACCTCGCAGGCGCCGCCGTCGACCACCTCGACCGCCGCGCCGAACTCGTCGCGCACGTGCTGCGCCGTGGTGGGGCTCACGTGCCCGAAGCGGTTGGCCGAAGGCGCCGCGACGCCGCCGCTCCCGATGCGGGCGAACTCGCGCAGCAGCTCCTGGGCGACGGGATGCGAGGGACACCGCACGCCCACGGTATCCTGCCCGCCCGTCACGGCGCGCGGCACGCGCGCCGATTTCGGCAGGATCATCGTGAGCGGCCCGGGCCAGAAGCGGTCCGCGAGCTTCCGCGCGTTCGCGGGCACGTGGCGCGCCCAGAGCTCGAGCGCCAGCGGGTCCGCGATGTGCACGATGAGCGGATGCGTGTCCGGCCGGCCCTTCAGCGCGAAGATCTTCGCCACCGCCTCCGGGTTGGTCGCGTCCGCCCCCAGCCCGTAGACCGTCTCGGTGGGGAACGCCAGGATCCCGCCCGCCTGGAGACGCCGCGCCGCCTCGGCCGCCGTCGGCATCAGTGCGCCTTTTCCCAGTCGGGGCCCACGCCGGCCTCGACCACGAGCGGCACGTCGAGCTTCGCCACGCCCGTCATGAGCCTCTCGACCGCCGGCTTCACGCGGTCGAGCTCCGCGTCCGGCACCTCGAGCACGAGCTCGTCGTGCACCTGCATCACGAGCTTGGTGGCGAGCTTCTCGCGCTCGATCCAGCCCTGCACGGCGATCATCGCCATCTTGATGAGGTCCGCGGCCGTGCCCTGCATCGGCGCGTTGATCGCCTGGCGCTCGGCGCCCTGGCGGCGCTGCTGGTTCGACGAGCGGATGTCCGGGAGCCACAGGCGCCGGCCGAAGACCGTCTCGACGTAGCCGCGCTCGCGCGCCTCGGTGCGCGTCCTCTCCATGTACGCGGCGACCCCCGGATAGCGCGTGAAGTACTTCTCCATGTAGCTCTGCGCCGCCGCGCGCTCGATGGCGAGGTTCTGCGCGAGCCCGAAGGCGCTCATGCCGTAGATGAGGCCGAAGTTGATCACCTTCGCGTACCGGCGCTGCTCGCTCGTCACCTGGTCCCGCGGCGTGTCGAAGACTTCGGAGGCGGTGTGGCGGTGGACGTCCTCGCCCTTCGCGAACGCGTCGAGGAGGCTCCGGTCTCCGGAGAGGTGCGCCATGATGCGAAGCTCCACCTGCGAGTAGTCCGCCGAGACGATCTTCGAGCCCGCGGGCGCGATGAACGCCTCGCGGATCCGCCGCCCCTCGGCCGTGCGCACCGGGATGTTCTGGAGGTTCGGGTCGGTCGAGGAGAGCCTTCCCGTGACCGCGACGGCCTGCGCGTAGTTCGTGTGCACGCGTCCCGTCTTCGCATGCACCATCCGCGGGAGCTTGTCGGTGTACGTGCTCTTCAGCTTGGAGACGCCACGATGCTCGAGGAGCACCGCGCAGATCGGGTGGTCCAGGGCGAGCTTCTCCAGCACCTCCTCGTCCACCGAGGGCGCCCCCGTGGGCGTTTTCTTGATGGTGCGCAGCTTCAGCCGATCGAAGAGCACCTCGCAGAGCTGCTTGGGAGAGCCCAGGTTGAACGGGCCGCCCGCAAGCTCGTGGGCCTTGCGCTCGAGGTCGAGCATCTTCTGCGAGAGCTCCTGGGTCTGCCGCGCGAGGAGGCCCGAGTCGATGAGGACGCCGTTCCGCTCCATCGCGAGGAGCACGCCCGCCACCGGGATCTCGATCTGCGCGTAGATGCGCTTCAGCTTCTCCTCGCGCTCGAGGCGCGGCCAGAGGGCCCCATGGAGCTGGAGCGTCACGTCCGCATCCTCGGCCGAATAATCGGTCGCGCGCTTCACGTCCACCTGGTCGAACGGGATCTGGGAGGCGCCCTTGCCCGCGACGTCCGTGTACTGGAGGAGCCCGCTCGCCCCGAGGAAGCGCGTGGCGAGGGCGTCCATGTCGTGGCGCTGGTGGCTTTCGAGGACGTAGGCCTGCAGCAGCGTGTCGTGCACCACGCCGCGCACGGTGATGCCGTAGTTCGCGAAGACGTGCCGGTCGTACTTCGAGTTCTGCCCCACCTTGAGCTTCGAGGCGTCCTCGAGCCAGGGCTTGAGACGCGCGAGGACGTTCGCGAGCGGCAGCTGCGGCGGCACGCCCTGGTAGCGGTGGGTGAGCGGGATGTAGGCCGCCTCCCCGGGAGACGTCGCGACGGCCACGCCCACCAGCTCCGCCGTCATGGGGTCGAGGCTCGTGGTCTCGGTGTCGAAGCAGGCGATGGGCGCCCGCTCGAGCCTCGCCGCCCATGCCTCGAGCGACGCGCCATCGACCACCGTCTCGTAGTTGCGCGTCGCGACGAAGGGCGTGACGTCCGGGACCTCGTCCACGTTCCAGTTGAGGAGCGCGAAGTTGCGGCCGCCCTCGGGCGCGGGCGGCGGCGCGCTCTTCGCGTCGCCGCCTTCCGGCGCGTCCTCGCGGTTCGCGAGCGCGTCGCGCAGCGTCCGGAAGCCGAAGCGCGTGTAGAGCGCCGCGAGCTTGCGCGTGTCCGGCGCCTTGGCGACCAGCGACTCCATCCCGAAGGGGAGCGCCACGTCCGTCTTCACCGTGAGGAGCTTGCGGCCCGTGGGGAGCCAATCGGCGGCCTTCCGCAGGTTCTCGCCCACCACGCCCTTCACCTCGGCCGCGTGCGCGATGACCTCCTCGAGCGAGCCGTACTGCTCGATCAGCTTGCACGCGGTCTTGGGGCCCACCTTGTCCACGCCGGGCACGTTGTCCACCGCGTCGCCGATGAGTGCCAGGTAGTCCACGATCTTCTCCGGCGGCACGCCGAACTTGGCCTTCACGCCGTCCGGCCCCAGCTTCTCCATCGGCACGGCCATCGTGTTGACCCAGAGGACCTTGTCCGTCACGAGCTGGGTCAAGTCCTTGTCGCCCGTCGAGATGACCGAATCCCAGCCGTGCGCGGCCTGGGCGTGGGTGACGAGCGTGCCGATCACGTCGTCCGCCTCCACGCCGTCCACGCACACGACCGGCCAGCCCAGCGCGGCGATCGTCTCCAGCAGCGGCTCGATCTGCGAGGCGAGGTCCTCCGGCATCGCCTGGCGCGTCGCCTTGTACTGGGGATAGATGTCGTCGCGGAACGTCCTCCCCTTGGGATCCAGCACGCAGGCGATGTAGTCGGAGGGGAAGTCCTGCTTCAACTTCCGCAGCATGTTCACCACGCCGTAGATGGCGTTGGTCGGCTCGCCCGCGGGGCTGCGGAGCTCGCGGATGGCGTGGAACGCCCGGTAGAAATAGCTCGGGGCGTCGACCAGCAGGAGGCGTTTCGGGGGAGTGCTCATGGAGGCGACCGCGGGGAACCCGAATTATCGCAGACTCCCGGCGGCGGGCCGGAATGGAAAACGGCCGCGCGAGGCGGCCGTTTTCGGGGTCTCGCGCGGCTACTGGCAGCCGGAGAACTTGAAGCTCGCGATGCGCGTGCTCCAGTTGAACGTGCCGCTCGCCTTGAGGTACTCGGTCGTGTACCAGAAGGTGCAGTCGTCCACGGGATCGACCGTCATCGCGGAGTAGTCGCCCCAGCGGTTCAGGTTCGCGAGCTGCGAGCCGGTTCCCTCGATGAGGCTGGTCTCGGCCTGCATCGTGCCCGCGGCATCCGTCGCGAGGCGCCCCGTGTAGCGGATCGCCGGGTGCAGGGTCGAGCTCGACACGCTGTAGCCCAGCGCCATGTTGCCCTGCTTGTCCATGGCGATGCTGCCCATCCAGCGATAGGAGCCGTCCGGTGCGTACGTGGACTGCTGGAACACTTGCGGCGTCCCGCCCGGGTTGCGCAGCTCGTACCAGCGCACGCCCGTGAAGGAGTTGCGCTTGCTTCCGACCTGCACCGAGTGCGTGGCGACGAGCGACTCGTACGTCCCGAAGTTGCGGTACGCGAGCCGGTACATCAGCCGGTCCGCGAGGGAGTCGAGCTGCTGCCGGGTGCCGGATTGCGGGATGCAGGTGCCGCCGCTGCAGGCCGCCGTATACGCCGCGACGGGGATGTTGATCGGGCCGGTGAGCTTCGTGTTGGCGCTCGCCGTCCAGTCGACGTGGAAGCGCCAGAGGTTGAGCGACGAGGGGCCGCGGTTGAGGAGGTAGTTCGGGGCGCCGGCCGGCGGTGCCGTCGGGCCGTCCAGGTCCGCGGGCAGGAGTCCCCCGAAGCTCGAGGAGAGCTGGAAGCACTGCTGGGTGGCGGGAGCGCCGGCCAGCATGCTCGCGCGGTCGTACGCGCAGACCTTCGCGCCCTGGAACGTGTTCGTGAACATGTTGAAGGTGATGTAGTACGCGTCCGGCCACACGCCCATCTTCGGATAGTCCGGGAAGACGTTTCCGTAGGGGAAGGCGTAGCGGAAGTACGCGCCGGTCGCGTCCGACGTCGCGGAGACGGCGACGCACTGGAAATAGGGCGCGGCGGTGACGGCGAACTGCGAGATCACCCAGCGGTTCGCGGCCTTGTCGTACACCACGACCGGGTCGCCGTCGTTGTCCGCCTCGCACGGCCCGCCGAAGCCCGCCCAGAGCGTGTTGTTGGGGACCGGCCCGTAGACGACCGCGTGCGTGGCCTTGTCGAACACCGCGAAGTCCGTGTTCACGATCTGGACGTACTGGGTCGCACCCACGGCGCCGTTGGTGTCCGGCGGCGCGGCGTTCACGGTGAAGGTGCCCTGCGGCCCGGTGAAGCCCTGGCCCACGCCGTCGAAGCCGAGGCCGCCGAAGGTGCTCACGAAGGTATCGGTGGTCGATTGCACGACGGGGTCGGCCGGCTGCCCGGGGCCGTCCAGCATCGGCAGCGGGCGCGCGGGAACCTCGTGGGGAGCGCGGCTCGACTCGTCCGGCTTCGGCATGACGCCGCGCAGCGACGGCAGGAAGTCGCGGCCGACCGCGGGGGTCACCTCGACGGGACCGGCGTCCGCGGGCGGAGCCGCGAGCGCCGCGAACGGCAGGGTGAGGAAGGCGACGACGGCGAGGCCGGAAACCTGGCGCGCCACCACGGCGATGTCGGACATGGGATCTCCCTGGCTGGGTTGTGTTTCCTTCCTCGCGGAAGGGTCGGGTGTGCGCCGATGCCGATTGTACGGGCTCGCGTCCCGGGCGCAACCCCCGGCGATATAATTCCTTCCCGACTGCCCGCGCCATCCCGGCGCATCGCGAATCCCCATGCCCGCAAGCTCCCCCAAGGTTCCCCCGCCCTCGGATCCCCAGCTCGTCCGCCGCTCGCAGAACTCCGCGCGCGAAGCCTGGCGCATGTTCGAGATCATCGCGGAGTTCGTGACCGCCACCGAGCGCCTGCAGACGATCCAGCCCGCGGTCGCCATCTTCGGCAGCGCGCGCGTGACGCCGGACCACGCCTACTACAAGGCCACGGAGGACATCGCGAGGCGGCTCTCGGAATCCGGCTTCTCGGTGATCTCGGGCGGCGGACCGGGCATCATGGAGGCGGCCAACCGCGGCGCCTACGCGGGCTCGAGCCCGAGCGTGGGACTCAACATCCAGCTCCCCCACGAGCAGTCGGCCAACGCCTACCAGGACGTGGCGCACACGTTCCAGCACTTCTTCGCACGGAAGGTGATGTTCGTGAAGCTCTCGTGCGCGTTCGTGATGATGCCCGGCGGCTTCGGGACGCTGGACGAGCTGATGGAGGTCCTCACCCTCGTGCAGACCGGCAAGATCCGCAAGGTGCCGGTGATCCTCGTGGGCGGGGACTACTGGAAGGGGCTCCTCCAGTGGATCGACGAGCGGCTGCGCGTCGAGGGGATGATCGGCGTGGACGATGCGTCGCTCATGACGGTGATCGACGATCCGCAGGAGGTGGTGGACGCGGTCTTACTGCACTACCAGTCGCGGGGATTCGAGCCGAGCCCGCAGGAGCGCGAGGCGGAGCTGGCGCTCTAGGAATATTCCACGATGCGTCGCGATCACGAAGAACGCGAAGCGGGCCCGGCACTCTAAGCTGATACACTTCGCGACCCGAATCGAGGCCCCCATGTCCCACGTCCCCTTCGACCGCCGCACGGCGGCCGCGCTCGCCGCCGCCTTCGCCCTGTCGCTCGGCGCCGCGGCGCAATCCACCGAGCGGCCGAAGCCGCCCACGGTGCCGCTCGACGACCTTCCCCCGCCTCCGCCGATGATCACCACGAAGCCGGAGCCGGAGCCGCAGGTGACGACGCGCACCGAGGCGGACCAGACCGTCCAGGAATACCGCCTCAAGGGCAAGCTCTACATGATGCGGGTCACGCCGAAGAACGGGCCGGCCTACGTCCTCATGGACCTCAAGGGCGACGGGACCTTCACCCGCCAGGAGAACGCGCTCGACAACGGCGTGCGCGTTCCCCAGTGGGTCCTCATGGAGTTCTGACGACCCACCCGCGATGTCGGTCTTCACCCCCGTCTCGGAGGCCGATGCCCGCGCCCTCCTCGCGCACTACGCCCTGGGGGAGCTCGAGGGGCTCGAGGGCATCGCGCAGGGCGTCGAGAACACGAACTACTTCCTCACGACCACCACGGGCGAGTACGTCCTCACGCTCTTCGAGCACATCCCGCGCGCGGACCTTCCCTTCTACGTGGGCCTCATGGACCACCTCGCGCACCGCGGCGTCGCCTGCCCGCTCCCGATGCGGCGGGAGCGGGGCGACATGCTCGCGGAGGTGAACGGCAAGCCCGCGTGCATCGTGACCCGCCTTTCCGGCGAGCCGCGCATGCGTCCGGACACGCACGATTGCCGCGAGGCGGGAGCCATCCTCGGGCGCCTCCACGCGGCCGGCGTCGACTACGACGGGGGCCTCGACAACTGGCGCGGGCGCGAGTGGCGCGAGAGCTTCGCCGCGTCCGTGGCGCCGCGGCTCTCGCCGGAGGAGAACGCGCTCATCGCCTCCGAGAACCGCTACCAGGCCGCGATCGACGATTCGGCGCTTCCCCAGGGCATCATCCACGGCGACCTCTTCCGCGACAACGTCCTCTGGGACGACGCGGGCGAAGGCGGCGTGATCGACTTCTACTTCGCCTGCGACGACGTGCTGGTCTACGACCTCGCGATCGCGGTGAACGACTGGTGCACGACGCCGGAGGGCGCGCTCGACGCGGAGCGCACGGCGGCCTTCGTCGAGGGCTACGAGCGCGAGCGCCCCCTCGAGGAGGCCGAGCGCGGGCAGTGGCCGGCGATGCTCCGGCGCGCGGCGCTGCGCACCTGGCTGGGCCGCCTGGGCTACAACCATTTCCCGCGCGAATCGCACATGACGATCCCGAAGGACCACGCGTTCTCCCGGCGCCTGCTCGAGCACCACGTCGCGCACGCGCGGCCGCTCTGATGGACGGCAGCGTTCGCGTGGCCGAAGTGCCCGCCGGGCGCGGCGCCGGATGGCTCGGCGAATCCTTCCGCCTCTTCCGCGCGAGCCCGCTCCCGTGGATGGGGCTATGCGCGGGCTGGATGTCGATCACGCTGGCGCTCCTCCTCGTCCCGTTCCTGGGCGGGATCCTCGCGAGCTTCCTGCAGCCCGCGTTCTTCGCGAGCTTCGCGATCACCGCCTACAAACAGACGGCGGGCGAGCGGATCGTGATGGCGGACCTCTTCAGCGGCTTCCGCCGGCAGCTTCGCTCGCTCGTGGGCGTGGGCGCGCTCGAGCTCCTGGCCGCGATCCTCGTCTTCGCGATCATGGCGGCGATGGGCCTCCCGATGGTCCCGGAGTCCGCGGACCACGTCTTCACGGTGGCGGAATACGTCGAGCTCCTCGAGGGCAAGGAGTGGATCCTCGCCTTCGGGTTCCTGCTCATGGTCGTGGTGAAGGGGGCGCTCTGGTTCGCCCCGCCGCTCATCGCCTTCCACGGCATGCCCGCGATGCACGCGGTGCGCTGGAGCGTCTACGCGGCGCTCGAGAACCTGGGTGCCATGATCGTGTACGGCGCGATCCTCCTGGCACTCGTCTTCGTGGCAGCCCTGCCTTCCGGCCTGGGGCTCATCGTGGCGCTCCCGATGGCCGCCATCAGCACCTACGTGGGCTACCGCGACGTCTTCGAGGCGCGGGCACTCACGCCGGCGTGAGCTTCGCGTACTGGAGCGCCAGCCACTTCGTCCCCTCGGCGCGGAAGCGTACCTGCACGCGGGCATCGAGCCCGCGGCCCTCGAAGTTCAACACCACGCCCTCGCCGAATTTGGCATGGCGGACGTTCTGCCCGATCGCGAAGGGCTGCTCGTCCGGGCGCCGCAGCTCGAATCCCGCGCGCTGCGGCGCGGCGGGGTAGCGGTTCCGGTCCGCCTGCGGCGCGCGCCCGCCGCCGGAGCTCCACGCCCCGCCACCCCCGCCGTAAGACGAGCCCGACCCGCGCATCTCGAACTGCCGCTCGGGCAGCACCAGCCACTTGCAGAGCTGCGGCGGGATCTCCTCCACGAAGCGCGAGACGATCCCGTAGCGCGGCTGGCCGTGGAGCATGCGGCTCCCGGCGTACGAGAGGTAGAGGCGCTTCCTCGCCCGCGTGATGGCGACGTACATGAGGCGCCGCTCCTCCTCGATGCCGCCGTCCTCGAGCATGCTGTTCTCGTGCGGGAAGAGGCCCTCCTCGAGGCCGGAGATGAAGACGCCGGAGAACTCGAGCCCCTTCGCGGAGTGCACGGTCATGAGCTGGAGCGCGTCCTGCCCGGCGGCCGCCTCGCGCTCGCCCGCCTCGAGGCTCGCGTGCGAGAGGAAGGCCGCGAGGATCTGCTGCTCCGGCGTCCCCAGGTCCGCCACGTCCTCCTGCGCCTCGCCCGCGGGCTCCAGGCCGTGCTCGAAATCCTCCGCGAAGAGCGCGGCCGCGTTGTAGAGCTCCTGCAGGTTCTCCAGCCGGTCCTGGCCGTCCTTCTCCGCGGCGTAGTAGTCCTTGAGGCGGCTTCGCTCGATCACCTCCCCCACCAGCTCCGCGAGGGCGAGCGTCCGGGCCGACTTCGCGAGCCCGTCGATCACCTCGATGAACTGCGCGAGCGCGGTGCCGCTTCGCCCCGTCACGATGCCCGAGCGCGCCGCGTGCATGAGGCTTCCGATCCCGCGCTCGGCCGCTTCCTGCAGCTGCTCGACGGAGCGCGCGCCGATCCCGCGCGGCGGGAAGTTCACGACCCGCGTGAACGCCGTGTCGTCGTCCGGGTTCGCGGCGAGGCGCATGTAGGCGAGCGCGTGCTTCACCTCCTGGCGCTCGAAGAACCTGAGGCCCCCGTAGACGCGATACGCGACGTTCGCGCGGAAGAGCGAGTGCTCGAGGACCCGCGACTGGGCGTTGGAGCGGTAGAGGAGCGCCATGTCCGAGAGCGCGGTGCCCTCGCGATGAAGCGCCTTCACCTCGTCCACGATGAAGCGCGCCTCTTCCTCGTCGTTGGCGGCGGCGAAGACGCGCAGCTGCTCGCCCTTGCCTTCCGAGGTCCACAGGTTCTTTCCCAGCCGCGCCTTGTTCCGCGCGATGATCGCGTTCGCGGCGTCGAGGATGTTGCCCTGGGAGCGGTAGTTCTGCTCGAGCTTCACGACCTCCTTCACGCCGAAGTCGCGCACGAACTCGTTCATGTTGCCCACCTCCGCGCCCCGGAAGCGGTAGATCGAGTTGTGGGTGACGAGCCCCGCCGCCACGTAGTTGTGCGTGGGGAAGACGTCGAGGTCGTGCACGCGCCTGCGCCCGCCCGGAAGGCGGCGCACGCAGGCGACCACGTCCGGCTTCCCGTCCTCGCCCATCATCACCATGCCGGCTTCCACCTGGATCGCGGGGACGAAATCGAAGAACCGGCCGCCCAGGTTCGCGACCTGGCGGATGTGGCCGCCGGCCTCGGCGATCGCGCGCTCCGCCTCGCGCATCGCCGACGGATAGTCGTCGAAGGTGCCCGGCGCGGAACGGCTCGCGGCCATCACGGAATGGATCACGCGTCCCGCCTCGTCGTCCGCGCAGAGCGATACCACCACGTCGTCGCGTCCCGCCGGCCTCGCGCGGCGGCGCTCGGCGAAGTGGGTGTGCCGCGGCGTGCTCACGAGCCGGCGCCCGGCCGAGGTCCGGATCTCGATGAGCCCCTCGCGCGCGAGGCTCGAATGCGTCTCCACGACCTCCGCCGCGCGGAAGGCCCCCGGGCCGAAGCAGGACATCACGCGATCGCCCGTCCCCACCTCCTCGATGGGCCTCACGCTCCCGTCCCCCATCGTGACGAGCGTGCCTTCCGGCAGGCACTGGTCGTCGTCGCCCACGGCGAAGACGCAGCCGTTCGAGCCCGCGAGGAGCTTGATCCACTTGTACTGGAGCTTGTTCGTGTCCTGGAACTCGTCCACCAGGATGTAGCGGAACCGGTCCTGGTAGTGGCGCAGCAGGTCGAGGTTGCGCGCGAGCGTCTCGAACGTGCGCAGGAGGAGCTCCGCGAAATCCACCACGCCCTCGCGGTTGCACTGCGCGTCGTAGTCCGCGTAGAAGGCCGCCATGCGGCGCGTGAAATCGTCGCCCGCCTCGACCGCGTTCGCGCGAAGCCCGGCTTCCTTGCAGTTGTTGATGAAGCCCTGGAGCTGCCGCGGCGGGTACTTCTCCTCGTCCAGCGCCTGGGCCTTGGCCAGGCGCTTCACGACCGAGAGCTGGTCCGCGGAATCGAGGATCTGGAAGAGCTGCGGCAGGTCCGCGTCCCGATGGTGCGTGCGCAGCAACCGGTTGCAGAGGCCATGGAAGGTTCCCACCCACATGCCGCGCGTGTTGATCGGCAGCATGGCCGAGAGGCGCGTGAGCATCTCGCGCGCGGCCTTGTTCGTGAAGGTGACCGCGAGGATGCCGTTGGGGCTCGCCTCCCCGGACTGGACGAGGTGCGCGATGCGCGTCGTGAGCACGCGCGTCTTGCCGCTGCCGGCGCCCGCGAGGATCAACGCGGACTCGCGCGGCAGGGTGACGGCCTTCAGCTGCTCGGGGTTGAGGTTGGAGAGGAAATCCTGCATCGGGGTCGCAAGGCGCCGTCGAATCGGGAAGAACGCGGGCGAAAGGGCATCCCGATTTTCTCACGACCTCGTGGCCGCGAAGCGCCGGCAATCCAATAAAAAAAGGGCGCCTGGCGGCGCCCTCGAATGTCTGCCCCAACTGCCGTCCCGCCGCGCGGGCGGGACGAAGAAAAGACACCGCCCCCGGCCGGGAAGTTCCTTTTAGCCTCCCACGCGACTCACCGAGGGAATCGTCACGCCGGGAATGCCGCGAAGCTGCGCCATGAGCCCGCGCGCCTCCGCCTCGCCGGCGAGCCCCGGGACCTGGACCACGAAGACGCCGTTTCCTTCATCGATCATCTGCGCGGGATACCCGCTCGCGCGCAGGCGCCGGTTGAGGGCGAGCGCGGAGTCGCGCCGCTCGAACTTGCTCGCGACGACCCGCCAGGTGCCGCCCACCCGCGCCGCCGGCGCCCCCTGCCCGATCTCGGTCTCGGCGGCCCAGATTTCCATCTGCTTCGCGTCGACCCGCGCGGCCTTCGCCTCTTCCCCGCGCGGCTTCTGGTAGAAATCGAACGGCTTGTCGAGCGTCACGTCCGGGCCGCCATCCGCGCGCACGCTCACCTTGCCCTCGAGGAGGCACACGAGGTCCCGCTCGTCCGTCGACTTCCCCCACACGTCGGTGCCCCGGATCCCGGCCGTGATGTTGGTCACCTTGATCGTGACGTCGCGGTGCTGGCGCTTCGCGAGCGCCCCGGTGGTGAACCGGAAGGCGCCGGCCAACACCTGCAGCGCCGCGCGGAAGATGCCGCGGTTGTCGATCCGCTGGATCTCGAAGCGCGCGTTCTCGCCCAGCTTCACGGTGCTCCCCTCGCCCATGCGCACGAGCACGCGCGCGTTGGCGCCGGTGCGCAGGCGATCGCGCGCCTCGAGCGTGATCCCGGGCGCGAGGGGAACGCTGTAGCCTCCGCGCTCGAGCCACGCCGGATACTGGACCGCCTCCACCTTCGCCGTCTGTGCCGCCGCCGGCCCCGCGATCGCGAGGACGAGCGCCGCCGCCAGGCTCCATCGTTTCATGGGCATTCCTCCCTCACCCGCAAAATGCCCGAGACTGCACGCCAAATCAAGGGCTTGCCGTTTCGACTGCTATAATTTCCCTTTGCCCGGCGGCTTTCGCGCCGTGCGGGCTCGCCACCCGCTTCCATCCATGGATCCGCAATACCACCCGAAGGCGATCGAGCCCGAAGTCCAGAAGGCGTGGGTCGAGAGCCGCGCGTTCGCCGCGCCCGACCGCTCGGCGAGGCCCAAGTACTACTGCGTGTCGATGCTCCCGTATCCCTCGGGCAAGCTGCACATGGGACACGTGCGCAACTACACGATCAACGACGCGCTCTACCACTTCATGCGCATGAAGGGCCACAACGTCCTCATGCCGATGGGCTGGGACGCGTTCGGGCTGCCCGCGGAGAACGCCGCGATGGCGAACGGCGTGGCGCCCGGCAAGTGGACGCGCGAGAACATCGCGTACATGAAGCAGCAGTGCCAGGCGATGGGCTGGGCGATCGACTGGTCCCGCGAGCTCGCCACCTGCTCCCCCTCCTACTACCGCTGGAACCAGTGGTTCTTCCTGCGCCTGCGGGAGAAGGGCATCGTCTACAAGAAGACCGGCGTCGTGAACTGGGACCCGGTCGACCAGACCGTGCTCGCGAACGAGCAGGTGATCGACGGCCGCGGCTGGCGCACCGGCGCCCCCGTCGAGAAGCGCGAGATCCCGATGTGGTACATGCGGATCACGCAGTACGCGGACGAGCTCCTCGACTCGCTCGAGGGCCTGGGCTGGCCCGAGCAGGTGAAGCAGATGCAGCGCAACTGGATCGGGCGCAGCTACGGCGTCGAGTTCGTGCTGCCGTACGACTCTGAGACGGCGCGCCGCATGAACGACGGCAAGCAAGGCGTACGGGTGTTCACGACGCGCGCTGACACTATCATGGGAGTGACTTTTGTCGTTGTGGCGCCTGAACATCCCATTGCGATAGAAGCGGCCAAAGCCAGCGATGAGGTCAAATCATTTCTAGTCGCACATCGGATGGGTGGGGTGCAAGAGGCTGAACTTGCGACAATGCCAAAGGAAGGCGTTCGAACCAACCTATTTGTCCGACATCCGTTCACGAACGAAAAAATCGAAGTATGGGTCGGAAACTACGTACTTATGAGCTATGGCGAGGGTGCTGTAATGGCGGTGCCCGGCCACGACGAGCGCGACTTCGCCTTCGCGAAGAAATACGGGCTTCCCATCCGCCAGGTGATCGACGTGGGAGGAAAGCCCTATTCCGAGGAGGCATGGCAGCCCTGGTACGCCGAGCAGGGCCGCAACGTCCATTCCGGACCGCGGTTCCCGGAGCTCGACGGGAAGGAATATGCGCAGGCCATCGAGACGGTGGTGGCGCGCCTCGCGGCGCTGCGCATCCCGGCGGCCCAGCGCGTGCAGTACCGCCTTCGCGACTGGGGCATCTCGCGCCAGCGCTACTGGGGGACGCCCATCCCGATCGTGGTCTGCCCGAAGTGCGGCGACGTGGGCGTCCCGGACAACCAGCTCCCGGTGATCCTGCCGGAAGATCTCCTGCCGGACGGAAGCGGCAGCCCGCTGGCGAAGACGCCGTCGTTCTACGAGACGCGCTGCCCCAGGTGCGGCGGCGCGGCGCGGCGCGACACGGACACGATGGACACCTTCGTGGACTCGTCGTGGTACTTCCTGCGCTACGCGTGCCCGGACGCAAGCACGATGGTGGACGAGCGCGCGGACTACTGGATGCCGCTCGACATGTACATCGGCGGGATCGAGCACGCGATCCTCCACCTCCTCTACGCGCGCTTCTGGACGAAGGCGATGCGCGACATGGGCCTGGTGAAGGTGGACGAGCCCTTCGCGAACCTCCTCACCCAGGGGATGGTGCTGAACCACATCTTCTCGCGCCGCACGCCCAAGGGCGGCATCGAGTACTTCGCGCCGGACGAGGTCGAGACCGCCACGAACGCCGAGGGCCGCATCGTGGGCGCGAAGCTGAAGAGCGACGGCGGCGCGATCGACTACGAAGGCATCGGCACGATGTCCAAGTCGAAGCGGAACGGCGTGGACCCCCAGGAGATGATCGACCGCTACGGCGCGGACACCTCGCGCTTCTACGTGATGCAGGCGAACCCGCCCACGGACACCATGCTCTGGTCGGACGAGAGCGTCGCGGGCTCCTTCAAGTTCCTGCGCGGGCTCTGGGCGCTCGTCCACCAGCAGGTGACCGGGGGGGTCGTGCCGCGCTACGGCGGCGGCGAGCTCACGGCGGAGCTGAAGGCGCTCCGGTTGAAGCTCCACAAGGCCATCGAGAAGGTGGCCGACGACTACGGGCGGCGCCTGCAGTTCAACACGGCGATCGCGGCGATCCGGGAGCTCCTGAACCTCTACGAGACGGTGAAGGACCGCAGCCCCGCCGCGCGCGCGGTGGCGCAGGAGGTGCTCGAGGATTCGATCCTTCTCCTCTCGCCCATCGTGCCCCACATCGCGACCGCGCTCTGGGCGGAGCTTCGGCCCGGCACGCGCCTCCTGGACCAGCCCTGGCCCGCCGTGGATCCCGCGGCGCTCGTGCAGGACTCCATCGAGATCGTGGTGCAGGTGAACGGGAAGCTGCGCGGCCACATGCAGGTGGGCGCGGCCGCGAGCGCCGAGGAGATCGAGGCGGCGGCGATGCGCCATGAAGCGGTGCTGAAATTCGCCGCGGGGCAGCCGCCCCGGAAGGTGATCGTCGTTCCCGGCCGGCTGGTGAACGTCGTTGTCTAGGAACCTCGCCGCCGCCGCGATGCTGCTCTTCCTCGCCGCCTGCGGCTTCGAGCTGCGCGGCGAGCCCACGGTCGGGCTTCGCACGCTCTACGTTTCGTCCGCGGTGCCGTCGTCCGTCCTCGCCGACATCCGCCGCATCCTCGCCACCGGCCCCACGCGCATCCTTCCGGCGGAAGCGGGCGCCGAGGCGAGCCTCCGGATCCTCGGCGAATCCCGCGAGAAGACGGTGCACACGATCACCGGGAGCGGCCGGGTGTACGAGTTCCAGCTTCGCCTGGCGGTGAGCTACCAGCTCTCGGTGCCGGGCCGCGAGGAGCCGGTGATCGCGCCGAGCGAGGTCTCCACCACGCGGCTCATCACCTACAGCGAGGCGGCGCCGACCGCGAAGGAAGCGGAGGAGCAGCTCCTCTACAAGGACATGCAGGCCGACCTCGCCGGGCGGATCCTGCGGCAGGTCGCCGTCGCGCGGCGCGAAAACGCCGGCGCCTTCCCGGCGCGCCCATGAAGATCCGCACCCGCCAGCTCCCGTCCGTCCTCGCCAAGGGCGTGGCCCGCGTCTACGCGGTGCACGGGGCCGAGGCGCTCCTGGTACTCGAGGCCGCGGACCGCATCCGGGAAGCCGCGCGGAGCGCCGGCTGCACCGAGCGCGACGTCTTCTTCGCGGAGCCCGGCGCGGACTGGAGCCGCTTGACCGCCGCCGCATCGAACCTCTCGCTCTTCGCGACGAAGCGCCTCATGGAGTTGCGCGTGCCGACCGGCAAGCCCGGCGTCGAGGGCGCGCGGGCGATCGAGGCGTGGGTCGCGGGCCTGGATCGGGGTCGCGAAGCGCCGGCGGAATCGATAGACACCGTGGGCCTCGTGGTGCTCCCGGAGCTCGACTGGCAGCAGCTGAAATCGCGCTGGTTCGAGGCGCTGGACGCCGCGGGCGTCGTGGTCGAGGCGAAGCCCGTCACGCGCGACGAGCTTCCGGCGTGGCTCGCGGAGCGGCTGGGCCGCCAGGGGCAGGGCGCGTCCGTCGAGACCCTCGAGTGGCTGGCCGAGCGCGTCGAGGGAAACCTGCTGGCGGCCAAGCAGGAGGTCGACAAGCTGGCCCTTCTCCTGCCGCAAGGCGAGGTCTCGCTCGGGGCGCTCCGGGAAGCGGTCACGGACGTCTCGCGCTTCGAGCGCGAGACGCTCCTCGACGCGATCCACGGCACGGACTCCGCCCGCATCGCCCGCATCGTCGAATCGCTCGAGGCCGAGGGCGAGCCGCTGCCGCTCCTCCTCTGGACGCTCGCCGAGGAGCTGCGCCACATGATGGCGATTTCCCGCGGCGAGCGGCCGCGGCGTTTCCTCCCGCCGGAGAGGATCGAGGCCCTCGGCCGCACCGCGCGCCGGCACGACGCGGCGTCCTTCGCCCGCGAGGTCTTGCGAGCCCACCGGATCGACCGCATGATTAAAGGCGTCGAGGCGGGCGATCCGTGGGACGCCCTGCTGGAGCTCGCGCTGGGAATCGCCGGGCGCCCCGTCCTCGCGGAAATCGCCGCCTGACCGACCGCCCATGCCCAACGACCTCAACGTCTCCGCCGACCTCCGCGCCATGATGCTCGCGATGGGGGAGGCCGCGCGCGCCGCGAGCCGCGTGCTCGCCCGCGCGGGGACCGCGGCCAAGAACCGGGCGCTCGAGGCCGCGGCCGCAGCACTCCTGCAGCGCGAGCGCACCCTCCTCGCCGCGAACGCCGAGGACGTGAAGGCGGCGCGCGCCGAGGGGCGCGACGACGCGTTCATCGACCGCCTCAAGCTCACGGCCCGCGCGATCGAGGACGTGGCCGAGGGATTGCGCCAGGTCGCGCGGCTGCCGGACCCGGTGGGCGAGGTGACCGGCCTCGCGTACCGGCCGTCCGGCATCCAGGTGGGCCGCATGCGCGTGCCCCTGGGCGTGATCGGCATCATCTACGAGTCGCGCCCGGACGTGACCGCGGACGCGGGAGCGCTCTGCCTCAAGTCCGGCAACGCCTGCATCCTGCGCGGCGGGAGCGAAGCGCTGCAATCGAACCAGGCGATCGCCGCGTGCCTCGCCGCGGGCCTCGCCGAAGCGGGCCTTCCGGAGGCGTCGATCCAGCTCGTCGCCACCGCCGACCGCGCAGCGGTGGGCGAGCTCATCGCCATGGACCGCTACGTGGACGCGATCGTGCCGCGCGGAGGAAAGAGCCTCATCGCCCGCGTGGCCGCCGAGGCGAAGGTGCCGGTCATCAGGCACCTGGACGGCATCTGCCACGTCTACATCGACGAGCGGGCGGACGTCGCGAAGGCGGTCGCCATCGCGGACAACGCGAAGACGCAGCGTTACGGCACGTGCAACACCATGGAGTGCCTCCTCGTCGCGCGCGCGATCGCCGCGAAGGTGCTGCCGAAGATCGGGCGGATCTACGCGAAGAAGGGCGTCGAGATGCGCTGCGACGCGGAGTCGAAGGCGATCCTCGAGAAGGCCGGCGTGGAAGGCCTGAAGGACGCGACGCCGGAGGATTTCCGCACCGAGTACCTGGCGCCCATCGTGTCGATCGCCACGGTCGCGGGGCTGGACGCCGCGATCGACCACATCGCGGCCTACGGCTCGCAGCACACGGACGCGATCGTGACCGAAGACTGGTCCCACGCGCAGCGCTTCCTGCGCGAGGTGGATTCGAGCTCGGTCATGGTGAACGCGTCCACCCGCTTCGCGGACGGCTTCGAGTACGGCCTGGGCGCGGAGATCGGCATCTCCACCAGCAAGCTGCACGCCCGCGGGCCCGTGGGGCTCGAGGGCCTCACGTCGCAGAAGTGGATCGTGCTGGGCGACGGCCAGGTGCGCGCGTAAGCCGCATGCCCACCTCCATCGTGACCGGCCTCTTCGGCGGCACCTTCGATCCGGTCCATTTCGGGCACCTGCGGCTCGCGACCGAGCTCGCGGAGGCGTTCCGGCTGGAGCGCGTGGTCTTCCTCCCGGCGGGCCTGCCCTACCATCGCGGCCGCTCGGCGCACGCGTCGGTGGAGGAGCGCCTCACCATGCTCAAGCTCGCGGTGGCCCGCGATCCGCGCTTCGACGTGGACGACCGGGAGCTGCGCCGGGAAGGCGCGACCTACACCTACGACACGCTCGCCGAGATCCGCGCGGAGCGCGGGCCGGAGGCGGCGCTGGTCTTCCTCATCGGGAGCGACGCGTTCGCGAAGATCGACACCTGGCACCGCTGGACGGAGCTCTTCGACCTCGCCCACTTCGCCGTGGCGATCCGGGGCGACGACGCCGAGTGGGCGCGGAAGGGCCCCGGCGCCTTCCCGCGCGACGTCTGGCCCCGGATCACGCTGAACCTCCGGGAGCTCCTGTCGGCGCCGTCCGGCAAGGTGATGACCTTCTCGATGACGCCGCTCGCCATTTCCTCCACGGCGCTGCGCGAGCTCTCCGCCCAGGGCGCGTCCATCCGCTACCTCACCCCGGACCCCGTCGTGGAATTCGTGCGCTCCCACCGCATCTACTCCAGCAGGCAGGCGCTCCCGGAGGCGCCCGGAATCGAGAGATGAAGAAGCTCACCACGCTCGGCAGGAAGAAGCTCGTGATCGCGGCCCTGGAGGACATCAAGGCGCGCGACATCCAGGCGATCGACGTCCGCAGGCTCACCTCCATCTTCGACTGGATCATCGTCGCGAGCGCGGAGTCCGCGCGGCAGACGAAGGCGCTCGCGCGCCACGTGCGCGACGTGCTGAAGGAGTCGGGATCCTCGATCGTGGGCACGGAGGGCGAGGAGACCGGCGACTGGATCCTCGTGGACGCGGGCGACGTCGTGGCCCACGTGATGCAGCCCGCGGTGCGCGAGTACTACAACCTGGAGGAGCTCTGGGGCGAGGGCCGCTTCGACGCGGTCGTGAACGCCACCGCCCCGCCCGCCGCCGCGAGGCGGCCCCGACGCGCCGATCCGGGCACCGCCGCCCGCGGCCGCAAGGCCGCGTGAGCCGCGGGTGCGCGTGACGATCCTCTCCGTGGGCCACCGCATGCCCGCCTGGATCCAGGAGGGATACCAGGAATACGCGCGCCGCATGCCGCCGGAGATCCGCATGGAGCTGGTGGAGGTGAAGCCGGAGGACCGCGGCGCGGGGCGCCCCACGGAGCGCGCGAAGTCGCTCGAGGGCGAGCGGCTCCTCGCCTCCCTCCCGCAGGACGGCACGCTCGTGGCGCTGGACGAGAAGGGCCGGCCGGTCTCCACGCAGGGGCTTTCCGTGATGCTCTCCGAATGGATGCGCGACGGCTCGCACCCGGTCTTCGCGATCGGAGGCGCGGACGGGCTCTCGCCCGAGGTGAAGGAGCGCGCGGCGAAGCTCATGTCCCTCTCGGGCCTGACGCTTCCCCACGGCCTCGTGCGGGTGCTCCTCGCCGAGCAGCTCTACCGCGCGTGGTCGATCCTCGCGCGCCACCCCTACCATCGCGAATGAGCAAGGCCGCCCCCGAGATCCTCTTCCTCCCCGGCTTCGACGGCGCGGCGCAGCTGCGCGAGGCGTTCGTCGCGGCGCTGCGGGCGCAGAGCCCTGCGCGCGCGGTGGGCTACCCCAACCGCACGCTGGGCTCGCTCAACGGCTACTGCCGCTTCGCGGCGGCGCAGGCCTCCACGCAGCACGCGCGCCACATCCTCGTCGCGGAGTCGTTCTCGGGCCTCGTCGCCGCGCGCTGGGCGGCGGTCGACCCCCACGTCGAGGCGCTCGTGCTCTGCGGCTCGTTCGCGAGGAATCCCGTGCGCTGGCTCGCCTCCGTGGGTGCCGCGCTCCCGGAGATCGTGCGGTTCGGCGCGCGGCTCCTGCGCACCATCCCGCCCGCCACGCGCGATCCGCTGCACCTGCGCTGGTCGCGCGAGTTCAACGACACGATCCTCGCCCTCGACGACGACGTGATCGCCGAGCGCCTGCGCATCATCGCGGAGGAGGACGTGAGCCATGAGCTGCGCGGGCTGCGCATCCCGGTCGTGCTGGTGCAGTTCCAGGGCGACCAGGTGGTGGGAAGCCGCGCCCGCAGCGAACTGGAGGCGGTCTGCCACAATCCGGCGATCGTCCGGTTCCCGGGCCCGCACTACGCGCTCGAGATCCGTCCGCGCGAGTGCGCCGAGGCGATCGGCGCCCAGCTCCAGTCGGTCCTGCGGGCGGCGGGGTCCAACCCGCAGGACACATGATCTATCTCGCCTCGAGGAGCCCGCGGCGCCGGGAGCTCTTGGCCCAGATCGGCGTGAAGTTCGAGCCCCTCCTCTTCCGCGGGGGCCCGCGCCAGGACGACGAGACGGACGAGTCGCCGCACCCGGGCGAGCAGCCGGATGCGTACGTGCGGCGCGTGACGACCGTGAAGGCGCAGGCGGCCTGGCAGCGGATCGTGATGCGCCGCGGCTTGCGGCGGATGCCCGTGCTCGCGGCCGACACGACGGTGTCGCTCGCGGGCGAGATCCTCGCCAAGCCCGCGGACCGCGCGGACGCCGAGCGCATGCTGCGGCTCCTCTCCGGGACGCGCCACCGCGTGCTCACCGCCGTGGCGATCGCCCTCGAGCAGCGCCTGGAGATGGCGGTGAGCGAGTCGGACGTGACCTTCGCCGCGCTGGACGACGCCCGCATCCAGGCCTACGTCGCCTCGGGCGAGCCCTACGACAAGGCGGGCGGTTACGGCATCCAGGGCCGGGCCGGGGCCTTCGTCGAGCGGCTCGAGGGGAGCTACTCGGGGGTCATGGGGCTGCCGCTTTACGAGACGGCCAACCTCCTGCGACTATTCGGCATAACCGTACCTTGACCAGGGCAAAATCGAACCACGGATGAACACAGATGAACACAGATGAGCGGGGAGACGATTAGCGCCTAGGTTGTGATCGAGCGTCCCGAAAGTCGGAGGCCATCGCGCGGCCCCGTTCTATCTGTGTTCATCTGTGTTCATCCGTGGCTTAAATCAAGACCACGAGATGAACGAGCAGATCCTCATAAACGTCACCCCGCAGGAGACGCGGGTGGCGGTCACCGAGCAGGGCGCGGTGCAGGAGCTGCACATCGAGCGCGATTCGAGCCGCGGCCTGGTGGGGAACATCTACCTCGGCCGCGTCTGCCGCGTGCTGCCCGGCATGCAGTCCGCGTTCGTGGAGATCGGGCTTCCCCGCGCGGCGTTCCTCCACGTGGCCGACATCTGGGCCGCCCGGAACGGCAACGGCGGCGGCCCGGCGGAGGCGCCGCGGCCCATCGAGAAGATCCTCTCGGAAGGGCAGACCCTCCTGGTCCAGGTCGTGAAGGACCCGATCGGGAGCAAGGGCGCGCGCCTGTCCACCCAGGTCTCGATCGCGGGGCGCCTCCTCGTCTACCTGCCCCAGGACCCGCACATCGGCATCTCCCAGCGGATCGAGGACGAGATCGAGCGGGAGAACCTGCGGGAGAAGGTGCAGGCGCTGGTCCCGCCCGGCGAGACCGGCGGCTTCATCGTCCGCACCGTGGCGGAGACCGCGACCGAGGCCGAGCTCGCCGCGGACATCGAGTACCTGGTGACGCTCTGGAAGCAGATCCGCCAGGCCGCCCAGAGCGCCGCCGCGCAGGAGCTCCTCTACCAGGACCTCTCCCTCGCGACGCGCGTGCTGCGCGACCTCGTGACCGACTCCACCGAGCGGATCATCGTCGACTCCCGCGAGACCTTCGCGCGGCTGCAGGACTTCGCCTCGCGCTACACGCGCCAGGCGCTGCCCATCCTCGAGCACTACACCGGCGAGCGGCCGCTCTTCGACCTCTTCGCGGTCGAGGACGAGATCGAGCGCGCGCTCGCCCGGCGCGTGGACTTGAAGAGCGGCGGCTACGTGATCATCGACCAGACCGAGGCGCTCACGACCATCGACGTGAACACCGGCGGCTTCGTCTCCGGGCGCTCGTTCGACGACACCATCTTCAAGACGAACCTCGAGGCCGCGCAGGCGATCGCGCGGCAGCTGCGCCTGAGGAACCTGGGCGGCATCATCATCGTGGACTTCATCGACATGGACAGCGCCGAGCACCGGGACGCCGTCCTCGCCGAGTACCGGAAGGCGCTCTCGCGGGACCGCACGCGCGTCACCGTGAACGGCTTCTCGCAGCTGGGCCTCGTGGAGATGACGCGCAAGCGCACGCGCGAGTCCCTCGCCCACGTGCTCTGCGAGCCCTGCCCCGTCTGCACCGGGCGCGGGGAGCTGAAGACCGCGCAGACCGTGTGCTACGACATCCTGCGCGAGATCCTGCGCGCGCACCGGCAGTTCAACGCGAAGGAATACCGCATCCTCGCCTCGCAGAAGGTGATCGACCTCTTCCTCGAGGACGAGTCGACGAGCCTCACGCAGCTGGGCGACTTCATCGGGAAGCCCATCTCGATGCAGGTGGAGACCGCGTACATGCAGGAGCAGTACGACGTGATCCTGGTCTAGACCCCGAGATAGCGCTGCAGCACCTCCGGCTGGCGGCGGATCTCCTGCGCCGGGCCCTCGTGCACGATGTGCCCGTTGTTGATCACGTACACGCGCTGCGCGAGTGCCAGCGTCGCGGGGAGGTTCTGCTCGACCAGCACGATGGTGAGCCCGGCCTCGGCGAGCGCCCGGCACGCCTTCATGAGGTCCTGCACGATGACCGGGGCGAGGCCCTCGAAAGGCTCGTCCAGGAGGAGGATCTTCGGGTCGCGCACGAGCGCCCGGCCGATCGCGAGCATCTGCTGCTCCCCGCCCGAGAGGTCCGTGCCGCGGCTTCCCCGCCGCTCCTTCAGGCGCGGGAACATCCCGTAGATCCGCTCGAGCGGCCACCGCGTCTGCGCGGTGAGGCCCGCGAGGATCAGGTTCTCCTCGACGTTGAGGCTCCCGAAGATGCGCCGGTCCTCGTGCACGAGCTGCATGCCGGCACGCGCGATGGCGTGGCTCTTCTTCCCGGCCATGTCGGCGCCGTCCAGCACCACGGTCCCGGACTGCGGGGCGACCACGCCCATGAGGCTCTTCAGCGTCGTGCTCTTCCCCGCGCCGTTGCGTCCGAGGAGGGCCACCACCTCGTGGCGCTCGACGCGCAGCGACACGTCGAAGAGGATGTGGGAATCCCCGTAATAGCTGTTGAGGCCGCCCACCTCGAGGAGGCTCATCGCGCCGGCACCTCGTGCACGCCTCCGAGGTACGCCTCCTGCACGGTGGCGTTCGCCTTGATCTCGTCCGGCGTTCCCTCGACCAGCACGCGCCCGCCGTGCATCACGGTGATGCGCTCGGCCAGCTCGAAGAGCGAATCGACGTCGTGGTCGATCACGATCATGGTGCGGCCCTCGCTGATCGACTTGAGCAGCCTCACCGTCTCCACGCGCTCCTGCGGGCTCATGCCGGCGAGCGGCTCGTCCAGCAGGAGGAGGCTGGGCGAGGAGGCGAGTGCCAGGCCCACCTCGAGCCGCCGCTTCTCGCCGTACGCGAGCTCCGCCACGGGCGCGTCCATCCGGTCGACGAGGTTCACGAGCTCGAGCGTGCGCTCCACCTGCTCGCGCAGCCCCGGGATGCGCGGCAGGCTCCGGAGGAGGTCCAGGCGGAACTTCCCGCGGAGCTCCGCCAGCGCCGCGATGGTGACGTTCTCCCGCACCGTGAGCCGGTTGAAGAGCTGGTTCACCTGGTAGCTCTTGGTGAGGCCCAGCTGGCAGACCTCGGTCACGCCCATGCCGGTGATGTCGCGTCCCTCGAACACGATCTTCCCGGAGGTGGGCGCGACCTCGCTGGTGAGCATCTTGAAGAACGTGCTCTTCCCGGCGCCGTTGGGCCCGATGATGCCGCGGAGCTCCCCCGCGTCCACCGTGAAGTCGATCCCGGAATTGGCGACGATGCCGCCGTAGTGCTTGGTGAGCCCGCTCGTCTGGAGGACCGGCCCCGTGAAGAGCCGGTTCGCGTGGTGCACGGGCGTGGCCGCGGTCGCGGCCTCGATCGCGCGGCCGGCGGCCCGCGGCATGGGGACGGGGACGGGCGCGGGGCGCCCGCGCTTGCGCAAGGCCCACCGCGCCAGGTCGCGGACCGCGCCCACGATGCCCTGGCGCAGGAAGAACACGAGGAGCACGAAGATGAGGCCCAGCACGAGCTTCCAGCTCGCGCCCAGCTTCAACGTCGCCTGGAGGAAATCCTGGAGGAAGAGCCACACGGCCGCACCCACGAGCGGGCCGAAGAGCGTGCCGCGCCCGCCGATCGCCGTCTGCATGACGAGCTGCCCGGAGGTGTCGAACGTGAACGCCTCGGGCGGCATGAAGGCCTGGAGCACGCCCAGGAGCCCGCCCGCGAGCCCGGCGTACGCGGCCGCGATCACGAACGCGGTGAGCTTGTAGGCGTGGATGTCGTGGCCCACCGCCGAAGCGCGCAGCGGGTTCTCGCGGATCGCCCGCAGCACCGCGCCCACGGGCGAGCGCACGATGCGCAGTGCCACCACGATGCCCACGAAGTAGCAGAAGGCGAGGAAAGGATAGAGCGACCAGCCGCTCGTGAAGTGGAGCGTGGTGAAGCCGAGTGCCAGCGAGGGCGTGGGCACGCCGGGGAGCCCGTTCTCCCCGCCCGTGTACTCGGAGAGCGGGTTGAACTCGACGAAGTAGAAGACCTCCGCGATGGCGACGGTGATCATCGCGAAGTAGATCCCCGTGCGGCGCAGCGCCACCAGGCCCACGAGGTAGCCCACCGCGGCCGAGGCGACCATGCCGATCACGAGCGCGGTGATCACGTGCGGGAAGCCCGCGCGCGTGAGGAGATAGGCCGCGACGAAGCCCCCCGTGCCGTAGAGCGCGGACTGCCCGAAGGAAAGGAGGCCCGTGTAGCCGAAGAGGATGTCGAAGCCGATGCCGAAGAGGCCCCAGACGAGGATGCGGTTCACGGTGTTGGGCGCGGCGTCGAGCCACGGCAGCACGAAGGGCGCGGCGATGAGGAGCGCCGCCGTGATCGCCTCGACCAGCCCGGGACGCTGGCCGCTGTACAGCCGGTCCGCGTTCACTCGCGCCCCCGGACTCCGAGGAGGCCGTAGGGCCTGAGCATCAGCACGAGCGTCATCGCCGCGAAGAGCATCACGTACGCGTAGCCCGGGTTCACCATCGAGGTGAGGCTGATGATCTCGCCCGCGATGAGCCCGCCCAGGATCGCGCCGGGGAACGAGCCCACGCCGCCGATCACGACCACCACGAACGCCTGGACCAGGATCGCCTCGCCCACCTCGGGCGTGAGCGAGACCACCGGGGCGTTCACGATCCCGGCGAAGCCCGCGGCCATCGCGCCGATGCCGAACACCACCATGAAGACGCGGTCGACGTTGATGCCGAGCGAATCGACCATCACGGAATCCTCGATCCCGGCGCGCACGATGAGGCCCAGGCGCGTGCGGTAGAGGACGAGGAAGAGCGCGAGGAGCGCCACCGCCACGATTCCCACCACCGCCAGCCGGTAGGTGGGATAGAACATGAAGCCCAGGTTCGTGATGCCGGCGAAGAGCCTGGGAGGCGGCACGACCTGCGACTGGCTGGAGAAGACGAGGCGCACGAGCTCCACGAAGACGATCGCGAGCCCGAAGGTGACGAGGAGCTGGTCCTCGTGGGGCCGCTTGTAGAAGTGCCGGATGACGATCCGCTCCATCGCCATGCCCACCACGAGGAGCGCGAGCGTCCCGGCGATCACCGCGACCGTGAACGACCCCGTCGCCTGGTACGCGGCGAATCCCGCGTAGCCGCCCAGCATGAACATCGCGCCATGGGCGAGGTTCAGCACGCCCAGCGTGCCGTAGATGATGGTGAGCCCCGAGCTGATGAGGGCGAGGAGCGCGCCCAGCGCCAGGCCGTTGAAGAGCTGCGAGACGAAGTTGGGCCAGGTGACCATGAAAAATTCCGGCGCCGCAGGGGCTGCCTGCGGCGCCGGCCCGTGACGATGCCGCTAAGTATAGTCGCCGAGGTTGCAGCCGAACGCGTCCGGCTTCTGCATGAGGGGCGCGCCCGGAACGATCTCGAGGACGCTCCAGAAGTCTTCCTTGTTCTTCATCTCGGAGGGCTTCTTCCCCTGCACGATGATCACCGGGCGGACGAGCTGGTGGTCTTCCTTGCGGAAATACACCTCGCCCACCGTGGACTGGATCTTGCGGCCCGCCTCGTAGGACTTGATCACGTCCGGCGGATAGAAGCTGCCGGCGTTCTCGACCGCCTCGGCCCAGAGCGCGAACGACATGTACGCGTTGTTGGCGCCCCACTCGGGCTTGTAGCCGAACTTCTTGTCGAAGGCCTCCACGAACATCTTGGCGAGCGGGAACTTGTCCTCGAGCGTCCACCAGAAGTCCGTCGCCGCGTAGACGCCCTGGGTGAGGTCCGGGCCCGCTTCGCGCGCGAGGAACGGGATCTGGTAGGGGATCACCAGCTTCATCTTGTCCAGGATGCCGAACTGCTTGGCCTGCTGCGTCGAGAGCACCGCGTCGTGCCCCCAGTTCACGTTGATGAGGACGTCCGCGCCGGAGTTGGCGACGTTCAGCAGGTACGACGAGTAGTCCGGGGCCCCGAGCGGCGCCACCTGGTTGGTCGCGGTGGTCCAGCCCGCGCCCGCGAGGTAGTCCTGGCACGACTTGGTGACGGTGTGGCCGTACGTGTAGTCGGGGGTGAGGTAGGCGGCCTTCTTGTTCTTGCCGTAGGCCTTCACGATCACGGGGCCGATGGCCGCCGCGGCCGTCTGGCCGTAGAAGTTCTGGCGGAACCCGTAGCGCACGCAGTCCTTGCCCGTGGTGTCGTTCGAGCCCGAGATGCCCGTCACGTAGAGCACCTTCTCGCGTTGTGCCAGCTTGTTCAGGGCCACGGCCACCGCGCTCGAGGTCGATCCCGTCATGAGGATCGCCTTGTTCTCGGTGATGAAGCGCTGCTGCGCCTGCACGGCGTCGTTGGGCTTCGCGGCCGAGTCGGCGACGCCGATCTTCAGCTGCTTCCCGAGCACGCCCTTCTTCGTCCTGGGCGAGATCTTCCGGATGAGCGGGTTGCCTTCGTTGATGTGCTCCACGGCGAGCTGCCAGCCCTTGAGCTCGTCCTCGCCCTGCACCGCGTAGGTGCCGGTGCGCGGGACGGCGATGCCGATGAAGACCGAGTCGCCGGAGGCGCCGGCGGGCCAGGTGCCGATGGGCGGGTGCTGCTCGGCGGCGAACGCCTGGGACACGAGGGCGTAGGGCAGCGCCAGGCCGCCGGCGACGCCGAGGCCGGTGCGGACGAACTCGCGGCGGGCCGCGTTGTGCGAATCCTTTTTGCGATCCTGCATGACTTCCTCCTCCGTGTTGTTTGCCGGTTTTTTCGTGCCTGCAGCGGTATTCCGGGGGCGAGGGGTATATCGCACCGCGATGGTACCAGTTTCGATCGGGCGTGGAGGCGGCGCCCGGGGCTACTTGTCGCGGATGCCCTGGAGGATGCGCTTGGCTTCCTGAAGCCGCCCGATCGAGTCCAGGCGCTGGGTCGTCTGGGCGTCGCCCTCGGGGGGCGGGATCTTCTGGGTGACGTCCGGCCGGTAGCCGGGGTCGAGGGCCGCGATCTTCTGGGTCTTGTCGCCTTCCGGCGCGTGGGCCGGGACGCTCGCGGGCTCGATCCGCTGGGTGCGCTCGCTCTCCGGCGCGAGCTTCTGGGTGGACATCGGGTCGAACGGTGCCGGCTTCGCGGCGGAGATCTGGGCGAAGAGGTCGTCCGCGACCATAGGCGCGGCGGGGGGCGCGGCGGGGGGCGCGGCGGGTGCCGGCTTGGGCGCCCTCGGGGCGGGCGTGGCCGCCTTGAGCGCCGCCGAGCGCCCCTTCATGAGCTCGATCGTGCCGTGGGCCTCCGGCCGCGGCGCCATCGGCGGAAGGTCCGCGGCGAGGGAGGCGCGGGCCTCGTGCTGCGTCACGCGGGAGACCAGGTCGTCGATCATCGAGCGCTGCTTCGCGAGGTCCGCCTGGGTGGCCTTGAGGAGCGCCATCTGCTCGTTGATGGTCGTCGTCTTCTCGTTGATCTTCGCGAGGTTGTCCAGGCGCGACTGCAGCTGCGCCTTGTGGTCCTTGATCTGGACCTCGAGCGGGAGCGTCACCGCCTGGATCCAGCGCTCCGTCTGGGTCTTCGCGTCCCCGAAGGTCGCGCGCGCCTGCTTCACCAGCGTCGCGTAGAACTTCTTCACGAGCGGCCCCTTGTAGTGCGCGACGTTCACCGGGTCGCGCGCGAAGGCCTCCGTCTCGTGCACGAGGAGCTTCAGCTTCGTGCGGTGGGGGTCCAAGTCGAGCGCCGGGAGCGTCATCCTCTGGAAGGCGAACTTCTCGATGAAGGTGTCGTAGACGCCCTGCATCATCTTCTTCAGGCCCTCCGAGGAGGCGAAGACCGCCTCGAAGTTCTCGCTCATGAGGCGCGTCAACTCGCGCATGCCGCGCTGCAGGCCCACCGTGGTCCAGGAGTCCGCGAGGGCGTCGCCCGACCTCGCGAGCATGGCGTCCAGCTTCTGGGCGTTCAGGAGCTCCACCAGCGCGAGGCGCCGCGCGCCGAACTGCGCGTGGCTCACCTTGTACTCGGCCAACGCCGCGTTGTACGCGTTCTTCTCCGCGGTGATGCGGCCCCAGATCTTGGTCACCACGTCGCGGCTCTTGCCCACGAGCCCGTTCAGTTCCGCGATCTCCGCCTCGTTCGCCTGCTGCTTCTTCGCGATCGAGGCGCGCGAGGAGGCCATCATCCCGCCGATCTCGCCCACCACGGCGCGGCACAGGATCTGCCGCTTCATCGGCACGACCTCCTCGCCCAGGAAGCGCTCGAGGGCCTGGATGCCGCTCTTCGCGAGGAGCTCCGGGTCGTCCTTCACCTTGGCGACGAGCGCCTTCTGCGCGGAGAGCGCGAAGATGCGTTCGCGCGGGAGCTGGAGCTCGCGCGCGGTGGTCTCGACCATGCGGGCGACGGCCGCGTCGACCTCCGCCGCGGTCTTGAGCTCGTCCCACATGAGGTCGATCTTGTTCAGCACCGCGATCTTCTGCGGCAGCCCCGGGCGGACGTACCGGTCCCAGATCTCGAGGTCGCTCTTCGTGACGCCGGTGTCGATCGAGAGGAGGAAGAGGATCGCGTGGGCGCTGGGGACCGTGCTCACCGTGAGCTCCGGCTCCATGCCGAGCGCGTTCAACCCCGGCGTGTCGAGGATCGAGAGCCCGTGGGAGAGGAGCGGGTGCGGGTAGTTGATCATCGCGTAGCGCCACGCCGGGACCTCGACCAGCTCCTCCTCGCCCGGGGGCTCCCCGTCCTCGTCCACCATGGGGGCCAAGCCCAGCATCCGCGCCTCGAGGGCGTAGACCTTCTTCGTGTCCGCGAGCGCCGCGAGCGCCTTCTTCATGTCCGCGGCCGAGCCGGTGTTCAGCCGCACCTTGCTCCACTCCACGGGCACGTTCTTCAGCTGCGAGATGGACTCGTCCCGGTAGCGCGTCTCCACGGAGAGGAGCTTCAGGTACGGCTCCTCGGCGGGATCGTGGAAGATCTCGGTGGGACACATCGTCGTGCGGCCCACGTCCGAGGGGAGCAGGCGCTCCTTGAAGCTCGCGAAGAAGAGCGCGTTGATGAGCTCCGACTTCCCCCGCGAGTACTCCGCGAGGAAGGCGAGCATCATCCGGCCCTTGTTCAGGTTCTCGAGGAGGTCGTAGAAGCGGATCGACTGCTGGACGTCGAGCTGCCCGTTCGCCTCGAGCCAGTCGTGGTAGGCGTGGACCGACTGCGTGAGCTCCTCGCGCCAGCGGTCGTACCGGGCGATCTCGGTCTCGAAGCGGGTGGCGGGGGCTGCCGTATCCATGGCGCGGGCGAAGGTTGGTCGCGGCCAGTGTATCCGAAATTCGCCTGTCGACAGAGTGACTTGCGCCACATTCCCCCGGCTCCGCCAAAAGAAAAGCCGGGCTCCCGCCCGGCCGAGTCACCCCGGGGTTCGGGGGCTAGGGACGGGCGGCGGACGCCGCGAACCGGCCCACCGGCGCGGCGCCGGAAAGGCGCGGCCGGATGCCGGCGCGCGAGCCGCCGCGGTCGCGCGGGACGGCGGCCTGGGCCTCCCGCGCGATCGCGAGGAAGCGGGCACGCCAGCAGGCGCCGGTGCGGGAAAGGGGTCTCACGTTCATGGAGCCGAGGTTAACCCGCGCGCCGCGACGATTCGATGACAAAGTCGTGCCGGATCGTGGCGACTATCGGACGCGCGGGAGTGACGCAAGCCACAGGCGTCACGCGGCATCGCGGATGGTCACCACGTTCCAGGCCACGTTCAGGGCGATCGGGGCGAAGAAGGTGAGGCTCACCAGCAGGGCGAAGGCGTTCATGCGGTTCTCCGGTCTTGTTGCGTTTCGATGGGTGCACTCTAGGCAGGCGGCCGGCGGCGGGCGAGCGCGGAGCGACGAAGCGCGGAATCCGCGGAGCGAAAGGGGCGTTTGGCGCCCCTTTCCGGCTCCCGCGCGGCCCGTCACTCGTGCGAAAGGTCCCGCGCGATCTGCTCGCGCAGGTCGGCCGCCTGGCGCTCGGCGTCCGTGGGGCCCGCCTGCTCCATCGGGGCGGCGGGTTCCTGCGCGGAGGCGGGCGCGTCGTCGTACAGGACGAAGAAGACCTGGCGGAGGTCCTCGGCCTGGGCGGAGGGCACGAGGGCGAGGCCGGCGGCGGCGATGCAGAGGGCGAGGAGCGAGGGGCGTTTCATGGCGTATCTCCTGGTGTCGGGGCGCAGCGCGGGGCGCGTCTGCGTGGGAGGAACACTACGGGGGGTGGCCCCGCCGGAGATACCGAATGGACGGCCGAGCGGGGGCGGCGAAAGCGGCCCTCCGCCTGCCGAAAATTCGGCCTAGAGGAGCGCGTGCTGGACGAGGCGCCCGGCTTCGTGCTCGAGCCAGGCCACCGGCAGCATCAGCAGCAGCTGGAAGAACACGAAGACGAAGAGCGGCGAGATGTCCATGCCCCCGATGGGTGGGATCGCGCGCTGCACCGGGCGCAGGAACGGCCGCGTGAGGGCATCGAAGAAAGGGGCGAACGGATGGTGTGCGCTCACCCACGAGAGCACCGCCTGGATGATCACCGCGCCCATGAAGACGTAGATCGAGAGCCGCATGAGGAGCACGAAGGAGAGGAATACGAGCGGCGGGAAGACCGCCGGGGCATCGAAGGGCGAGGTCCCGAAGACGATCATGAGCAGCACCTGGAGGACCAGCTCCAGGATCCACGCGACCAGGAGCGAGGCCACGTCCAGCCGGAAGAAGCCGGGGATGATCCGGCGCAGCGGCTTCACGGCGAAGTCCGTGATCGCCATGGAGAACTGGGCGATGGGGTTGCGCGCCGGCGCCCGCAGGGCCTGCATCCAGAAGCGCACCAGGGCGCCCAGGATCACCAGGTCGAATACCGTGTCGAGGACGAGGGCGAAAGCCTGGGCGATCATCGCGGCGTCATTCCTTTCCCATCGCGTCGCCCATCTCGCGCGAGCGCTCGCAGGCCGCCTTCACCGCCTCGACGAACCGCGCCTGGACGCCCGCGCGATCGAGGACGTCCACCGCCCGCTCCGTCGTGCCCCCTTTCGAGGTCACCTGGGCGCGCAGCTTCGCCGGCTCCTCGCCGCGCTCGATGGCGAGCTTGGTCGCGCCCACGAAGGTCCAGAGGGCGAGCGAGCGCGCGGCGCCCTCGGCGAGGCCCAGCTCGCGGGCGGCCCGCTCGAGCGCCTCCATCGCGTAGAAGACGTAGGCCGGTCCGCTGCCGGAGACCGCCGTCACGGCGTCCAGGTCCTCCTCGCGCTCGAACCACAGCGTCGCCCCCACCGCCGCGAGGAGGTCCTCCGCGGCCTGGCGGTCGTCCGCGCCCACCGAAGCGGGGGCGTGGAGCCCCGTGATGCCGGCGTGCACGAGCGCGGGCGTGTTGGGCATCGCGCGCACCAGGCGCGTGCGCCCGCCCAGCCATCGTCCCAGGTCCGCGAGCCGGATGCCCGCCGCGATCGTGATCACGAGGGGATCCCCCAGGTGCCCGCGCACCGACTCGGCGGCCGCGCGCATCTGTTGCGGCTTCACCGCGAAGACGACCACCTTGGCGCCGGCGAGCTCCGGGCCCGCGGCCTCCACGCTCGTCACCCCGAATTCCGCCACGAGCTTCAGGCGCGCGACGCCGTCGATCTCGGCCACGGCGATGTCCGCCGCGCGGATGCCCTTGGCGACCAGCCCGCCGATGATCGCGCGCGCCATGTTGCCGCCGCCGACGAAGCCGATCTTCATTCTGCCGGGCGCCTCCCGAAGATCGCGGTCCCCACGCGCACGATCGTGGCGCCCTCCGCGATCGCCGCCTCGAAATCGTCGCTCATGCCCATGGAGAGGGTGTCCATCGGGATGCCGGCCGCCGCGATCTCGCCGCGCGTGCGGGCGAGCACCGCGAACTGGGCGCGCTGCTGCGCGCGCTCGGAGGTGTGCCGCGCCATCCCCATGAGGCCGCGCAGCCTCAAGCCCGGCATGTCGCGCACCTCGCACGCGAGCGACAGGGCGTCGCCGGGCGCCACGCCGCCCTTGGTCGCCTCGTCGCTGATGTTCACCTGGATGCACACCTCGAGCGGCGGGAGCGCGGGCGGCCGGGCGCGGGCGAGGGCGGCGGCGATGCGCGGCCGGTCGACCGCGTGCACCCAGTCGAACCGCTCGGCCACGCCGCGCGCCTTGTTGGCCTGGAGCCGCCCGATGAAGTGCCAGGCGGCGGGCAGGCCCGCCAGGGCCTCCATCTTCGGCAACGCTTCCTGCACGTAGCTCTCCCCGAAATCGCGGCAACCGGCGTCGAACGCCGCCCGGACGGCTTCGGCGGGTTGCGTCTTCGATACGGCCACCAGCCGGACCTCGCGCCTATCCCCTTGTAACGCTTCGGAAATGCGCCGTCTCACGGCTTGCAGGTTGGCGGCGATTGGGGACATAATCGAATCGACTTTCCGGGGGGCAATTCTAACCCAGCGATCCCCGAGCCGCCCCGGCGCCGGAAGCCTCCAGGGACAAGACCAAATGGACATCTCCGAACTGCTCGCCTTCTCGGTCAAGAACAAGGCCTCGGACCTGCACCTGTCCGCGGGGCTGCCGCCCATGATCCGCGTGCACGGCGACGTGCGGCGCATCAACGTGCCCCCCCTCGAGCACAAGGACGTGCACGGGATGGTGTACGACATCATGAACGACTCGCAGCGGAAGGTTTACGAGGAGACGCTCGAGGTCGACTTCTCCTTCGAGATCCCGAACCTCGCCCGCTTCCGCGTGAACGCGTTCAACCAGAACCGCGGCGCGGGGGCCGTGTTCCGGACGATTCCCTCGAAGGTGCTCACCCTCGAGGAGCTGAACGCCCCGCGCATCTTCGCGGAGATCGCGAACCAGCCGAGGGGACTTTGCCTCGTGACGGGCCCCACGGGCTCGGGCAAGTCCACCACGCTCGCGGCGATGGTGAACCACGTGAACGAGAACGAGTACGGCCACATCCTCACGGTCGAGGACCCGATCGAGTTCGTGCACGAGTCGAAGAAGTGCCTCATCAACCAGCGCGAGGTGGGGCCGCACACGCTCTCCTTCTCGAACGCGCTCCGGAGCGCCCTTCGCGAGGACCCGGACATCATCCTCGTGGGCGAGATGCGCGACCTGGAGACGATCCGCCTCGCGATGACCGCCGCGGAGACGGGCCACCTGGTCTTCGGCACGCTCCACACGTCCTCGGCCGCGAAGACCGTGGACCGCATCATCGACGTGTTCCCCGCCGCGGAGAAGGAGATGATCCGCGCGATGCTCTCCGAGTCCCTGCGGGCGGTGATCTCGCAGACGCTGTGCAAGACCAAGGACGGGAGCGGCCGAGTGGCGGCGCACGAGATCATGATCGGCACGCCCGCGATCCGGAACCTGATCCGCGAAGCGAAGGTGGCGCAGATGTACTCGTCCATCCAGACCGGCCAGGCGCTCGGGATGCAGACGCTCGACCAGAACCTCCAGGACCTGGTGAAGCGCAACCTCATCTCGCTGCCCGAGGCGCGCACGAAGGCCGCAAACAAGGATGTCTTCGTCGGCTAGCGGCGAAAACCCAGGAGCTCCCGCATGGAACGCGAACAAAGCCTGAAATTCATGCACGACCTCCTGCGCGCCCTCATCGCGCGCAAGGGCTCGGACCTCTTCATCACCGCGGGCTTCCCGCCGGCGATGAAGGTCGACGGGAAGGTGACGCCCGTCTCGCAGCAGAGCCTGTCGCCCGTGCACACCCAGGAGCTCGCCCGCTCCGTCATGACGGACAAGCAGGCCGCCGAGTTCGAGGCGACCAACGAGTGCAACTTCGCGATCAGCCCCTCGGGCATCGGCCGCTTCCGCGTGAACGCCTTCGTGCAGCAGGGCCGCGTGGGCCTGGTGCTGCGCACCATCACGACGACGATCCCGAAGTTCGACGACCTGGGCCTCCCGCACGTCCTGAAGGACGTCGCGATGACCAAGCGCGGCCTCGTGATCTTCGTGGGCGGCACGGGCTCCGGCAAGTCGACCTCGCTCGCCGCGATGATCGGGCACCGCAACGAGAACAGCTACGGGCACATCATCACGATCGAGGATCCGGTCGAGTACGTGCACGAGCACCGGAACTGCATCATCACCCAGCGCGAAGTGGGCGTGGACACGGACAACTGGTTCAACGCCCTCAAGAACACGCTGCGCCAGGCGCCGGACGTGATCCTCATCGGCGAGATCCGCGAGCGCGAGACCATGGAGTACGCGATCGCCTTCGCGGAGACGGGCCACCTGTGCATGTCGACGCTCCACGCGAACTCCACCAACCAGGCGCTCGACCGGATCATCAACTTCTTCCCGGAGGAGCGCCGCCAGCAGCTCCTCATGGACCTGTCGTTGAACCTGAAGGGCATCATCTCCCAGCGCCTGATCCCCAAGAAGGGCACCAAGGGGCGCGTGGCGGCGATCGAGATCATGCTGAACTCCCCGCTCATGTCGGACCTCATCTTCAAGGGCGAGGTGCACGAGATGAAGGCGCTCATCTCGCGGTCGCGCGAGCTGGGCATGCAGACCTTCGACCAGGCCCTCTTCGACCTCTTCGAGGCGGACATGATCAGCTACGAGGACGCGCTCCGGAACGCGGACTCGGTGAACGACCTGCGCCTGAAGATCAAGCTCGAGAGCAAGAACGCGAAGAACCGCGACCTGGGCTCGGGCCTGGAGCACCTCGAGATCGTCAAGTGACGGCGCGGCAGGGAGCGTAGCGATCGGTTTGCGCCCGTCATCCCCGCGAAGGCGGGGATCCCTTTTTTACCGACAGGCCCGCTCCGGCGGGCCTTTTCATTTCCTGTAGGACTCCTCCGACAAGAACATCAGAGCAATCCTAGGCCGGATGGTGCCCTGTCCGACTCCCGCGCCTGGGGGCCCTCTTCAATATGGACGGACGACCAAGGGAGACGGCCATGAAGAAACTCCTCGCAATAGGCCTCGCGACCTGCCTGCCCATCGGACTCGCCGCCGAAGATTCCGGCGAGACTTCGCAAGCGCTGGGAACGGTGAGCGTCCTCGTGATCGAGGATGCGGCTCCGGCCGCGCGCGACCTCGCCTGCGCGAGCGCCGCGCTCCCCAAGGCCGGCGACAGGCCCGAATGCATGGCGGTGCATCGCGCCGTCCTGAACGGCCGCATCCAGCGCGCCTCGGCGCTGCACGAGCGCGGCCGCTGGCTCTGATTTCCACCGGAGAAGACGAATGAACACCGACCAGATCCATGGGCACTTGCGCAACATGAAGGGGTGGGCCCTCGAAAGCTGGGGACGCGTGACGCACGATCCGTGGCTGCGCATCGCCGGGCGCCGCGAGCGCCTCCTGGGGCAGCTGGAAGCCTCGCTCGCCGAATCGCGCCAAATCGCCGAGACGAGCTTCCCCACGCGCGCCGTGGGGGCCGGGGACCGGCGCCGGGCCGCATCGCGCTGAGTCGAATCACGCGTTCGCCGCGGCGGCGCTCCCCAGGAGGTCCGCCAGGTCGTCCGCGTGCTCTTCCTCGGTCGCGAGGATCTCTTCCAGCATCCGGCGCGTCGTGGGATCCCCGTCCGCGATGTACCGGATCATCTCCCGGTAGCTGTCGATCGCGATCCGCTCCGCGATGAGGTTCTCGCGGATCGCGTCCTGCACGCTCCGTCCCGTGCGGTATTCCGAGTGGCTGCGCGAGGCGAGCTGGGCGGGATCGAGCTGCGGCTCGCCGCCCAGCTGCACGATCCGTTCCGCGATGCGGTCGGCGTGCTCCAGCTCTTGCGTCGCATGCTCGAGGAACTCGTCCGCGGCGGATTTGGAGTCGATCCCGCGCGCGACGAAATGGTCGTGCCGGTAGCGCAGCACGCACACGATCTCGGTCGCGAGCGCCTCGTTCAGGAGCTCGAGCACCTTCTCGCGGTCCGCCCCGTAGCCTTCGGTGACCGCGCCCTCCTCGATGTGCCGGCGGGCGGTCTCGCGGAGCTTTCGGACGTCGGTGAGCGGGGGCTTGCCCCGGGCCTGGGACATGGGCGCGTTCATGCGGTCTCCTGGAAGTGCGGCCCTGCCTGGGGCCGCGAACTCCATTGAACCGCCGGAACGCGATGTCCGCTGTCGGCGCCGCCCGAAATGCCTGTCGGCTGGCTCCGACGCGGGCTCAGGTGGTGGCGAGCCCGTGCCGCGTGCGCACGCGCAGGACTTCCGAGAGCCGCGCGACCGCCGCCGCCTCGTCCGCGGGACCGGCGCCCGGCGCGCTGAAGTGGAATCCCTGGAGGTAGTCCGCCCCCGCGTCGATCGCGACGCGCGCCTCGGCGGCGCTCTCGATGCCGGAGACGACCACCCGCGCGCGGATCTCGTGGAGGAGCTCGACCATGCCGGAGAGCATGCGGCGGGAGCGGCCCCAGCCCAGCTCCGCGTCCATCACCAGCGCGCGGTCGAGCTTCACCACGTCCGGGCGGATGGCGAGCACGCGGTCGAAGTTCGACCGCCCCTTGCCGAAATCGTCGATCGCGATGCCGATGCCCAGGTCGCGGTAGATGGCCACCGCGTCCAGGAGGGCGCGTTCGTCGCCGCATTCGCCGGCGATGAGCTCCACGCACAGCCGGCGGGGCCGCAGCCCGTAGTAGCGCGCGAGCTCCCCCAGCTCTCGGGCGCACTGCGCGTCGTGCGCCGCGGCCTGCGGGTGGAGGTTGAGGAAGAGGGTGCGGTCGTCCGGCTCGAAGCACGCGTAGTTGCGCAGGTGGAGCGCGCGGCATGCCCAGTCGAGGACCGGGCGCTTGTCGCCGGCGCGCTCGAAGAGCTCCGCGGGCGCGATCCGCCCGCCGTCCGCGCCGCTCGCGCGAAGGAGCGCCTCGTAGCCGTGGCACGCCGGGCCGCGCACCGCGACGATCGGCTGGAAGTGCGACGCGAGCGTGGCCCCCTCCCAGGCGAGCGTCCCGGCCCCGGCGCGCACGAGGGCCTCGGCGGCCCTCGCCATGGAAGCGCGGCCCGCTTTCCGCGGGGCGTCTTCGGCGATCGAGGCGTCGTCGGCACTGCGTTGCATCGGGTCTCCAGGGACGAAAAGGGCACGCGGGCCGGCTTCGGCCCAGGCCCAATTTGCGCCGCCGTCATTACTCCGCGGTTACCGGGCCGCCGGAGGGGGTTGCAACTGTAAGGCCGCCTTCAGGCCTCGACGAAGAAGCCTGCGAGCACCTCGCCGATGTCGGCCATGCGGTACGGCTTCTTCAGCACGCGGTTCACGCCCGCGGAGAGCGCGCGGGTCTCGAAGCCCGCGCCGCCGTAGCCGCTCGCGATGACGATCGGAAGCGTGGGGTTCAGCTTCCGGAGCTCGATCGCGAGCTGCGTACCGGTGAGCTGCGACATCACCTCGTCGCTCACCACCGCGTCGAAGCGGCGCGGGTTCGCGCGGGCCGCCGCGAGCGCCTCGCGGCTGTCCGTGAAGCCCACCGGCTCGTAGCCCAGCGACGCCAGCATCTCCTCCAGGGCAGCCAGGACCTCCGGCTCGTCGTCCACGGCGAGGATCGTCTGGCCGCTTCCCATGGGCAGGTCCGGCACGGGCTCCGCCGCGCCCGCCTCCATGGGCACGCGCGGGATCCACACCTCGAAGGTGGTGCCGTGCCCGAGCGCGCTCTCGACGTCGAGGAAGGCGCGATGCTCCATCACCACCGAATGCACGAGCGCGAGTCCCAGGCCGGTCCCGCGGCCCGCGGGCTTGGTCGTGAAGAACGGCTCGAAGATGCGGTCGATCACCTCCGGCGCGATGCCGTGGCCGGTGTCGCGCACGGTGAGGCGCACGTAGTCTCCGGTGGGCATCTCGCCCGTGCGCACCTTGCGGGGCCGCGGGACCGTCTCTTCGTGCACGCCGATCTCGAGGACACCGCTCTCGCCCATCGCCTGGATCGCGTTGGTGCAGAGGTTCATGAGGAGCTGGTGGAGCCGCGTGGGGTCGCCCAGCACCGCGGCCTCGGCCGCCTCCCCGGCGAAGCGCACCTCGATCGTCTGCGGCGACGATCCGCGGACCAGGTCGCAGACTTCCTGCGCGATGGGCGCCACGATCACGGGGATCCGCTCGGCGCCTTCGGCGCGGCTGTACGAGAGGATCTGGGCCACCAGCGCCTTCGCGCGGTTGCCGGCGCTCATGATCGTGTCGATGTAGCGCTTCATGTCGCCCTCGGCCTTCATCTGGGCCAACTCGCCGTAGCCCAGGATCGCGCCGAGGATGTTGTTGAAGTCGTGCGCGATGCCCCCCGCGAGGTGGCCCACCGCCTGCATCTTCTCGGCCTGCCGCAGCTGCGCCGCGAGCCGCTGGCGCTCCTCCTCCGCCCGCACCTTCTCCGAGACGTCCTTCACGAAGCCGATCACGCGCTGGCCGCGGCCGTTCTCCCCGGGAATGGCCGCGATGCGGTACGCGTTCACGCCGACCGTCGTGTACTCGCCGTCGTCGCGCCGGAAGCGGTATTCGAGCGCCACGTGGGCGAGCTCGCCGCTCGCGAGGAGCTTCCTCAGGCCCTTCAGCCGCATCCGGTCGTCCGGGTGCACCCGCTCCACCCACTGGGGGATCGTGGAGAGCTTCTCCCGCGGCGTGCCCAGCACGGCCATCGTGTCGCCGTCCCAGAGGATCCCGCCGCGCTCCGGATCGAGCTCGTAGAGGAGGTTCCCGCTCGCGCGGATCACCGCCTCGTGGCGGTTCCTCCAGGCTTCCGTCTCGCGCGCCGCCTCCCGCCGCTCGACGAGGAGCGCCGCGGCGAAGAGCGTCGTCACGAGGAGGGTCGCGAGGTAGCCCTGCAGGTGCAGGAGCGAGCGCAGGTCCGGGAGCCCGCTCGCGGAAAGCGGCCCCAGCCCCTGGCCCGTGTGCCAGTAGACGATGAGCCCGAAGATCGAGAGCCCGAGCGTGGCCGCCCGCAGGCCGAAGCTCAACGCCGCCCAGATGAGGAACGGCGCGCAGAGGTAGGCGAGCGACGGGATGAACCCGGCCCCGCTCGCGTGCGCGCCGAACACGTAGTTCGCCGTGACGATGAGGCCCACGTAGAGCGCGAGGAGCTCCGGCCAGCGCTTGCGCGCCACCCCCAGCGCCTCGGCGAGCCCGGAGCGGCTCCACGCGAGGATCAAGGGCGCGGTGAGGAGCATTCCCAGCATCGTCGAGACGAACGTGATCGACCACTGGTTCCGGAAGGTCGCGTGGTAGCGCGAAAAGGAGATCGAGGCGTCCAGCAGGGCCATGGTGGCCACCAGCGGCAGCATGCCGACCAGGAAGGACGAGACCCCCTTCACCGTGTCGATCCGGACGCGCGGGCCGGAGAGCTTGAGGAGGCCCGCGGCCACGGCGAGCGGCTGCGCGCAGTTCAAGGCGGCGGCGGCGAGCGTGAGGGTCCAGGGATCGCCCCGGTCCAGGCCCACGGCGACGCTCGCGGCGAAGACGAGGCCCAGGTACCCGGCCCAGCGCCGCGGGGCGGCCACGAGGAGCGTCCCCAGCGCCAGGCCGTGGGCGGGCCAGATGAAGAGCGGGAGCGTGGCGTGGAACGGAAGGTGCGCCGCATACGCCGCGAGGAGGTAGTAAACCACCCCGAAAGCCAGGTACGCGAGGCTCTGGCGGGCGGAGGCCTTCCCGGCGGCGGCGGGGATCGCCGGGGTCCGGGCGCTCAAGGGAGCGCCCCCGGCGGAAGGGGCTGGACGCACATCCTCCTCGGATTCTACGGTTTCCCGCGCTAGAATGCCCCAAACAACGACTCAGACAGGCCTGGTGGAAGCCCACATCCTCGTGGTCGACGACGACGCCGCCATCCGCGACGTCATCCGGGAATACCTCACCGAGAACGACTTCAAGGTCTCGGTGGCGGAGACCGGCGCCGACATGGACAAGGTCCTCGGCGCGGAGGTCGTGGACCTGGTGATCCTCGACTTGAAGCTCCCGGACGAGGACGGTCTCGCCATCGCCCGGCGCCTGCGCGAGTCGCTGGACCTCCCGATCATCATCCTCACCGGCCGCAAGGAAGAGGTGGACCGCGTGATGGGCCTGGAGCTGGGGGCCGACGACTACGTCACCAAGCCCTTCAGCAACCGCGAGCTGCTCGCCCGCGTGCGCGCGGTCCTCCGGCGCACGGAGTCGAAGCGCGAATCGCGCCGCGGCGAGACCGTCCGGGCGTACAAGTTCTCGGGCTGGGAGTTGAACACGGGGACGCGCAAGCTCAAGGGCGCGGACGGGCGCAACGTCGAGCTCACCAACAGCGAGTACGCGCTGCTGGTCGCGTTCCTGCGGGCCCCGCAGAGGATCCTCACGCGCGACCAGCTCCTGGAGTCGAGCCGCCTGCACGACGACATCTACGACCGCTCGATCGACGTCCAGATCCTGCGCCTGCGCAGGAAGATCGAGGAAAGCCCCAACCAACCGACGTTGATCCGCACCGAGCGGGGCGCCGGCTACTACCTCAACTCCACGGTCGAGACGATGTGAACGGGGCGTTCCCCGCGGTCGATGGGGCCCTCGCCGTCGTCGCCGCCTGGCTCGCCATCGGTCTCGCCGGGCTCCTCGCGCCGCGCAGCTTCCGCTTCGTCGCGCACGTCCTCTTTCCGCTCTCCGCGCTCGCGAGCCTCGCGCTCGCGGCCTTCGGCCTCGCCGCGATCCCCGGCGCGCCGCAGGCCCTCGTCCTCCCGATCGGGCTGCCGGACCTCCCGTTCCACGTGCGGCTGGACGCGCTCAGCGCGTTCTTCCTCGTGATCCTCGGGCTCGCGAGCGCCGGCATCACGATCTTCGCCGCCGGCTACTTCCGCGCGGGGGAAGGCACCGCGCCCGGCGTGATGTGCCTGCAGTACCAGGTGTTCCTCGCCGCGATGGCGATGGTGATGCTCGCCGACGACGCCTACGCGTTCATGGTGTGCTGGGAGCTGATGGCGCTCTCGTCCTTCTTCCTCGTGACGACGA
>Ga0207667_10000511_pt1 | contig 51264 bp, 48 predicted proteins | sample KBSCornC52_FD_184301 | JGI IMG/M metagenome (GOLD analysis project Ga0207667, IMG submission 184301) | Corn rhizosphere microbial communities from Kellogg Biological Station, Michigan, USA - KBS Corn C5-2 (SPAdes) (version 2) | ecosystem: Host-associated > Plants > Roots > Rhizosphere > Soil ... | reverse complement strand
CAAGCTGGCGATCAAGGCGCGGCGGCCATGGCGATAGCCTTCCCACAGCGCCTTGATCGCCAGCTTGCGATGCGGCGAGCGCAGCGCCTTCAATCCGCTGCCGATCGCGAGGAACGCCCATCCCAGGCCGCCGGTCTGCGGATAGGAAAAGGCGACGAGGCAGGCCTCGCCGAGCGGATCATTGGCGCGATAGCCGGTGAGGATATGCCAGAGGTCATGGGCGTCGCGCGTGCGCCGCCCGAACCACGCATAGGGATGCTCCGCCGCACGGCCGGCGTCCTCCGCCTGGCTGACCGCAGCGAGCGCCTCGGCCGAATAGCCAGTCTCGCGCAGGAAGGCGGCATAGGCCGCGCCGACGCTGCCCTGCGGGAAGCTGTTGACGAAATCCGGATCGGAGAAACGCTCGGCCAGCTCGACCCGCTGATAAGCAATCCGCCCGCCCTCGGCACTGCGCAGCAGCCGCTCATAGCCGGCCTTGGGCGTGCCCGCGTTCAGCGCGCGCATGATCCGGAAGACCTGGGTCGTGTCGTTCGGGTTCGCCAGCAGCTGTCGCAGCCCGACAAAGGCTGACCGCCAATCCTTGCGTTCGGAGAGATCGAATGTGGCGGAGCTGGCCATGGCGAAGGTCCTTTCCTCGCCAATTAATATGAGCAATACTCACATTATAAAACTCGCATTCGCCGACCCGAGGTCAGCTCATGAAAGCGACACAGAATCAGGATCTTACGGTGCGCTCCCCGCGCCAACAGCGCGCCCAGCACAAGGTCGAACTCATATTGGAGGCGGCGATACGGCTGCTCGACAAGGGCGGGCTGGCGGTGCTCACGACCAACGCCGTCGCGGAGACCGCAGGCGTCAGCATCGGCACGCTCTACCAGTATTTTCCGAACAAGGAGGCGATCCTCGAGGCGCTCGCCGACCGGGAAATGGCGGCGCTGTCCGCGCGCGTCATCGCCGTTCTGCAGGACCGATCGGTGGCCTCACCGCAAGACCGCATCGGCCGCATCCTGCGCGCGGTGACAGCGAGCTATGGCGAGCGCCCGCGCGTCCACCGGCTGGTCATGGAGCAATCGCTCAGCCGCGGGGGCACGCGCGCCGCGCCGTTGATCGAGCAGATCCTGGCGATGCTGACCGCGCAGGACCGCCCGCCCAATGCCATGTCGATGACCGAGGCTGAGGCCTTCGTGCTGACCAACGCCTTCGTCGGCATCTTCCGCGCGATGATGATGCGGCCGGATACGTCCACACCCGCCCAGGAGGAAATCGAGGAGGCGATGGGACGTCTGATCACCAGCTATCTGCAGCATCGCCCGGTTCCGCCGGGAAATAATGTCAACGGCGATTGACGTTTGACCCTGAAGCGGCGCCATATCCGCGCCGAGAGGGACTCGGCATGGCCGCACTGAAATTGATTCACGACGGCCTTGTCTTCCCCGAATGCCCGCGCTGGCGCGACGGTGCCTTGTGGTTCTCGGATTGCCATGACGGCGCGGTCATCGCGATCAACCCCGCCGGGCGGTTGATCGAGCGCTTCGCGGTGCCTGGCGGACCCTCCGGCCTCGGCTGGCTGCCCGACGGGCGGCTGCTGGTCGTCTCGATCGCCGATCTTTGCGTCTATCGCCGGGAAGCGGACGGCATGCTCGTCCGCCATGCCGATCTTTCCAAGCTGCATCGCTTCCACACCAACGACATGATCGTCGACGATGCCGGCAACGCCTATGTCGGCGAGGTCGGCTTTCGCATCGGCAGCGAGGAAGAGCGTACGACGGTGATCGCGCTGGTCCGCCCCGATGGCAGCGTCGAGGTTGCGACCGACAGCGTCACCACGCCGAATGGTGCTGCGATCAGCGCCGACCGCAAGACCTTCGTCCTCGCGCAGAGCTGGGTGCGCCGGCTCACCGCCTTCGACATCGCGCCGGACGCAACGCTCACCAACGGCCGCCTGATCGCGCAGCTTGGCGAGGGCGATATTCCCGATGGCATGTGCCTCGACGAGGAGGACCATGTCTGGGCCGCCTGCCCGTTCAGCAATTCGGTGATCCGCGTCAGCCCCTCCGGGGAGATCGTCGCGCGCGTGATGAGCAATCACGGCCGGCCCTATGCCTGTGTGTTCGGCGGTGCGGATCGGCGCGATCTCTACATCTGCTGCGCGCCCGATCATGACGTGGCGGCCGTGCGGACGGCGCGCGCCGGGGCGATCGCGGTGGCGCGCATGGCGGTCGCCGGCGGCGGCATCCCGTGACGGTGAAGGAGTGACGGCAATGGATCTGATCATTCGCGGCGGCACCGTGTTCGACGGCACCCTCGCCGAAGGCCGCGAGGCGGATGTCGCGATCAAGGACGGCGGCGTCGTCAGGATCGGCCAGGTGCCGGACAAGGGCGCCGAGGAGATCGATGCGCGCGGCAAGATCGTCACCCCGGGCTTCGTCGACATCCACACCCATTACGATGGGCAGGCGATCTGGTCCGACCGGCTCTCCCCCTCCTCCTCGCATGGCGTGACCAGCGTGGTGCTGGGCAATTGCGGCGTCGGCTTCGCGCCCTGCCGGCCGGAGGATCGCGCGCTGATGATCTCGGTCTGCGAGGGCGTCGAGGACATCCCCGGCGCGGTGATGGCCGAAGGGCTGAGTTGGGAATGGGAAACTTTTCCCGAATATCTCGATGCATTGGAACGTCGGCCGCGCGACATCGATGTCGCAACCCTGTTTCCGCATATGCCGCTGCGCGTCTATGCGATGGGCAAGCGCGGCGCCGATCGCGAGCCGGCGACGGCCGAGGATCTCGCCCGAATGTACGCGATCACGCGCGAGGCGATCTCGGTCGGCGCGCTCGGCCTCGCCACCTCGCTGCTGTTCACCATGCGCACGCGCGACGGCGATCCGATCCCGACCTTCGGCGTTTCCGAGGAGGAGCTGCTGACGCTCGGCCACGCGGTACGCGATGGCGGCGGCGGCGTGTTCCAGACGCCGCTCAGCCTGGTGCCCAGCTCGCCGGTCGAAGATGAGCTGGCGCTGCTCGACCGCGTCGTCCGGCTGATGGGCGGCAATGCGATGTTCTCGCTCGGGCAGATCGGCGATCCGCTCGGCTGGCGCAAGCAGCTCGACATCGCCGCCGCGCTCAACCGCAAGGGCGGCAGCGTCAAGGCGCAGGTCTATCCGCGCGGCTTCGGCCTGCTGTTGAGCTTCGACCTCACGGTCAATCCCTGGTGCCTCTGCCCGAGCTACATCTCGATCGCGCAGCTCCCGCTCGACGAGAAGCTGAAGCACCTACGCAATCCCGAGTTCCGCGCAAAGCTGATGGCGGAGGAACCGACCGACAATCGCATGCCCTTCTGGCTGATGGGTCGCCAGTTCGAGCGCATCTTCCCGCTCGGCGATCCGCCGAATTACGAACCTTCGGCCGACAGCTGCATCGCCGCCCAGGCGAAGGCACAAGGCCGCGATCCGCTCGATCTCGCCTATGACCTGCTGCTCGAGCGCGACGGCCAGGCGATGCTGTTCCTGCCCTTCGCCAATTATGTCGAGAATTCGCTCGACTATGTGCCGGGCATGATCCGCGATCCCAACGCGATCATCGGCCTCGGCGACGGCGGCGCGCATTACGGCATGGTCTGCGATTCCACCTACACCACCTTCCTGCTCAGCTACTGGACGCGCGACCGCAAGGGCGAGCGGATCAGCCTGCCGCAAGCGATCAGCAAGATTGCGCGCGAGACCGCAGCGGCGATCGGCCTCAACGACCGCGGCGTGCTGGTCGAAGGCGGCAAGGCCGACATCAACGTCATCGACTACGACAGGCTGCAATTGAGCGCGCCCTGGGTGAGCCATGATCTGCCGGCCGGCGGCAAGCGTGTGACGCAGAGCGCACGCGGCTACACCGCGACGATCGTCAGTGGCGAGATCGTGCTGCGCGACGATCAAGACACCGGCAAACGCCCCGGCAAGCTGGTGCGCAAGCGGCGAAGCCAGGCCGCGACGTAGCGCACGACGAGGTCGCTACCGAATCGTCCGCGGGAGGACTGGCTGCTATCCGCATGGCTAGCTGCCCGGAGCTCCACCCCCTATGAAGCGCGGTTCCGGTGGGAATGGCATAGGCGGTGGCTGGCAGGGACGAAGGCAACAGGCTGTGGCGCGAGGAGCTTCGCGAGACGCTCGCGCTTGCCTGGCCGCTGGTCCTGACCAATTTCACCCAGGCGCTGATCCCGGCGACCGACGTCGTGCTGCTCGGCTGGGCTGGCAAGGACAAGCTCGCGGCCGCCTCGCTCGGGGTCAATCTGGTCAACGGCTGCATGATCTTCGGCGTCGGCGTGGTCATGGCCTCGGCGCCGATGATCGCTCGCGCGATCGGCCATCGCGAACGCAGCCTGCACGAGACCCGCCGCACCGTGAGGCAGTCGATGTGGGCGGCGGTCGCGCTGATCCTCCCGATCTGGCTGCTGCTGTGGCACACCGAGGCGATCCTCCGCCTGTTCCACCAGGATCCGCTGCTGGCGCATCAGGCGGCGCGGCTCGTTCGGCCGATGATGTTCGGCATCTTGCCCTTGCTCTGGTACGTCGTCCTGCGTGGCTTCATCTCGGCGCTCGGCCGGCCGGGATGGGCGCTGTCGACCGGGCTCATCGCGGTCGCCTTCAACGCCGGCGCGAATTATGTGCTGATCTTCGGTGGGTTCGGCATTCCGCCGCTCGGGCTGTTCGGCGCCGGACTCGGCAGCGCCCTGTCGAACCTGCTTCTGTTCCTCGGCCTCGCCGTCGTCGTCAGCCGGCAGAAGCACTTCCGCCGCTATCATCTGTTCGGCCATTTCTGGTGGGCCGACTGGCCACGCTTCCGCGACATCTGGCGGCTGGGCGCGCCGATCGGCGTCACGCTCGGCATGGAGGTCACCGTGTTCAGCGCCGCGGTGTTCCTGATGGGGCTGATCGGCGCCGCCGAGCTCGCCGCCCATGCGGTCGCGATCCAGATCGCGGCGCTGTGCTTCATGACCCCGCTCGGCATCGGCCAGGCGGCGACGGTGCGGGTTGGCCTGGCTTATGGCCGCCGCGATCCGGCCGGCATTGCGCGCGCCGGCAACACCGCCTTTGCGATCACCATCGCGTTCATGCTGACGACGACGACGGTGGTGCTGCTTGTGCCGCGCCATCTCATCGGCATGTTCATGAACACCGCCGATCCGGCCAGCGCCCAGGTCGCGGCGCTGGCGGCGGCATTCCTGATGGTCGCCGCCCTATTCCAGCTGTTCGACGGCGCCCAGGCGGTCGGCGCCGGCATGCTGCGCGGGCTGCAGGACACCGCTGTGCCGATGATCATCTCCGCGGTCGGCTATATCGGCGTCGGGCTCAGCAGCTCGGTGCTGCTCGGCTTCCATTTCGGCTGGGGCGGCGTCGGTGTCTGGATCGGCCTCGCCCTCGGCCTCGCCGCGGCGGCAACGCTGCTGATCGGCCGCTGGACGTTGCGCGAGCGGCTGGGCTTGATCCGAAGATAGCAAGATCTAGCCCGCGGCCCCCTCCGGCACATCGAGCTTCGCCGTCGGCACCGGCGTGATGCCACGCTCGGCGAGGAGGCGGGCATAGCCTTCCGGATCGAGGTGGGTTGCGGTGAAGTCGCCGGCGTAGCTTTCGATGAAGGTGCAACCTTCGGGACCGGCGATCAGCGGGCCGAGTGGGGTATTCTTTGGCAGCACGATCTGCGTGCCCGCAGGGCAACTTCGCCCATCGATCGATACCTCTCCGTCGAGAATGTAGATCAGCGTGTCACTGGCATGGCTATGGCGCGGCAGCACGATGTTCGGATCATAATGGGTGTGCGCGACCATTCGATCGGCGTTCCATTCGAAGATGCGCAGCTGGACACCGACCGCGCGATCGCCATGCATCTGGACGACGACGTCCTGCGTCTGCGCATCGCTCATCTCGTAGAAGCGAATGGCGTCGCGCGCTGGCTCGGTCATGCTGCCCTCCGGGGGGATGCGTCCTATTCGGCCTTGGCGTCGGCCGTTTCCTTGTACTTGCCCTTCTCGCACCAGTAGCGGACGGTCTGCGCGCCGTTGTTGCTGTTACGGATCTTCTCGTTCAGCACATCCGCGGCCATCTCGCAGTCGTACTGGTTGGGCGTCGGCGCGCCCTTCTTCTGCTCGCCTTTGTACTTGGAGTTGAACGTCGCGAAATGGACGCGCGCGGTCAGGTCGTACGGATTGCTCTGGTACATCGTCCAGACCTCCGGCTTGTCGCGATCCCTGATCTTGTCGCAGGCCGCGAGCGCGAGCATGGCAACCAGCGCCAGCCCGGTCCCAATCGCGGCACGCCCGAACGAAGCCTCGTCGATCATGTCGATGCTCCCCCTGCCCTGTCGGCGATTATCGTCGAGCGCGGTCCACTCCGCAATGGGCGCCCCCGGTGCGAGCTGTCCGGATCGATGCATGCAGCCGCCAACGAATCAGCGGGCGCGGCCCAGCGGGGGGAACAATACACTGTTCGATTCGGGACATTCTATTTACAGATGATGTCCAAATCGGGATATTTAACGACCATTTATCAGTAGGATAGGCCCCGAAACTGTGTCCTAATTCCGACACCGGAACTTTTTGATGTCCGAAGCCGGCCAATCGCTGGACATCACCGCACCTGCCCCATAGCGCGACCGCATCCCGGCTCGGGCCGATCCGGCGCTGATGTCCAGCGCTGGCGTCGGGACCCGACCAGAGCCGAGTCTAGGGGAGATCTCTTGATGTCGCTTCTTTCCGCACGCATGGCCAAATGCGCCCTGCTTTCGAGCGTTGCTTTCTCGGCATCGCTGATCCTGGCGAGCGCCGCGCAGGCGCAGGATACGCCGCCGCCGGCGACCGCAACGCCCTCGCCGCAGCCGGCCGATGACGCCGCCCAGGCGCAGGCCAGCAGCGCGCTCGGCGCCGGCGACATCGTCGTCACCGCGCAGCGCCGTTCGCAGAACCTGTTGAGCGTGCCGCTGTCGATCACCGCGGTGAAGGGCGAGACGCTCCAGGCGACCAACATCACCGACATCACCTCGCTGCGCTTCAACACCCCGGGCTTCACCAGCGTCTCGGGCACCGGCTACACGCAGATCTACATCCGCGGCATCGGCAACCGCATCTCGGTCGGCGCCGATCCGTCGGTCGCGCTGTTCATCGACGACGTGCCGCGCACCTACGCCTCGATCGTCGACGACTTTACCAACGTCGAGCGTGTCGAAGTGCTGAAGGGCGCGCAGGGCGGCCTCTACGGCCGTAACGCCACCGGCGGTGCGATCAACATCATCACCCGTCAGCCCAATCCGGACAAGTTCGCGGCCGAGGCGCGGGTCGGCTACGGCTCGAAGAAAACCTTCGACGCCAGCGTCTACGTCAACCTGCCGCTGAACGATAACGTCGCGTTCAACTTCAACGCGGTGCGCAAGTCGCATGACGACTATACGCCAAACCGGGCCGACAAGAATCCCTACCAGCACTATCAGAGCCTGAGCCCGGCCGAGGCCCTGGCCTTCGGCGACACCGGCCAGCGCGCCTATTTGATCGCGCATCCGGGTCTGGCCCAGGCGCTCGATAGCGGCACCAAGGTCAGCCACATGAACAACCAGGATTTCTGGGCGTTCAATGGCAAGATGCTGTTCCGCGGCGATGGCTTCAAGGTCACGCTTGCCGGCGACTATCAGAACAGCCCCGACTCAAACGGTGGCGGCTGGCAGGCGTTCTATCAGGGCGATACGCTTGCCCCCGGCGCGCCGCAGTATGGCGTCTATCAGTTCCTGATGGGCGCTTTCTCGCCGACCTGCGCGGTCGATCCGGTCAACTGCAGCACCGGCGAGAAGATCTTCGGTCAGCCAACCGCCGGCGCGATCCTGCCGAAGGCTTATGTTTTCAAGAAGCGCCAGACCGCCTTCGACACGCTGGGTTCCATCGAGACGCACGGCTTCACCAAGGACTATGGCGCCTCGGCGAAGGCCGACGTCGATATGCCCGGCTTCGTGCTAACCTCGATCACCGCCTTCCGCTGGAACCATTCGCGGTTCCGCGGCGACATCGGCGTCGGCAATGTCCCGATCGCCGGCTTCGAGACCAACTTCGTCCGCCGCAGCTTCTATCAGGAGCTCCGGATGGTCTCGAACATCGACGGGCCATTCCGTTGGCTGGCCGGCGCCACCTATTACCACGACAAGATCGACAACTCGCTGCTCAGCATCGTGCTCGGCATCCCGTTCAACCCGACGCTCGCGACAACGGTGACGAACTCCTTCTCGGGTTACGCCCAGGGCGAGTACAACTTCACCGATCAGCTCAAGCTGACCGCATCGGTGCGCTACGTCACCGAGAAGAAGACGGGCGCCTATCCTGCCCAGAACGCGTCGGTGTTCGATCCCAACGCCAATGGCGGCCAGGGCCAGCTCAACAACAACGTGCCCATTCCGGCCTTCAACGGCGCGACCGGCGCGCATAAGTTCCTGCCGGCGATCACGCTCAGCTATGGCCTGCCAAATGGCGGCACGATCTACGCTCGCTGGGCGCAGGGCCTGAAGACCGGCGGCGTCAACCCGGTCGTCTCGCCGGGTCAGACCGGCGGTGTGGTCAACGCGTTCAAGCCGGAGAAGGTGACCACCTACGAAGTCGGCGCCAAGGCCAATCTGTTCAACCGCAAGGTGCAGGTCACCACGGCAGTCTTCTATAACGACTATACCGACCTCGCGATCACCAAGACCGGCTACTCGGGCCTGCCCTTCGTGCTGTTCAATGCGAAGAAGGCGCGGACCTACGGCGCCGAGGCCTCGGTCAACTGGCAGGCGGCCAAGTGGCTCGCACTGGGGGCCAACGTTGGCTACCTCAACGCGAAGTACAAGAACTTCGCCTGCGGCGGTGAGTTCGTCGGACCGAAGGAGTATTGCATCGCGGCGCTGCAGGTTCCGGCGTTCAACAACAACGGCAACACGATGATCCAGTCGCCGAAATGGCAGGGCGGCCTGACCGCCCAGATGGACCTGCCGGTGACCGACAACTGGAACCTCGCCGGCACGGTGCTCTATTCTTTCTCGAGCAAGTTCTTCAACGACGACGAGAACCGGCCGGCCTCGGCTGGCGGCACGATCCAGAAGGCCTATTCGGTGACCAATGTACGCTTCGGCGCGCACAGCGCCGACAACCGGCTGGGTGTCTATGTCTCGGTCAAGAACCTGTTCAACAAGCACTACCAAGTGTTCGGCACCTCCTCGAACACCGCCAGCTACTCGACCCCCGGCGCGCCGCGGATCGTGATGGGCCAGGTGGAGTTGAAGTTCTAAGCTCTCTGATCAGAGAAGGGCTGCCACCCGGACGTGGCAGCCCTTCTTGATTCGAGACGATGTCTCGGGAGTGATGTGCGTTGCGTGATTGTCTCAAAGGTCAGTTCGTGCTCGACGGTGCGGTCGCCGAGGTGCGGAGCTTTTTCTGGGACAGCCCCGAGACGCGCATCATCGACAATGCCGAATATGTGATTTCGCGGCCGATCGGGCGGTCGGCGAGCAAGCAGCCGATCATGCGTCGCCTGCCCGATGCCTCCGGCCTGCGTCCCTGGGGACAGGTCGCGATCGTGCCGCCGCATTCTCCGATCACCGTCGAGATCGATCCCGGCGAGATAACCTTCGTCGCCTGCTTCCTCACGCCCGAATATTTCGAGCGGTCGTTGGCGCTCGACGAGTGGACCAGCGATCTCACCGAGGCCTTCATCAGCCTCAAGAATCCCTTCCTCGGCGCGGCCCTCGATCATCTCGCCAAGGAGATACTGGCCCCGCGGTCGACGTCGCAGCTGCTCGTCGAATCGCTTCTCGCATCGGTGTCGGCCGAACTCGGCTCGCTGGTCCGGCAGAAGGACCAGACCCGCCACGCCACCGGCGCCCTCGCTCGCTGGCAGCTCAAGCTGGTCACCGAGCTGCTCGATGAGGTCGCACGCACGGGTCAGCGGATCGGCCTGGAAGAGGTCGCCGTCCGCTGCTCGATCAGCGTCCGCCATCTCGTCCGCGCGTTCAAGAAATCGACCGGCATGACGATCCACAGCTACATCCGCGAGCGCCGGCTCGATCGGATCAAGGCGATGCTCGCCGCCCATGAGCTGTCGATGGCCGCGATCGCGCTGGCGACCGGCTATGCCAGCCCGAGCCAATTCTCCGCCGAGTTTCGCCGGCTGACCGGCATCTCGCCCTCGACCTATCGCCACCAGAACCGCGCCAATGTCGCGCCCGACAGCCCGTGGGATCGCCCGTTATCCTAAGGCCGCATCGCCGTTAGGCGGGCGGCGGCGGCGCCCCATTCTCGCCAACGGTGATGAACTGCCGCGCTTCCCCGCCACCGGCTGGGGTGAATTTGATCACACGCACCGTCTGACCGACCTTGACCAGATCCTGGCTCCCGGGCGTGTTGAGCACCAGCGGCGTCCCGGGCGGCACCGTCACCGTCCGAACGCCGGAGCCATAGTCGATCTTCAGGACCTGGCCGCCGGCGGTTGTGGCAACGGTCACGACGGTGCCGTTGGTCATCGTCGTATCGGCGACCGGATCCATGACGAAGTCGAGCCCCGGCCCCTTGATGCCGTTCGGCGAGAGATGAACTTCGGTCGACCGTCCCGTCGCGTCGGGACCGGCGTGGTTGGTCGTGCCGAGATAGCTGCCAGGCTTGATCTGGTCGATCGAGATCGGCCTGGAAACGGCGACCGTCCAGCCGGGGCGGAGCGTGATCGTCTCGGTCTTGCCGCCCGCCTCCGAGAGGCTGATCTCGCTGGCCGAGATGCGCGTGACCACCCCCTCGGCCCGTTCGACCTTTGGCGCCGCGGCGGTTTCCGCACGCGGGCTGCAGGCCAGCAGCAGCGCCAGGGCGGCAGGGGAAAAATGGCTTATCCTCATCATCGACCCGTCTCCCGATCACCACGTCCGCCATGCGCTCGCCGGATGATCGTGGCTATTGGTCATCCAGCGGCTTCAGCGTGCGGAACATCCGCCACAGCACGAGATCATAGACGATTCCCAGGCCGCCGCGAATCACCAGCGGCCAACCGAACAAGGTGACCGCAAGCAAGGCCCCGGCGAGCGACGGGCTCGCCGCCGCCGCCAGGCTGCGCGGTATGTTGGTGACCGCGGCGGCGGCGGAACGCTCGGCCGGCGTCACCACCGCCATGACAAAGGATGTACGGGCCGGCACATCCATCGACGAGAGCAAGGCGCGGAGCGACAGCAGCCCGAGCGCCCAGCCGGTGCTCGGCGCGAAGGCAGCCGCGATCAGGCTCAAATTCGCCGGAATATGGGTGAAGACCATCGTGCCGATCAGACCGATGCGCCGCGACAAGGGCGGCGCCGCCAGCTGCGACACCGCGGCGAGCAATCCCCAGCAGAAGAACAGGCTACCGGTCGTCGCCAGCGAGAGATCGAAGCTGCGCACCAGCCACAGTGCCAAGAGGGATTGGACGAGAAAGCCGCCGCCAAAGGCGTCGAGGCTGAACAGCGCCGCCAGGATCAAGACGCGACGACGCGAGGGGCCCAGCGACGTCTGCGGCGCAACATCGACCGAGGCCGGCGGCAGCCGCGCGTAGAGCGCCAGCGCGACGAGCGCGAGGCAGCCGTAGAAAGCAAAGCCGGCGCTCATCAATGGCGTCATCGCCGCGTCGGTCAGCGCGGCGAGCGGCTCCAGTCCGGCCAGGCCGAGTGCGCCGAACGCCGCCAGCAACACCCCCGCCAGGCTGTACAGCGCGAACAGCGTCGTGCGCCGGTGCAGTGTTTCCGACTGGGCAAGCAGCGCCTGTTCGATCGGCAGGAAGACGCTGACGTCACCGCCCGACGGGTTGAGCGTGCCGAGAAATCCGACCACGACCAGCGGCCAGAAATCATGGAACTGCGAGAAGGCGACCCCGGTCGCGAGCATCAGCCCGCAACAGGCAAGCAGCGCCTGCTTCGCCGCGATCCGGTGCCCCCAATGGCCGACCAGCAGGGTCAGCACCGCCGAGCCCATCAGCGTCGCGGTGATGAGCACGCCGACCTCGAAGGCGTCGAAGCCGAGGCTGACGAGATAGATCGGCAGCAACGGCGCGGTGAAGCCATCGCCGAACGCGCGCAGCCCGCGCGCGCCGATCAGGATCGCCGCCTTCGAGGCCACCCCCCTGCCCCGCGCGGGTGCGCTACTCGTCGATGAACTTCAGGAATTCATCCGCGCCGAGCTGCCAGAAGTCGAACAGCGACCCCTTGCCAGCCCGGGTCTTGGCGCCGGCCTTCTCCCAGGCGTCCTCGGGCCAGGGCGGCTCGATCAGCTTGGAGCCTTTGATCAGCGCATGGACCTCAAAGGAGGTGCGCGCCGGATGATCATAATCCTTGGCGCCGCCGCGGACGATCAGCGTCGGCACCTTGATCCCGGCGAACTGCCAGTCCGGCACGCCGGGAATCGCCTCGTTCGGCTTGGGGATGTACGCCTCGAGCCAGCGCATCATCACTTCCTCGAAACCCTCGGCGCCGATATCGAGCAGCCGCTGGCGGTTGCGCTTGTTGGCGGCGACCACGGCCTTCCAGCCGAACGGCCCCGACCCCATGTTGATGATGCCCTTGATCCCTTCGGTGCGGACCGTGCGCAGCTCGCTGATCACATAGACGCCCGCCAGCAGCATGCTGCTGTAGGCGCCGCCGACGATGCAATGCGTGATCAGCTTGCGCACCAGCCTGGGGTACATGATCGTGAACAGGATCATGTCGCGCGCGCCGCCCGAACCGCCGAAGGCTATGACCTTCTTGATCCCGAGCTTCTTGAGCATCAGGCCGAGGGTCTCGGCGCGCATATGCGATTCCGTCAGGCCGTAGAGCTGGATATCTGACTTGCCGCAATTCGGCCGGTCCCACAGCAGCACGCGCTTGCCGCTGGCGGCGAGCTTGTTGGCCAGTTCGTGAATCCCGCCGTAGTCCTTGCTGAACCGCCCGCCCGGGGTGACGACGACGACCTCGCCGTCCTCCGGACCGACGAACTCGTAAACGACCATACCGCCGTTGATTTCGATTTCCTGATTGGCCATCGCATCCCTCGCCATCGCTTTTGTCGCAGCCAATGGATCAGAAGCGCGGGCGCCTGTCCACCGCGCGCGCGCAGCGCCCAGCACTTTGGTTCCGCCGGCAGAACGGCTAAAGCCGAATTCTCTTCGTGATACGGTAGGACATCACCCGATGACGAACGAAACCGGTCTCAAGCACGACGTTCGTGAAGCCGAGGCGGCCCTGCTCATCGATCTCCGCAGGCTCCGCAGCGCCGCCCGACTCGATGGGACGAAGCGCGAGCGGCCGGCGCTGACGCTGGGCCAGCGGATCGCGGATACGGTGGCGGCGACGATGGGCTCCTGGCGCTTCATCATCATCCAGTCGACGGTGCTGGCGGCCTGGATCGTCCTCAACGTCACCGCCTATGTGCAACGCTGGGACCCCTATCCCTTCATCCTGCTCAACCTCGCGCTGTCGTTCCAGGCGGCTTATGCCGCCCCGTTCATCATGATGAGCCAGAACCGGCAGCAGGACATCGACCGCCAGGCGGCGGAGAACGACTATCAAATCAACGTCAAGGCGGAGCTCGAGATCGAGCTGGTCCATCACAAGCTCGACGAGCTGCGCGAGACCGAGGTGATGTCGCTGACCCGCTCGATCCAGGAGCTGACCGAGCTGCTCAACCGCGCGGGGCTATGCGCCCCGCCGAAGCCCGCCGAGCCGGGCGCGACCAGCTAGCCGCCTATTTCTTCAGCTCGACGAGGATCTCGTAAAACGGCTTCTTGCCGATGTTGCGGGCCAGCTCGATGCCGCCCTTTTTCATCGGGAAGACGTCGCCGCGCTTGAACCCTTCGACCGCGATATATTCCGCCGAGGGACCGGTTGACAGGACATGCGGCGCCGCGGCGATCCCGTCGCCGTCGATGGCGATGATGTAATAGTCGTTGTCGTGCCGATGCGGCGGGGTTTCCGCGCCGGGCTGGAGATCGATCTCCCAGATCCGGACGCGATCATCCTCGTGGAGCAGCCTCGTCCCGACATCGCCCAGGGGAGCAGTGCTGAGTTCGGTCGTCATCGTCTCATCCTCGTTTCAGGCAAACAGCTTGTCGGCGGGGATGTCCTGGCCATCGACGCCGATGCGGCAGAAGGAATTCACATAATCGATCGAGATGTCCGGGTGCAGTTCCCAATGATCGAAGGCCGGGGTGCCCGGCCCGCCACCGAACCGCTGCGCCGCACAGGGGCGCGTGCGCGCGAACACGGCCTCGGCATCGGGATCGGGGAACTCGTACATATGGAGGAAGCGCGGCGAGTCCTCGGTGATGTTCTGATAGGGCGTGACGAGGCCATAGCCCGGGATATTGGCGTCCATGATCCCGACGAAATGGACGAAATCGGCCCAGTCGCGCAAGCTCTGCGAGGAGGCCGCGTCGGTCAGATCCTTCGGCGAGACGAGGATTAGCGCGAGGCCCAGCGTCGGCAGGCGCATGCAACCCTGCGACGGCCGCGGGTAACGCCGAAAGATGATCGAGCGGGCGCCCTTGGGCGCGATCGCCGGATCGATCTCGCCCTGCAGCTCGGCGACCGCCATGGTGTGGAACTCGTCGATCGTCCTCAGATCGGCGAGCCAGTCGGTGCGTTGCGGGACGACATTGCGCCACCACGTCACTTCGCCGATCCCCGGCGTCGCGCTGAGCTGCGCGTGAATCTCTGCCTGCGAGACGCTCTTGTCGTCGAGCAGCACCAGCATCAGGCCTGAGTTCAGGCGGTCTTCCATTCCCTATCCTTTCCACGTTGCGGCCGCCGCCGGGCCGCCCTCAAACTCTCTCAGATGATCAGGTCGTTGCGGTTGTAGCCCGTCGTCGCGGCCTTCGCCGCGGCGTCCCAGCGATAGCTTTCGCCTGTCTCGGCATGCGGCTGATAAACGAACGGCCGCTCGCCGGGGAAGCGCTGGCGCCGCGCATCGATCGCATAACCGATCATCTTCGAACGCTCGCGGATGCGCTCGGCATCATAGGGCGCATCGGTATTGGCGATGCTGAAGCCGGTCGCGCCGAGGATCGAGCTGCGGCGATGGAAGCCGAAGTTGAGCGTCACCCGCCAGTCCGGGCTGGTGTTGGCGAAGGAGCCGTGGACGATCTGACGGTTGCTGATGCAGACGTCGCCCGCCCTGCAGAGCAGCGGCACCGCCCCGGGCAGCCGGTCGCTGCCGGTCTCGGCGATCAACGCCTTGAGATCAACCTTGCCGGTGGCGTGGGTGCCGGGGAGGTACCAAACCCCGTTGGCCGCGGTCGAATCGTAGAGCTGGACCATGAAATTGAAGCCATGGGTGTCCATGTCCCAATCGGGGCTGTTCCAGTGGGTCGTGCCGTCCTGGTGCCAGGCAAAGCTCGCGCCTTCGCCCGGCTTCTTGAAGATCATCGCCTCGGTGAACGGGGTGAAATCTGCGCCATGGATCGTCTCGGCGATGGCGAGCAGCGCAGGGTGACCCGTCACCCGCAGCGCCGCCTCGGAATATTGCGGCGGGCTGACAATGGTGAAGGGCACCTGCTCGGGCAGGCCGGGCGCCGGCGTGGGCTCGTACATCTTGACCATGTGACGGCCGTTGGCGAGGTCGGTGCCGCCGAGCGGATCGCCCAACGGCTTCGACCAGCCGACCACCGGCCCGGGCAGGCCGAGACCGAGCGCCGGCCTGCCATGCCGGTCGACCTCTGAGTCCGGGCCGGTCGGCAGCCGGTCCACCATGTCGTGAAACTCGGCCTTGAGCTCGGCCAGCTCCTCAGCGCCGATCACGCCTTCGAAGACGTAGAAACCGACACGATGATAGGCATCGAGGATATCGGGATGCAGCCGGCCCTCGTCGGTCAGGCGGATCGGGCCGCGATTGCCCAGTCCCATCGCCCGCGCCTCGCCCTCGCGGAAATAGGCCTGCATCGCCTTTTCCTCGGGTCCATAATCGACAACCAGCGTCGCCATCTCTCCATCTCCTTGCCGGCCGGCCTTGTGCCGGTCTCTGTTCGTCGTCAGGCGGTTGCGCGCCCTTCAGCCATTGTCGTTGGCGCTCGCCATCGCAACTGCGCTCGCCAGGGCCTCGATCCGGGCGCTCACCTCCTCGCGCGATCGCTCGCGAAATTCGGCCACGACCGGCGCCAGCGCGGCCTGTGCCGCCTCCTCAGCCGCCTTGTCGCCCTCGACCTTGGCCCGAAGCAGGGCATGCCAGTGCCTCAGCCGCTCGCTGCGATCCATCGCGCTCCCCTTTTCCTGGAAGCATAGCCGATCGCGCCGTCCGGCGCGACAGGCGAAGCGGGGCCAGGTCTTCGCCGCCCGGATTCACATTTGCGGATGCACCTCCCCTGCCCTTGCAGCCGGGCGCCTGATATGCGCTCTCACCCGAAAAGATCGTGGGGGAGCGATGACTGCAAGCAACGCCGGTGCTTCGTCCTGGGCCGATCAGCTGCGCGAATGGCAGGCAAATTGGCCGGTCGTCCTGTCCGGCGTGTTCGGCTTTGCCCTGCTCAGCCTGGGCAGCGCCTCGATGGGCGCCTTTCTCGCCCCGGTCACGGCGAGCCTCGGCTTCAGCCGAAGCGAGTTTTCAGCGGGGTTGACCGCCTATGCGCTGGTCGGGATCGTCGGGGCGCCGCTGGTCGGCATATTGATCAACAAATGGGGCGTGCGCGCGGTCGCGATCACCGGCTCGCTGCTGGTCGGGCTCACCTACAGCCTGTTCGCCACGGCAAGCGGCAACTTCCTTTATTGGCTCGCGCTCTGGCTGGTCTACGCTTGCGCCAACCAGCTGATCATGACCACCGTCTGGTGGGCGGCGGTGTCGCGCGTCTTCACCGCCAGCCGCGGCCTGGCCATCTCGGTGACGATCCTCGGCACCAACATCGCAGTGCCAATCGCGCCGATCGTCGCCAATGAGCTGATCGAACGGCAGGGCTGGCGATCCGCCTTCGCGATGATGGGGCTGAGCTGCGGCCTCGTCATCGCGTTGGTCTGCTGGATCGCGCTCAAGGGAGCGAGCGCGCCGCTACCAGCCGCGCAACCAGGCTCCGCCGATACCGCGCGAACGGAAGCGGCTCCCGCCGGCATGCCGCTGTCCCAGGCCTTGCGCTCCTTCGCATTCTTCAAGCTCGCGCTCGCCAGCTTCCTTGCCTATGCGGTTCGGCTTGGGGTGGCCTTTCATCTCATTCCCATCCTCAGCGCCGGCGGAGTGACGCGCGGCACGGCGGTGGTGATCGGCGGGTCCTACGGGCTGTGGATGATCCTCGGCCAGGTACTTTCGGGCGCCGCGCTGGACCGCTTTTCCGCGCGCTGGGTGGGCGCGCTCTGGCTCGTGCTGCAGAGCATCAGCTGTGCCCTTCTGATCCTCGCGCCGCATCCGCTCACCCTACCAATCGCGGCGATCGCGCTGTTCGGCACAACGATGGGCGGCATCGCGCCGGCCCTGCCCTATCTCACGTCACGCTATTTCGGCGTGGCCAATTTTGACCGGCTGTTCGGCATCATCGCCGGGCTCAGCGGCCTCGGTTTCGCCGTCGGCCCGCTGCTCGCTGGCTATGCCTTTGACGTCAGCAAGAGCTACGCGCCGTTTCTCGCCGGCACCATCCCGGCGCTGTTGATCGCGGCTTTGCTGATCATCTCGCTGGGCCGCTATCCGGACGGCGACCGTCCCGCGGCTTGATGCGCGGTCGGGAGGCCGTATGTAGAGCCTCGGCCGGTCCGTGAGGTGGCAAATCCGGCCCTTTGAGCAGGGGTACTGTCCGCTTGAGCCTGGCTGCATGCTGATCGACCTGCGCAAGGAGCCGTCGGCGGCGAGCGCTGCCGAGAGCGATATCTGCATCATCGGCGCGGGTGCCGCCGGCCTCACCCTGGCGCGCCGGCTTGCCGCGCGGGGGCGCAGCGTTACGTTGCTCGAAAGCGGCGGGCTCGACTTCGAGCAGAAGACCCAGGACCTGTACCGCGGCGCCAATGTCGGCATGCCCTATTATGATCTCGACCAGAGCCGCCTGCGCTTCTTCGGCGGGACGGTCGCGATCTGGGGCGGACGCTGTGCACTGCTCGATCCGATCGATTTCCGCCGCCGCGAGTGGGTGCCGTATTCGGGCTGGCCGATTGCGCGCGAGGCGCTGCTGCCCTTCTACCGGCAAGCCCACGACATGCTCGAGCTCGGCGCGTTCAACTATGACGAGGACGTCTGGGCCGCGCTCGGCGTCACCGATCCGGGCTTCGATCCGGCCCGGATCGACGTGGCGCTGTGGCGCTTCGACGAGCTCGCCGAGCGCTTCGCCGCGGCGCGCGCACGCGACCTGTTCCAGTCACCCAATCTGCGCATCCTGCTCCATGCCAATGTCGTGAAGCTGCAAGCGGACGCGGAAGGGCGCCGGATTCAGCACGTCGATGTTCGCTCGCTCGACGGCCCACTGCTTCAGCTCCGCGCCCGCCGCTATGTCGTCGCCTGCGGCGCGATCGAGAATGCGCGGCTGCTGCTCGCCTCGAACGACGTCGAGCAGCACGGCATCGGCAATGCGCACGATCAACTCGGCCGTTTTTTCATGGAGCATCCCGCCGGGCGCATCGCCAGGATCGACACCCCGCACCCGTTCGAAATGTGGTCGACCCTCAAGAAGCGCTTCATGCGCGACGGGCCACCGCTGGCGCCGGCGTTGCGGCTCGGCGATGAGGCGCAGGCGCAAGAGCGGGCGCTCAACGGCATCGTCACGATGAAGCTGCAGCGCGACCCCAAGCATGGCGTGACGCTCGGCAACAAGCTCTATCAGGGCATCAAGCATTCGCTGAACCCGACGCGGAGCGGCCGCGCGCTCGATCACATCTATCGCGGCGTGCGGGCTTGGCTTCAGGTCCATGTGAAGGAGACGATCGCGCGGGCCAAGGCCAGAGCGGGCAAGACCAGCCTCTATCTGATCACGCGCGGCGAGCAGGCGCCCAATCCAGACAGCCGCGTGCTGCTGTCGAAGGAGCGCGACGCGCTCGGCAACCCCCGCGCCAATCTGGACTGGCGGCTCGGCGAGCTCGACAAGCACAGCCAGCGCGTGCTGGTGCGCGTCTTCGACGCCGAGCTCCGCCGGCTGGGCAAGGGCTCGGCGACGCCGAGCGACTGGCTCGCCGACCCCAATCCGCAATGGCCGGTCGACCCGACCGTCGGCAACCATCCGCTCGCCAACTACCATCAGCTTGGCGGCACGCGGATGAGCGATGATCCGCGTAACGGCGTCGTCGACGGTGATTGCCGCGTCCACGGCTATGACAATCTCTACGTCGCGGGCAGCTCGGTCTTCCCGACCGGCGGCTGGGCCAACCCGACCATGACCATCATCGCGCTGGCGCTAAGGCTCGCCGAGCATTTGGACGCGAGCGAGACTTAGCTCGTTCGCGCAATATGCACTTGAATGATCGCCTCCGAGAAGCGGAGTGAGCCGGTCGCCACTTCTTCATCCGATCCGATAGCGCACACTATATCCGACATGATCCGATAACATTTGACCCTCCCTGTCAGGGCCGAACAGAACGGATCGGGAAACGGGTTCGATACGAACATCGGCCGGAGCCCGGTAGAACTGCCAATCGGTCGTATGGACGAGAGGAACGTTCGCGGGGATGACGTTGCGGCCGGTGCAATCCTGCTCCCGGCTACGACACAGCGCGGCATATTGGGGCCGTCCCATTGCCGTGACCTCCTGCACGTTCCAGCGCCGCAAATGCTGAAGGAATATCGACAGTCGCGGCCATGAATGGCCGACGTTAAAATCGCCAGCGACGATCGAGATCCCCTTGGGCGACCCTATCCGATCGATCCACTTGCCGAGTGCGTCGAGCTGCTCCTTATAGGCCCTTCGAGTAACCGCCTCTGACTGACCCGAGGCACGGTTGCTGTTGAGATGCGTGGTGACGATCTCGACGGGATATTTCAGGCCCGGAACCGACAGGCGCGCAGACAGCATCCCCTTGTTGGCAAGACAATCATACCCGGAACAGGCGCCGGCCGCGAACGGAAGCATCCGCACATCCGAAAGGGCAAAATCGGATAGTATCATCAAGCCGCTCGAAACCCATGGCCGCGACCATTCTCCCTTTAGTAGGCTGCGCGGCTCGGAAGCGTTGCGGTCGTCGGCCGGCCGTCGGTCGTCGCTGGAAGGACCAATGGCGCTGTATTGATAGCCTCCGCGGAAGCCTATCATCCGTGCTTCGCCGATGAAGGCCTCTTGCAAGACCACGACCTGCGGTGCCTTCCCGAGTAAGCGAAGAGCTGCCAGCCTGGCTCCGATCTTCTCCATTGCATCCGCCCGGCCGCTTACAACCGGCCAGGGCAAACCGTGGACGTTATAGGTCATCAAGCTGAACGACCCGTCGGATAAAATCGGCTTTGTCAGCTGGCCGTGGCTTTCGGTACGCCCCTCGAAAAAAAAGCGCTGAGCTGCGGACGATGGGCGCATTGGAAGCAGCTCGGGCGCAAAGAGCGCCGCCAGCAGTGGAATGAGCAGAAGGACGAGAGGCCTCGAACGTCGCACACCGTTGTTTGGCCTCGAATACAAAGATCCGACATCGGTTGAGAAGTTCCCCCACGCCGCCGGTACGGACCAGACTGCACGTCCCGTTCCAGTTGGCCCCACCCACCCCTCACCGGACACGATCCTGCGACCAACCATGTGGTTCATCTAGAGCTCCCATCGGAGTGGAATGAGAACTTCCCATCATTTCGGGCCCCGCCAATCGGGGTTATCCCGGAAACGCCCGTGGGTGGGTGCCGGGTTGTGCCAAACGGCCCTGCAGAACGAATGAGAGCTGGATGGAAGGCAGGGTTTTCACCCGATAGATCAGGGTAATTTGGCCCCGACCTCGTACATTTTACGAATAGATGTAGCAGCCGGACGCAGGAAACCTTGGGGCAACCACCTAGGGGTTCCGGATGTCTCCAATCTTCCCTCGGTTGCCAATTGGTCTACGGTCACTCGTCCGGCTGGGCTTGGCTACATTCTGCGCGGCGAGTGTGCAGGCAGCCTCCGCGCCGGTCGCAGCGAGGACCTGGGGGGTGTCCAATCTCTCGGGCAAGCTTGGTTTCTTCCCAGACCGTGCTCCGACACATAGGACCGGTTCGATCGGCATTGTGTTCGGGATTCTTGAATCCGCGAACGCGGCCTTCGAATTGCGCGATGATCACTTCGACGCTTCTCGCGCACTCATCGATTTGAACCTGTCGGCAGCGAAGCGCGACACAAGCCGAAGGCCTTACTACCATGAGGCTCCGGTCGGACCACGCGCGGTCAAACTCGACTATCAACCGACGCACGCGGCGCGTTATCGGGAGCTACCCGGAACAGTGACGGAGGCTTGGTTAGCCCCGACGAACGGCGCGCGACTGCAAGGATTCCAAGCTGGGGATTGGGGCTATCCGGCCCACGCAGACCTCGGCAACCGCTCAAAGATGATCTTGCATCTTGGCAGGGTCGACTACAGCATTGGATCGGACTCGAAAGTACGCCTCGGTTGGCAGCGTCTCGCCGTATACCGCGCCTATTACAGCGTTGACAGCGACAACAAGGTCGACGGACTTGGCGTCAGCGTAAGATTGGCATTTTAAAGCCGTATACCGCCAGAATACGATAGTCAGAAGGCGCGCGTCCACGGCTATGACAATCTCTACGTCGCGGGCAGTTCGGTCTTCCCGACCGGCGGCTGGGCCAATCCGACAATGACCATCATCGCGCTGCCGCCAAGGCTCGCTGAGCATTTGGACGCGAACGAGACTTAAGGGCGCTCGCGCAAGCTCAGTCCCAGCGGATCGGCAGCGAGGCCATGGCGAGGATGTAGCCGGCGTGGAATCGCGCGGGCTTGTCCGGGTCGAGCCGGAATGTGGGGAGCTTCTCCAGAATGACGGCATACAGCGATTGCAACTCGATCCTGGCGAGATGCGATCCGATGCAGCGGTGCGGACCGGCGCCGAATGCGATATGCGCCTTGTTCTCGCGCTCCAGGTCGAATTGCTCCGGAGCCGGAAAGGCCTCGGGATCGAGGCCGGCGGCCGGCAGATAAAGTCCGATCGTATCGCCGGCTTTCAGCGTCTGACCGCCCAGTTCGGTGTCGCGCGCGATGCGGCGCTGTGGGACGACAAAGCTGTACCGCCGCAGGATCTCCTCGGCCGCCTCGGGGATGAGCTTCGGATTTTTTCGCAATTCCGCCTGGAGGTGCGGGTTCGAGGCGAGGTGACGAATGCCGAAGCCAATGCCATTGATCACGGTATCGAGGCCGGCGATGAACAACAGGCAGGCGTAATCCTCCATGAGGTCGAAGGTCATCGGCTGGCCGTCGACCTCGATCTTCCACAGCGCGCTTATGAGATCATTTCTGGGATCATCGCGCCGGGCGAGGAGCTCGTCCTTCATCGCATTGGCGATCATGAGCATCCGCCGCGGCTGGTCCAGCGGATCCGGGTCGGCCGGCTTCAGAAACCCGCGGACCACCACCCGGAACTCGGCCAGCCGTTCGATCGGCAGTCCCATCATCTTGAGGAACACCCGGACCGGCAGCTGTTCGGCGATAGCGGGAATGAGGTCGCAGCCGCCGTCGGCGACCACGGCATCGACCAGCTGGTTGGATAGCGCTTCGATCTCGTCCTTGAGCGCCATGACGGTGGTGGGCGAGAAGGCTTTCTGCAGCGGCGCGCGGTATTTCGTATGCGCGGGCGGGTCGAGCAGGATCGGCGTCACCTGGGGGATTCGCGGCATTCCCGGAGGCATCCTCGCTGCCATCGCGCGCTGCTGCTCGGGCGGAATCATTGCACTGGAAAAGCTCTCCGGCTCGCGCATCGCACGGTGAATGTCCTCGAAACGCAGCGTGATCCAATGGCCGCGATTGTGCGGTGTCCAGAACACCGGCGGAGCGTCGCGGATCAGCTCTCTGACCCGTTCGTGCGGGTCTTTCAGCAAGGCGGGATCGAGGAACATGTCGAAATCGAACACCGCACTGTGCGGGACGTGGGCGGGACGGGGCGCCATCAGTGTCGTGTCCGTCATCGTGAAAGTTCCTCCGAACTTACGGCACGCGCGATTACGCTGCGCTCGGCTGCGCCACGCCCATCGTCTGCTGCCACCAGCAGCTGAACATCGCGATCGCGTAGAGGATGCGGCCATGGTCGGCGAGCCCGGCACGGTGCTCGTTGAACAATTGCTCCACCGCGTCGGGCTGAAGATAGCCGCTCGCCGCCGCACCGCTGTCGTTCCACGCCTCCCGCGCGAAATCGCTGAACTCGCCGCGGAACCAGTCCTTGAAGGGCAGCTGGAAGCCGAGCTTGCGCTTGTCCAGCGCGTTGGCCGGCAGCCACGGCTCGACTGCCTTGCGCAGCACATACTTGCCGATCTTGCCGCGCAGCTTCATCTCGCGCGGCATGGTCAGGCTCCAGTCGACGAAGTGGTGCGACAGGAACGGGACGCGCGCCTCCAGCGAATGCGCCATGCTGCCGCGATCGAGGCGGTTGAGCAACGACCCCGGCATGTGGATCGCGATATCGGCGAGCATGAACTGCTCGAGCGGGTCGAGCGTGCGTGCGCCGGCAAAATCGAAATATTCCTGCTCCAGCCGCAAGAAGCGATCCTCGCCATCCTGCCGCGCATAGAAGGCGGCATCGTAGAGCCGCTCGCGCACCGCAGGCGTCGAAATCTGGGTGCCGGCGAAGAAGCGCTGATAATTATTCTCCAGCGCCGCCGAGGCACGCCGGCGACGGATCTTCTGCCAGCGATAATTCGAATCGGGCGACCGCCCGGGCAGCCGTTCGATGGCCGCGGCGACCGGGCCCAAGGCGCGCAGCAGAGGTCGCATCCGTGCGGCCCTCAGCGCCGTGCGCTGACGCTTGTAGCCGGCGAAGATTTCGTCCGAGCCCTCGCCGCACAGCACCACCTTGACGTGCTGCGCGGCCAGCCGCGACAGATGCCAGATCGGCACCGCCGCGGTCGCCGCGCAGGGCTCGTCGAACGCCGCCTGCACCGCTGGCAGGAGGTCGCCCGCCCGTGCCGGCTCCAGCGGCAGCACAATATGCTCCGCGCCGACGTGCTCGGCGATCCGCCGCGCCGCCGCCGTCTCGTCCATCGAGGTGCCGGGGAAGCCGACGGTGAACGCCTTGACCGGCGCGGAGGCGACGCGTGCCATCGTCGCGGCGATGGCGCTGGAATCGACGCCGCCGGAGAGGAACGCACCGACGGTGACGTCGGCGAGCATGTGCCGCTCCACCGTCGACTGGACGCGCGCACGCGTCTCGTCGACCCATTGCGTCTCGCTGAGGTCGTGGCGCACCCGGAAGCGCGGCTGCCAGAACGCGCGCAGCTCCGCCTCTCCATCGGGCCCGATGCGCAGCACATGGCCGGGCTCGAGACTGCGCACCTGGCGGTAGATCGAGCGCGGCCGCTGGACGTGGCCGAACATGAAGAAGTCGTGCACGCCGCGCTCGTCGAGGTCGAACTGATGGTTCGGCAGCACGCGTAGAGCCCGGATCTCGGACGCGAAGGCAAGACCGCCATGCTGCTCGGTCAGGTAGAGTGGCTTGATCCCGAGCGGGTCGCGCGCCAGCACCAGCCGGCGCTCCGCCCGGTCCCAGATCGCGACGGCATACATGCCATCGAGCTTGAGCCATGCCGCATCGCCCCAGTGCAGCCAGCTTGCGAGCAGCGTCTCGGTGTCGCTGTGGGTGCGGAAGGTGACGCCGGCCGCCGCGAGCTCGCGGCGGAGGTCGAGATGATTGTAGATTTCGCCGTTGAAGACGATCCCGTAGCGACCGTCGGCTGAGAAGATCGGCTGATGTCCGCCGGCGAGATCGATGATGCTGAGCCGTCGCATGCCGAAGCCGAAATCGCCGTCGGCGAAGTAGCCGGCATCATCGGGACCGCGGTGGACGATGCGGTCGCACTGACGAACGATGAACTCCCGTTCCACCGGACGTCCGCCCCGACGGTACCACCCGGCGATGCCGCACATGCGAAGTCGTTCCCCTCAAGGCCACAGGATGGTCGCAGATTGCAGATTGCCTCTGCCAAGTCGAGCCTGCTGGGGGCGAGCCTTCGACGCTTGCGCGCCTGCGCCGGCCGATCAGCGCGTAAGCTGCATGCCCGTCATCGACCCTTCGGCCCGCCAGTCCTCGAGGAATTTGAGGTAGACCGTCGGCCCGCCCGAATAGACCCCGTTGAGCATCACCGCCTTGTCGCGCTGCCCCTCGAAATTGCCGTAGGACGGTGTGCAGCTTTCGATGAACGCGAGACGCGCGGGCGCAGCGGCGAGAATGGTGTCGACCCAGCCCTGCTCCATTTCTTCGGTCGGCTCGATCGCCTTGACGCCGTCCTTCATGCATCTGGCGATGATGTAGGCGATGTGCTTGGTCTGCACGTCGGCGGTATGCATGTAGTTCGGCGTGACCCCCGCCTGGACCTGGCTCATCAGGAAGAAATTGGGGAAGCCGGCGGTCTGCATGCCCCAGATCGTCCGCGTGCCCTTAGCCCAATGATCGGCGAGCGAGCGGCCATCGCGGCCGAACATCTCGACCCCCGATTCCTCGGTATATTTGGTCATGAAATCGAAGCCGGTGGCGAAGATCAGGCAATCGACCGGATATTCCTTGCCGGCAACGACGACGCCGGCCGGCGTGATCCGCTCGACGCCTTTGCCGGCGGTATCGACCAGCGCGACGTTCGGCCGATTGAACGTATCGAGAAATTCATCGTGGAAGCCGAAACGCTTGCAGAACAGATTGTACCAGGGCTTGAGCGCCTCGGCGGTCGCCTTGTCCTGTACCACCGCGTCGACCCGTCCGCGGATCTTCTCCATGTGCACGGCATCCTGGCGGGCGATTTCCTCTGGCGTCTTATCCTTTGCGCCGTTGAGCGCCACATTGGAGCCGAACAGCTCGGTCCAGCCGTCGTCGACCAGGTCGACGTCCTGGGGAATGCCCGCCGCCCAATAGGTGAAGTTGCGCATCCGCTCGCGCTGCCATCCCGGCTTGAGCGATTTGGCCCATTCGGGATCGGTCGGGCGATTGGCCCGCACGCTGACCGTCGAGGGCGTGCGCTGGAAGACGTAGAGATGCTTTGCCGAATTGCCGAGATGCGGCACGCATTGCAGCGAAGTCGAGCCGGTGCCGATGATCCCAACGACCTTGTCCTTGAGCCCGGTCATGTCGCCACGCGGATCGCCGCCGGTGTAGCTGTAGTCCCAGCGGCTGGTGTGGAAGCTCTTGCCGGCGAAGCTTTCGATGCCGGGGATGCCGGGCAGCTTCGGGCTGCTCATCAGGCCGGTGGCGGAGACGACGAAGCGCGCGGCGATCTCGTCGTCGCGGCTGGTGCGGATGATCCAGCGCGACCGCGTCTCGTCCCAGCGAAGCTCTTTGACCAGGGTCTGGAACAAGGCCCGCTCGTACAGCCCGAAATGCCGGGCGAACTTCTGGCAATGCGCGAAAATCTCGGGGCCCTTGGCGTATTTCTCGGAAGGGACGTAGCCGAGCTCCTCGAGCATCGGCAGGTAGATGTAGGACTCGACGTCGGAGGCGGCGCCAGGATAGCGGTTCCAATACCAAGTGCCGCCAAAGTCCGCTCCCTTCTCGACGATGCGAAGACTCTCGATGCCCGCCTCACGCAGGTGGCCGGCCGCAAGCATCCCGCCAAACCCACCGCCGAAGATGAGAACATCAACGTCTTCGGTCACCGGCGCGCGGGTGAAATCCGGATCGCCATGCGGATCCTTGTCGAAATCGGCGAAGACGCCGGTCATCTTCTGATACTGGCCGGCCCCTTCCGCGCGCAGCCGCTTGCGCCGCTCCTCGGCATAGCGTTGCTGGATTGCCGCGATGTCGATGTCGCGATTGCGGTCGTCTTCCTGCACGTCCCACTCCGACTATTGGCCCGGCACCTTGTCGCGTGTCGTCGCCCAATTGTCGACGAGGTAGCGCATCACCGGCGAGCCGGCGCGATAGAGATTCTCCAGCGCCTCATGCATGCCAGGCGGACCGGATTTGGCCCCCGCGTTGAGCTGCTGAAGCGGCGTTACGCCCGGCGGCGGCAGGGTGTAGCCGTCGCCCGCGCGCAGCACCATGACGCGGTTCAGATCGATCTTTCCCGCGCCGGCGAGCTGGGTCAGCCCCTGGAGGATGCCGCTGTCCTCCATATCGCCCATTGTGTAGACGCCCTTGCCGCCGGTCCAGTAATCGACCCAGCGTCGCGCGAAGTCGGTGCGGCGCCCGCCATAGGTAAAGCGCACCGAGGTCAGCGTGTCGCCGCGCAGCACGAACGGCTCGCGTGCACCCTCGCCGCTATAGAGCTTGCGCCGCTCGACCAGCTCCGGCCCATCGGCGAGCTTGACGTCCTTGGACAGCCCATAGGCCCAGTCGACCAGCTTCACGTTGAGCGGATAGGCCATGTTCGCCATGGCCGACTGCGCCGGCGGCGCCGGCAATTGAAATGGTTCGGTCCGGCCGAACGGGATCATCCCGGTCGTCCAGCCGGCCGGCACGTCGCGAATGTCGATCTCAGTGGCGTAGTCGCCATCGACGATCCAGCGCGCCCAGGCGACCGATCCGCTCGACGCCATCTTCGGATCGACCCCGGCGGTGCCCGGCACCAGCCAATAGGCCCGGCTCAGATCGAAGCGCGGATCATGGCCAAGCGCGGTGACCGAGGCCGCCCCGCGTGACGAGCCCATGCCCGTGACCACCGCCAGCACATGTGTCTTCGGGTCATAGTGCAGCGCGTGGTTGCCGCCCGGGAACGGCAGCGTCTCGGTGAGCGGCCAGCGTTCCTTCCACGCCTTCAGCTCGCCGAACAGATCCTTGCCGTCCTTCTCATATTCCCAGGTGGTGCAGATCACGGCCCGGACCTCGATCGGTTTCGCGGCCGGCTGTGCCAGCACAGGCCGGGCAAGGCCCAGTGCAAGAATCGCGGCAAGAATCGCACGGTGGCGTGTCATGGTCCGTCCCCCTCCATCGGCTGGCCCGTTTTTCCGGGCTCGAACGCATCAACAACCAACCACCGCCCGGACGCGGGCGGGCGAATTCGTCAGGCCGGCTCGCTGACCGGGCGCATCTCGGGCGGCATCAGCGCCAGCGCGTCGCGGATCGGGTCCGATCCATCCCAGTCATGCGCTACGACCTGCATCTGACCAAACCAGTCTGCGAGCAGTCCCGGCAGCAGCAGCTGGACGAGGATCGGATCGTCGACCCCGACCGGCTCCATATAGACCTCATAGGGCTCGCCGCTGTCGGGAAAGATATACTCCTGGACAATATCGAACTGGGCGCCGGCTGCCGCCGCGCTGGCGATGCTGCCGGCGATATCGTCGCTGAAATAGGCGATATGATGCAGCCCGCCCTCGGGTCGCCGTTCGAGATACTCGCGATAGGCCGAAGGGACGTCGTCATGCGGCGTCAGGATTTCGATGCAGGTGTTCCCGCTGTAGGCGAAGGCGGCCGAGATCAGCGAGTCATGGCGCTCGCCGCGATAGCGTCCGGCGCCGCGGATGCGCCGCAGCACGAAGGCCGGGCCGATACCGGCGGCGTTCAGCTTCTCGAGCGCCGCGTCGAAATCCGGCACGACATAAGCCTGATGGGCGACATCGCCGAACAGCCTGCTCATTCCCGCATCTCCCTCGCCTTGCCGGCGCCTGTCCCGGACCGGTCGCCGACCAAGGCATAGCGCCAGACGGGAGCGGACATCAAATCCTGCTATTGGGCATTGGGCCGCATCGCGACGACGCCCGCCGACCGCGCGCGCACCTCCGGGGGCGCGAGGCAGGTCGCGACGGCCTCATAGCCTTGGCCGCCCGGATGGGGAACGATCCGGAAGGGCGCGCTGTGATTGGCGGGGCAGTAGACGACCGCTTCATCCGCGCCGACCAGCTCGAGATCGAGAATCGACGAGGACCGCGTCATCAGGAACAGCGCGCGCTTGCGCGGCGCTCGCCGGCGCAGGCTCGCGATCAGCGCCTGTTGCGTCGCGCCGCTCAGCCCCTCCTCGACCATGTCGACGACGATGATCGCCGGGTGATCGGCTTCGAACGCGACGATCAGGGCGTGCAAGGCATCGGATCGCTCCGCGCCCTCCTCGTCCAGCCAGTCCAGCGTGCGCGCGACCCGCATCGCCAGCTCAGGATCCTCGGCAAGCCAGCGCTCGACCCGGCCGTCGCTGAGCCGGTCGAGACCGAGAAAGCACGCAACGGCCAATTCATCGGCGAGGCGCTCGGCTAAGCGCGTCTTGCCGCTGCCGAGCGGGCCGGTGATGAAAGTCAACCGCGGAATGCCATGCAGCGCGAACCACTCGCCGCCCCATGGCCATGGCAAAGCGAAGCCGACCGACAGCCGGTCGTCGGCGTCGAGCACTGCGATCAGCTCATTCGCGCTCGGCGCGCGGCCACGCGCGAGATCGTCGCGCAGGCTGGCGACGCGGCGGAGCGTCATCGCGACCTGCGTCGTCTGCATCCTCAGCCGTTCTTCGAGCATGGCGAGAGCGCCATCCAGCTCCTGCGGGTCGCCACCGAAGACGCGGGCGATCTGGCCGAGGCTGAGGCCGAGCGCGCGCAGCGAGACGACTTCCGCGGCGCGCGCGAGATCTGCGGCGCCGTAGAGCCGCCATCCCGCTGCCGATCGATCCGGCGCGATCAGACCCTGCTGCTCGTAGAGCCGCAGCGCCTTGGCCGAAACCCCGAGACGGGCGGCGGCCTGGGAAGCGGTGAAATTGCGGTGCGGCGGGCTCATCAGTCACCTCGATCAGCGTTGAACCCGCCCTCTATCCACCCTGCCCCAAGGTCCGGGTCAAGGGCATTGACGCACCCGGTCGCCGCCGCAGGTTTTGAACCTTTCGCTGGCCCCGCCCGACAGTGATCAGGAGCCATGGCAAGCCATCGGCTCTGCGGCGCGCGAATCTATTTCGTCACCGCAATAAGAAGTTATACTGTTACCTCATCCCGTCGGGGCGATGTGCTGCCGAGTCATGACGATGGAGAGGTGGGCACCAATATTCCTCGTTCCCGGGAGACAGGGTCATGACAATCGCAATGGCACGCATCGGCTATCTCGCATCAACCCTGGCGATTATCGCTCTCGCCGGGTGCAAGCCGGCCCCGAACGCCGACGCGCAGAATATAGCAGCGCCGGCGAACATCGCTGCGCCGGCTGCACCGGTTACGGTCGCGGTGGCACCGCCGCCGCCGGCGGTGGCCGGCCCTGACCTACCGCTGTCGGAAATCTCCGCGCCGATGACGCCGGCGCCGAGCCAGACCGGCGATGTCGCCAACAGCCATGACGCCGGCTTCCTCAAGCGCTTCCAGGGTTCGAAGATCGTCAACTATGAGTCGCTGCCGTTCGAGGAACTCAGCATCGCCTCGCCCGATCCGAAGACGCCGGACAAATGGACTTTCGCGCCGTCCGAGGGCCAGGTCACCCGCATCATCTATCAAGTCCCGGCCGGCCATACGACGCTGGAGCTGCTGCGCAATTACGAGCAGGCGCTCAAGGAGGTCGGCTTTGTCCAGACCGGCGAGCTGCGCGGCACGACCGATCTGGCGCGTGACTTCCTCGATACGGTCTATCACCAGAGCTGGGAGACCAACCACGATTTCAACTGGACCAACCTCGGCCTCTCCGGGATCCAGGATTTCGGCTATGTCACCGCCAAGGCGACCAGCGGCGGCAAGCCGGTCACCGTCACCGTCGTGGTCGGCAATTACCATGGTCCGGTCGACGTCACCTACCAGACCAAGGCGCATTTCGAGCCAGGCCAGCCGTTCGTCATGGTCGATATCCTGGTGGCCAAGGCGGTCGTGAACCAGATGGTCACGGTCAAGGCCGCCGACATGGCGGACGCGCTCGCAACGAAAGGCAAGATCGATCTCTACGGAATCTATTTCGACACCGACAAGACGGCGGTGAAGCCGGAGAGCGCGGCGACGCTCAGCGAGCTGTCGAGCCTGCTCAAGATCGATCGATCGCTCAAGCTCGAGGTCTCCGGCCATACCGACAACGCCGGGTCGCACGACCATAATGTGACGCTGTCGCAGGGCCGCGCCCAGGCGGTCGTCCAGGCGCTGGTCAGCCAATATGGCATCGACCCGTCGCGGCTCGTCGCCAAGGGATACGGCGACAGCAACCCGGTCGTGCCGAACAGCAGCGCGGCGAACATGGCGAAGAACCGCCGCGTCCAGCTTCGCAAGATTTGACCGGATCGGCGTACTGGAGCGCAAGGTCGTGACCGCGCACCCACCAGTGATGATCCTCGGCTGCGGACGGAGCGGGACCTCGATCTTCGGCGAATTGTTCGAGGGGCTGGCGAACTACAGCTATGTCAGCGAGCCGCCGTTCGCCGATGTCCTTGCGACCGACTTCAGCGAGCCATGGGCGTTCAAGGTGCCGCATGAAAGCGCGGGATTTCCGGCGCTGCCCGGCCTCTCCTTTCCGCTCGAGCAGATGTTGATCGCGGCGCCGGCGGTGCGGTTTTTCTGGATCGTGCGCCATCCGCTCGACGCGATCAGCTCGCTGCGGATCGGCATCGCGCAGAACTGGGGCCATCATCCACGCCCGCCCGACTGGCACGACTGGCTCGACCGGCCGCTGGTCGAGCAATGTGCGCATCACTGGGCGTTCCTCAACCGCGCCGGCTTCACCCAGGTCGCGGCGGTCGCCGAGGTGGTGCATTTCGAGGCGATGATCCGCGACCCCCTCGCCTTCGCCCGATCGGTCTGCGCCCGCATCGGGGTCGACGGCGATGCCCATGATGCGACGCTCCAGCGCTGGGCCGCGCGGGTCCAGGACAGCAACAATGCCGCCTTCATCGAGGCGAAGACCTCGCGCGGCTATTCGCGCAACGATCACAAGGTCAGGCTCGGGCGCTGGCGCGAAAATCTCAGCGAAGAAGAGATCGATCGGATCTGGCCGATCGTCGCGGCGCCGGCCGAGCGGTTCGGCTATGCGCGGCCGGGCTGACAGGCGTCAGCCCGCGTCCTTGACCCACGGAACCTCGGCGCTGGTGAAGTCGATCACCTCGCCCAGCTCATGGACGTTGCGATAGCCATAGCCGATGAGATTGATGAAGGTCTGGATGTTGAGCGACAACGCCGCCCGCTTGAGCGGCACCGGGCTGGCGTTGTTGCTGAAGTTGTTGTTGCAGTAGATCAGGATCGGCCGGTCGGCGGGGCCGATCGCAGCGGCCAGGCTGTCGGCGGTGAAATCGGGCAGCGGCAGATTGATCGCGCCGGCGATATGTCCTTCGCGGAAAGCCGGGGCCGAGCGCGCATCGAGCAGCAGCACATCCTTGCGCTTCGCCATGGCGGCAAAGTGCCGCCAGTCGAGCAGCCGCTGAGCGCGATAGCCCGCAACCTCGGATGTCAGCGCGGCAAAGCCGGGATAGTCGATCTGCGGATTGGCCGGCGCGGCGGCGGCGAGCGGCGCGGCGGCGGACAGCATCAGCACGGCAAGCAGGACACGCATGATACGGCCTCCCAACGGGATCATTACGCGAGGCTAACGGCAGTGTCCTGTCGACGCGGTGAACGAGGCGGCGGGCCTAGCCGATGCCGAGCAAGCGACGCGCGGCAAGCTGTGCCTGCGCACCGAAATCGAACGGCTGGTCGTCGGCAGGAAAGGCGCGCGCGACGAGATAGGCGCCGCCGGACCACAGCGCGTAGCTCGCTGCCGCGGTGCGGGTGACGCTGGTGCCGCGCTTGTCCTCGTCGACTCCGGCATAGGCGAGCAAGCCGACCTGGCGGCGCATCAGATAGCCGAGCCGCTCCTCCTTGGGCGATCGCGCCGCCATCAGCGAGATCTGCAGCCAGCCGCGGTGGACCCGGACGAAATCCTCCGCTGCGCCGGCAGGGTTGCGGCGATCCGCCAGCATCGCCGCGCGGATCTGGTCCCGCGTCACATCCGGATCGAGGCTCGCCGCGAGCACTTCGGCGACCCGCCGCAGCCCGGCGACCACCAGCTCGTTGATCGCGGGAAAATGATAGGTCGTCAGCGCCAGCGACACCCCGGCGCGCTTGGCGATCGCGCGATTGGTGAGCTTATCGATGCCCTCTTCCTGGATGATCGCCGCCGCCGCCGCGACGATCCGGTCCCTGCCCTCGGCGGTGCCGCCGTTTCCGTTGGCGCGCTTCGCCGGCGACGCCGCGCCGTAATCGATGAAGTAATTGGCGCTGTGCTGCGCCAGCTCCGCCTGGTCGGCGACGAATGGCCGGCCGCTCAGTAGCGCGAACGCTTCCTTCAGGCCCGATCCGGCGAGGACGCGATAGGTCACCGAGCGATAGTTGCTCACGGCAAAGCCGCATTCCATCAACAGGATCAGTCCGAGCACGTCGAGCGCGACTGGATCGATGTCGCAGGCCACCGCCATGCTGCGGAGGATCTTGTGCCGGCGCAGCAGCCATTGCCGGAAGATGTCGTTGAGCTCGGGACGCGTCGATGCCAGCAGCAGTTCGGTCAGCACAAGATAATCGGTCTGGCGGCGGCCGCCGGCGTCCTCGCACAGCGCCCAGAGGAACGGCGCGGGACTGGTGACCTCGGCGCGGGCGAATTCCTCGACGATCGTGGCGAGCTGCTTCAGGTCGCGCTCGACGACGTCGGCGAAGCAGGTGGCGAGCAGCTGATCCTTGCCGCCATGGTTGGTCGTCAGTCGCGCGAAATTGGTCCCTGCCCGCGCACCGATCTTGCGCAGGGTGGCGCCACGGATGCCGGCCTCGGCGATCAGCGACGTCGTCTCGCCGATGATCGCCCGGTCGGCCTTGTCGGTCATGCCGGACGCGCCACAGCGGGGAGCGCGTGCCTCGCGTCAAGCGGATAGAAACTGTCCGGCGCCCCACCCATCCGCGCCCTGTCTACAGCGAATCGGCGCGATCGCAAGAACGCCATACGAACTCCCTGTACATATGTCTTATGTGTACCAAAGAAATTGCACAGACTAAGTGCTTCGTTTCGCGTCGTTTCCCCTAGATCTAGCACGGATTTATGTCAAATCAACGCCAAATCCGCTTGCAAACGGTGGTTCACTTCCCTACGTGGCGCGCCCTGTACATTCGTTTCGTAGCGTAAGATTCGTTGAAAGATTGCTGCTAGTCGGCGCCGCGACCCCCTGCGCGGCGCCGGCACAATGGGACACGCCATGTCGATTGAACACGAGGCGGCTGCGCCGCAGCCGGTGATTGATGCGACGCAGGTCGAGTTCGTCCAGACGGGCGGCGTACGCCCGCAGCGCGAGCAGCGTTCCGAGACGCGCGTGGTCAGCGTCTTCCGCCTGGCCAAGCTGGTCGGCTCGGGCGAGGAGCTCTGCCTGATCCGCAACATCTCGGCCCATGGCGTGAAGCTCGAGGTGTTCTCGCCGAAGACGGTTGGCGAAACGGTCGCGGTCGATTTCGGCGATGGCATCGCCCGGCCGGGCGAAGTTCGCTGGGTCGGCGACGACTGCATCGGCCTGTCGTTCGGCGAGGCGATCAACGTCGCCGAGACGCTCGCCAGCGTGACCGCGCCGGGTGATCGGCGCGCACGTCGTCTGCGGCTGCTGCGCGAGGTCGCCGCCGCGCTGCGGTTTCAGCGCGCGCTGAGCGACTGCCAGCTGATCGACATCTCCCAGGGCGGCGCCAAGATTCGCAGCCAGGCGCTGCTCGAGCCGGTCAATCGCGTCAGCCTCGAGATCGTCGGTCTCGGCAAGCTCGACGGCAGCATCCGCTGGGTCCGCGACGGCCATGCCGGCGTCGCCTTTGCGCCGACCCTGCCCTACCGCCAGCTCGCCCGCTGGATCGCCTCCGCTCCGGTGCCGGCGGCCGCCGGCGCCGACGCCTAGCTCAGAACAGCCGGCCGGTGATTGCGCTTATCCTCGTATCCTTCGGTATCCTGCTCGCGGCAGGGCTGACCCTGCTCGCCCTGCGCGAGCGCGAATGGGGCCTGGCGATCTTCATGGGCCTGATCACCCTGGTCGCGCTCGCCACCGCCTATGTCGCCTTCGACTGCCTCGGCAGGAGCTGCCTGTTCGACGGCCCCGCGAGCAGCCGCCTCGAGCAAATTCGGCTCCAGGAGGACGGCAATGCCTGAATATCGCCTCTTCCGCTTCGATCCGGTCAGCGGTCTCGCCAGCGAGGAGATCCTCGACGCCGCCAATGACGACGAGGCGCGGCAGCTGATGGTGACCAAAGCCGGGGGCGCGGATTGCGAGCTGTGGTTCGGCGAGCGGCTGATCGCCTTCCTCGGCCGGGGTGACGGCTGACGAAAGATCAGCTGCGGACGATCTTGTCGCCCAGCGTCATCATCTTGCCGCGGGTAACGATCACGCGGTCGCCCAGCTTGACGACGCTGAACAGCTTCTTCGCGAAGGGCGTCGGCACGCCGATGCAGCCATGCGTCGCATGGTTCCACGCGACCGGTGCGCCGTGGATCGTCACGCCGTCATTGGTCAGCCGCAGCATATACGGCATCTTCGCATCGTAGATGTTGGAGCTGTGGTTGGCGTCCTTCTGGGTGATCGGGAAGGTGCCGAGCGGCGTCATGTACGCCTCGTCGCCGTAATTGACGACCGCCGCGCCGATCTCATAGCCGTCGCGAAACACCGACAGCATCTCAGCCTTGAGATCGACGGTGATGACGATCGGCCCGGCCGGCGCACCGGTTTCGTCCCAGACCCAGTCGCCATGGGCCATCGGCTTGTCGATCTGGAGAATGCGACGGACGACGAAAGGCCCGTCCGCGACCGGTTGGGCCACCGCGACTCGGGGCAACGTCGACATCGGCGCGGCGCGCGGGGCGGGTGTGGTGGCCAGCGCTGGCTCGACCTGAGAGATCGGCCGCGGCGCGTCGGGAATATGCGCCGAGTCGTGGGCCGGTGACGCGCTGACGATCAGGATCGTCAGCATCGCCGCCGCCCCTGCGCCAAGACCGATGGCGCGACCGAGCCCGAACTGCTCGATCAGCCTCTTCATCGCCTGTCCGACCCCGGGCAGAGCCATCGAATCCCTCCGCAACCACGCGCGCGTTGAGGCGACGCAGGCTTCATGCCAAACGCCGGAAAATACGGAAATAGCCCACGACCGATGGTTTACGCGAGTGGCGGAAATCGCCCAGCTGTCAATTCTTCCGACAGCGGCCGGCCGAACGCCCGCTCAATCGCGGTCGGGCGCGCCAAGCGGGAAATTGGGCCGATAGGGCCGCCCCTCCTCGACCGCGCGGGCAAAGGATGGATGCACCAGCAGTTGCGCGCGATAATCGCGTAGGCGCGGAGTGCCATCGCCGATCTGGTGCACCCAATCGGCGTAGAACAACGAGGGCGCCGCGGCGCAATCGGCCATCGAAAGTGTTTCCCCTGCCGCCCATTTGCGGCCGGCCAGGCGCTGCTCCAGCCAGGCATAGGCGGTGTCGAGCGCCTTGCGCGCCTCAGCCATCGCCTGCTCCTTGCGCCCGGGCTCGCCGCGGATCGCCTCGAACACCGGCCGTTGCATCGCGCTCATCACGTAATTGTCGAAGAAGCGGTCCATCAGCCGGGCCTCGAGCGCGGCATCCGGATCGGCGGGAATGAAGCGGACGCGGCCTGGATAATGCTGGTCGAGATATTCGATGATGATGCTCGATTCGACGATCGTGCGGCCATCGTCGACCAGCACCGGGAAACGGCCGATCGGCCAGAGCTGGCCGAGTTCCTCGCCCGCGCCCGGCTCCTCGAGATGGCGATAGCTGAAGGGGATATCGTTCTCCCACAACGCCATCAGCACCTTCTGGCAGTATGACGAGAAGGGATGAGCATAGATCGTCAGCGACATCGGCAACCTCCACCGGCAGGGCGGGACCGACCTAGCGCGATCGGGGTGCCAGACCAACCCGCCGGCGCCGCCACTCGTCGGCGCGAACCATTGCGGTGCCCTTGTCGCGGATCATGACTCCCCTTCCGTCAGCGGCCCACAGACCGGTCGAGGAGGGGCCGGACCGAGGCGCTTTGTCGCGGGCCGCCCCAACAGCACCCGCCTGCGCTCCTTGCGTTCCCAGAACATATCCTTGGCACAGTCGAAGGCTGCCTTCGCCTTTCCATCCGTCGGAGGATACTCCGGAGAATAGAAAGCGTAGATCGCGCCCTTCCTGACCGCGTCGAGGCTGCAGAATTTCTTCCCGTAGACGAACATGCTCAACGGGTCGAACCCGGAGAACTGGTCGTAACCCGTGTAAGGACTCCAGGGGCGAGCCTTCACGGCATGCATCTGGCTGATCCTGTCGCGCGAGAATTGTACCCTGATCGCCAGCTTGGTCAGCGGATACCACCAGAGCCCCTGGATATAATTCTCACCGCCCATCGAGTAATAAGTCTCTTCGGAAAGCCGGCCGAGCCTGTACTCATACGGCAAGCCCGGATCACTGGCGCGAATGCAGGCGTACTCCGGGTTGGCGGCGAGCGCCTCCTTGATCGCCGGTGATGTCCGGACGTCGAGTATCCAGTAGATGCAGATCGCCGTTGCGATCCCGATGGCAATGGTCCACCCGCTGATCGGTGTTGAGGCCGCGGGTTTCGTCACTGCGCGAAAGCCTCAGCCAGCCAAGATCATTTCGGCACCCTTTTCGCCGATCATGATCGTCGGTGCATTGGTGTTGGCCGAAGGCATCAGCGGCATGATCGAGGCGTCGACCACGCGCAGCCGGTCGATGCCGCGCAGCCTCAGCTGCGGATCGACGACGGAGGCAGCGTCGCCGCCCATCCGGCAGGTCGAAATCGGATGATAGCCAAGGCCGATATACTGGCGCAGCACCTCTTCCCAATCAGCATCGGTCACCGGATCGAAACCGGGCAGGTTGCGCCCGACGACATGTGCGGCGAGCGGCGCGGTGTTGAAGATAGTCTCGACCGTCTTCAGCGCGATCACCAGCGCGCGGACGTCATCGGGATCGCCCATCAGGCGATGATCGATTACCGGCCGGTCGGCCGGATCGGCGCTGCGCAGCCGGATCTGGCCGCGGCTGCGCGGATGGGTGATGCTGGTGAAGACGGTGATACCCGAGCGCTTGTGCAGCTTGCCGGTGGCGGGATCGAAGCAGAACGGGCCCCATTGGGTACGGATGTCGGGCTGCGCCAGCCCGGGCTGCGTGCGCATGAACGCCATCGCCTGGACCGGCCCGGTGGTCAGCACGCCGCGGCGGAACAGCAGATAGTTGAGCATGTGGAACGGCAGCCGCAAGGGCGAGGTCGCCGCATTATAGGTCGGCATGTCGACGAAGCGGCTGTAGGGGATGCTGGCATGCTCGGTGAGGTTGCGGCCAACCTCGGGCTGGTCGAGCACGACGGCGATGCCGTGCTGCTGCAGCTGCGCCGCCTCGCCAATCCCGGATCGCATCAGCACCGGCGGCGATTGCAGCGTGCCGGCCGAAAGAATCACCTCGGCGTTCGCGCGCACCTCCTCGACCGCGCCGCCGCGGCGATAGCGCACGCCGGTCGCGCGCTTGCCGTCGAACAGGATGCGATCGACCAGCGCGCCGGTGATCACCTCGAGGTTCGGCCGCTTGCGCGCCTCGGCGAGATGGCCGCGCGCGGTGCTGCAGCGCTGGCCATCGCCCATGGTGACATCGATCAGGAACGCGCCGTCGATATCGCCGCTCGAATAATCCTCGACCGCGCGCAGCCCCGTCGCCAGCGCCGCGCTGAGATAGGCGTCAGCGAGCGGATGCTTGACTCGAAGCGGCGAGACGGCGAGCGGGCCGCTGCGGCCATGGGATTGCGTCGGCTCGCCGTGATAGGTCTCCGCGCGCAGGAAATAGGGCAGCACCTCGCTCCAGCTCCAGCCGGCGCAGCCCATCGCCGCCCAATTGTCGTAATCCGCGCGCGCACCGCGAATGTAGACCATGCCGTTGATCGCCGAGCCGCCGCCCAGCATCTTGCCGGCATTCCAGACGATCTCGCGATCATTGACCGACGGATCGCGCTCGGCCCGATGTTGCCAGTTGAGATCGGCGTTCGCCATCACCTGCTGGCCGCCGGCTGGCATGTTGACCCAGAAGCGGTCGCTCTCCGGCCCAGCTTCGAGCAGCACGACGCGGTGCCGGCCGTCGGCCGACAGGCGATTGGCCAGCACGCAACCGGCGCTGCCGGCGCCGATGATCACATAATCCGCTTCGGTCACGCCGCGCCCCCGGACCGCCGCAGATCGAGATCCTTCTCCAGCTCATTCTCGAACCAGGCGTTGACGATGCGGCGATATTCGACCGCGCTGCCGCCGAAGAAATCCTGCCAGACGACCCCGCCGCCGCCTTCGAGATTGATGTAGCCCGGCGTGCACGCCTCGAAATAGGCGTAGACATCGGGGCGCTTGGCCGCGAGCACCGCCTTCCAGGCCTGCTCGGCGTCCCATTTCGCCTCAACCCGGTCGATGCCGCGATCCCGGCAATATCCGACGATGCGCGCGCATTGCTCGGTCTGGACGGCGTAGCTGTAGGTCAGCGTCGCCGACAGAACGCCCTGGAAGCTGCCGATCAGGAACATGTTGGGAAAGCCGCTGATCTGCAGGCCGTGCAGCGTCGTGAAATCGCGCGCCCAGCGCTCGGTCAGCGTCTCCCCGCCGACGCCCTTGGGATAGAAGCCCCAGTTCTTGGCGATGCCCGAAAGCGTGTCGAAGCCGGTGGCGAAGATGATGCAGTCGAGCTCATATTCGCGGCCATTGGCGATCGCGCCGCGCTCGGTGATCCGCTCGACGCCGCGACCATTGGTGTCGACGAGACGGACATTGGGCCGGTTGAACGTATCGAGATAGCCGTCGTGGAACGTCGGCCGCTTGCACGCCGCACCGTACCAGGGCTTGAGCGCCTCCGCCGCCTCCGGCCGGGCGACGGTGGCTTCGACCCGCGCGCGGAGCTTTTCCATATGGGCAAAGTCGGCGCGTTCGAGAAAATCCTCCGGCGACAGGCCCTGCGTGTCCGCCTGTTCGAGCCGCTTCAGAGTCTCGAAGTTCCAGGTCCAGCCGTCGTCGACGAGATCCACCTGTTGGGGCGTGCCGTTGACGATGTTGAGGAAGTTCTCCATCCGCGCCAACTGCCAGCCGGGTTCGAGGCGCCTGAACCAGTCCGTGTCGGTCGGCCGGTTGTCGCGCGTCGCGACCGCCGAAGGCGTGCGCTGGAAGACGTAAAGCTCCTTGGCCGATGCACCGAGCGGGCCGACCGCCTGGATCGCGGTGCAGCCGGTGCCGATCAGCCCGACCCGCTTGTCGGCGAGGCCGGTGAGATTCCCCTCCGGGCCACCGCCGGTATAGCCATAATCCCAGCGCATGGTGTGGAAGCTATGGCCCTTGAAATCGGCAATGCCGGGAATGCCGGGCAGCTTCGGCCGATTGGTGCCGCCGCCGCAGAGGAAGAGATAACGGGTGCGCAGCTCGTCGCCGCGATCGGTCGTGACGATCCAGCGCGCCCTATCCTCGTCCCATTCGGCGCCGGTGACGCGGGTCTGGAACAGCGCCTTGTCGTAAAGGCCGAAATGATGGCCGACGCGCTGGCTGTGCTCGAAGATCTCCGGGCCCATCGCATATTTCTGCTTCGGGACGTAACCGGTCTCTTCGAGCAACGGCAGGTAGCAAAAGGATTCGGTGTCGCAGGACAGGCCCGGATAGCGGTTCCAGTACCAGGTGCCGCCAAAGTCGCTGCCGCGATCGACGATGCAGAGCTGGTCCGCCGGCACGCCATGCTTGCGCAGATTCCCCGCGGCCAGCATGCCGGCGAAGCCGCCGCCGACGACGACCACCTCCAGCTCGCGGCTGACCGGATCGCGCGCGCCGTCTGTCGGCGCCCAGGGATCGCTGTCGTAGCGCTCGGCCAGTTCGCCTTCGAGATAGATGTATTTGCCGCGGTCCTTCACCTCGAGCCGCTTGTCGCGCTCCTCGCGGTATTTCGCGCGCAGCGCGTCCAGATCGAGCGTGTCGGCCGCCAAGTCCAGTACCTCCCCTACCCCCGGCCTATCCGAAGACGATCGAAGGATCGCCGACGAACATATGCCAGCTGGCGTCACGTCTTGTGATCAGCCAGTTGCCATCGACCAGCCGCCATTGGTCGAGGTAATCGCCGTTCGTGTCAAACGCATCGGCCCAGGCGACAGTCGACGGCCCGATGGCAAGATGGCGCGCCTGGACATAGGCGGCCGAGGTCGCGCGGTTGCCGTCGACCGTGATGCTGATCGAGCCAAGCAGATGCTGGGTCCGGCCGCAGCGGCCGAGATGGGTGGCGAATATCTCGGTCATGGTCGCCAGGCCGGATCGTTCGCCGGCGCCATCGCCATAGTCGAACACGACATCCTCGACGAACACCGCGCCAAGATCGTCGAGCCGCTTGGCATCGAGCATGCGCACCAGCCGTGCAAGTTGATTGCGAATAGCGGCGTCGGCGGTGACCGTCATCGCGCTACGAGCGAAGGATCCGGCCCGCTGGCTGGTAATGGCTTGCTTCGTCCTGTCGCGTCACGACGCCGTTGATCAGTATATGATGCATGCCGCTCGGCCGATCGGCGAGGAGGCGGCTCTGATCGCCGGGTAAATCATGGGTGAGACGGATCTCGCCGGGCGCGACGGTCGCCGGATCGAACACGGTGATGTCGGCGTAATTGCCCTTGGCGATGCGCCCGCGCCCTTCGAGGCCGAGCAACGCGGCCGGCTCGCCGGTCAGCTTGTGGACCGCGGTCGCCAGCGGCATCACGCCGCGGTCGCGCACCCAATTGCCGAGCATGTCGGTCGGCAGCACCGCGTCGCAAGTCTGGCCGGGATGCGCGCCGGCGTCCGACAGGCCGAACACCGCGCCCTCGACGTTCAACAATTTGGTGATCTCGGCGACATCGGTGTTGCCATAATCGACCTCGAGCCGCGTCTCGAGCCGGTCGGCGATCCCCATGTCCATCAGCGCATCGAACGGATCGACGCCGCGATCGCTGCCGACATCCGCCATCGACCGGCCAACCGCCTCAGGCGCGCTCGCGCTCTTGAGCACCTTCACGTCGCGCCAGTCGATCACATGCATCGCGGCCGATTTGACATTGCCGCGCACGCGGTCGCGCCAGGCCGGATCGGCATAGGCGGCAAGCCGCTCTTCGTCGCTGCCATTGTTGAGCTGCGTCATGTCGGGGTTTCGCAGCACCGAAGGCATGCGCATCGTGCATTGCGCGACCAGCGGCCGACAGGAGACTTGCGGATGAACATCGGCCCCGCGGGCGCGCCACTCATTGTGCAGCGCGAGCCGGCCGTTATGGCTACCGTCGTTCATCGCGAGCATCGCAATCCAGGTGAACGGCACGCCGATCTCGGCCTGGCGCGCATAGACCTGGTCGAGATCGAACACGCCGCCGGGATTGAACATGGCGATGCCGCTGCCATGGGCTTTCAGCACGCCGAGCAGCGCCATGGTTTCTTCGCGCGTGGCATATTGCGAGGGCGACGGGCGCGCACCGGGCAACGTCTTGGTGGCAAAGCCGAGCGCGCCCGCGGCGAGCGCCTCGGCGACCAGCGCCTTCATATGCTCGATCTCTTGCGGCGTCGCCTCGCGGCCATAGGCCTCCTGCCCCATCGCCGCGATGCGCACCGTCGAATGGCCGATGAACGAGCCGAAGTTGAGCATCGGCTCTTCCGCCTCGAAGTCGCGCAGATAATCGGCAAAGCTGTCGGCCGCTGCCGGCACGGCGACGCTCAGCGTCTCGGTCGGCATGTCTTCGAGGTCGCGCAGCATGCGCAGCACGATCGGGCGATGCTCGGCCGAATAGGGCGCGAGCGAGAAGCCGCAGTTGCCGCCGACCGCAGTCGTCACGCCGTGGAAGCAGGACGACGACAGCATCGGATCGAAGAACACCTGCGCGTCGAAATGGGTGTGGAGATCGACGAAGCCGGGCGCGACGACGCGATCGCTCGCATCCAGCACCAGATCCGCGTCGCCGCGATCGATGCCGGGACGAATCTCGGCGATGCGATCATCCTCGACCAGCACATCGGCGCGAACGGCGGGTCCGCCGCTGCCATCGAGAACCTGCCCGTCGGCGATCAACACCCGCGTCATCGCGTCTCTCCGCTCATCCGCTGATTCCGAAGCGTTCGAGGCCATAAGCCTGGATCGCATTGCCGCGGAACAGCTTGTAGCGCTCCGCCTCGTTCAGCCCCGCGGATTGGCACAGGCCGAGCCCGGTTTCCACGACATGCGGATAGGCGCAGGCCGAATGGGGGTAGTCGACCTCGAGCATGATCTGGTCCATGCCGATCAGCTCGCGGCAGATCAGCGCGGTGTCGTCGTCGAAGATGCAGCCGTAGACATGGCCGGAGATGTAGCTGCTCGGCGGCCTGGGCGTGCGCTTGTAGCCCGCCCCTTCCTTATCCTTGCCCTGCCACACCTTGTCGGCGCGGCGGATGGCATAGGGCAGCCAGCCGATCTGGCCTTCCGAATAGGCGATCTTCAAATTCGGGAAACGCTCGAAGATGCCGGCGAGGACGAAGTCGAGCATCGACGTCATCGAATCCTGAAACATCAGGATCGAGGTCATCATGTACGGCGCATCTTCCGAGGTCGTCGGCAGCTCGTTGCCTGAACCGATGTGCATCGACAGATTGCCGCCGACCTCATCGACCGCGCGGAAGAACGGCTCCCAGAAACGATCCTTGTCGTGCAGCGACGGCAGGCCGAGATCATGCGGATTCTCGCAGAAGGAGAAGGCGTAGCACCCCTTGGCGGCGCAGCGCCGCACCTCGGCCGCGGCCAACTCGGCATCCCACAGCGGCACCAGCGCGAGCGGAATCAGCCGACCCTTGCCGTCGCCGCCGCACCAATCGTCGATCATCCAGTCGTTGTACGCCTGGATGCAGGCGAGCCCGAGCGCCTTGTCGGGATGCTCGAGGAACGTCTGGGCGCAATAGCGCGGCACGACATTGGCGAAGCACAGCGACGCCTCGACGTGATTGGCGGTCATGTCGGCCAGCCGGTTCGCTTGTATCCAGCTTCCGGGATGGACCGCCTCATAGGTCAGCGGCGTGTTCGCCATGCGCGTTTCATAGCCGATCGCATGGGTGATCGGCGTCAGGATGCCGTTGGTCACCGGCGCCTCGTCGAAGATCCAGTAATCCGCAACGACGCCGTCCGCTGCGCCGATCTCCATCTGCATCAGCCGCGCGTCGGGGTGGGTCTTGATCCGGTCGCGGCGCACCTGCGGCGCGCGCTCGAGATATTTGCGCGGCAGCCGCGAGGTCCACAGGTCGGGCGGCTCGGTGACGTGATCGTCGACCGAGATGATCCAGGGAATGTCGTCACCTGCCGCCAAGGCTGCCGCTCCTGCCCGTCGCCGAATGCCATTCCGGCCTGGCTCGGGCAGCCAACTCTAGGCGCCGTGCGGCTTTTTGCCAGTCCCGCCGGTCGATCCGCGATCACGGATCCGCTCGGGCTATGTCCTCAGCGGGCTGCGACCGCGGAGGCGGCGCTCACCCGCCAGACCGTATTGCCGACATCATCCGCGACCAGCAGGCTGCCTGTCTTGTCGAGGACGACCCCGACCGGCCGGCCCTGTGCCCTGTCGCGGGCATCGATGAAACCGGTCAGCACATCGACCGCCGGGCCAGCCGGCCGACCGGCCGAAAACGGCACGAAGATCACCTTGTAGCCGCTCTGCGGCACGCGGTTCCAGGAGCCGTGCTGTCCGACGAACGCCCCCTCGGCAAAGCGCGGGCCGAGCCGTGCGCCGGCGGCGAAGGCAAGACCGAGCGACGCAGTGTGCGGTCCGAGCGCGTAGTCAGGCACCACCGCCCGCGCGACGAGGTCGGGCCGGCGTTCGTCCGGCTTGATCCGATCGTCGACATGGTTGCCGAAATAGCTGAACGGCCAGCCGTAGAAGGCGCCCTGCTCAACATGCGTCATGTAGTCGGGGACGAGATCGCTGCCGAGCTCATCGCGCTCGTTGACCGTCGTCCACAGCGCGCCGCTGCGCGGCTCGAACGCGAGTCCGTTGGGATTGCGCAGACCGGTCGCGTAGAGACTGTGGCTTCCGTCACGGAGATCGACCAGCCAGATTGCGGCGCGTCCCTCCTCCGCGGCAAGTCCGTTTTCGCCGACGTTGCTGTTCGAGCCGGTGGTCACGAACAAATGGCGGCCGTCGCGGCTCGCGATCAGGTTCTTCGACCAGTGATGGTTGATCTCGCCGGCCGGCAGATCGACCAGCCGGCGCGGCGCGGCGGCAATGCTGGTCTCGCCGCTATGATAGAGAAAGGCGAGCACCGCATCGGTATCGGCGACATAGAGCGTATCGCCGACCAGCGTCATGCCGAACGGCGAGTTGAGCCCGCTGAGGAACGTCGCACGGGTCTCGGCGACGCCATCGCCATCGGCGTCGCGCAGCAATGTGATACGGTTGGCGCTCGGCACGCCCGATCCCGCCTTCTTCTGGAACAGCCTGAAGAAGAATCCCTTGATCCCGCGGCCATCCTTGGGCCGCACCGGGCCGTTGGTTTCGGCGACAAGGACATCGCCGTTGGGCAGCAACGTCATCCAGCGAGGATGGTCGAGGCCGGTGGCGAAGGCCGCGACCCGCAGGCCCGGCGCCGCAACCGGCGTCGCGCCCGGCGGCCAACCCGCAGCCGGCGAAATCTTGATCACCGGTATCAGCGCCTTCTCTGGCGGCGGCAGGGTCGGCGCCGGCCCCATGCCCTCAGCGACATCCAGCTTCGCCCGGCCGCCGCAGGCGGAGAGCGATAAGCATAGGATAATAAAGCAGATCAGGGACTGATGCAGTCGCGCCATCGCGATCCTCCGGTCCCAGGGCGACAACCCCGGGCGGCGGTTGCGGGTTCCGACCCGGTGCAAACACCTGCGGTTCGCCGCAGCGCGGCAGCGAGGATCCATTTGGGCTAAACTGCGTTAAATCACCCGCACAGGTTCAGGATGTTGGCCGAGCCGCAGCTGAACCCATCGCTCCGGTCCATCGCGCATGGGCCGCCGCACATCGGGAGGGCTAGTCGCGTTGGTCTCGCGCCAACGTCTGATGACCTGTGCCCAGCCGGACCGCGGCGCCTGTGCGCCGTTCCGGAGCAAGAATTGGAGGTCATCGTGATCAAATTAGCCGGACTAGCCCTGACGCTGTTCATCAGCACCGCGGCCGTGGCGCAATATGCCGACGCGCCCGGCAGCTACACCCCCGCCCCTGGCATGACCGCGGTCGTGCCGGTGCCCGACGACAGCGCGCCGGGCGGACTTTCGACCCAGGTCATCACCACCCCGGCGAGCGGCAAGGTGCTCCAGCCGAGCAACGCCAATCCGCGGATCGACTCCCACGGCATCGCCGTGATGTCCGACCCGGCAGTCGTACCGAACGGCTGGAACGGTGTGACCGGCCAGGCCGCGATGGGCGGGCCGATCGAGGACACTGCCAATGTCCGGACCGTGCCAACGCGCAACGGCGTGCCGCTCTGCTCGAGAACGGTCACCGATCATTGCATCGAAAGCTATCGCCAGGATTATACCGGGCGGTAGGCGCACCGACTTTGGATCCATCCAGTCAGAGCGTTGCAAGCGGTCTGGCGTCGATACAGTTTGAGGGCGGCCGTTTTCTAACGGCCGCCCCGCTAACGGCTCAGCCCGCTTGGCAGGCCGTCTTGTACTCATTGTTCAGTTGAACATTGAGATTGGGCGACGTGCCATCGGTCGCGGGACTCTGCGCACGGTCCGAAATGACTTGGCCCGTTGTCGGGTCAGTAGGGCCGCGATCGGTGCCATTGGAATAACCCGAACGGCCCTGGCCGAAGCAATTCTTGTTCACGCCGTTGCTGTTCGGATTGGCCGCCGCGAAGGCAACCTGGGGAAGCATCGCCGAGACCGCAAATGCGGCCAAGATGACCTTTTTCATAATGTAACCTCTCTCTTTTGATCTGTGCGCATGGGATCACGACTCCGTGACCCATCTCCCGAGCCTGCGCGCCTGGGTAAAGAGCTGCAAGTAATTATTTATTAACTATAATTAACCTCCAAGACGAATGATATCTCGTCTTGGCGCAGCTTTACGCTCGGCCGCAGCCGGTTGCGTAAGCTGAAGAGTGACACATTCCGGCGCTGATCCGTCGCGTCCCCTGGCACACCGCTTCTTGGGTTGCGTCGGGATCCCGCGCGGGCCTATTCTTCCCGGCGATGAGACCGGCACAGGCCGGCTGGCGAGGAGATGGCGCGATGGCGACCGCGGTGGTCGATTACGGACCCGAAGAAAAGGCGATGCAGGTCTATTTCCGCGAGGGCCAGGCCCGCGCGATGGCGCTCGGAAATCGCGGTCCGATCCGCTTGACCGACGACGGCAGGCTCCATCCAGACATCGTCGCGGCCTACAAGCGGGTCGGCTTCTACGTCTTCGAGGGCGTGCTTGACGCCGGCGAGCTGCGCGAGCTTGAGCAAGATTTCCACGCCATGGTCGAGCGACTGCCGGTCACCCCCGATGCCAAGGTCGACCGCCACGGCCGGCCGGCGCTCGGCGCCGATCAGGATACGCCGATCACCATGTGGTCCAAGCCCCTCGGCGATCCGCTCGGCGGCACCAAGCTCGCCAACGGCCGCCATGTCGTCAAAATGTTCGAACCGCGGCCGGCGCCGGACCTGCCCGACCAGGTCGCCTTCATCATCGTCGCGCCCAATCAATATTCGGATGCGGCGCTGCGGCTGGCCGGCCATCCCGAGCTGCTCGCCATCGCCGCGACGATCTACGGCGAGGACTTCGTCCCGTTCACCGATGCGGTGATCATCAAGAAGCCGGGCGAGGGCGCGAGCTTCTCATGGCATCAGGACGGCACGACCCATTGGGACAAGCCCGACTGGGACGAGAGCACCCACGGCTTCAACTTCATGGCCCAGCTCTACGGATCGACCGCGGCCAATGGCGTCTGGTATCTGCCCGGCACCCATGCCACCGGCAAGGTCGATTTGAAGAAGATCATCGGCGAGGCGGGCAGCGACCGGCTGCCGGGCGCGGTGCCGCTGATCAGCAAGCCGGGCGACGTCGCGATCAGCAACCGCCAGATCGTCCACGGCTCCTTTGCCAACACCAGCCCCGACTGGCGGGTGACGTTCAACGTCGGCTTTCACCGCCGCGCCTCGATCTTCGGCGCGCAGGGCTACAACGGGCTGGAGAACACCCCGTGCGTCTATGACGACGAGCGCATTCGCAAGCGCTCGGAGATGATCGGCTATGCCATCGCCGCGCGCAGCCAGCATTTCCCGGACGAGACGCCCTTCGTCTATCGCCCCCATGCCGATGCGGGCGACGCGTTCCGCTGGAATGAGGCAGCGCGGGCGGCGATCCGCGGCTACAGCCGCAACGACCTGGTGATCTAGTTTCGGCCGGCCGACGCCGGGCGGCGAGGTGGCCGCAGCCATTTCGCGACGCCGCGATGCCCGGCGCAGACATGCCCGCGCTTGACCGCAAAACCCCAGCTGCCGTCGACGCAACGCGCGACCGCGGCCGCCGGAGGGCGGCTGCTCTGCTGATGAGGGGTGTAGCTCCAATCATCGGGCATCGCGGCGCTCACCGGAGCGAGCGAGGCCAGGAGCGACGCCACCAGACAAGACCGCGACAAACGGCCAGCAATGCAACCCACAATGCCCCCTCTGCGATCGGTTGCCGCCTTCTCGGCTGAGGCGCGCATAAGTCAACAGCTGTTTTAGTCCATTATGACTTTCAATCCGGATCATTACCCGGCATCCGTGATGCCCGCCGATGCCCCGCGAAGGCTGCCGCCCGCGACGCGCGACTCCCCCGGTTTTCATGCTAGACTGCCCCTGCGGCAGGCTGCGCCAGGCCTGCGCCAGCCGAAGGAGAGGCGACCATGGCAACCAAACTGGCCGACCGGCCGACCAAGACCGCCAAAGCCGGCGCAATCGACGATGTCGAATGGGCGCTGCGCACCGATCTTGCCGCCTGCTACCGGCTGGTCGCGCTGTTCGGCTGGGACGATCTCGTCGCGACCCATATCTCGGTCAGGCTGCCGGACAATCAGTCGTTCCTGATCAATCCTTTCGGCAAGCTATTCAACGAGATGACACCCACCGATCTGGTCAAGGTCGACATGGAGGGCAATATCCTCAGCGAGACCGAGTGGGCGGTGAACCTGCCCGGCTTCGTCATCCACAGCGCGATTCACGCGGTGCGCCATGACGCGATCTGCGCGATGCACCTCCACACCCAGGATGGCATCGCCGTCTCGATCCTGAAGGAAGGGCTGCTGCCGCTCGCCCAGACCTCGCTCGTGGTCTACGGGGACATCGCCTATCACGAGTTCGAGGGCTTCGCCTCGAACCTCGAGGAGCGCCAGCGGATCGCCGCCGATCTTGGCGACAAGAATCTGATGTTCCTCAGAAATCACGGCACGCTGGCGCTCGGCGAGAGCGTCGCCAAGGCGTTCACCCGGATGTACTACCTGGAGAATGCCTGCGCGATCCAGATCAAGGCGATGGGCACCGGCCGCGAGCTCAACCCGATCGACCCGGCGGTCGTCGAGCGCACGACCAAGGGCAAGCCGATGGGTGGCGACTTCGCCGACAAGCTGGTCTGGCCGGCGATGCTGCGCAAGCTCGACCAGGTCGATCCGGGCTGGCGGGGCTGAAACGCTCCTAACCTCCCGTTAACCGAGCATTTTAATGTGACCCCAAATTTTTCGGGAGATCTTCCCGCTCGTCCGCAGCTCATCGCCGGACCTGTCGGGAAGTCGTTATGCGTCGTCTTTCGCACCGGGCACTCTGCGTCGCAGCTTTTGCGCTTTGCGCTGCTTCGATCACGACCTCAGCCACCGCCGGCTGCTGGACCCAGGCCGAGGTCGCCGCTGCGAAAGTTCGCGAGATGCAGACCCGGTTGGCGATCGCCGCCAAGGAATGCGGCACCGGCGTCGACATCGTCCCGAGCTACAACAAGTTCCTGGCAGTGAAGAAGAATACGCTGAGCGTCGTCGACGAGCGGCTGCGCGGCCATTTCTCCGTGAGTGACAGCGACGAAGGCGCCCGCGCCTACGCCCGCTACAACGCGGCGCTCGAGCTGGCCTATGGCGCCGCCACCGCGAGCGGCGACAGCTGCGCCGAGGCCGCCGCGCTCGCCAAGGAAGCCGCCGCTTCGCGTGGCGACCTCATCGCCGTCGCTGCTCGCGAGGTGATGGTCGCGACGCTGCCTTCCTCGGTCTGCCCGGCGAACGCGCCGGTGGTGTTCGCGGCGCGTTAAGCGCCGCGCGATCGCCGGCCCGGACCGGCGCGCTCAGAGATCATTGTCGGGACTTTTTCGCGCAACCCGCCTGACGGCCTGGCCGGACAGCGCCGCGGTTGCGACCCTGAAGACGAAGCGCCGCATCGCAAAGCTGCCCGCCGAGCTCTGCGACGCCGCTTGCTGGCGCAATCCCTCGCGCCAGATGCGCGCCGCCACCGCCCGCACCTCGTCCCGCCGCGGCTGCCGTGCCTCGCCGATGCAGGCGATCATGATCGGATAGCGTCGCGCCCGATCGTGCGAGGCACCGGCGAGCTCGCCGGATCGGCGCAGCTCCGGCTCGACAGCCGGCTTCGCCTGACGCCGGCACCACGCCCTCCCCTCGATCCACAGCGGCACCGCGCCAACCAGGGTGAAGGCGACGATCATGCGATAGAAGACATGATCTGGCGAGGTCGCGTATAGCGCGAGCGCGCCGGCCGGGACCGCCGCGAACGCCGCCCAATCGGGATGGTGGAGCAACCTGAACAAGCGCCACAGCAACCAGCACAGTGTGATGGCTGCGGCGATGCTGCCGAAGATCAGCAGGATCGGCTCGATAATCTCGAACAGCGTCCGCATCGCGATGCACTCGCCTAGGGATCTTTATATATCGTAGAACGATATTTATCTCAAGCCGTTCGGACCGGCGCTGCCGCGAGCGCTTTTGGCGAATCCGCCGCGCCCCGATATGGCGGAGCGTGATGCCCACAGGCAGCATTGGGCAAGGCAGGAGGCAGCCGGTGGCGAATGCCAAGACGCTCGGCGAGAAAGACTATCTGGCGCTCGCCGATTTTCGCTATGCGATCCGCCGCTTCATGGCGTTCAGCGAGACCAAGGCGGGCGAGGTCGGGCTGACGCCGCAGCAGCATCAGGGGCTGCTGGCGATCCGCGCAGCACCTGCCGGCATGGCGACCGTCGGCTATGTCGCCGAACGGCTTGTGCTCAAGCCACACAGCGCAACCGGCCTGGTCGACCGGCTCGAAGCGCTCGACCTGGTCATCCGCTCGACCTCGGCCGAGGACCGCCGCCGCGCCCTCCTCACGCTCACCGACGAGGCGGAGGCGGTGCTTGCACGGCTGACCGTCGCGCATCGCGATGA
>Ga0207667_10000506_pt1 | contig 51465 bp, 54 predicted proteins | sample KBSCornC52_FD_184301 | JGI IMG/M metagenome (GOLD analysis project Ga0207667, IMG submission 184301) | Corn rhizosphere microbial communities from Kellogg Biological Station, Michigan, USA - KBS Corn C5-2 (SPAdes) (version 2) | ecosystem: Host-associated > Plants > Roots > Rhizosphere > Soil ... | reverse complement strand
ACCGCCATCGGCGCCCACCCTGGAAACCGCGAAAACCGACTCCGCGCGGGTGTCGGGTTGGTACGAGACCAGCCGTCGCAACCAGAGCGCGTTGCGCTTCCTGTATCTCTTGAGCCAGTCACACGTCGCGGCGCAGCCGGACGGCACGGTCACCGTGTCGACACTCGTCGATTCCGCGGGCAATCCGCTGCGCTGGCGCGAGATCGGCCCGCTGCACTATCGCGAAGTCCATGGTCAGGCGTCGCTGGATTTCGTGACCGACGCGCACGGCCGCATCCTGTATTGGGCCGCTGGTGACATTCCGGTGCTGGTATACCAGCGCCTGCCATCCCGCATGGGCATGGGCACCGTCGGCCCGCTGCTTGCGTGTGCCGTCGCGATCGCGCTCGCGGCACTGCTGATCTGGCTGGGCGGCTGGGGCATCCGCCGCCACTACGGGCGCACGCTGGCACTGACGCGTGCGCAAGCCATGACGCGCCTGCTGTCGCGCCTCGGCGTGCTCGCCGCCATCGCCGCCCTGTCCGGCTGGTTCCTGCTGGTGGTCGCGGTTTCGGCCAACGAAATGTTGCTGGTGCGCGGCGGACTGGCGACCTGGATGTACCTGCTTTATGTCCTGGGCGCGCTGGCCTTGGCCGGCGCGCTCGCGGCGATCGCGAATGCGGCGCAGGCGTGGCGAGCACCGCGCCGCAGCCGCTGGGTGCGCGCAGGCGAATGCCTGCTGGCGATCACGATGCTTTACCTGGCGTGGTTCATCGTGGCGTTCGGACTGCTGAGCTTCAACGTCCGGTTCTGACGCCGCCAATGGAACGTTCGCTTGCAAACAACAAGGAGACGACATGAGCGGCCCCCGTTCCGCGGAGTTGCACGCCGCCATCGAAAAGCGGCCGATGAAAGCGCCGTTCCATATCACCGGCTACACCTTCACCGGATTCGATGCGCTGGTGGTGACGCTGCGCGAAGGTGGTTACACCGGTCGCGGCGAGGCGCAGGGCGTCTACTACAAGCACGACAACCCGCCGGAAATGCTGGCGCAGGTTGAAGCACTGCGCGACCGCATCGAGCACGGCATCACCCGCACGGATTTGCTGGACTGCCTGCCGCCCGGCGGCGCCCGCAATGCGCTTGATGCCGCGTTATGGGATCTGGAAGCCAAACGCCGCGGCATGCCGGCATGGCAACTTGCCCGCATCGACCCGCCACGCCCACTACGGACCACCTTCACGATTGGCGCCGACGAACCCGTCCGCATGGCTGAACATGCGCGCGGATTCACGGACGCGCGCGCGCTGAAACTCAAACTGACGGACGACGACCTCAACGCCGAACGCGTGCGCGCGGTGCGCGCGGCGCGGCCGGACGTGTGGATCATGGTCGACGCCAACCAGGGATTCACCCGCGATTCGCTCGCACGTTTGCTGCCCATCTTGCAACAGTGCCGTATCGCACTGATCGAACAACCCTTCCCGATCGGCAAAGAAAGCTGGCTGGATGACATCGAGCGGCCCATCCCCATCGCCGCCGACGAAAGCGTGCAGGACCACACCGATCTCGCGCGCCTCGCCGACCGCGTCGACGTCATCAACATCAAGCTCGACAAATGCGGCGGCCTCACCGAAGCCTTGTCGATGGCGAGCCAGGCGCGCGCGATGGGATTCGACCTGATGGTCGGCAACATGTCCGGGTCGTCGCTGGCGATGGCGCCGGCATTCGTGCTCGGCCAGCAATGCGCGGTGGTCGACCTGGACGGACCGTTGTACCTGCGCGAGGACTGTGCGCCCGGCGCGCGCTACCAGGACGGCATGATCTGGTGTCCGGAAGAGCTCTGGGGAGGCGGGCTGCCGGCGGCGGCCTGATGGCGCACGACTGCTGCGCTGTTGCCGGATAATCGCACCACGATGACCCAGGACCTCAAGAAAAAACTCAAGAGCCGCTGGCACACGTTCACGGCATCCGAGCAACGCATCGCGGGTTACCTGGTGCAGAACCTCGGCGGCTTGCCATTCGAAACCGCGGCATCGCTGGGCCAGCGCGTCGGCGTCAGCGCGATGACGGTCGGACGTTTCCTGCGCAAGCTCGGCTACGCGGGCGTGGCCGAAATGAAGGAAGAATTGCGCGGCGACACGACCTGGCTGAAGTACTACCACAGCCCGGCGCCCGCGGTGGGACCGGATGCACGCGACGAGAACCTTGAAGCCGACATCCGCGCGGTGTCCGCGACCCATGCACTGGCCCGCGGCGAGGAGTGGAAAGCCATCGTGCGCTTGCTGGTTTCGGCCGACCGGGTTTCCGTGGCCAGTTTCCAGCTTGGCCGTTTTCTCGGGCTGATGTTCGCGACCTTGCTGCAACAGATCCGCCCGCACGTCGCGTTCGCGTCGGGCGTGGACGGCGCCTACACCGACGTGCTGATCGATTCGACCGAAAAAAGCTGCGTGGTGTTGATCGACGAGCGCCGCTATTCGCGGCATTTCCGGATCCTCGCCGAAGAAGTCGCGTCACGCCGCATCCCGCTCGTGATCCTCACCGACTCCGAGTGTTATTGGGCGCGCCAACTGACGCCGCATGTATTGATGCTGCCGATCCAGCCGCAGCGTGCGTGGCACAGCTTTACCGCATTCGGCGCGCTGTTCAACGTGTTGCTGGGCGCCGTGATCCGCGCGCGCGGCAGCGATGCAGTGTACGAACGCATCGAACAGATCACCGCGATGCGCCAGCAGTTCATCGGCTTCAGCGGGCCTTCGCCCTCGCCCGAACCGGCGGGCCCGGCAACTTCGCGCCGGGCCCGCAAGCGTCGAAGCAACGGCTGATCAGGCCGCTTCGCGCGTCGAAACCTGGCGCGCGGCGTCCTGTTGCTCCAGCACCACCGCGACCGCGTGGATCACGGCCGCTATGCGCGCGGCACTCTGCACCGCCTGCGCAGAAACGTCGTGCTTGCGCAGCGTCCTTTCGTGCGAAGCCACGCAACTGCCGCAGCCGTTGATGGCGGACACGGCCACCGAGGCGAGATCAAAATCGATCTTGTCGCCGCCGGGATTGGCCATCGCATTCATCCGCAGGCCGGCGCGCAGCGTCCCGTACTCGTCGTTCTCGACGAGATGCAGGAAGCGGTAATAAATGTTGGTCATGCCCATCAGCGCGGCGGCGGTGCGCGCGCCATCGAGTTCCTTCTCGTCGGCATGTTGCGAGGCGAATTGCGCGATGGCTTCCGTCAGCGGCGCGTGCCGCGCTGCGACGGCGGAGGCCAGCGCGACGATCGCGATCTGCTTCTGTGAAAGACCCGGCGCGCCGCCCTCGCTCAGCACCGATTCGAGGTTGAGGCGAAGGTCCTTGGCGTAGTCGGGCAGGCCGGACTTGATGCGGTCAAGACTCATGATTGTTCTCCGGTATCAGGTGAAAGTGGCGGCGGGATCGCTCCCGCCGCCTTGGGCGCCGCGCCGATGGAGGGGGAATCGGCGCTGGCTGCACACGAACGCCTTACGCGGCCTTCAGGGTTTCTTCGCCCTTGTTCCAGTTGCAGGGGCAAAGCTCGTCGGTCTGCAAAGCGTCGAGGACGCGCAGCACTTCCGACGGATTGCGGCCGACCGAACCTTCCGTGACATACACGAAGCGGATCACGCCTTCCGGATCGACCAGGAACGCGGCGCGCTTGGCGACGCCCTCGTCGTCCAGGATGCCGAGCGCACGGGTCAAGTCCTTGTTGATGTCGGCCAGCATCGGGAACGGCAGGTCACGCAGGTCCTTGTGGTCCTTGCGCCACGCCATGTGCACGAACTCGGAGTCGGTGCTGGCGGCGAGGATCTGGCAATCGCGATCCTTGAACTGCGCGTCGAGATCGGCGAAGCCCTTGATCTCGGTGGGGCAAACGAAAGTGAAGTCCTTCGGGTAGAAGAACACGCACGTCCACTTGCCCTTGTAGGTGTTGTTGTCGATGTCGGTGAAGGCCTTGTCCAGGCTTTCGATGGACACAGTGGCCTTGAGGTTGAAGTGCGGGAAGTTGTTGCCGACGGTAAGCATGCAAATCTCCTTGTGGTCGAACAGGTTTGACAGACGGCGTCCTCCGCCGTTCACCATCCAAGATAGGTCCCGCCCAATCATAAATCAAATTGATTGTTGCAATGCTGACGATAGATAACGTATATTAGTGACCCGAGCGGAGCGGCTGTTGTGGAAAGTCAGGCCAAGGATGGCCGTTCTGGTGCAACGGGATCCGAAAGCAGCCCAGCTCACCACCTATTCAATGAGGCCGCGTTCAGGACGAACGCACACAAAATGAATCTCCGTGACCTCCACTATCTGGTCGCCCTCGCCGATCACAGGCATTTCGGCCACGCCGCTGAAGCCAGCTTCGTGAGCCAGCCGACCCTTTCCACCCAGATCAAGAAACTGGAAGAGGAATTGGGCGTGACGTTGGTCGAACGCACGCCGCGCAAGGTATTGCTGACCGAAGCCGGCCAGCAGATCGTCGCGCGCGCACGCGAAGTGCTGAACGAAATCGAACAGATCAAGCGCATCGCGCACCGCGATCGCGACCCGGAAGCCGGCACCCTGACGCTGGGCATCTTTCCGACACTGGGGCCGTACCTGCTGCCGCACGTGATGGGTGCGATCCGCGAGCGTTTCCCACGCCTGGAGCTGCTGCTGGTAGAGGAGAAAACGCCCGAACTGGTGCAGCGGCTACGCGAAGGCAAGCTCGATGCCGCGATCCTGGCCCTGCCGGTGCACGACGACACGCTGCACGCGGAGTTTCTGTTCGAGGAACCGTTCCTGCTGGCCGCGCCCGACGCGCACCCGCTGGCCGGGCGCCGGCTGCTGAAACTGGCCGATCTCGAAGACCAGCATCTGCTGCTGCTGGAAGACGGCCACTGCCTGCGCGATCAGGCGCTGGAAGTCTGCCGGATGTCCGGTGCCGACGAGAGGCACGGCTTTCGCGCGACCAGCCTGGAAACCCTGCGGCAGATGGTCGCGGCCAACGTCGGCGTGACCCTGCTGCCGGTGCTGGCAGTGCAGCCACCGATCGCGCACACCAGCAACGTTCACCTCACCCCGTTCCGAGGTCACGCGCCCAGCCGTCGGATCGCGATGTTCTGGCGCAAGAGTTCGGCGATGCACGAATTCCTGCTGGCGCTCTCGACGATTTTCAAACAGCTTCCGCCTGCCCTGCTCGACCCGGCGACTCTGCCCATCACCGAAACGCGACCCATTGAGAAACCGGCGCGCAGTCGGTATGTTGCTGGCAGGGCCCGCGTGAACCACTGACATGGAAAAGAAAATGTCGATCACCCTTTCAAGGCTGGACGTGGAGCGCATCGAGCGTTTGCTCGATGCGCCGGCACTGCGTGACTCGTCCGTGGCGACGCGCCTGCGCGAGGAATTCGATCGCGCCGACATCGTCGAGCCCGCGCAGATGCCGCACGACGTGGTCAGCATGAATTCGTCGGCCGATTGCGTGGACGAGTCCAACGGCAAGCACCACACGCTGACGCTGGTGTATCCAAAGGACGCCGACGCCGACGCGGGGAAAATTTCCGTGCTGGCGCCGGTCGGCAGTGCGCTGCTGGGCTTGCGGGTGGGCCAGAGCATCGACTGGCCGGGCCAGGCCGGCAAGATGCACCGGCTGAAGGTGACCGCGATCCACTATCAGCCGGAAGCGGCGGGCGACCTGCATAGATAGTTTGGACGGTCATCCAATGACCGCTGCTTCGTTGGAATCAGTTGTCAATTGCTACCCTTCCAGCCCGCGAAGACTGGAACAGCCATCCGAAGCGCGGAGCCGATAGTCACAGGCTATTGCGTCCATCGAATCAATCAATTTCATTTCACACACCGACCGCGCTACGGTCGTCTGACCTGCATCAGGCCCGCACGTTCACCACTCGAGAGGTAAAGAAAATGGCAAACCTGAAAGGCTCCAAGACCGAGCAGAATCTGAAAGACGCCTTCGCCGGTGAATCGATGGCCAACCGCCGTTACCTGTACTTCGCCTCCAAGGCCGACGTCGAGGGTTACAACGACGTGTCCGCCGTGTTCCGCTCCACAGCGGAGGGCGAAACCGGCCACGCGCATGGTCACCTCGAATATCTGGAAAACGTCGGCGATCCGGCCACCGGCCTGCCGTTCGGCGAAACTCACGCGAATCTCAAAAGCGCGATCGCGGGCGAGACCCACGAATACACCGACATGTATCCGGGCATGGCCAAGTCCGCCGCGCGACGAAGGCTTCGAGGAAATCGCGGATTGGTTCGAGACGCTGGCAAAGGCCGAACGTTCGCACGCGAACCGCTTCACCAAGGCATTGAACGAGTTGGGCTGATGGACAGGCTCGCTCGCTTCGCGAGCGGGCCTCCTTCGTTTTGGCAAAACCAGGCGGGTTGAGCCGAGCGCAAGCGAAGCCCAACGTCGAAACCCGCTGCCTTTCAGCCGCAGCAAGGATGTATAGGTTGGGCTGAACGGCTTCTCGCGAAGCCCGACAATTCCGAGCCATCATCTTGGGCTTCATTCGCAAAAGGCGCGGACCCAACCGAAGCTATGGCAGCAGGCCACGGGTCGCAGCACATGTAGGTTTGGGCCGAGCGTAATGCGAAGCCCAACAGCGACAGCGCAAGGGAACAGGCGACGGATTACCGGTAACAAAGGCAGGGCATCTCGCCGTTTTCTTGCATCACGCTGCGGCCACGCCAAATGACGTTGGGCTTGCCCCAGAGCAAGTCGGGGATCAGCCAACCGGCATGCGAATGTGGATGAGATGGTGGGAATCCTGGACCTACCGGAACCGACGGCCGCAAAACTCGCGAGGAAACCGGCGAATGAGCAGTGACTTGAGCGGCAGTCGCGAAGGCAACCTCGAAGCCCCGACCCGTCATCCGCTGGGCCAAGACGGTCCGGAGTTCCTCGATCAGGCCGCGCTCGAAAAGGAGATGGAGCGCATCTTCAACATCTGCCACGGCTGCCGCCGCTGCGTCAGCCTGTGCCACGCCTTCCCCACACTGTTCGACCTGATCGACGAATCGGAAACGATGGAGATCGACGGCGTCGACAAGGCCGATTACGGCAAGGTGGTCGAGCAGTGTTACCTGTGCGACCTGTGCTACCAGACCAAGTGCCCGTACGTGCCGCCGCATCCGTGGAACGTGGATTTTCCGCACTTGATGCTGCGCGCGAAAGCATTCCACTTCGAACGCGAAGGCACTTCGCTCGGCAACCGATTCTTGTCCGACACCACCACGGTCGGCCGGATCGCCGCGCGGCCGGTGATCGCTGAAACCGTCAATGCATTGAACCGCAGCAAGCCAGCGCGGAAGTTGCTGGACAAGACCCTGCACGTGCACCCCGATGCCGGGGTCCCCGAATACAGGCATCCGCGTGCGCGCAAAAAGCTCCGCAAGCTGGACGCCGCCGGAAGCGCGACACCAGCCGGGCGCACCCACGGCAAGGTCGCGATCTTCGCGACCTGCTACTGCGACAGCGTGTTGCCGCAAATCGTCGACGATTTGGCCGCCGTGCTTGTCCACAACGATATTCCGGTGAAGCTTGTCTCGAAGGAAGTCTGCTGCGGCATGCCGAAGCTGGAACTCGGTGACCTGGCCTCGGTCACGAAATACAAGAACGAAAACATCCCGGTACTCGCGCAATCCGTGCGCGACGGTTTCGATCTCACCGCCGCGATCCCGTCCTGCGTGCTGATGTTCAAGCAGGAACTGCCATTGATGTTTCCCGACGACGAAGACGTGAAGCAGGTGCAGCGCGCGTTTTTCGATCCGTTCGAGTACCTCGCCGAGCGCCATGCGGCGGGTTTGCTGAAGACCGATTTCAAGACTTCGTTGGGCAAGCTCGCCTGGCACGTCGCCTGCCACCAGCGGGTGCAGAAGATCGGGCCGAAGACGCGCGACATCCTGTCGCTGGTGCCCGACACGGAAGTCGTCACGATCGAGCGTTGCTCGGGCCACGACGGTACCTACGGGGTCAAGACGCAAACCTACGCGCTGTCCCGCAAGATCGCGAAGCCGGTCGAGCGCCGGATCGCGGAATCCGGCGCCGCGATCAGCACCAGCGACTGTCCGATGGCAGGCGCGCACCTCGCGCACGGTTTGAACGATCAACCGCCGCAACAGCATCCGCTTTCGCTGCTGCGAAAGGCGTACGGAATCTAACGTCTCTCCCGACGGAAGAGGAATTGGTGAGGGTACATATATCCATTGATTGAAGTTATGCGCTGCCCGAACCCTCACCCGGCTCTGCGCGCCACCCTCTCCCGGACGGAGAGGGGAAAACAGGATTTTTGAAATCATGAAGCCACTTGCCCAAAACGACCTCCTGTCCCTCGAACAATACGCGCGCGAGCGCGCCGACTTCCGCACGCGTGTACTCGCCCACAAGCGCGACCGCAAGGTCCGGGTCGGCGAGCACGTCACGTTGCTGTTCGAGGATCGCCTGACCGTCCAGTACCAGATCCAGGAAATGCTGCGCGCGGAGAAAATATTCGAAGCGGAAGGTATCGCCGAAGAACTGGGTTCCTACAACCCGTTGATCCCGGACGGCAGCAACCTCAAGTGCACGATGCTGATCGAATACGACGACGTCGAGGTACGCAAGCGCGAACTGCTGCGCCTGCGCAACATCGAGCACGAGGTGCAGCTTGTCGTGGGCGACCGCGCGCCCGTCAAGGCGATCGCCGACGAGGACCTGCCGCGCAGCGACGACGAGAAGACCGCCGCCGTACATTTCCTGCGCTTCGAACTGGATGCCGCGGCCGTCGCCGATTTCGGACGCGGCGCGAATGCGCTGTTCCGCATCGAACACGCGAACTACCGCGCCGAGGCGCGCCTCAACGAAGCGCAGCAGAAGGCACTGGCCGCGGATTTCGACTGAGGTATCCTCGCCCCGGGGATCCTGGGGGCAAACCGATGCGGCACTGGAAAGCCTGGCTGCTGCTTGCGCTGGCGCTCTGGACCGGCTGGTCGTTTTGGAGCAACCGGCCGGTTGCGCGCGCGGCGGGCATCATCGCACCCGACGATCCCGTGCAGGTCGATTTCGACGCACCGCAAGCGCCGATCACGCTCGAAGACGCGACCCTGCACCCGCTCGCCAGGTTCTCGCTGACTGCGCGCGTGCTGTCCCGCGAGGACTATCGCTTCGACGCCGAAGCAGCCCTCTCGCCGACCGACCTCGCGTTGGGCTGGGGCGCATGTCCGACAGCGCGGTGTCGCACGACATCGATGTCGGCCAGAGTGGACGGTTCTACCATTGGCAGGTGAAATCGTTCCCGATTCCACGGCAGGAGCTCGAATCCCACAGCGCCAACATGCACATGGTTCCGGCGAATGCGCAGGTCGCCCATGCGCTGAAGCGCGTGCGTGCCGGTGACGTCGTCACGCTCGATGGCTTGCTCGTCGAGGCCGACAAACCGGGCGGCTGGCGCTGGCGCAGTTCGATGACGCGCACCGACACGGGGGCGGGCGCGTGCGAACTGGTGTACGTCAAGGACCTTCGAATCGAACCCCGCCTGAAACCGGAGCGCCGGTGACCGCCGCTCAACGCGTCAGGATGCGCTTCGGGCGGATCGGCAGCTTGCCGCGCCAGTACTGCAGCAGGATGAAGCCGCCCACCGCGCCGCCGAGGTGCGCGAAATGCGCCACGCCGGACTCGTAACCGCTGACGCCGAAGAACAGCTCCAGCAGGATGTAGCCGATCACGAACACCCATGCGGGCATCGGCACCGGGAAGAAGATCAGGAACATCTTCATGCGCGGATACATCACGCCGAACGCCACCAGCAGCCCGAAGATCGCGCCCGACGCGCCGATGGTCGGATAGAACTTGTGCACGAAGAAATGCCCGACCAGCAGGTGCGCGATCGCCGCGGCCACCGCGCAGAAGAAGTAGTAGAACGTGTAGTGCTTCGCGCCCAGCAGGTGCTCGATGGGGCCGCCGAACATCCACAGCGCGAACATGTTGAAGAAGATGTGGCCCCAGCCACCATGCAGGAATGCGTAGGTGATGATTTGCCAGAACTGGAACCCGACGTGGACAGCGCCACCGTGTGGCAGCGCCGCCAGTTGCGACGGACCGACCGGCCACAACGCGCCATAGGCGATCAACAGCGGGTGCAGCGAAGGCACCAGTTCCAGCAGGAAAATCGCGACGTTCGCGATCAGCAGCGCGCGGGTGACGGGAGGCAGGTCGTAGAGCATCAATGATCCTTGCGAGCGGTCAAGGGTAACCGCGCACGCGTTCGTCGTCAGGTCCGCGCGTCGTTCGCTGGCAGTCGCTTCAGGAAAACCGCCTGGCGCTTCTTTTCGAGGTAGCCCTCGCGCAGATAAAAACGGTGCGCGCGCTCGCGCAGCACGTTGGAGCGCACCCGCACGCTCGCGAAACCCTCCTCGCGCGCCCACGCCTCGACCGCGGCGAGCAGCATTGCGCCGGCGCCGGAACCGCGCGCCGCCTCGTCCACCACCAGCGCCGCAAGTTCGACGAAAGGTTCGGCGATCAACAGGCGCCGGGGCTCGGCATGCGCCATCGCGCAGACCGCACCGTCAGCGTCCATCGCGACCAGCACCACGCCCCGTTCGACACCCGCAAAGCGACGCAAGATAGTCGGGACGTCCGCGGGATAGCCGAGCTGGCCCGACAGCGAAGCCAGCACTTCGGCATCGGCAGGCGTGGCTTCGCGGACGCGCACCGGATCAGGTCAAGCCCTTCGCGCTTGCGCCCGCGTGCGCGGCGACCACGCCGGCCACCACCTGCGACACCTTCTTGCCGGTCGGAATGTGCAGGAATTCATTCGGGCCGTGCGCATTGGAATGCGGACCCAGCACGCCGGTGATCAGGAATTGCGCCTTCGGGAATTTCTCGCCCAGCATGCCCATGAAGGGAATGCTGCCGCCCTCGCCCATGTACGCCACGGGCGCGCCGAACGCATCCTGCGAGGCCTGCGTCACCGCGCCACTCAACCAGTCGGAAAGCTGCGGCGCGTTCCAGCCACTGCCGTCCTTTTCCAGCTTGAAAGTCACTTTGGCGCCATACGGTGGATCTTTTTCCAGCAGCCGTTTCACGAGTTCGCCGGCCTTGCTGCCATTGGCAGTCGGCGGCACCCGCAGGCTCAATTTGAGGGACGTCCCCGGCCGCAACACATTGCCGGCGCTTTCGAGCGGCGGCAGCCCACCCGCGCCCGTCACCGCCAGTTGCGGTCGCCATGTACGGTTGAGGATCAATTCGACCTTGTCGCCGCTGACCGGGCGCATGCCCATCGTCCACGGGAACTTGGTGAATACGTCGTCGCCAAGAATGTCGGCGCACTGCTTGGCCTGCTCGATGCGTTCGGCGGGAATGTCGACGTAGAGTTCCTTCGGCAGGATCGCACCGGTGGCGGGATCTTCAAGCCGCGACAACAGATCGCGCATGATGCGGAAGCTGTCCGGCACCACGCCGGAAGCATCGCCCGAATGCACGCCCTCGGTCAGCACCTCGACCACCAATTCGCCGCCGGTCATGCCGCGCAGCGACGTGGTCAGCCACAACTGGTCGTAATTGGCGCAGCCGGAATCGAGGCACACCACCAGCGAAGGCGAACCAATGCGCGGCAAAAGGTGATCGACATAGTACGGCAGGTCGTAGCTGCCCGATTCCTCGCAGGCCTCGATCATCACCACGCAACGCGCGTGCGGCACACCCTGCTCGTGCAGCGCCAGCAATGCCGACAGGGAGCCGAAGATCGCGTAGCCGTCGTCGGCGCCGCCGCGGCCATACAGGCGATCGCCCTTCAGCACTGGTGTCCACGGGCCAAGACCCTCGCTCCAGCCGGTCATTTCAGGTTGCTTGTCGAGGTGGCCGTACAGCAGCACGCAATCGTCGGCGCGCGCTTCGTTTCCGGATGCGGGCACATCGATGAAGATCAATGGAGTGCGGTTCGGAAGGCGCACCACTTCCAGCGTCGCACCCGGCAGCGATTCCAGCTTCGCGCGTGCCCACTTCTCCATCAGCGCAACCGCCGCGTCCATGTAACCATGCGCAGCCCATTCCTTGTCGAACATGGGCGACTTGTTGGGAATCTTGATGTACTCGACGAGTTGCGGGACCACTTCATCGTCCCACAACTTGCCGATGAAGGATCGGGCCTTGCCGGCATCCATCGGACATACTCCTCGATGAAACAATGCGCCAGTGTAACAGCGGCGCGGTCGGACGATTCCGACACGCGACCGCTGCAACGACCGACACAAAGGCGGCGAACGCCCCGGCTGTGGCGGCCCGCGGCGTGCGGCAAGCTGTTCCCACACGCCGCAGCCGCGGCGATCATCGGAGAGGAAAACCATGTTCAAGAAGACACTTTGCGCGCTCGCGCTCTGCCTTGCCATGGCGCTGCCGGCCTTCGCCGCCACGCCGGTCAACATCAACACGGCCGATGCGCAAACCATCGCCACCTCGCTCGACGGCGTCGGGATCAGCAAGGCGCAGGCGATCGTGGCGTATCGCAAGACCCACGGCGCGTTCAAGAACGTGGACGACGTCGGCAACGTCAAGGGCATCGGCACCAAGACGCTGGCGCGCAACCGCGATGCGATCCACCTCAGTGGCAGCTTCGCACCTGCCGCGGCGCCGAAGCCGAAGCACGCGAAGCATCAGAAGAAGCAGTGATGGCGGCAGCAACGGTGGCGCGGGGCATGCACCCCGCGCCACCGGAGCATGCCAGCGCATTTTCGCGGCGTATCGCAGCAATCGACCGACTCTTGTCATTCCTGGGTTGCCCCGCGCCATGCGGACAGAACCCGGAATCGGTTTTTGGCCATTGTGATCTCCAACCGATTCCGGTTCGGCCTGAAGGCCACCCAGGAATGACCAGCATCTCTGCCGCCACCGGATGACCCTGCCGTATGACACGCAGTACACTCGCGCGTTTTCTTCGCGCGAGTGTCCCTGTGATCCTGCCCCGCTACCGCATCGGTCCGTCCACCATTCCCGGCGCCGGCAAGGGCGTGTTCCTGGAACAGGGACTGCCGCAAGGCCGGATCATCGTGGCGCCCGACCGGATCGACCAGACATGGTCGTTCGCGGAGATCCTGTCCGATCCTGAACGCTCCAAACTGCTGTACACCTCGGTGCGCTGGTTCGAGGATCGCTACACGCTTTCGCCGGACTGGCCGGACGAGTGCTTCGTGAACCACAGCTTCGAACCCACCGGCTTGTGGCTGCTGGGCTTCATCTTCGCCGCGCGCGCTCTCGATGCCGGCGAGGAAGTCACCGTGGACTACCGCCATCTGCTCGCACCGGGTCAGGAAGAGGAATTTCGCGACGCCCACACCGGCCAGGCCATCGTCGGCCATGCCTGGGACGAAAGCCTGCGCCTCGGCCTGGATGCGTTGCGCAAGCTGATCGGCTGACGACAGCCGCCATCGCTATCATCACGCGATGCCACGACTGCAAGCCATTTCACGCAGCGCCCAGCGTGAAGAACCCTGGGCCAACGCTGCCGGCAGCACCACGGTGCTCCTGCGCGAACCCGATGATGCGGACTGGACGGTCCGCATCAGCATTGCAAGAGTCGAACGCGATGGGCCATTTTCCGACCTGCCCGGCACCCGGCGGACGCTGATTCCGCTAGACGCCCCCATGACCCTGCGTTTTGCGGACGGCCACGAACTCACTGGTTCACGCTTCCGGACAATCGAGTTCGACGGCTCGCCCGCGCCGACTGGCGTATTGCCGGAAGGCCCGACTCGCGATTTCAATCTGATGCTGCGGGGCGACGCTGGCGGTGAAGCGCTGTCCCGAACCTTGCTCGATGCGATGGTGCTTCCGGTCGAAACCGGCGTGCGCTGGCTGATCTATCTGGATTCGGGCCGTGCCGAGGTTCATGCAGATCCGGACATGCAGACGGCGTTGAACCCCGGCGACGCGGCGCTGGTCTCACCCGGCGTTACGATGACGCCGGTCCGGATCGAGGGCGCCGGCGAAATCGTGCTCGTCAAGCTGTACGCTTGATATTCTCTCCACTTCGTTCGGACGGGGCGTCGACATGCGGATGCTGGTGGTCGAGGACGATGCGGCAATCGCCGATGCCGTTTGCGGGTCGCTGGAACGCGCCGGCCACGCGGTCGATCACCTCGCCAACGGCAAAGCCGCGATCACCGCCCTGCAGGAACACGCCTTCGCATTGGTGGTGCTGGACCTCGGCCTGCCCGGCGAAGATGGCACCGAGGTGCTGCGCCGGTTGCGCGCGGCGCGCGACGGCATTCCGGTACTGGTGATCACCGCGCGCGAAGAATTGGACCTTCGCATCCGCACCCTCGATCTAGGGGCCGACGATTACCTGGTCAAGCCTTTCAGTCTCGCCGAATTCGACGCGCGGGTGCGCGCACTGTTGCGCCGCCAGAGCAACAGCGGCGTGCCGATCCTGCAACTGGGCAAGCTGTCGATCGACCTCGCCGGCCGGCGCGTGCTGATGGACGACCACGCGCTCGATCTGACCGCGCGCGAATTCGCGCTGCTGGAAGTGCTGGCCTCGCGCCACAATCGCGTCACCTCGCGCGAACACGTGATCGAGGCCTTGTGCACCTGGAACGACGCACTCACCGACAACGGACTCGATATCGCCATCCATCGCCTGCGTCGCAAGCTGGAAGGCGGCGGGGTGAACCTGCGCACCGTGCGCGGGCTCGGCTACCTGCTCGAGGCCGACGATGGTCCGTAACCCCAGCCTGCGTCGCCGCCTGCTGCTGTTCGTGTCGATGCCGCTGCTGGCGGTGCTGGTGTGCGGCGGCATCATCAATTACGTGATCGGCCTGCACTACGCGAACAAGGTCTACGATCGCTGGCTACTGGACAGCGCCAACGCGATGGGCGACCTGGTCAACAGCGATGCCGGCCGCAACGAACTCAGCGAGCAGGCGCGCATCCTGTTGCACTTCTCGGTGAAGGATCGCAATGAATTCGCGGTGCGCAGCCTGCGTTATGGGGTGCTCGCCGGCGACCAGGATCTGCCGCAGCCACGCCCAGGTCACGCGCCTTCGCAAAGCCCGGCGGTGTTCACGAATTTCAGCGACCACGGCCAGGCGATGCGGATGGTGTCGGTATTCATCGCCAACAAGGCCGATCCTGGCGACATCCTGGTGATTTCCACTGCCGAGACAGTGCGCAAACGGCAGGCACTGGCGCGCGAACTGCTGATTTCCACCGTGCCGATCGAGCTGTTGCTGATCTGCGTCGCGATGGCACTGGTATGGCTGGGCATCAATCGCGGCCTGCGCGTGCTGGAACCACTGGCGCATGAAATCCGGATGCGCGAAGCGGGTGACCTGTCACCACTGCGCACCATCGATGCACCGCTGGAAGTGCAGCCGCTGGTCGCAACCATCGACGCACTGTTGTCGCGACTCGATCGCATGTTGCGCCAGCAGCAACGTTTCATCGCCGACGCCGCACACCAGTTGCGCACCCCGCTGGCGGGACTTCGCTTGCAGGCCGAACGCGCGCTGGCCGATCCGCGTCCCGAAACGGTCCGCGAAGCGCTGGTGCACGTGGAGCGGCTTTCAGCAGGCACCGCGCGCGCGGCCGGCCAGTTGTTGGCGCTGGCGCGTGCGCAGGCGCCGGATGAATCACTGGGCGCGGCGGCGCCGATGGATCTCGCCGAAGTGGTGCGCGACGAGGTGTCGGCGCGCGTGCCCGACGCGATCGCACATGGCATCGATCTTGGTTATCGCGGTCCCGAACACGGCGTGATCGTGATCGGCGACGCCGTGCTGCTGCGCGAAATGCTCGGCAATCTGATCGACAACGCTTCGCGTTATGGCAGCCGCGGCAACGCCGTTGTCACCGTCGGTGTGCAAACCGACGCGGACGGCAGCAACGTGCTGAGCGTGCAGGACAACGGCCCCGGCGTCGCAGCGGAACTGATGCCGCGGCTCGGCGAACGGTTCTTCCGCGCGGTCGGCAACAACCACGAAGGCACGGGCCTGGGTTTGGCCATCGTGCGCGAAATCGCCGAGCGGCATGGCGCAGACCTGGTGTTCTCCAACCACGCCGAGCCGCATGGCCTGCGCGTCGAGGTGCGGTTTCCGTCATGTTGATTGCGATCGTCCTCGATCGCTGCTTTGGGGTGCGGTGGCCCAGTGCTTTGGCGAGCAGCCATCCATGGCGCGGGGCGCCGGCCCGGCCATCCCTGGCCGGTCGCTTGGCCGGGCACGCGATGCCACCGGCATCGCGTAAGCACTCGTTCTCGCCCTGACTTTCCACAACAGCCACCTCGACCGGCCGTCTATGACCGATCGTCGCGGGTGAAAATCACGCCATCCTCGACGCGCACGGGAAAGGTCGCGATCGGTTCGGTTGCCGGGGCTTCCTTGACCTCGCCGGTACGAACGTCGAAGCGCGCGCCGTGGCGCGGGCATTCCACTTCGAAGCCGCACACATCGCCGCCGGCCAGCTCGCCGCCATCATGGGTGCAAGTGTCCTCGACCGCGTACAGATCGCCCTCGAGGTTGTAGACCGCGATCGCGGTATCGCCGTCCCAGACGACCTTGAATTCGCCCGGCAGCATTTCGTCGTGCGCGCACACGCGCACCCATTCACAGTCCATCGTCATCACTCCGCGTCACCAGCTTTCCCGCAGGTCGGGCTGACGCCGGGCTTCACCCAGTGGGAGCCCAACGCGCCGCCGCGGGCCAATGTTGGGCTTCTCCATGAAGCGGAGTCAGCCCAACCTACAAATCCTTGACGAGCCATTCGAAGCGCAGGTCATCCCGCTTGGGAATGCCAAAGCGTGGATCGCCGTACGGAAACGGCCGGTACTCGCCGGTACGTCGGTAACCGCGACGCGCGTACCACGCGATCAATTCCGCACGCACGTCGATCACCGTCATCCGCATCGTACGAGCGTGCCATTGGTCGCGTGCCACGCGCTCGGCTTCGGTCAGCAACGCCCGGCCGGTGCCGTTGCCCTGCGCGTCCGGTCGCACCGAGAACATGCCGAAGTAGCCGTCGCCGGCGTGTTCACCGGACAAACGTTCCAGCACGCAACTTGCCAACAATTGTCCATCGCGTTCGGCCAACAGCAGCATCACGTGTGGATTCGCGATCAGCGCCGCGACTTCCGCGGCATCGGTGCGCTGCCCGTCCAGCAGATCGGCCTCGGTGGTCCAGCCAATGCGACTGGCGTCACCGCGATAAGCCGACTCGGTCAGCGCGACGATCGCTTCGATGTCAGCCGGCCCCGCGGAGCGAAACCGCACCGCCGTGCTCATGCAAGCAGCTTCCGCACCCGGCCGATTGCGTCGACAAATGCATCGATCTCGGCTTCGGTGTTCCAGAACGCCAGCGACGCGCGGCAGGTCGCGGCGACGCCATAAAACTGCATCAACGGATGCGCGCAGTGGTGACCGGAGCGCACGGCCACGCCTTCTTGGTCGAGCAGTGTCGCCAGGTCGTGCGCATGCGCACCCTCGACCAGGAACGAGATGACCGCGGCCTTGCCCGGCGCGTTGCCGAAGATGCGCATGCCCGGAATGGCTTCGAGCCGCGGCGTCGCGTATTCCAGCAGCTCGCGTTCGCGTGCGGCGATGTTGGCCATGCCGATGGCCTGCAGATAGTCGATCGCGGCACCCAGTCCCGCAAACCCGGCGGTGTTCGGCGTTCCGGCCTCGAACTTGTGCGGCGAATCGGCGAACGTCGTTCCCTCGAACGAAACGGTACGAATCATTTCGCCACCGCCGAAGAACGGCGGCATCACTTCCAGCAACTCTCGCCGCGCCCACAACGCACCGGTGCCGGTCGGACCGCACATCTTGTGGCCGGTGATGCAGTAAAAATCGCAGCCGATGGATTTCACATTGATCGGCAGGTGTGGCGCAGCCTGCGAGCCATCCACCAGCAACGGGATGCCGCGCTTGCGGCACTCGCGCGCCAGTTCCTTCACCGGATTGACGGTGCCCAGCACGTTGGAAACGTGCACGACGCCCGCGAACTTCACCTCCGGCGTCAACGCCTCGATGAACTTCTCGATGATCAGTTCGCCCGTTTCGGTGATCGGCGCGACCTTGAGATGCGCGCCCGTGAGCTTGCACACCAGTTGCCACGGCACGATGTCGGCGTGGTGTTCCATCGCGGTCACCAGCACCGCGTCGCCGGGCTTCAGTCGTGACAACAGGAAACTGTAGGCGACCAGGTTGGTGGCCATCGTGGTGCCGGACGTCAACACGACCTCGTCGCGATGATTGGCGCCAATGAACGCCGCCAGTTTGTCGCGCGCACCCTCGTAAAGTGCGGTTGCCTCTTCGCCCAACTGGTGCACCGCACGCGACACGTTGGCGTTGTGCTCGCGGTAGAACGCATCCACGGCCTCGATCACCTGGCGCGGTTTCTGGGAGGTGTTGGCGCTGTCGAGATACACCAGCGGTTTGCCGTGTACCTGGCGCTGCAGGATCGGGAAATCCTGCCGGACCTTGGACCAGTCGACCGGCGTCGCAACAATCGTTGCCTTCGCGGTTGCGCTCATGCTTCGGTCTCCGGCAATTGCTCGGCCAGCAACGTTTCGCAGAATTCACGCAAGCTCGCGGGCTGGATGCCGTCCAGCGTCACGGCGCAGAACGCCCGCACCAGCATGCGCCGCGCCGTGTCCGGCGGAATCCCGCGCGAGCGCAGGTAGAACAGCACGTTCTCGTCGAGCTGCCCGACCGTGGCACCATGGTTGGCCTTGACCTCGTCGGCGTAGATCTCCAGCGCCGGGCGCGTGTCGATTTCGGCCGTCGGTGACAGCAGCAGGTTCTTGTTGTAGAAACCGCCGTCGGAACCATCGGCGCCGGGCTGCACCAGGATCCGGCCGTGCACCACGCCCCGCGCGCGGTCGCCGGCCACGCCGCGCCACAGCGAATCGCTCAGCGTGTCACGCCCGCGATGGGTCACCAGCACTTCGCTGTCGGCATGCTGGCGGCCGTCCAGCACGAATGCACCGCGGCTGGCGAAACGCGCCCGCGCGCCGGCAAGGTCCACGCGCAATTCGTGGCGCGCAAGTTTGCCGCCCAGTTCAAGCGCATGGAAATCGAGTTCCGCATGGTCGTGCAGCACGCAGTCGGTACGCCGAAGCAGCGTCGTATTCCGAGACGCGCGCTGGACGACCGTCCAATCGAGGTGCGCGTTTGCGCGCAAGGTGACGCCGCGCACGAGGTTCGCGAGATGCCCCGATGCGTCATCGCCCACATGATGCTCGACGACCGCGAGCGAAGCGCCCTCGCCCAACTCGATCAGGTCGCGCAAATGCCAGCCGATCGCGCGGCCGGCGCTCGTACCGACATGCACGACGTGCAACGGCTGCGAAGCGCGCACGCCATCGGCCACCCGCACGATCAGGCCCTCCGCGGCGAGCGCGCGATTCAGCAGCGTCAAGCCATCCTCGTCCTCGTCTGCGCGCGCAGCCAGCAGGAAGCGCAGCGGTTCGGATTGACGCTGCAGGGCTTCCGACAAAGGCTGCAGGGTGAGGCCTTCCGGCACGTTATCCAGCCGCGACAAATCGACACGAAATGTGCCATTCACGAATACGACGCGCGGGCCCTCGCAACCATCCAGCCGCAGCAGGTCATCTGCGACGGAACGGCTTGCGGCGTCCTCGTCACACGGCGCATAGGCGTGCTGCTGCAGCGCACGCAGCGCGGTGTATTTCCACAACTCGTCGCGGGTGTCGGGCAGGCCCCGTTCCATGAAAGCGCGCAGCGCTTGATGACGCGCGTCGTCCAGCCAGGCAGGGCCGCAGCCCGACGGACGTGCCGCCGCGGCAGCCTGCATGGATTCGAAGAATGGCGTTGCCACGCTGCTCACGCTTGCGCTTCCACCGGCGTGCGGTCGCGCACCCAGGCATAGCCGTGTGCTTCGAGTTCCTTCGCCAGCGTCGCATCTCCGCTCTCGACAATGCAGCCATCGGCCAGCACGTGCACGAAGTCCGGCACGATGTAATCCAGCAGCCGCTGGTAGTGCGTGATCACGAGAAAGCTGCGTTCCGGCGAGCGCAGGCGGTTCACGCCCTCGGCGACCTGCTTCAGCGCGTCGATGTCCAGTCCGGAATCGGTTTCGTCGAGGATCGCGAGACGCGGCTCCAGCACGGCCATCTGGAACACCTCGTTGCGCTTCTTCTCGCCACCCGAAAAACCTTCGTTGACCGCGCGGTTCAAAAGATCGGGCGTCATGCCCATTTCCTTGACCCGCTCGCGCACCAGCTTCAGGAACTGCATGGAATCCAATTCTTCCGCACCACGCGCCTTGCGCTGGGCGTTCAACGCCGCACGCAGGAAATAGGTGTTGTTGACGCCCGGGATTTCGACCGGGTACTGGAACGCGAGGAACACGCCGGCGGCAGCGCGCACGTCGGGTTCCATCTCAAGCAAATTATTGCCGTCGAACGTGACCGTGCCTTGCGTCACTTCATAACCCGGGCGGCCTGCCAGTACATTGCCGAGCGTGGACTTGCCGGCACCGTTCGGGCCCATGATGGCGTGCACCTCGCCAGATTTTGCTTCCAGCGAAAGGCCCTTCAGGATTTCCTTGCCGGCGACGCGGGCATGGAGGTTTTCGATTTTCAGCATGTCGATTCCTGTTTTCTTGCGAGCAGCCGTCCCTGGTGCGTGGCGCCGGTGCGGCCATCCATGGCCACCCGTTCGTAGCGACGCGTGATGCCTCTGGCATCACGCAAGCGCCGCTCCTCACCCTCATCCGGCGCTGCGCGCCACCTTCTCCGGTAGGGAGAAGGAAACAGCGCTAGCCGATAGCACCTTCGAGACTGACTTCCAGCAGCTTCTTGGCTTCCACCGCGAATTCCATTGGCAGTTCGCGGAACACCTGTTTGCAGAAACCATCAACGATCATCGACACCGCGTCTTCCTCGCCGATACCGCGGCTGCGGCAATAGAACAACTGGTCGTCGGAAATCTTGGACGTGGTCGCTTCGTGCTCGACGATCGCAGTGGGGTTCTTCACTTCCATGTATGGGAAGGTATGTGAGCCGCACTTCTTGCCGATCAGGATGGAATCGCAGCGGGTGTGGTTGCGCGCGTTCACCGCGCCTTTTTCCACTTTAACGAGGCCCCGATAGCTGTTCTGGCTGCGGCCGGCGCTGATGCCCTTGGACACGATCTTGGATTTGGTGTCGCGGCCGATGTGGATCATCTTGGTGCCGGTGTCGGCCTGCTGGTAATTGTTGGTCAGCGCCACCGAATGGAACTCGCCGACCGAGCGATCACCGCGCAACACGCAGCTCGGGTATTTCCAGGTGATCGCCGAACCGGTTTCGACCTGGGTCCAGGTGATCCGCGAATCGTCGCCACGGCATTCGCCGCGCTTGGTCACGAAGTTGTAGATGCCGCCCTTGCCGTTCTCGTCGCCCGGATACCAGTTCTGCACGGTCGAATACTTGATGTTGGCTTTTTCCAGCGCCACCAGTTCCACCACCGCCGCGTGCAACTGGTTTTCGTCGCGCATCGGCGCGGTGCAGCCTTCGAGGTAAGACACCACGGAACTCTCTTCCGCGATGATCAGCGTGCGCTCGAACTGGCCGGTGTGGCCGGCGTTGATGCGGAAATACGTACTCAATTCCATCGGGCAGCGCACCCCCTTTGGGATGAACACGAACGAGCCGTCGGAAAACACTGCCGAGTTCAACGCTGCGAAGAAGTTGTCGCCCTGCGGCACCACCGTGCCGAGGTACTGGCGCACCAAATCGGAATGTTCGCGAATGGCCTCGGACATCGAGCAGAAGATCACGCCGACTTTCGCAAGCTGTTCGCGCGCGGTGTTGGCGACCGACACCGAATCGAACACCGCGTCCACCGCCACACCCGCCAGCTTCGCGCGTTCATGCAACGGCACGCCCAGCTTGTCGTAGGTTTCCAGCAGCTTGGGATCGACCTCGTCCAGCGACTTCGGCTTGTTCTTGGGCGCCGAGTAGTAGCTGATCCTCTGGAAATCGATGGGACCTAGTTTCAGGTGCGCCCAGTTCGGCGGCGTCATCTTCAGCCAGCGACGATAGGCGGCCAGCCGCCATTCGGTCATCCACTCCGGCTCTTCCTTGATCGCGGAAAGCGCGCGGATGGTGTCCTCGTCGAGGCCCGGCGGCAGGCTGTGCGATTCGATGTCGGTGACGAAGCCGGCGCCGTAGCGGCGCGACAACGCGGCCTGGACTTCGCCCGGTTGGGTTGCCATCAGGTTCTCCTTCATGCTCTCGCGCCGTGCGCGCGCGCAGGCTGGCGCCGCAACATGTCGGCCAGGCTCACGCCGCGCAGTGCGTCGCCGATCGCGGCGCCGACGCCCTGCCAGTCGCGCGCCACCGCGCAGTACGACTGGCGCTCGCAACCCGCGTGGCCGACGCTGCACGCGGTCAGGCCGATCGGGCCGTCCAGCGCTTCCACGATTTCCGCCAGCGAGATGTCTTGTGCGGGTTTGGCCAGTCGATACCCACCCGCAGCGCCACGAAACGATTCCACCAGCCCGGCACGCGCAAGCTGCTTCAGCAATTTGCTGACGGTCGGCAGTTCCAGATGCGCTTCCTCGCCGACCTGTGCCGCCGGCAACACCTCGCCCGGATGGCGCGCAAGGCAGGCCATCACCACGGAGGCGTAATCGGCAAGACGGCTGACGCGGATCATGCGTGGCTTCGACTGCGAATAAGTACCAATATGGTACTGTTTACGATGCCACGTCGCAAGGCGACCCACGACCCAGCAGGGTTATGCCGCCTTCGGACGACGCATCATGATCGCAAGCAGATCCGCGATGCGATCGCGCAACTGGCGACGGTCGCAGATCATGTCGATGGCGCCGTGTTCCAGCAGGAATTCGGAACGCTGGAAACCTTCCGGCAGCGTTTCACGCACGGTCTGCTCGATCACGCGCGGACCGGCGAAGCCAATCAGCGCCTTCGGTTCGGCGATGTGCACGTCGCCCAGCATCGCGAGGCTGGCCGAGACGCCGCCGGTGGTCGGGTGCGTCAGCACCACGACGTACGGGAAGCCCGCGGTGCGCAGGCGGGCGAGTACGGCCGAGGTCTTGGCCATCTGCAGCAGCGACTGCAGGCCTTCCTGCATGCGTGCGCCGCCGGTCGCGGTGAAGCACACCAGTGCGGTCTTGTCGCGCAGGGCGGCTTCGGCGGCGCGGGTGAATTTCTCGCCCACGACCGAGCCCATCGAACCACCCATGTAGCCGAATTCGAATGCGCAGGCGACGATCGGAATGGTTTTCAGCGCGCCCTTCACGGTGACCAGCGCGTCCTTTTCGCCGGTGGCCTTTTGCGCGGCGAGAATGCGATCCCGGTATTTTTTCGAATCCTTGAACTTCAGCGCATCGACCGGCGACAAGCCCACGTCGAGTTCGTCGCCGCCCTCGTCGAGGAAAGCCGCAAGCCGCGCGCGCGCGCCGATGGCGTGGTGGTGCCCACACTTGGGACACACCATCAGGTTGCGTTCCAGTTCGGGGCGGTACAGCCCGATCCCGCAACCGGAACACTTTTCCCACACGCCTTCGGGCACCTTGCCGCGAATGGGTGCGCCTTCGGTGCGGATCTTCGGGGTGGTCAGCTTCTGCAACCAGGACACGAGGGGTTCCTGCCGGATTCCGCCGCCAAGGATACAACGCGCGCGGCCTGGATGCCGCCCTCAGCCCCCGTCGAGCGCCGCACGAATGGGCGCAAGGAACGCCTTGGCACGCTCGCAGGCCTGTTCCGGACCCGCAACATCGGCCAGCGTGGCGACCAGCGCCGAGCCGATCACCACCGCATCGGCGAATGCAGCAACGGCTTTCGCGCTGGCCGCATCCTTGATGCCGAAGCCCACCGCGACCGGCACCGTTGCGCGATCGCGAAGATCGCCGACCCGTTGCGCGATGTGCTGCGCGGACAACTTCGCCGCGCCGGTGATGCCGGCGAACGACACGTAATAAAGATATCCTTCGGCCGCTTCGACTGCGCGCGCCAACCGAGCATCGGATGTCGTCGGCGCCGTGAGCAGGATGCGCTGCAAGCCGGCCTCGCGCAGTGGCCGCAAGGTGGCATCTTCCTCGATCGGGCAATCAACTACCAACACGCCGTCCACACCCGCCTCCATTGCTTCCCGAGCAAAGCGCGCGATGCCGTGGATCGCGATGGGATTCAGATAGCCCATCAGGACGATCGGCGTGTCCGTGTCACGTTCACGGAATTCACGCACCCAGCGCAGGATGTCCGCGATGCCGACCTTGTTGCGCAACGCCCGCTCGTCGGCATGCTGGATCACCGGGCCATCGGCCATCGGGTCGGAAAAAGGCATGCCCAGTTCGATGAGATCGGCGCCAGCCTCGGCCAGCGCGTACATGACATCGACCGTTGCTTCGGGCAGCGGATCGCCGGCCGTGATGAACGGGATCAGCGCGGCGCGATTGTGTGCGCGCAAGGCATGGAAGCGCGCGTCGATGCGGTTGCTCATAACTCGATGTGCTCCCGCTTCGCGATGGTATGGACATCCTTGTCGCCGCGACCGGAAAGATTGCACAGGATCAGTTTGTCCTTCGGCAACTCGCGCGCAAGTTTGATCGCCTGCGCGACCGCATGGCTGGATTCCAGCGCAGGCAGGATGCCCTCGGTTTCGCACAACAAGTGGAACGCCGCAAGCGCTTCGTCGTCGCTGACGCCGACATATTCCGCGCGCCCGCTGTCCTTCAGGAACGCGTGCTCGGGGCCGACCCCGGGGTAGTCGAGTCCCGCGGAAATCGAATGCGTTTCGGTGATCTGGCCGTCGTCATCGCACAAGACATACGTGCGATTGCCGTGCAGCACGCCGGGACGCCCGGCTGCGAGCGAGGCGGCGTGACGGCCCGTCGCGATCCCCTCGCCCGCCGCCTCGGCGCCAACAATGCGCACGGCCCGGTCATTGAGGAACGCGTGGAACAGCCCGATCGCGTTGGAACCGCCGCCCACGCACGCGGTGAGCACGTCGGGCAGGCGCCCGAACTGTTCCAGCATCTGCGCGCGCGCCTCGCGCCCGACCACCGCATTGAAGTCGCGCACCATCATGGGATACGGGTGCGGCCCGGCGACGGTGCCGATGATGTAGAAGGTATCGGCGACATTGGTGACCCAGTCGCGCAGCGCTTCGTTCAGCGCATCCTTCAGCGTCTTCGAACCGGACGTCACCGGCACCACGTCGGCGCCCAGCAATTTCATCCGGTACACGTTGATCTTCTGGCGCTCGATGTCGACCGCGCCCATGTACACCACGCACTTCATCCCGAAACGCGCGCACACGGTGGCGGTGGCTACACCGTGCTGGCCCGCCCCAGTCTCGGCGATGATGCGGCGCTTGCCCATCGCACGCGCGACCAGCGCCTGGCCGATGGTGTTGTTGATCTTGTGCGCGCCGGTGTGGTTCAGATCCTCGCGCTTGAACAGGATTTGCGCGCCGCCGATGCGTTGGGACAGGTGCTTGGCGTGATAGATGGGCGACGGTCGGCCGACGTAGTGTTTCAGGTCGTCGGCGAATTCCTGCTGGAAACTCGAGTCATTGCGGAGCCGCAAGTACGTCGCGGTCAGGGCCTCAAGCGGGGCGATCAGTGTTTCCGCAACGAACGTGCCGCCGTACGCACCGAAGCGGCCTTGTGCATCGGGAAAGGCGTGATAGTCGTCGACCATGGGCTTGCCGCCGTCCGCATTCGCCGCGTGTCACGGCGAGGCAGCCACCGTAGCGCAACGGCGCGGACTGCAAAAGCGATAAGATGGAAGCGACCTGTCAGAAAAATTCACACATTGCATGACCCGACCCTTGCCTTCGCTGAATGCGCTGCGCGCCTTCGAAGCCGCCGCCCGGAGGGAAAGCATGACCCTCGCCGCGGCCGAATTGCACGTAACCCACGGGGCCGTGAGCCGTCATATCCGCGCATTGGAAGCCGATCTTGGCACGGCGCTCTTCACCCGCGAAGGCCGCGGGCTGGCGCTCACCCAAATGGGCCGGCGGTTGCGCGATGGCGCCTCGAGCGCCTTCGAGCAGTTGCGTTCATGCTGCGAGGATCTGCGCCGAGAAAAAGATGGCGCGCCGCTGGTACTCGGTTGTTCGGGCAGCGTGCTCGCGCGCTGGGTGATTCCACGTCTGGAACGATTGGGCCGTGACCTGCCGTCACTGAAGTTGCACCTGTTTGCGGTGGAAGCGACGCCGCCACCGGCCATGCCGGGTCTGGATGCGACGCTACTGATTGCCGAACCGCCCTCCCCCCCGACCTGGCAGGTACACGTGCTGGCTGTCGAGCGCATTGGTCCGGTTCTGAGCCCGCGACATCCGCATTGCGTCGCGCTGCGCAAGGCAAGTCTTGCCGCGCTCGGCAAGGAAGCCCTGCTGCACACGTCGTCGCGCCCGCAGGCGTGGCCGACATGGGCGCGCGCGCAACGCGTCGCGATCGGCCGGCTGCACTTCGGGTCATGTTTCGAGCACCTGTATTACTTGCTGGAAGCCGCCGCGGCCGGCCTCGGCGTCGCAATCGCGCCGCAGCAGCTCGTTGCCGACGACCTGGCCGCCGGCCGATTGATTGCGCCGTGGGGGTTTCGCGCCACCCGCGCGAGCTGGGTATTGTGCGCGCCGCGATCCTCCGCTGATCCGCGCCTTGCCGCATTGGCCGCGTGGCTGCAGCGGGAGCTTCGCAGTTCCTGAGCGTGAACGCTCAGAGATTCTGGCGCGCGCCCTGCTTCAACTGTTCCACGACCTCGGCCGTGAACTCGCCGAGGACCCCGCGGCGCGGTTCGGGAATGTGCGCGGCGGGATCGGCATCCGCGAACACGTAATAATCCAGCAGGTTGCGCCATGCGGCACGCTGGTCCGCGGGCAGCGCGTGGAACGCGAGCAGGCAGTGATACAGCGCGGCGCGCGCGTGGCCGCTGACGTAACCCGGAACGTCCAGCGGGTTCCACCAGTAATTCACCAGTGCATTCAGCTGCTCCAGCGATTCGACGTGGTGCCACCACAGCGGCGGAATATAGATCGCGTCGCCTTCATTCAAATCGGCCGCCTGCGCGGTGGCGAGCGCGTGTTTCAGGCGCGGATAGCGCGGATCATCCGGGCGATCGAGGCGCGCCAAACTGATCGCTGCACCGGTCGGCGCGTAATCGAGCGGCCCGACGTACAGGTTCGGCAGTTGTTCCGGGGGAAACAATGTGAAGCGGCGCGTACCGCACACCACGCACGCGATGTTCTGCTGCGAATCGAAATGCGTCGGCGTGACGGCTCGGTTGCCCAACCACAGCCGTGGCTCGATGCCCGGATCGAGGAACGGCAACTTATGGTCACCCAGCAAGCCTGGCAAGCATTCGCGCAGCGGCACGCTCTGGATCACCAGCCCCGGCGCGTGCTCGCGCTGGCTGTACTTTGCGAGGCGCTGCAGTCCGAGCGTCAGCGGTACTTTGAAATGCAGGTAGTTGAAACCGGAAAAATCCGGTGTGTAGCCGATCAGGCCCTCGGCTTCCGGCGCGATCAGCAACGTCGTAACGTCGGCGCCGCTGTCGAGTTCCGCCAGTCGTTGCGCGAAGGCGGTGTCCGACTGCAAGGCCAACTTCACGATCGGCCAGTCACGCACCAGCCCGCGGATCACGAGCGGTTTGCCGCGCGCGACTGCGGCGGCCAGATCGAAACCGCGCGGGTCGCCGGCGTATTCATCGAGCGGCTCGGCATCGGGCACCATTACGGCTGCGGCCTTCATGCGATCTCCACATCGGCGGCGCGCACCGCCGCGAAGAATGCGCGCAGCTTTCCGGCGTCCTTGATGCCGGGCGACGATTCCACGCCGCTGGCCAAGTCGACCGCCCATGGCCGGACCGTGCGGATTGCATCGCCCACGTTCGACGGATTCAAGCCGCCAGCCAACAGGATCGGGCGATCCAGATCCCGTGGAATGCGCGACCAGTCGAACGTCTTGCCGCGCCCTCCCTGCTGGCCCGGTGGATGGCCGTCCAGCACGAATCCGACGGCGCGCGGGTGCCCCGAGGCAACCTTGCGAACGTCTACATCGCCGTCCATTCCGACGGCCTTGATGTATCGGACGCCGAAGCCTTCGCAGAACGTTGCATCTTCGCTGCCGTGGAACTGCACGCGATCCGGCTGCACCGCGTCGATGATCGCGCGCACGCGTTCCGCCGATAGATCGTGCGCCAGCACCACCGCGTCGACGAATGCCGGCAGCGCATCGCTGATCGCGCGCGCCTGTTCGATGGACACGCAACGCGGACTGCTCGGTGTCATCACCATGCCGACCGCGTCCGCGCCCAGTTCGCTCGCGAGCCATGCATCTTCGAGGCGGGTGACACCGCAGATTTTCACGCGGGTACGGTTCATGCCGACAGCGTGACTTCGGAGGGAAGATGCCATTCTGCCGGATACCGCGGACCGATGAACGTGAGGCCCTGCGGCGTCGCGGTGACGCCCGCGACCTCGCGGTTGCGTGCCGCCAGCAGGTCCGCCATCCATTCGATCGGACGCTCGCCCCGGCCGACTTCCAGCAGCGATCCTGCGATGTTGCGGACCATGTGGTGAAGGAAAGCGTTGGCTTCGATCTCGACGATCACCCGGTCGGCATCACGATGTACGCTGACACGATTGACGTTCCGCCGGGCATGACGCGCTTGGCAAGACACCGCGCGAAACGATGAAAAGTCCTGCTCGCCGACCAGCACCTGTGCCGCGGCGTGCATGGCGTCGACATCCAGCGGCATGCGCTCCCAGGACAGAAATCGCGCATCCAGCGCGGGCCGGATCGGCCGGTTGAGGATCGCGTAACGGTAGCGGCGCGCGCGCGCGGAAAACCGCGCGTGGAAATCGTCCGGCATGGCCTTGGCCCAAAGTACCGCGACGGCGCGCGGCAGACGGGTGGTGGCGCCCAGCATCCACGCGCGCGACTCACGTTGGACCTGGGTATCGAAATGCACCACCTGGCAACGCGCATGCACGCCGGCATCGGTGCGACCCGCGCAAATCACTTCGACGGGATGATTGGCGACGAACGACAGCGCCGACTCCACTTCGGCCTGCACGCTCGGTCCGTGGCTCAGCCGCTGCCAACCGAAGAAATCGGTGCCGTCGTATTCGATGCCCAGCGCGACCCGCATCGCCTCATGTCAGCCCGTGACGTCGGCCAGCAGACGCTTGGCTTCGTCCTTCTGCGTCTGCGAACCTTCCTCGATCACTTCTTCGAGCATGGCGCGCGCGCCGACCGGATCGCCCATGTCGAGATAGGCCCGCGCGAGATCGAGCTTGGTGTCGACCGGATCATCGGCGAATTCCTGTTCCGGCTCGGCCTCCGTCACCGCCGCCGGAGCACCGCTGGGCTGCGCCCTCCAAGCCTCCATCACGGATTCGACATCGGGTTCCATGCGCACCGCTGCGGCGGGTATCGCGGCATGGTTCCCCGGGGATTCGGGCGCGGTTTCGACGGGCGCCCGCATTACCGTCGCACCTTCATCCGCCGGCTGGTGCAGCGCGGCCATGCCGTAGGGATCGTCGTGCACGGCCGCGGGCAACTCGAACAGCGGCAGGTGCGGCGCCAGTTCTTCGCCCATCGTCACGACTTCCTGCCATTCGTGACCGTTCGGGTCAGTGACATGTTCGCGCATCGCGGTGGCCGCGGCCACGAAACGTGCCTCGTCCTCCTGTCCGTAATAGAACCGGCACAGCGCGAGGTGCGCGGCAAGATCTTCCGGGTGCTCCGCCACCTGCGCCTGCAAGACGGACTCATCCTCCGGCTCGACGATTTGCGGGGCCACGTCGGCGGGATCGGGCAAGGGTCCGCGCGCGGCAAGCGGCGCTTCGCCGCCCCGCCGCTTGCGCAGCAGTCCAATCAGGACCAGCGCCAGTACGACCAACCCCGCGATCATCCACGCCAACGGACGTTGGTACCAAGACGCGACCACCGCGGTTTTCGCGCCCGGCTTTGTTGCCGCCGGCGCGCTTGCCGGCACTGCCGACGTTGCAACCGGCGCTTTCGCCACCGGCTGCCCGGCACTGGTCGCTGGCACCGCCGAAGACGGCCCCGTGCCCGCTTGCACGTCGGCGAGCTTGCGCTGCAGTTCGGCGACCGTCGCATCCTTCATGCTCAACAGCTTGTCGGATTTTTCGGAAATATCCTTCAAGCTGCGCACGCGCGATTCGAGATCGGCATTGGACTGGTTGAGGCTGACCAGCGCGCCACGATCGTTCTGCAGCTTTTGCTGCAGACCGGTGACGGTTTCGCTGCCGGTGCCGCCGGCCACGCCGGGTCGATTGCGGGTACCGGTGCCTGCGCCGGTGGCGGGCACCAGCGACAGGTGATCGGAAGCGGGCACCGATTTGCCAGGCTTCGGCGCCGCATTCGCGGCAGCCTCCGCCGCCGTGCCCTGCACTTCGGTGGCCGGATGCGGCCGCGCCGCGCGCCAGCTTTCGTATTGGCGATGCACTTCGGCGTTGGCCTCGGCCACGCTGGTCTGGTCGATCACGTCACGGGTCGGAATGCGCAGGATCGCCCCGGCCTTCAGATCGTTGATGTTGTCCTTGAAGAATGCATCGGGATTCGCGGCCTTGATCGCCACCATCAATTGATTGATGGTGACGCCCGAATTTCGGGTGGCATCCTTCGCGATGCCGTACAGCGTGTCGCCACGATGCACGTCGATGCTCACGGGTGGATTGCCCGGCTGCGCGGCGGAAGGTGCCGGCGCCGGTGCCGGTTGCGGCGCCGGGGGTGGCTCCGGCGGCGGAGCCGCGGGTTTTTCGGCAGCCGGTGGTTGCGATTGGGGTTGCGGTGCAGGTTGTGCGAACGCCGACGACGGCGGCAACTGCGCCGGCTGTGCGGGTGGCGTCGCGGCGACCGGGGCGCTCGCCACCGGCGCAGCCTGCACGCCCGGTGCCGGGGCCGCGATCACCGGGTTCAACAGCACCACGAACTCGCGCACCTGCTTGCCCTCGCGCGTGTTCACCTGCAGCAGGAAATCGAGATACGGATCGGTGACCGGCTGGGTACTGGTGACGAGAATCAGCTTCTGGCCGTTGTTGTCGGTGACGACGTGGAACCGCAGCGTCTGGTCGGTCGGGGTCACCTGCAGCCCGGCGCGCGTGAAATCTTCTGCCGGCGCCAGCCCGACGCTCAGGCCTTCGAGTTCGGCGAGGTTTTTCGGATGCAGCGGGATCGCGGCGACCAGGGGCTGATTCAGCGCCGACTTGACCTGGATCTGGCCCAACTGCAACGCCCATGCCGGCGCGGCGGCCGTGGCCAGCAACGCGGCACATGCAAGGCGGAGTTTCAAGTTCATGAAGCGAGACCCCCAGCGTCGTGGAACGCGCCGGGACCGCCCATCAAAAGGATGCCCCGCGCGAGCGCAAGGGTATTGCAGAAACCGCCAATCACCAAGCGGCTGTGGTCAATGATCGGCGGAAGTTGCGGATGTCGGCACACCCGCGGCGTGAAGCTTCGCCTGCAGCGCGGCAATTTCCGCATCGCGCTGCTGCAACTGTTTTTGCTGCGCGGCGCTGCGCTGTTCCATCTGCGTCACCTGCGCCTGCAATGCCTCGTTGTGAGAGCGCGCCGCCGCCAGCTTGGCGTCGACCTCGTTCACCTGGCTTTGCAGGTGGACCGGAGGCTTGACGGAGGCGGATGCGGGGGGCGCGGCGACCGCCATCGCCATCGCCGCGACGGAGGCACTGAAGCATGCGGCGCAAAACACCATGCCCCGCAACAAGGTTTGACGCGTCATGTGGACCACCCCGCGGCTGTGCGATCAGAGGTATTCGCGGATCAGTATCTCCGCGATCTGCACCGCATTCAACGCCGCACCCTTGCGGATGTTGTCGGACACGATCCACAGATCCAGCCCGTTCGGGTGCGAGATGTCTTCGCGGATGCGACCGACGAACACCGGATCCTTGCCCGAGGCGTGACCCACCGGCGTCGGATAGCCACCGGGTTTGCGCTCGTCGACCACCACCACGCCGGGCGCGGCTTCCAGCAGCGCGCGCGCGGCGGCCGCATCGATCTTGTCGCGGGTCTCGATGTGCACCGCCTCGGAATGGCCGTAGAACACCGGCACCCGCACGCAGGTGGGGTTCACCTGGATCGCGTCGTCCTCGAGAATCTTGCGGGTTTCCCACACCATCTTCATTTCTTCCCTGGTGTAGCCATTGTCGAGGAAGACGTCGATGTGCGGGATCACGTTGAACGCGATCTGGGCCGGGAACTTCTTGGCTTCCACGTCGTGGAAGTTCAAAAGGTCGGCGGTCTGTCGGCCCAATTCCTCCATGCCCGAACGCCCGGCGCCGGACACTGACTGGTACGTCGCCACGTTGATGCGTTCGATGCCCGCCGCGCGGTGGATCGGCGCCAGCGCCACCAGCATCTGCATGGTCGAGCAATTGGGGTTGGCGATGATGTTGCGGGCGGCGTATTCGGCTATCGCATGCGGATTGACTTCGCTGATCACCAGCGGCACATCATCGACGTAGCGGTATTCCGAAGTATTGTCGATCACCACCGCGCCTGCCGCGGCTGCACGCGGCGCGTGTTCGCGGCTCACCGCCCCGCCCGCCGAGAAGAACGCGATGTCGATGCCGTCGAAGTCGTACTTCGCGAGATCGCGCACCGTCACCTGCTTGCCGGCGAATTTGAGCGTGCTGCCAGCGGAACGCTCGCTGGCCAGCGGCACGAACTCGCCGATCGGGAACTCCCGCTCCTCGAGGATGGACAACAAAGTCTCGCCCACCACACCGGTGGCGCCGACCATGGCGACGTTGTAATCGATCTTGCCTTTCATGGATTCAATGGATGAGCGCGGGAAGAATTTCGTCGGCGATCCAGTAGTTGGTCAGCGCCAAGGCGAGCAGCGTTCCGAACCCCCACAACAGCCAACGCTTCTGCCGCCAGAGCGCACGATAGGCCGACCACTGCACCGGAACTTCGACCAAATACGCCGCGCAATAGCAAATGTTCGCGAGGACCGCCAACACCAGCACCGCAAGCAGACTCTCGAGGGTGATGCCGGCATGGATCCGCGCCCAATCGATCGCCGCCCACACCAGGACCACCAAGGCAAGCGCCGCGTTGTAAACGATTCGCCGCGGCTCCCAGAAACGGATGGCATCGCTCAGCACATCGTGCAGGGAAGACTGCGCGGATTCGGAGGGCAAATCGTGCGATGGCGTTTTCATGTTCGTCTCCGGGAACGCAAATCCGATTATCGCTCTTTCATCGTTGCGGGATGCGAGGGCGTACCTCGCCGACGTCGCCGCATTGCGCCCGGTGTCTGAGCGCCTGATCCATCAGCACCAGCGCGACCATCGCTTCGGCGATCGGCGTGGCGCGAATGCCCACACACGGATCGTGGCGACCCTTGGTGCGAACCTCCGTTTCCTCACCGGCGGTATTCACGCTGCGACCCGGCACCAGGATGCTGGAAGTCGGTTTCAGTGCAATCGACGCCACGACATCCTGCCCCGACGAAATCCCGCCCAGTATGCCGCCAGCGTGATTGGACGTAAAGCCGTCCAAACGTATTTCGTCGCGGTGCGCGCTGCCCTTTTGGGCGACGCTGGCGAAGCCCGCCCCGATCTCGACGCCCTTCACAGCGTTGATCGACATCAGCGCCGAGGCCAGTTCCGCATCCAGCTTGCCGTACACGGGTTCGCCCCAGCCGGGCGGCACGCCGGTCGCGACGACATTGACGCGGGCACCGCAGGAATCGCCTGCTTTGCGCAACGCGTTGATGCGCGCCTCCAGCTCCGGCACCTGATCGGCGACCGGCCAGAAGAACGGATTGCCTCCCACCACATTGAAATCGATGACAGCGTCCTTCGGCAGGTCAGGCTCGATGTCGTCCATTTGCGCGAGCCAGCCGCGCACCTCGACGCCGAATTTTTCCTTGAGCCATTTCTTCGCGATCACGGCCGCCGCCACCCGCATGGTGGTCTCGCGCGCCGAGGCGCGCCCGCCACCGCGCGGATCGCGGATGCCGTATTTCTGCCAATAGGTGTAGTCGGCGTGGCCGGGCCGGAAAATCTGCGCAATCTCCGCGTAATCCTTCGAACGCGCGTCGGTGTTTCGGATCAACAGGGCGATCGGCGTGCCGGCAGTTTTGCCTCCGTAGACGCCCGACAGGATTTCCACCTTGTCGGCCTCGTGCCGCTGCGAGGTGTAGCGCGATTTGCCGGTGGCGCGGCGCGCAAGGTCGCGCGCGAAATCCTCGGGCGCGATGGCAATGCCGGGCGGACAGCCATCGACCACGCAACCAATCGCCGGTCCGTGCGACTCGCCGAAGGTGGTGACGCTCAAGAGTTTGCCGAAAGTGTTGGAGGACACGCACGCAATCCATCGGGGACCGTTCCGGCAAGCTTAGCGGTCGCCGGGCTCGTCCGGTGCGGCCAGCCACGCGCTTGCCGGCAATTCGAACACCACGTCGCCCGCCTGCGCATCGCGACGGTGCATGCCCAATCCTTCCAGCAGCCGCATGCACATGAAGTTGCGCGGATCGACCCGCGCGATCACGCGCTTCTTGCGCAGGCCGCCGAACACGAAATCGAGCATGACTTCCACGGCCTCGCGTGCGTAGCCGCGGCGCTGGTGCGCGGGCGCGAGGCTGATGCCGAGTTCGACCGTTCCGTCATCCGCGAAGTGCAAACCGAGATCGCCGATCAGCTCGCCCGAATCGCGCAGACGGATCGCGCGCTGCCACCAGCTGTCGGGCGTATCGGGCGCGACGCCTTGCTGCGCATCGATGAACTTCGCGGCGTCGGCAACGGAAGCGGGCTTCCAGCCTTGGTAACGACTCACCGCGGGATCGCTGCGGTACGCAAACTGCGCTTCGGCATCTTCATCGCGAAGCGCATCCAGCCGCAGGCGCGCGGTGACGACTTCCACGCTCAGCGCGCGTCCGCGGCGGCGCGGATCGCCGACGCGTGTTCATCGAGATCGTGACGCTCCAGCGCGCATACGCCCATCGGCCCGACCTTGAACTCGATCCATACGAAGGGCACGTCGGGCAGCAGCGCACTCAAGGCGTGCTCGCTTTCGCCAACCTCGACGATCAGCAAGCCCTGGTCGGTCAGGTGCCCGGGCGCGTCGCGCAGGATGCGCAGCGCGATATCGAGTCCGTCCGCGCCGGCGGTCAGGCCCAGCTTCGGTTCGTGCGCGTATTCGCCCGGCAGCGCGGCGTATTCGTCGTCGGTCACGTACGGCGGATTGGAGACGATCAGGTCGTAGCGCTCACCCGACAAGCCGGAAAACAGGTCGGATCGAACCGCACGCACCTGCTTGCCAAGCTGGTGCTGCGCGATGTTCTCGCGCGCCAGCGCCAGGGCGTCATCACTGAGATCGGCGATGTCCACGCGCCAGTGCGGATTGTGCGCCGCCATCGCGATGCCGATGCAGCCCGAACCGGTGCAAAGATCCAGCGCGCGTTCGACGTCGCGGCCGTCCAGCCACGGCGAAAATCCGTCCTCGATCAGTTCCGCGATCGGCGAGCGCGGCACCAGCGCACGCGCATCGGATTTGAACGGCATGCCCGCGAACCAGGCCTGGCCGACCAGGTACGCGACCGGCTCGCGGGTCTCGATGCGGCGATCGATCAGCGACAGCACGCGATTTTTTTCCATGGCGGTCACGCGCGCGCCACCATAAGCCGGGGGCAGATCGGGCGGGAGATGCAGGCACGACAACACCAGATGCGTCGCCTCGTCGATGGCATTGTCGTGGCTGTGTCCGAACGTCAACCCGGCCGCATTGAAGCGACTGGCGGCGTAGCGGATCAGATCCACGATGGTCTGCAGTTCGTTCGTCATGGCGGCGCGCGCAAAGCGGGCAGTATAGATGTGGCTCTGCGGCTAAACTTGCCCGATGCGTTTCTCGATTGTCCTTCAATATCTCGCGCCGCAGAAAGCCCTCAGCCGCGTCGTGCGCGCCGCCACCCGCTGGACCTGGCGGCCATGGAAGAACTTCCTGATCGGTCGCGTGGTGCGCGCCTATCGGGTGGACATGCGCGAAGCCGCGCAACCGGATCCGTATGCGTTCCTGAGCTTCAATGACTTTTTCACCCGCGGACTGCGCGTGGGCGCGCGACGCGCCGAAGGCGACGCCGACACCATCGTCAGCCCCGCGGACGGACGCATCAGCCAGATCGGGCGCGTCGACGCCGGCCGCATCATGCAGGCCAAGGGTCGCAATTACACCGTCGCGGGTTTGCTGGCTGATCCGGAGGCCGCCGCGCGGTACCACGACGGCGCGTTCGCCACGGTCTATCTTTCGCCCAGCGACTACCACCGCGTGCACATGCCGCTGGACGGCGAACTCGTCGAAAGCGTGCACGTGCCGGGGCGCCTGTTCAGCGTTGCGCCCCATCCGGTCGCCGACATCCCGAACCTGTTCGCGCGCAACGAACGACTCGTCTGCCATTTCGAAAGCCCGCGAGGGCCGTTCGTGGTGGCCATGGTGGGCGCGATCCTGGTTTCCGGGATCACCACCGTCTGGGGCGGCCCGGTGGTGCCGCCGTATGCGCGCAACATCGTGCGCCGCGACTGGCGCGGCTGGGGGGTGCGGCTGACGCGCGGTGCGGAAATGGCGCGGTTCGAGATGGGCTCCACCGTAATCGTGCTGACGCCTTCGGGTCGACTCGACCCGGCGCTCCAACCCGAGTCGATCGTGCGGGTAGGTCAGCGATTGGGGGATTTGTAGCCGGACCCCGATCAAGGCACAATCATCGCGTACAGGGGCAACGGCGTAGCCGCGTGAGGAATCTGTCTTTGACCTCGCAACACCAGAAACCCGGGGACAACTACCTCCGTCGGCTTGTCACACGCGTCACCGCGATGGGGCGCCATGCCCGTCTGCGACGCCAGCTCGGCGACATCGAGCATCGCAGCCTTGAATTGCCGCGCTCGTACCGCGAACAATTGGCCGACCTGATCGGCCGCGAATGCGACAACGTGGCGCAGTGCGCCGATCCGGCGCAGTACGGCATCCAGATCGAAGGCGGCGTGACGCAAAGCGGCCTCGACGTCGGCTATGACCGCGCGCGCTCGGACAATGTGCAGGTGCGCATGCGCGGCCTCGCCTTGTGGATCGCGCTGGTCTACCACGAGACGCGGGGCGCCAGCGCGCCAGACATCGAGGATCTACATCGGCACGTCCTGCGGATCATGCGCGAACTGAAGGTATTCTCCTCGCGGCTGGAATCCGGCGGGACCAGCGCTTGACCACGCGCGACCGCCGCGCCGGCGCCGCCGGCCGGTACAGGGATGCATCGAGTTCATGATCGAAGTCGGACACGCCAGCCACACCGGCCTGCGCCGCGCACTGAACGAGGACACTTACTGGGCCGATGCGGATCTCGGCCTGTTTCTCGTGATCGACGGCATGGGCGGCTACGGGCGCGGCGAAGTGGCGGCCGCGCTCGCGCGCGACGCGCTGGTAGCTGCCGCCCGCGCCGATCGCGACCTGGAAACAGCCATCCGCGGCACGGGTGGCGAAATCGCGAAGCTTGCGCATCGCGCGCCCGGCAACGCCCCCACGGGCGCGGCACTCGCCTTGCTGAAGCTCGAGCGCGACCATTACGCCGCCGCCTGCATCGGCGACACCCGGATTTATCTATGGCGCTCCGGCACGTTGCAGCGGCTGTGTCTTCAGGACGCGGGAACGGCACCAAACCCCGACGCGGGGGCCGAAGCCGACCCGAAGCCCGGCACGCCGCCGCCCAAACGCAATCGCGCCACGCAGGCGCTCGGCATCACGCCAGCTACGGAGCTGTGCGCCGCACCCGAACGGGGCCCACTGGAACGGGGCGTGCAATTACTGTTGTGCAGCGACGGCTTGAGCGAGGAACTGGTCGATGCCCGCATCGCCGCAGCGCTGGCGCGCACCGACCTCGCCGCGCAGGAATGCGTGGACCATCTGCTGCTGGCCGCGCTGGACGCGGGCGGTCGCGACAACATCAGCATCGTGCTGGTACGGATGAGTTGACGGGTCGAAGCGCGCCTCAGGCTGGTTCGGCCACGGGCTCCACCGCTGCGCGTCGCCACAGGCTGCCGCCACTGGTCTTGTCCAGCGCATCCAGCCGCGCATCGTGGGCGAGGGTTTCCTGCGCCGTCGCGCACAGGACGCGCGGGCGCGTCGTCAATGCCATGCCGGCCACGCCGGCAGCCGCTACGGCGGCCGCAGTCGATGCTTCCTCACTGCCCAGCGCCAGCGCGCCCTGTCCGGCAGTCATCGCCACCCAGACGTCGGCGAGCAGGTGCGCGTCCAGCAGTGCCCCGTGCACTTCGCGGTGGCTGTTGTCCACGCCGAGCCGCTTGCATAACGCGTCCAAAGTGTTCTTCTGACCCGGATACTTCTGCCGTGCCAGCGCCAGCGTGTCGATCACCGCGGCGTGATCGGCCACGCAGCCGAACACGACGCTCGCGCGCTTCAGCTCATCATCCAGGAACGAGGTATCGAAAGCCGCGTTGTGGATCAACAATTCCGCGCCGGCGATGAACGCCACGAAATCGGCTGCGACCTCGGTGAACTTCGGTTTGTCGCGCAGGAACTCGTCCGTGATGCCGTGCACCGCCACCGCGCCCGCGTCGATCGCGCGCTCAGGGTTGAGGTAACAGTGGAATTCCCGCCCACTGGGGCGGCGATCGACCAGCTCCACGCAGCCGATTTCGATCACGCGATGGCCGCGCTCGACTTCGAGCCCGGTCGTTTCGGTATCCAGCACCACCTTGCGCGTCACAGCGGCCCCCTCATGCTTTCGGCTTCGGCGCGGGCGGCTTGGTCCACGCGCTCGTTTTCCGGGTGGCCCGAGTGCCCGCGCACCCATGCCCAGCTTACCCGATGGCGCTCACGCGCCGTCGCGAGGCGCAGCCACAAATCCTGATTCTTGACCGGCTGCTTGCCCGCGGTGCGCCAGCCGTTCGCGCGCCACGTCGCGATCCACTGCTCGATGCCGTGCCGCACGTATTGCGAGTCGGTGGTCAAGCGCACCTCGCAATCGCGCTTCAGGGATTCGAGCGCCATGATTGCCGCCATCAGTTCCATCCGGTTGTTGGTGGTCTCGGCCTCGCCGCCCGCCAGCAATTTTTCCTTGCCGCGCCAGCGCAGCAGCGCGGCCCAGCCGCCCGGCCCCGGATTGCCGAGGCAGGCGCCGTCGGTGAAAATCTCGACCGCATCACTGTCGCTCATGCGCGCTGACGTACCAGCGACTTGCGATGGGCGCCCGGCAATACCGGTTTGCGCTCGACCACCCGCCGCGCAGGTGCCTTGCGCAAGGGAATCGCAGTCAGCGTGCGCCGCTGCGCCTCGATGACCCACGCGCCGCCCATCCCGCGCACCAGCCAGTGCGGCACGCCCTCCGCGCCGCGCGCCCGCGGCCACGGCGCACCGCAACGCACCGTCCGCGATACCTTCAGGCCCGCTGCCCGCAAGGCGCGTTCCCAGCGGCCTGGCGGGATGCCGGCGTGCCACAGCGAGCGCGGATGGAGATCCGCGATCAGCAATACGCCGTGCGGCGCGAGCACGCGGGTGAGTTCGCCGGCGACAACTTCCGGCTCGATGTCGGTGTCCTGCGTGAAGCGCACCAGCACGGCACAGAACGACTCATCCCCGAACGGCAGCGCGTCGACCGCCGCATGCAGCGAACCACGCCAGCCGATGCCCGGACCGGGACGGAATATCGTCCAGCAGCCGACCCCGGACACCGCAGGCACCGTCATCGGCATGCCGTCCAGGACCAGCGCATGGGTGCCCGCCACCCGCCCCAGCCGCGCCGCGCAGACCGCCATCGCGTCGGCGCCGATCGCTTCGATCGCAGGATCATCCTTGTCGAACGGGCGTTTGGACATCGTAGGTTGCACGCAAAACCTGTGGTGATGCATCACGAGCGCAGTGTGACCATTGTGACGGATTCATGAGCGAACGATAAGCGGCGACCCGGACTTAACGCCCAGCTAACGAACACCCCAAAGGGCACTGTTAGGGTGACCCCTTTTTGGCCAGACCTGCCGGATGCCTTCCCTGCGCGCCCTGCCCGCCTTGCGCGACAACTACATCTGGATGCTCGCCGAGGCGGCCAGCGGCTGCGCGCTGGTGGTCGATCCGGGCGAGGCGGGACCGGTGCTGCACGCGCTGGCCGAAGACGGGCGCACGCTCTCGGCCATCCTGCTCACCCATCACCACGGCGACCACATCGGCGGCACGGCAGAACTGAAGGCGGTGTATCCCGACGCCACCATCTACGCGCCACATGACGATCGCATCCATCTGCCTGCGACCCAGGTGGGCAACGGCGACGTGATCGAGATCGCCGCACCTGCCGCGCGTTTCGACGTGATCGAGGTGCACGGCCACACCCGCAGCCACATCGCCTATCACGGCGAAGGCTTGCTGTTCTGCGGCGACACACTTTTCAGCCTCGGTTGCGGCCGGATGTTCGAAGGGACGCCGGAACAGATGCTCGCCTCGCTGGACCGCCTCGCCGAATTGCCCGCCGACACGCAGATCTGCTGCGGCCACGAATACACACTGGCGAATGCCGGTTTCGCGGCGACGGTGGAACCCGACAACGCCGCGTTGAAATCGCGCACGGAAGACGCCCGCGCCCGGCGCGAGCGCGGCGAGCCCACGCTGCCGGCACGCATGGCCGACGAACGTGCCGCGAATCCGTTCCTCCGCATCGATGCGATCGCGGACGATCGGATTCCATGGCCGCCGGAAGTCGAACCCTCGCCACGACGCGTCGACCGGTTCGCCGCGCTCAGGCTGGCCAAGGACAACTTCCCCGCATGAGCACCGCGCGCGCCGGCACCCGCCTCATGACGCTTGCCGTCTGCGCGATACTCGCCGCCTGTGCAGCCGAACCCGTCAAGCCGCCGCCCAAACCGGCGGTGGTGATCGCCCACCCCGAACCGCCGCCGACCACGCTGGCACCAATGGCGCCCACGATCGCGAAGGGCGAACCCTGGGCCAGCCTGACGGCCAGTTTCGTGATGAACGATTGCGCCGATTCGCCGCTGATCCGCGCGAACGCCGCGATGTACACCCGCTCGCCTGCGCACTTCGAGCAACGCCTCAAAAACGCGCTGCCGCTGATGATGTACGTGCAGAAGCAATTGCAGGCCGCCGGCATTCCGGGCGAATTCGCAATGCTGCCGATGCTGGAAAGCTCCTACCAGCCGGTCGAGCCAAGCCACCGAGGCGATCCCGGCGGCATGTGGCAGATGATGCCAAACACCGGACGGCGACACGGGCTGACCACCAACCGCGACTACGACGGCCTGCGCGATCCCGTCGCGTCCACGCGCGCCGCCATCAAGATGCTGAAGAAACTCGACAAGCAATTCGGCGATTGGCGGCTGGTGGACATGGCCTACAACGCGGGCCCGTACGCCGTGACCAGCGCGCTGCGCAGCCACCCTGATACCGGCAACGGCGCGATTCCCGACATCCCGCTCAGCCATACCACACGCACCCACCTCGCGCGGCTGCTGGCCCTCAGTTGCATTCTCCGCAACCCGCAGCGTTTCCATGTCGAACTGCCGACGCCCTCCCCGGCCGATCAACGGCAGGCCATCGAGGTGCCGGCGGGCACCCGCCTGCGCAGTGTCGCGGACATGGCCGAAATTTCCGAATCGAAACTGCGCGTGCTGAATCCCGGCTACCGCGGCGAACGTGTCCCCGACAGCAGCCCGCGCGCGCTGCTGCTGCCCATCGACGCGGCGCAATCGCTCGCCGCGGCGCTGACGGTCAACGCATCCGAATCGGTTGCGCAGGTCGACACCCACGAGTCGAACGGCGGTCCCAGCGACCGGCTGCCATTGCCGGCCGAACCCACCCGATCGGACGAAGAAACGCCCGCGCCAGCGGCTTCCGCTGCGTCGCCGCACAGCAAACACCATCGCGTCCGCGAGGGCGAAACGCTGTGGTCGATCGCGCATCAGTACCACGTGAGCGTGTCAGACCTGAAGCGCTGGAACGACCTCCACGACGAAGACCTGCGCGCCGGCGAGGAACTTCGCATCCAAGGCTGAGGCGCTGTCGGGCGATCACCGTCGATGCTGCATCGTCGGAGGATCGTGCCGCGCCGCCGCGCGCCGGTCGGCATCGAAGGGGTCGGGCACCGTCTTGGCGCTTCCCGAAAGCCGCTTACAATGGGCGACTTCGCAGATACCGATCCGGAGCACAGTCGACATGGGTTTCCTCGAAGGCAAGCGTGCACTCGTCACCGGCGTCCTCAGCAACCGTTCGATCGCATGGGGCATCGCACAGGCCCTGCACCGCGAAGGCGCCGAACTTGCCTTTACCTATGTCGACGAAAAACTCCGCAGCCGCGTGGACGAAGCCGCCACCCAACTCGGTTCCGACATCGTGCTGCCGTGCGACGTCGGCCGCGACAGCGACATCGAAACGCTATTCGAAAGTCTCGGCAAACATTGGAATGGATTGGACATTTTGATTCACTCCATCGGCTTTGCGCCGCGCGAGGCGTTGACGGGCGAATTCCTGGACGGCATGACCCGCGAGAACTTCAAGATCGCCCACGACATCTCCAGCTACAGCCTCGCCGCCTTGGCGAAAGCCGCGCGCCCGATGATGAAGGGCCGCGATGGGGCGATCCTCACGCTCACCTATCTCGGCTCCGAACGCGCGCTGGCGTCGTACAACGTGATGGGTTTGGCCAAAGCCAGCCTCGAAGCCAATGTCCGCTACCTCGCATTGAACCTCGGCCCCGAAGGCACGCGCGTCAACGCGATTTCGGCCGGGCCGATCCGGACCCTCGCCGCCTCCGGCGTCGCCGGCCTGCGCAAGATGATCGACCATGTTGCCCACGTGGCACCGTTGCGCCGCAGCGTCACCATCGACGACGTCGGCAACGCCGCCGCATTCCTGTGCTCGAACCTCGCCGCCGGCATCACCGGCGAAGTCGTATACGTGGACGCCGGCTACAACACGTTGGGCATGGCGGGGCTCGACGCCTGACGCCCATCCGCTCGATGATCCCGGTGCGGCGTAGCACGCAGGACGGGAGTAGCGAAGCGACAAATTCGTCTGGAACGGATTTGGACCGCCGCAGGCGGAGCCCGGGCGCAAGCGCGGGGTTGACATCATGGATGATGCGAACAATCCCGCCGAAACCGCACCCCATGGCGGGTTGCCACCCGCCCTGCAAGAGCTGCGCGCTCAACCCAGCCGACGCGCCGAAGGAAGCGTCTCGCGGCGTCATGCGATAATTCGCAATCGTCTTGCGTCCGCGAACCCCGTCAATGCCCCGCGAAATCCTGGTCACCAGCGCCCTGCCCTATGCGAACGGCCGCATCCACCTTGGTCACATGGTGGAACACACGCAGTCGGACATCTGGGTGCGCGCGATGCGGATGGCCGGGCACACGGTGCACTACGTCTGCGCCGACGACGCGCACGGCACATCGATCATGTTGCGCGCGGAGAGGGAAGGCATCACGCCGGAAGCCCTGATCGAAGGCGTGTGGAAGGAACACATCGCGGACCTGCGCGACTTCGGGGTTGTCTACGATCATTACTCCAGCACCCACACCGAGGCGAATCGCGAACTGACCTATCGCATCTGGCAGGCGCTGGAGAAAAATGGCCACGTCGAATCGAAGCCGGTCAAGCAACTGTTCGATCCCGAACGGCAGATGTTCCTGCCGGACCGATTCATCAAGGGCGAGTGCCCGGTCTGCCATTCGAAGGACCAATACGGCGACGCTTGCGAGGTGTGCGGCAGCACCTACAACCCGATCGACCTGATCGATCCGTATTCGGTGGTGTCCGGTGCCGAGCCGATCGAGAAGGAATCGCTGCACTTCTTCGTGAAGCTGGCCGATTTCGAATCACTGTTGAAGACCTGGCTGGAAGAGCGTCGCCACGCCGGTGGCCTGCAATCGGAAGTCGTCAACAAATTGAAGGAATGGTTCGCCGACGGCCTGCGCAGCTGGGACGTGTCGCGCGACGCACCGTATTTCGGCTTCGAAATTCCCGGCCAGCCCGACAAATACTTCTACGTGTGGGTGGACGCGCCGGTGGGATACCTCGCCGCGTTCAAGGAGCTGTGCGACAGCGGCCGCAAACCTGGATTGACCGCCGCCGATTTCGACCGGTTCCTCGACACCGGCAGCGGCACAGAGATGGTGCACTTCATCGGCAAGGACATCATCTACTTCCATACGCTGTTCTGGCCGGCGATGCTGCACGGCGCCGGCCTGCGCATGCCGACCCAGGTGAACGTGCACGGGTTCCTCACCGTGGACGGCGCCAAGATGTCGAAGTCGCGCGGCACGTTCGTGAACGCGCGCACCTATCTCGAACATCTGGATCCGGATTGGTTGCGTTATTACCTCGCATCGATGCTCGGCCCGACGCTCACGGACATCGACCTCGACCTCAAGGCGTTCGAGGAACGCGTCAACTCGCACCTCGTCGGCAAATGGGTGAACATCGCCAGCCGCTGCGCGGGTTTCCTGCACAAGTTCTTCGACGGCAAGCTCGCCGCGACGCTGCCTGGAACGGCGCACGGGCGCTACGACGCGGCCGCCGCGAAACTGGAAGCTTGCGCTGCGTTGTACGAATCGCGCGATTACGCCGCCGCGATGCGCTTGATCATCGAGGTCGCGGACGAAGCCAATGCGTACGTTGCCGACCACGCGCCGTGGGTGATGGCGAAGGACGAATCCCGGCGCGACGAACTGCACGGCGTGCTGACGCTGGCGCTCAACTATTTCCGGCTGCTGACGATCTGGCTGGCGCCTGTGGTGCCAACCACCGCCGCACGCGCGCTCGAGTTCCTGGACGACACGCCCGTGGGTTTCGCCGCCGCGCTGCGCCCGTTGCTCGGCCACGCCATCAATCCATTCAAGGCGCTGGCCACACGCATTGATCCGAAGAGCATCGAGGCCATGATCGAAGTCTCCAAAGAATCGTTGCAACCGTCTGTTTCTGCTTCATCTTCCGCTCACCCCAACCCTCTCCCGCCAGCGGAAACGGGAGACCAGCGCGCGCAGACGGCAACTTCGACGAGTCCCGAGCCCCCGGTCCCGAGTCCCGCGACCGTCTCCATCGACGACTTTGCAAAACTCGATCTGCGCATCGGCAAGGTGCGGGTCTGCGAAGCGGTGGAAGGTTCCGACAAGCTGCTGCGCTTCGAACTGGACGCGGGTGAACTCGGCACGCGCCAGATTTTTTCCGGCATCAAAGCTGCCTATGCCGAACCTGCGAAACTGGTGGGGCGAAACGTGGTATTCATCGCCAACCTGGCGCCGCGCAAGATGCGCTTCGGGCTCAGTGAAGGCATGATCCTTTCGGCCGGAACGGGCGGGGACGATCTGTTTTTGCTGGATGCGGATCAAGGTGCGGGCGCAGGCGCACCCGTGAGGTAGTGAAGGGCTCGAACAAGCTCCGTCTGGCACTTTTTGGAGCATTCGGAGCCGGGCAAAGCAAAACGGTTCTTGCCACGGAATCACGCGTTTCCGGATGCGTGGCGCCGTCCGCGGGCGTTCATCCGGCCGTCACGCCATCACCACGTTTTTTTCGCATTTGCTGGCGCACGCTTGCACGCAGTGACGCCGTGCGGTCCGGAGGGAACCGCACCGCTTGGCCGTCGCAGACACGACTGCGCGGAGTGATCGCCATGATCAGGCACTGGGCTTTCTTCAAGCAGGGTGACACGTCCTTCGGCACCTTCTATCCGAAGCACTACATTGTCGCGGGCTACGCCTGCATCAAGGATGCCGAGGCCGCTGAACGCGCCTTTACCGAGTCGGGTGTCGACGTCGACGACGTACGCGCCGCATCGGGCGACTTCGTGATCAACCAGCTCGAAGCCCATCACGAAGCCAACTGGCTGCAACGCGCGCAATCGCACATCGCCGAATTCGCCGGTACCGAAGCCGGGTTCCTGGAAGATGACGCGGAACTCGCCCGCAAGGGTGGCGCATTCCTGTTCCTGTTCGCGCCGCGCGACCATCATGTCGCCCACGCGCGGATCATCTTCGAACGGCATCGGCCGCATTACGCGCGGCGCTACCTGCAAGTTGCCATCGAGCGCATCATCGACACGCGGGTTCGCGTGGTGGATTGAAGCCACACACCAAGGCGGGCAAGTGTTATCGTTCGCTCTTCGCGCAACCTCGCGTGGGGAAGCTTGCCGTGTCCGTGAATTCGCTGCGTCATTCAATGCAAGTGTTCGCTGGCGTTCTTTTGGGCGTCGCGTTGGTGGGTTGCAGCCCCGCCCCGCACATCAAGTCGACACCTGGACCTGCGCACGCACCACGGCACGTATTCGTGATCGTGCTGGAAAACGAACCCTTCCAGGTCACCTTCGGCGAGCATTCGCCGGCCCCCTATCTTGCACATGAACTGCCGAAGCACGGCGCGTTGCTGACGCAGTACTTCGGGATCGGGCATTACAGCCTCGATAATTACCTCGCCATGATCAGCGGGCAGGCGCCCAATCCCGAAACGCAGGAAGACTGCGGCGTGTTCAGCGAATTCCGGCGAAGTGCGCCTGGCTTCGACGCGAATGGCCAGATCCGCGGCACCGGCTGCGTGTATCCGTCCGAGGTAAAGACGCTCGCCAACCAGTTGCAGGATGCGGGCTACACGTGGAAGGGCTACATGGAAAGCATGGGCGCGGACCCGTCGCGCGAAGCCTCGGCGTGCGGGCACGTGGGCATCGGCGAGGTGGACCATACCAACTCGGCCACTGCGACCGACCAGTATGCGGACAAGCACAACCCGTTCGTGTACTTCCATTCCATCATCGACGATCAAGCCGATTGCGCCGCGCACGTGGTGAATCTCGAAAAACTTCCGGCGGATCTGCAATCCATCACCACCACGCCCAACTTCTCCTTCATCACGCCCGACCTGTGCCATGACGGTCACGACGCGCCGTGCAAGAACGGCGAACCGGGCGGACTGATCTCGGCCGACAAGTTCCTGCGCGAATGGGTGCCGCGGATCCTCGCCTCGCCTGCGTTCAAGAAGGACGGCTTCCTGATCATCACCTTCGACGAAGGCACCGACGCCGCGGCGTGTTGCAACGAAACCGCACCCGACGGCGCTCCACAGCCCGGCAAGTTCGGCCCCGGGGGTGGGCGCATCGGTGCGGTGGTGATTTCACCGTTCGTGAAACCCGGCAGCGTTTCGAACGTGCCGTACAACCATTACAGCCTGCTGCGCAGCATTGAAGACTGGTTTGGCCTGCCGCACCTCGGTTACGCCGGCCAGCGAGGCCTGCGCGCATTCGGCGCCGACGTGTTCAATCGCGACATCCATGCACAAGGGAAACGGCCGTGAATCATTCGCTCCGGTTCGTCTCGATCACGACACTCGCGCTGGCCATGGCGTGGCCAATGTTCGCTCAGGCCGCCGCACCCGATTCGAAATCGGCACCCACGATGCAACAGGTGCTGGACGCGTCCAAGCCTTCCGACTGGCGTCCGCTGAATCCCGACGACACGCTGTACATGGATCTGCCGGAAGGCCGCGTGGTGATCGAGCTCGCTTCGGCCTACGCGCCGCTGCATGCACAAAACATCCGCACGCTCGCGCACCAGCATTACTGGGACGGACTCGCCATCCTGCGTGTGCAGGATGGATTCGTGACGCAATGGGGTGATCCCGCAGCCGAGGCGAAACATCCCAGGCATCCGCCGCGCTCGCTTGGCAAGGCCAAGGCCACCATCGCGGCGGAATTCGAACGCAACATTTCATCCGACCTTCCCTTCACTCCGTTGCCTGACGGCGACGTGTATGCGCCGGAAGTCGGCTTCAGTCACGGATTCCCGGCCGCGCGCGATCCGAAAACGGGCAAAACCTGGCTGGTGCACTGCTACGGCATGGTCGGCGCGGGGCGCGACAACACACCCGACTCGGGACCCGGCACCGAGCTCTACGCCGTGATCGGACAGGCGCCGCGCCAACTCGATCGCAACATCGCGCTGATAGGGCGGGTGGTGCAGGGCATGCAATACCTTTCCGACTTGCCGCGCGGCAACGGCCCGATGGGTTTCTACAAGGACCGCGCGAAACAAACGGAAATCCTGCGTGTGCGCCTGGCATCCGATCTGCCGCCGTCCGGACGCATGCACCTCGAAGTGCTGCGCACCGACACGCCCACCTTCGCTGCGCTGGTGGAATCGCGTCGCAATCGCTCGGACGCGTGGTATCTCTACAAGGTCGGCAAGATCGATGTCTGCAACGTGCCGTTGCCGGTGCGCGAGACGCCGTGATCGTTGACGGCGGCCATTGAAGGAACACCGTCAACGAGTCATCGGCAAAGAACTCAGAACGTCACCGTACCCTGCAGCATCGCACTGCCCGCACGCTCTTGCTGGTCCTGCTCGCGCATGTAGCCAAGGCGCAAGCCGAAGCTGGACGTCGGCCACAGCGATACGCCGGCACGCAAGATCGTCGTGTTCCGCGACAAGCCGATGCCTTCCACGGGCAGCCAATCATTGAAGCCCGTGAAGCTGGCGTTGAACACATCACCGTATTGGTGCAGCGTGTGCTGCCAGCCGGCACTGCCATCGAAAGCCACCTGCATCCCGTTGGCCAGTCGCCACCCGCGTTCGGCGCGAAGACCCAGCCCCGTCTGCAAGCGACCAATGGTGTGCGCCTCGGCCTTGAGACCGTAGCCCAAGCCGCCCTGCTCGGCGAAACCGCCCAGGTCGAGGCTCTGGTAACGCACGTCCGCAAACGGCACGATGCGCATGCCGCCGATGTGGAACACCCGGCCGCCCTCCAACGCGCCCGCCATGTAGCGACCGGTGGAGGCGTTGCCCACCGGCGCCATCAGCGCACCCAGTTGCAGCAGACGCTGCATGTCCTCGCGATACCAGCCGCTCGCGACTTGCGCACTCGCATACCAAGGCCCGTTGACCACGCCACCGTACATCGCGATGGTGTTCATCCAGGTGCGGTCGTGATCCCAAGCGGCATCGAGTTGACCGTAGCCGCTGCTCTGCCCTGCGGCGACACCCAGCAAGCCGTGCGTGCCGATGCGCAGGTCGGCGCCGGCCATGCCACCGCCGCTGCGAAAGCTCGCCCCTGCATAACCGCTGCGCTGCAGGTTGCCTTCCCAGCCGAGGTTGCTGTACCAGACGCCTGACTTCGCCCGGCCGCTGGCAAGATCATCAAAGTGCTCCGACAGCGCATGGTTCCCGGCATCCATCCCGCTGAACAACATCGCGGCACTGGCTGCGTGGAACTGGCCGGAGAGACTCTGCAGCGTGGCCTGCGCGGCAGCCGGCGTCGCACTGTGCTGGATGGCGCCGGCACCTCGCAGCGCGTTCGATGAAGGCGTGCCGCCGGATGCCATCGTGGCGTTGATCGACTCGAATCCGGTTTGCACGCGCTGCGCCGCCGATGCCGATGCAGGATCGACGATGCCCATCGCGGCCGCGGCCACCGTGATGTTGAGGCCGGTGGTGTCCAGATACACATCATTCGCGCCGTAGCCGATGGTCGTGGCGGTAAACACCACGCCCGTGTCCTTGACCAGATTCGCGAACGTGCCAGTGACGCCGCCCGTGGCCGTGAGCACATCGGTATGCGTGTTGGCGACATAGCCGCTGTCAGCGCCGGTCACTTCCAGCGTGCCGCCATTGAGCGTCGCGCTGCCAGTCACTGCAAGCTTGCTGCCCAGGCTGACCGCCAGCGTGCCGGAGTTGGTGTAGTTGCCGCCCACCGCGGTATCGCCACCGTGGACAGCCACCTTGCCGGCATTAGATAGATCACCGGCCACACCAGGCACCGCGTCCAAGGTGCCGCCATTGACCGTGACATTTCCGGGTAGCGCCGTGGCTGCCTGGAGGACGCCCGCGCTGACCGTGGTGCCGCCGCTGTAGGTATTGTTCCCTGCCAGCACCAGCGTGCCGGCCCCGGAAAGAGTCAGGCTGCCGCTGCCGCCGATGTCATTGCCAAAGGTCGCAGTGGTACCTGCAGGCACACTCGTTTCGAAATCACCGAACGCGAACTGCGCCGGTCCGTGAACCGCCTTGGCGGCATTCACCATGCCCCAGCCATAGGTCGGATTCGGGGTCGTGTGACTGCCATCGTCGTAGGGCGTCGCGGTGGTCAGGATGGTGTCGGTAATGTTGGCCGCAGTCATCCACGGGAACGCTTGCCATACCTGCGCGGCCACACCGCTCACGACCGCCGCTGAAGCGGAGGTACCGGTGGCGTAACCGAACGAATACTGCGCCGAGGCAGGAATTTGTATATTTCCCGGCGCGGCGAGACACCACTGCGCGGCAACGCCGCACGCGTTGGATGGGGCATCCGACCCGCTGTAGAGTCCCGCAGGCTTGCCATTGCTGTCGATGGACATGTTCACCACCGCGAGCCAGTTAGGCTGGAACTCCGGAATCCAGTACGGCAAGCCTGCCTGGACCCAAGGCTGCGCTGCGCCGGACTGGCCGTTGCTGCCGCCGCCGGCTGCCCACACCAGCACCGCGCCCGCGTTCACGGCCGGCTGATAAATCGCCTTGGTCGCGGAGATGTTGGGAGCATCATTGAGCGCATTTCCGGCACCGAACGAGGCGTTGATGACCCGGACGTTCTGGGCTGCGAAGTCGCTGAAATTGGTGCTGGTGATCGAACAATTCAGTCCGAGATCGCAAGCTTGCTCGAAATACAGGCTCGCGCCTGGCGCGACGCCGCCGGGGAAAGGCTTGTTGTCGTCCGCGGGCAAGGTGCCGGCCGCCGTTCCGCCCAGGATGTCGGCGACCACCGTGCCGTGTCCCGACACGTCATTGGCAGATTGGGATCCGCCGGCCAAATAACTCTTGAACCATGCAACCCGCCCGTTCATCGGCGGTGTCGTGGGATCGACACCGGAATCGATGATGCCCACCTTGATGCCCTGGCCCGTGAAACCTTCACCCTGCGCAGTGAGCGCACCCGTGGGAATCAGGTGGTTGTATGCGGGGTCGTAGGTCGTTCCCGGTGGGGGCGGTGGCGGCGGTGGCGGAGGTGGCGGTGGAGGGGGTGGTGATGTGGGGCGAACCATGCTGTCGCCGCCGCCGCCACCGCCTCCGCCGCAGGCCGTCAAATAAATCGGAGCAGTCGCGATGATCGCCGCAGCGATAGACAATACGATTACCCGCTTTCGGTTATGGTTCATGTGCCACCCCCTGCTGTTGTGATATCCCTATTCGCACAATACAGGCGTCCGGTCCAGTCGACCGGCCCAGCCTGCAACCCATGGCTCTGAAACCGAGAGCAACGTACGCGTCGCTGTAAAGATAGCGTACCCCGACTCAGCGTGAAGGCAGTGTCAAGCGATCCTCGCCGATGTCATCGATGTGGATATCCATCCGCAACAGCGATGACTTGTATCGACACGAAGAACCACCGACGGCCCTTGGCTCAGAACGTCACCGTACCCTGCAGCATCGCACTGCCCGCACGCTCTTGCTGGTCCTGCTCGCGCATGTAGCCAAGGCGCAAGCCGAAGCTGGACGTCGGCCACAGCGATACGCCGGCACGCAAGAT
>Ga0207667_10000505_pt1 | contig 51496 bp, 37 predicted proteins | sample KBSCornC52_FD_184301 | JGI IMG/M metagenome (GOLD analysis project Ga0207667, IMG submission 184301) | Corn rhizosphere microbial communities from Kellogg Biological Station, Michigan, USA - KBS Corn C5-2 (SPAdes) (version 2) | ecosystem: Host-associated > Plants > Roots > Rhizosphere > Soil ... | reverse complement strand
ACCTCGGCCCGAGCCCCGGCCAGCGACCACACCGGATCCATCGGATGCGGTGCCGTGGCCAGCACGACGAGCAGGTCGACCTCGGCCCGCAGGCTCACCCAGTCACCGGCCGCCGCGTGGCCGGGCACGAACGCCAGCGAGCCGTCATCCCCCGTGGCGACCTTCGTGAAGAAGTTGACGCAGGCGTGCAGGTCGGCGGCCGTCCGGCCGTGCTTGGCGAGCTCGAGCAGGAACAACGCCCGGGCCGAGCGGCGCCACTCGTTGCGGTCGGCCGCGTAGGACGACGCCCCGAACCGCTCGACGTGCGCGTCGACCGAATGGCCACCGAGGCAGTCGTGCCACTCCAGCGACGACCCGGTGACCGACGCCAACCCGACGCCCCGGTCGGACATCAGCACCATCGGGGGCCGGATCCGCGCACTCATCTGCGCCTTGAGCGTGTCCGGCACGTTGAGCCGGTCGGCCCGGTCGTGGGCGGGAAACAGCAGCGTGGCGCAGTTCGCGCCGGCGCCGGTCGCGGTGAGGACGAGTTCGCGTCCCGCGCGAAGCAGCACCGACCACGCCGCCCCGCCGGGGATCTCGTGGGTCAGCAACGCTTCGGTCATGCCGGGGCCTCCGCCGCCACGATCTCCGCGCCCGGCAGCGGGTCGAGCTCGGCCGCCGCCCGCCGCATCTCGGCCCGCTGGGCCAGGAACGCGACGGCGCCGACCAGCACCGCGCCACCGAGGAACAGCTCGGGGAAGTACTGCAGGTACCAGTCGGTGCCGAACACCTTGGCCCGCGGCCAGCCGAGGTTGACCGCCATGAAGCCGCCCCACACGATCGCGAGCAGGTTGATCGGCACGCCCCAGCGACCGAGCGAGAACAGTCCGGACTCCGCCGGCAGCCCGCCGGCCAGCCGCCGCCGCAGCATCGGCACGGTCACCATCAGGTAGGCGACGTACAGCAGCATGATGCACACGCTGGAGAGCGCGAGGAAGACGGCCGGGTTCCCGACGTTCACGTACAGCAGCGCGACGGTGAGGACGCCCACGAGGATCGCGGGACGGATCGGCGTGCCGGTGCGCCGGTTCACCTTGGCCAGCCCGACCGCGAACGGCAGCACCCGGTCGCGGGCCATCGAGAAGATCATGCGGGTCGTCGCAGTCTGGATCGCGAGCGTGCACACCGTGACGGCGATCGCGACGTCCACCAGGAACAACCGTCCGAGCGTGTCGCCGAGACGGCTGGTGAGCACGTACGGCAGGCCGCGCGCCGGGTCGCCGAGACTGCCGTCGGTCACCGACGGCGCCGCCATCAGCGTGGCGAGCAGCATGAACGCGCCGCCGATGCCCGAGACGACGAGGGCCCGGATGATCGTCCGCGGTGCGGTGCGGCGCGGGTTCTTGGTCTCCTCGGAAAGCTCCCCGGCCGAGTCGAACCCGACCATCACGTACGCGGCCATCAGCCCGGAGATCACGAACGACCACAGGTACCCGGCGCCGTGCCCGACGTGCGCGCCGGTGTGCAGCACGACGCCGGGGCCGCGCTTGGCCTTGCTGAACAGGGCGATGCAGAGCAGGACGACGCCGATCAGCTCGCAGGTGACGCCGACGCTGTTGATCAGCGACATGACCCGAACGCCGACCGCGTTGATCGTCGTCGTCACCACGAGCAGCAGGCTGCCGAGGATCACCGCGTTCTCGGTGGGGTTGTCGACGAGGTTGAAGCCGCTCCAGATCGACGGCAAGACGATCTCCATCGCGATGGCGGCGGCCGCGACGGTCACCACCTGCGCGACGAGCATGAGCCAGCCGGCCATCCAGCCCCACACGGCGCCGCCGAGGCGGGTGGCCCACTGGTAGATGCAGCCGGAGATGGGATAGCGGGCGGCGAGTTCGGAGAAGCACAGGGCGACCAGCAGTTGCCCGCCGAACACGATGGGCCACGTCCAGAAGAAGGACGGCCCGCCGAAGCCGAAGCCGAAGCTGAACAGCTGGAACACGGTGGTGAGGATCGAGACGAACGAGAAGCCGGCGGCGAAGGAGCCGAAGCTGCCGATGCTGCGGTGCAGCTTCTGCTCGTAGCCGAACGTGCTCAGGTCGGCGGCGTCGGCGGCAGGGTCCGCCGTAGCCGTCCGGGGGTTCGCGAGTGCGGTCATGCGCGGCCTCCGAGGGATCGGATGCCCGGGAACCACGCAGCGCCCGGGCCTGGTTGGCCTCCCGGGCTTTTCTCCCGCCGTGGAGCGAGGGCGCGCCGCACTGTGCGCCCTCGCCTGCATCTCTCGGACCAGGCCCACCCGGACCGGGCGGCGGAACCCTAGACGCGCCCCGCTCGCTGGGAGCGGGTCGCGGCTCAGTCAACGGGCCGGTCGTTTCGTCCACTGGTCGCTTCTGTAAACCCGGCGTAACTCCGCCCGCCCCCGCCGCCCCCCGTTCCGTATCCCGGCCCCTTTCACCGCGAGTGGTCACTCAAGGGCCCGAGTGGTCGCGAATTCGTATCCACTCGCGGTCCCACGTGACCACTCGCGGGTGGGGACGCAGGTGCAAAGGTCGGCGGGCGTAAAGCGTTGATCGGATACCCTGCGGGTTCTCCGGGTTACCCGGGCCCGGTCGGGGAGGGTGTCGGACGTGCAGAAGCTGAGCATCGTCAGGGCGAAGGCGGCCAGCCGCCTGCGGCGGCGGCTGCTCGCAGTGCTCATGAAGCTCCCGGGCGGCCACGCCGACCCGGCGTCGCTGCTGGCCCGTTTCCCGGACGAAGCGCTCATGCCGCTGCGCCGCAAGGGCCTCGACCCGATCCCGGCGCTCGGAGCGGTGCGCGAGCGCGAGCCGGTCAGCCGGCTGAAGATGCCCCTGGGCCTGCGGGGCTGGCTGGTGACCGGCTTCGAGGAGTCCAAGATCGTCCTCGCCGCCGACACCAAGACGTTCTCCAACGACTTCGGCAACATGATCGGCAAGGTCGGCATCGCCGCCGAGGACGACCCGGGCGGCCTCGGCTTCGCCGACCCGCCGCACCACACCCGGCTGCGCAAGATGCTCGCCCCGCACTTCACCGCCCGCGCGGTCGAGAAGCGGTCGGGGCGGGTCCGCGAGATCATCGCCGACGCGCTGGACGACATGGCCAAGGCGGCCGAGGAGAACCCGGTCGTCGACCTGCAGCGGCACTTCGCGCTGCAGATCCCGTCCCGGGTGATCATGGAGCTGCTGGGCGTCGACGACGTCGACCGGGACGAGTTCCAGCGGCTGTCGGCCGAGCGCTTCGACTTCGCGAACGGCGCGCACAAGTCGCTGGACGTCATCCAGCAGGCGATCGACCTGCTGCGCGGGACGGTGGCCCGGCAGCGCAAGGAACCCGGCCCGGGGCTGATCGGCGCGATCCTGACCGAGTACGGCGACGACATCGACGACGTCGAGCTGGCCGGGCTGATGGACGGCGTCCTCACCGGCGGCCTCGAGACGACCGTGTCGATGCTCGCCCTGGGCGCGATCACCCTATTGCAGGACGCCGACCTGTTCGCCCGCGTGCGCGACGACGACGCGGCCGCCGAGCCGTTCGTCGAGGAGCTGCTGCGGTACCTCACGGTGGTCCAGGTCGGCTTCCCGCGCTTCGCCGTGCGCGACACGACCCTCGGTGGAAAGTCGATCTTCGCCGGTGACGTCGTGGTCTGCTCGCTCAGCGGCGCCAACCGCGACCCGCGCGCGGGTGGCGGGCTGGACACGATCGACATCACCCGGCCGCCGATGTCGCACCTCGCGTTCGGGCACGGCCTGCACCGCTGTGTCGGTGCCGAGCTGGCCCGCCTCGAGTTGCGGATGGCGTACCCGATGCTGGTGCGGCGGTTCCCGCAGCTGCGCCTCGCGATGCCGGCCGACGAGCTGAAGTACCGCGACCTCGCGATCGTGTACGGCCTGGAGGAGCTGCCGGTCCGGCTCGGCTGAGCGGCGTCGGCTACTTCCCCGGCGCCTGGTCGGCCTGGATGGCCGTCAGCGCGATCGTGTACACGATGTCGTCCACCAGCGCCCCGCGCGACAGGTCGTTCACCGGCTTGGCCAGCCCCTGCAGCATCGGCCCGATGCTGACCACCTCGGCGCTGCGCTGCACCGCCTTGTAGGTGGTGTTGCCGGTGTTGAGGTCGGGGAACACGAACACGGTGGCCCGGCCGGCGACCGGGCTGTCCGGCGCCTTGCTGCGGGCCACCGACTCGATGGCGGCGGCGTCGTACTGCAGCGGGCCGTCCACCAGCAGGTCGGGCCGGCGGGCCCGGACCAGGCGGGTCGCCTCCGTCACCTTGACGACGTCCGCCCCCGAACCGGACGTCCCCGTGCTGAAGCTGATCATCGCCACCCGCGGCTCGATGCCGAAGGCGATCGCCGAGTCAGCGCTCTGGATCGCGATGTCGGCCAGCTGCTGTGCGTCCGGGTCGGGGTTTACCGCGCAGTCGCCGTACATCACGACGTCGTCCGGCAGGCACATGAAGAACACGGACGACACGAGGCTCGAGCCCGGTGCGGTGCCGATGACCTGCAGCGCCGGTCGCAGCGTGGCCGCGGTCGTGTGGACGGCGCCGGCGACCAGGCCGTCCACCTCGTCGAGGTGCAGCATGATCGTCCCGAGCATGACCGGGTCGCTGAGCAGGTCGCGCGCGGTGTCGGCGGTCATCCCCTTGTGCGCCCGCGCGGTGACGAGGGCGTCCACGTACTTCTCGTCGATGCGGGTCGGGTCGACGATCTCCAGGTCGTCCGGCAGTTCGAGGCCCAGCCCGGCCGCCTGGCTGGCGACGGTCTCCGGCGGCGCGAGCAGCACGCACTGCGCGAGCCCCTGGGCGTGGCACGCGACCGCGGCCTGCAGGGTGCGCGGCTCGGCTCCCTCCGGCAGGACGATCCGCCGCGCGGCCTCCTGGGCCCGCACGGTGAGGCGGCGCCGGAAGGCCGGGGGGCTGAGCCGGGGACGGTGGGTGGCGAGCGGCAGGCCCGCGACCCAGTGGCGATCGAGCGCACCCGCGACCGCGGTCATCACGAGGCCGGCCCGCTCCGCGTCGTCCTCGGGGATCTCCGGGTCGGTGTCGTGCAGCGTCGTCGCGGTCTCGTAGCTGTTCGTCGGCGTGAGCAGGATCGGCAGCCCGGTCGCGGCGGCCGGCTTGCACAGCTCCCACACCCGCGGGTCGGGCCGGGTGCCGAGCGTGAGCAGCAGCCCGGCCAGGCGGGTGCCGTTCATCGCCGCCAGGCACACGCTGAGGATCAACTCGTGCCGGTCGCCCGGGACGATCACCAGCAGCCCTTCGCGCAGCAGCGGCAGGATGCCCGGCACCGCCTGCGCGCCGATCACGACCTCCTTCACCCGGCGGTCGAGATCGCCCCGGTTCAGCACCTCGATGTCGAGGTCGGTGACCAGGTCGCGCACGCGCGGGCGGGCGAGTTCCGGGCGGTAGGGCAGCGCGCCGACGAGCTCGACGCCGCGCGCGCCGATCGCGTCGCGCAGCGCCTGCAGCGTGTCCGGCGCCGTGTCGGGCACGAGGTTGACGAACGCGCCGGCGACCCGGTCGTGCTCGCCGACGCGGAACGTGCCGGCGGCGATCGCGACCGACTCGGCGACGTCCTCGGGCGTGCGGCCGTGCGAGGCGGCGGCGACGAGCAGGACGTCCGCATCGAGCGCCTTGGCCAGCGCCACGTTGGCCCGGCCGGCGTACGCGAGGCCGGCGCCGGGCACGAGGCCTTCGAGGACGACCACGTCGTGCTTCTGCTGCAGCGGCTCGGCGGTGGCGACGACCCGCTCCATCAGCAGGTCCTGCGCGTTGCTGCCCAGCGCGCGGTCGACCTCCTCAGCCGGGATCGACTCGGGTGGGTCGAGCGGGGTGGTGAGGCGGACGAGCGATGCCGTGCGGCCGTCCCGCCGGCCGTGCGCGCGCCGCTGCGCGAGCGGCTTGTCGTAGCCGACGTCCACACCGTGCTCCCGCAGCGCGTGCACCAGCCCGAGGCAGGCGGCGGTGAGGCCCACCCCCGGCTCCGTCGGCGCGACGAGGATCGTCCTTGTCATGACGCGAGCTCCAGCGTGTCGGCGCCGATCATGCGCTCCTCGTCGGTGGGGACGACCAGCGCGACCGGCTGCTCGCCGCGGCTGACCCGGCCGGCGTCGCCGCGCACCAGCGCTTCGTTGGCGACGGCGTCGATCGACAGCCCGAGCACTCCGAGCCGGTCGAGGACGGCCGCCCGCACGATCGGGGAGTGCTCGCCGATACCGCCGGTGAAGACCAGCACGTCCAACCCACCGAGCGCGACGGCGTAGGCACCGACGGTCTTGGCCAGCCGGTAGCAGAACACGTCGATCGCCAACTTGGCCGCGGGCGAGTCGTCCTCTTCGAGCGTGCGCATGTCGTTGCTGCTCCCGGAGAGCCCCAGCAGCCCGCTGCGCGTGTTGAGCACGTCCAGCACGCCGGCGAGGTCGAGGCCCAGCCGCTCACCGACGTACCCCAGCACGCCGGGGTCGATGTCGCCGCTGCGGGTGCCCATGACCAGGCCTTCGAGCGGGGTGAGCCCCATCGTGGTGTCGATGCAGGCGCCGTGCGCGATGGCGGCCGCACTGCAGCCGTTGCCCAGGTGCAGCGTGATCATCTTCAGCTGCTCGAGCGGGCGGCCGAGCAGCTCGGCGGCCCGGCCGCTGACGTACCGATGGCTCGGGCCGTGGAAGCCGTACCGCCGCACGTGGTGCTGCGCGTACCACTCGTCCGGCACGGCGTAGCGGTAGGCGACCGGCGGCATCGTCTGGTGGAAGGCGGTGTCGAACACCGCGACCTGCGGCAGGTGCGGGAACGCGGCCTGGGCCGCCTCGACGCCGCTGAGGTTGGCCGGCATGTGCAGGGGCGCGAGCCCGACCAGCTCGCGCAGCCGGGCCATGACGTCGTCGTCGATGCGCACCGACTTGGCGAACAGGTGCGCGCCGTGGACGACCCGGTGCCCGATGCCGGCAACCGAGTCGTGTTCCTCGCTGCTGAGCGCGTCGAGCAGGACGGCGACCACCCCGTGGTGGCTGGGGTCGTCGGGACGCAAATGCTGCTCGTCGTCGCCGCGGCGGATCGTGACGCTCGCCTCGGGCTGCCCGACGCGCTCGGCGAGTCCGCTCAGCGCCCGTTCGCCGGTGCGGGGGTCGAGCAGGGCGAACTTCACCGACGAGCTGCCGCAATTGAGGACGAGCGCCTGCCGGGGGGCGGGATCGGTGGTCGGAATGGGAACGCTCCAGCTCGAACGGACGGGTCCACCACGAACGTAACCAACTTCGCCGGTTATGACCTGCGACTCACGACCCGGTTCGGGGCGGGCAGATGGTCGCTATCGTGCCGCCATGGGTGAGAACCAACGGTCCACCGTGGTGATGTCCGAGGACGAGATCACCGGTTTCCTGGCCGCGAGCCGGGTCGCGACGATCGCGACGATCGGCCCCACCGGCCATCCCCACCTGGTCGCGATGTGGTTCGGCATCGTCGACGGCAAGCTCTACTTCGAGACGAAGGCCAAGTCGCAGAAGGCCGTCAACCTGCGCCGGAACCCGACCGTCAGCTGTTCGGTGGAGGCCGGTGGCAGCTACGACCAGTTGCGAGGGGTTGCGATCGAGGGGACGGCCGTCCTCATCGACGACCCCACCTCGGACGAGTACTGGGCGGCCGCGGTCAACATCTGGGAGCGGTACCAGGGCCCCTACAGCGACGAGGTGCGGCCGTTCGTCGAGATGATGATGAACAAGCGCATCGTGGTCCGGGTCGAGCCGCAACGGATCCGCTCGTGGGACCACCGCAAGCTCGGCCTCGACCCGATGCCGGTCGCCGGGTCGACCGCGCCCGGCGGTCCGGCCCCGGCGATCACGACCGACTGATCGTCGGCGATCACCGGGGCCCGACCCGCGCCGTGGTTCAGCCGCTGGCCTGGCGCACGACGGTCACCGGTCCGGTGCCGTCCGTCCAGGTGTTGCCCGACAACCCGAACGAGACGCCCGGGTAGGAGGTGATCGCGCACCCGTACCTGCTGGTCCGGCCGAACCGGTTTCCGGTCAGGTTGATCTGCGACATCGACGACAGCGGCCGGTCCTGGAGGTTCACGGTGCAGGCGCCGTAGCCGGCCCAGTTGCCGGTGAAGGTCAGCCCGGCCACCGGCCCCCGGGTCTGCGTGACCTGAAGGGCCGCGTTCGTCGCGTCGGCCAGCGTGTTCCCGGAGATCATCAGGTTCCGCCCACCGAGCACCTGCACGTCGTCGTTGTGACTCCCGGCGCCGGCCTGGTCGGCCACCGACGCGTAGTGCCGCAGACCGTGGATCCACGACTGCGTGATCGTGGTGTTGTCCCCGAAGATCTTCGCGCCGTCCACCGTGCCGTGGATGTCGACGTTGCGCAGGGTGTAACCCCAGCCGGTCACCCCGTCGATGTAACCCGACGGGTATTCGGGGACGATCTCGGAGTCCTCGATGACCACGTCGTGCGTCCCGTAGACGACGTTGACCACGCCGATGTCGTTGCGGGCGACGCCGCCGCGCAGGATCGAGTTCTTGATCGTGACGTTGGAGGCGGTGACGCGCACGAACCCGTGCACGTCCAACCCGCTGTAGACGCCCGGCGCGGAGACCGTCCAGTCACCGTTGCGGCGGGTCAGCGCGGTGCCGTCCGGCACCCCGGTGTTCGTCGGGCCGGGCGCAGCGGTCGCGGCCGGGGTCCGCGTGGCGCCGCCCAGCCGCCACGCCTGCAGGCCGGTGATCGCGACGGACGTCGTGACGCCCGCGGTCGACTCGTAGGCGAAGACGCCGACGGACCCCGATCGCACGATCGGATCGGCGGCAGTGTCGGTGGCACTCACCTGCGCCCCGGCCGGAACCGGTTGGCCGGCGAGCCACGCCCGCGCCGAGAGCTTGGGCTGGACCGTGCCGGTCACCGAGCCGCGCAGGTACAACACCCGGCCGGCGACGGCCCGCCAGGTCATCGCCTTGCGGGCGAGGGTCGTGGTCCGCGCTCCGGTGCGCCCGATCTGCAGCGTCACCGCGCCGTGGTTGATCTTGACGAGCGAGCGGTACGCGTCGTGTCCGTGGGCCGATGACCGCAGGAGGCCGGCGACGTAGAGCGGGCCGCCCGTCACCGCCGCGCTGGGCACGACGATGGCGAGGTCCAGCGTGGTGTCGGTAGCCGTCGCCGCCGGGAGCAGGAAGGTGCCGGAGCGTCCCGGCGCGATCTTGGTGAGCTCGGCCGCGGTACCGGTGACCCGGACGCCGGCGCTGCCGTCGACGGTGTACGCGCCGCCCGCGTCGGCACGGCCGAGGGTGCCGGAGAGGCTGCGAGTGTAGGTATCGAGAGCGATCTGGGTCCCGCCGGCCGGCGCAGCGGCCGGGGTCACGTTTCCGGCGACGGCGACGTCGCTCGACACCGCGGCAACCCCGGCGACGACGAGAACGGCCGCTGCGGCGATACGCGCGAGCAGCGGCCCTGGAGCGGTTGGGATACGGGGGATCGAGTGCCTGCCCATAGGGAAGGGTGTGCCTTTCGTCGGGGTCGCCGCCGGTCGGCTCCAGCGGTCGCGACCGCCGGCACCGTTCCCCCACCCGCCGATGTCGGCGGATCCGACGCCAAGCGGTCGCTGACAACCTACGGGTAGTCGGGCGGTCGCGGATCAGTACCGCGTGAAGACACCCGTACTGAACGAAACCGGGCGTCCTGCGTCACACCGCGAGGACGGCGCCCGATGCTGGCCGACTGTGCGCTAGGGCCGGGTGGCCGGTGCCCGGTGAGCCCACTCCGCGTGGTGCACCAGCGCCCACGATCGCCGCACCCGGCCGAAGACCATCCCGTTCAGCGCGTGGCGGGTCGCCCGGTTCACCACGGCCATGAACACGTGCCCGGCGAGCAGGGCACCGGCCGCCAGCACGAAGGCCACGTGCAGGCCGCCGTCCAACCCCACCGTCCAGGCCAGCAGTCCAGTGGTGATCACGCCGAGGACGGCCCCACCCAGCGCCCACGCGAGCGCCTTCTGACCGGCGTTGAACATGCCCCACGCCGGCTCGGGAGCACGGCGCAGCGGGTGCCGCGCGGTCGCGGCCAGCCAGGCGCGGTCGCGGCGGTCGAACACCAGCAACTGTCTCGTCGCGGTCGCGATGGCCCGACGGTCACCCACCGCCGCGGCGGCGCCCAGCCCGGCCACCAAGGCGGCGATCGCGCCGGCGTGGACGGTGAACAGCGGGCCGTGGCGGTCCTCCATGGTCAGGCCCGAGACGAGCGCCAACCCCAGCGTCCCGACCGTCCACCAGTGCGTGAACCGCTCGGTGCGCCCGAACCGGTGAACCCACTCGTCCATGACCGCGTCCTTTCGAGCCGAGGCTCGGAGCGCCTGGGCCTACCTCACGGACTATCAGCGCCCACCGGTCGCGGCCAAGGGGCCGAACCGCCCCGGCCCGGTTGACGGTCGTCACAATGGTCGGCGCTTCGCCGACCCGACGGGCGACGCTCGCCGTCCCCGGGGGACATGAGCAATCGTCGCTCTAGTCGTCGGCGCGGCGGCGGCCCTAGCGTGCCCGCATGCTCACGATCGATTCCGTCACGCCGCATTTCAGCGCCACCCGCCAGGGCGGCGAGGAAGTCACTATCACGGGCAGCGGCCTGGACTCCGTCACCGGCGTCTCGTTCGGCCCGTTCGATGCCGTGATCAGCGAGCAGGCCGAGGGCCGGCTGACCGTCCACGCGCCCGGCTACCAGCCCGGGCACGGCGGTCACCACGGCGAGGTGCTCGTCTGGGTCGACACCGAACCGACCCGCACCGGTGTCATCTGGACGTGGGAGGGCAAGACGCTCGAGGAACTCGGCGGCCCGCTCGACGCCGCCGACCAGGCGCTCGCGTTCGGCATGGTGCCGGCACCGGAAGGCCATCCGGGCGACCCCGTCGACGCCGCCCTCCGCCCGGCCCACGACGAGCCGTCCGCGGGCGGGATCCCGCTCTACGCCGAGGTGGACGGCTTCGAGCCGGCCCGCGTTCCGTTCGACGGCGGGTGGATCGCCGTGCGCGGCCGGCGGTTCACGGGGGCCACCGCCGTCTCCATCGGCTCGCTGCCCTGCCCGGAGTTCGAGGTCCGGTCCGACACGTCATTGGTCGCGTACGTGCCCAAGTACGACATCAACGACAGTCACCGCGACAACCAGCCCTTCCCGATCGTGTGGCACGGCGACCAGGCCTCGGTGTCACCCCCGGAGGCGCCGATGCTGTTCTGGGAGACCCCCATCGTGCGTGCAGGACTCACCTTCGCGACCCAGGACGACACCGAACCGGCGCCGTCCTAGCGGCGGCCGCGGGGTCGGCGCCGTCCGACGCACTACACCCGTCCGGGTGCGGGTGGAGCAACCGGCCGCGGCTTGGACTCCGTCACCGGCGACTCGTTCGGCCCGCTCGACGCCGCCCTCCGCCCGTCCCAGGATGAGCCGTCCCATGGCGCGATCCCGCTCTACGCCGAGGTGGACAGCTTCGAGCCGGCCCGCGTGCCGCGCGCCGGCGGGTGGATCACCGTTCACGGCCAGCGGTTCACCGGCGCCACCGCCGTCTGCATCGGGTCGCTGCCGTGCCCGCAGTTCGAGGTGCGCTCAGACACGTCACTGGTCGCCCACGTCCCGCGTTTCGAGCTCCACAACGACAATCAGCCCTTTCCGATCGTGTGGCACGGCGAGCAGGCGTCGGTGTCACCGCCGGAGGCGCCGATGCTGTTCTGGGATCTCAAGGAGCACGTCGGCCTCAGCTTCGCGCCGCAGGACGACACGCAACTGCCGTCGTAGGACGGACCGGCCCGTTGGCGCGCCACGTCCCAGGGAGGACGGACCGGCGGGTCTAGGCTGCCGCCGTGTTGGACTGGCTGCTCACCTTCGCGGGGCTCAGCGGCGGTCGATGGGCCGCGTTCTGGGGCGGCATCGGTAGCTGTCTGAGCGAGTTCGCGATCCTCGGGCTCGTGTGGCGGCGCATCAACTGCCACGCGAAGGGGTGCCTTCGCGTGGGGCTGCACCACGTCGACGGCACTCCGTACACGACCTGCCGCAAGCACCACCCCGTGCATCCCGGATCGGGCGCGTTCACCGCCGAGCAGATCGCCGCTGCGCACGCGGAGGCGCAGGGCAGCGCCGCGTCCTCGACCTAGAGTCGTACCGGTGAGCGCTGGATCGTCCGAGCCGTCCATCTCCCGCGTCGTGGAGCTCTCGGCGACGCTCGATCCGGCCGTGGCCACCTCCCTCGTCGAGGCGCGCCGGATCAGCATGAGCGCCGGCTTCGCCGCCGGCCGGCACGTCCACAACGGCCCCGTCGTCGGCAGCATCGTGCGCGGCACCGTGCTGTTCCAGGTCGACGGCGAACCCGCGACCGTCCTGCGCCCCGGAGACGTCTTCTTCGAACCGGCCGACGTGCCGATCGACCACTTCGACGCCCGCGACGAGGACGTCGAGTTCCTCGCGTTCTTCCTGCTCCGCGACGGCCAAACCCCCGCGATCACCACCTGATCGACGGCGGCCTACAGGCCTGCCCCTCGGTCGCCCGGCCCTCGGTGATGTGCACCCCGAACTACTGATTCATGCAACTTCGGCGCCCTTTGTCTGGGTGTACGTTCCGCGGTAGGTCCCTCATCGGGCGGGAGCCGACTTCGGTTCCGGTCCCCATCCGGCGGATGGCTTTGTCGAACACCCGGAATCTGGGGGCCACGCCATGCGCCGCTTCATCTCTGCTTTCGCTGCGATCGTCGTCGTCGTCGTGATCGCCGCGCCGCCCGCGTCGGCGGTCGGCCCGGGCGGGTGGGACCGCGTCGGCCACGGAGCGATCTCCACCGTTGCCTCGCTCAACGGCGCCGTCTACGCGTTGAACACGCAGCGGTCCGGCGTCCTGTACGCCGGCGGTGCGTTCACCTCCGCCGGCGGCCACACCAAGGCCCAGCGCATCGCCGCGTGGAACGGCACCTCGTGGAGCTCGCTGGGCAATACGCCGATCACGAACGGCGCCGTCCACGCCATCGCGTACGACGCCGCCCACAGCCGGGTCTTCGTCGGCGGCACCTTCCTCAACGCAGGCGGTCACGCGAGCGCCGACTTCCTCGCGGTATGGAACGGCTCGACGTGGGCGCCGTTCTGCAACCCGACCATCCCGGGGAACGCACCGTTCACCGCCAACGTCAACGCGCTTCAGATCGTCGGCAACAACCTCTACGTGGGCGGATCCTTCGCCAACGGCGCCGGCATCGATGCGGCCGACTACCTCGTGCGCTGCAACCTGACGACCGGCGTGGCCAGCGCGACGGTCGACAGCATCGCGCACGCTTTCGGAGATGGCGTCTACGCGCTGACCGCCGACAGCAACGGAACGCTGTACGCGGGCGGCCAGTTCATCGACCTCGAGGGCGTAGCGGCCGCCGACCACGTGGCCGTCTACGACGGGAACGTGACGTGGCAGCCGATGGGCAGCACCCAGCCGAGTGGCGCCGCGGTCGATTCCTACGTGCGCAGCCTCGCCGCGCACGGCACCGACGTGTACATCGGCACCGACTCGCTGAACGTAGCCGGCATCGCGAACGCCGACCACGTCGCCCGCTGGAACGGCACGTCCTGGAGCGCGGTCGGCTCCAACTCGGCCGGGACGAACGGCTGGTTCCCGGCGAGCGCGTACATCAATGCGCTGGCCACCTACGGATCCCTCGTGATCGCGGCCGGCTACTTCCAGAACGCGAACGGGACCGCCGCGGCTGATGACATCGCGTACTTCGACGGTGGGCACTGGCGACCGATCGGCTCGAACGGGGCCGGCAACGGGCCGCTCAGTGCCCATCCGGCGGCACTCGGGGTCACCGGCGGGAAGGTCTACGCCGGAGGTCCGTTCACCTCGGCCGGTGGCGACAGCCTCGCGGAGTACCTCGCCTCGTACGCGCTGCGCCAACCCGATGCGTCGATCGGGGGCAGCAGCACCGGTCCGTTCGTCGGCAACAACGTCTACAGCGCGACCGGCGTTGGTGAAACGCGGCGGGTGACGGTCGCCCGCGGCCGGCACGTCCGCTCGTACGTCCGGATCCAGAACGACGGCCTGGTCGCGGCCTCCTTCCAGATCAAGGGCGCCGGCGGCGCCAGGGGCATCGCGGTGCGCTACTACCGCGGGACGACGAACGTCACCAGCCGCGTGCGAGCCGGGACGTACAGCACAGGGAACATCAGCGCGCGGGCCAGCATCCTGCTGCGCGTCGTGGTGACCGTCGCGAGGTCGAGCGCGACGAGGGCCACGTTCACGACGACGTGCACGTCCACGACCGGCACACCGCGCGACGCCAACCGGCTCCGGGTGCGGGCGACGAGCTAGCGACGCCACTCGGCCCAGCCACGGCAAACCGGCGTCAGTGCAGGGCCAGTTCGAGCGCGACGATGCCCAACCCCAGCAGGCCGTCGAGCAGGGCGAAGGCGATGCTCTTCGCCCGTCCGAGCCCGGATCGCAACGCCGCCACGAGCGTCCACGCGACGAGTTGCCCGATCGCCACGACGAGCGCGACGTTCGTGCCGGCCCGGACCGAGTAGACGCCCGCCCACGCAAGGGCAACGGCGACGACCGGGAGGATGCCGGCTTCGATCATCGGCCACTCGACGGCCGCGACTCGCCGGACCCGGGACCAGCCGACGAGCTGACCGGTTTCGATGCGATGGGCGAGCAGCTCGGACCACACGTGGGCCAGCCAGAAGACGGCGCTCGTTCCGAGGACGGTCAGGACGATCGTCCGAGCGTCCTCGTCGTAGCGCAGCGATCCGATCAGTCCGGTGACCAGGATCGATCCGTAGACCGCCGCGGCATATTGACCGCTGAGCCCACCGTCCGACACGGCCCAGAGCTTGCCAGACGAACCGCATCAGGCCTCCCAACGCATCACGGGTACGGGTACCACCGCACCCGGATCCAATTCGCGCACGGCCGGGTCGAGCCGCGCCGCACGCCGGCGCAGGGCGGCAGCTCGGACGGCGCCCAGCCCTGTTCCTGCTCCCGCAGGCGCCGGTCGGCCGGCGCGTAGGCGTTCTCGAACAGCTCGCAGTCACAGCAATGCGCGCCGACGCGGGCGAGGCGCTCGCGCAGCGCGGTGGCCCGGGGAGCCACCGCGTCCCGATAGGCGAAGGCGTGCCGGTGGGTGCCGTTGCACGAGAACTCGCCGAGCTGGCGGGCGACGTAGCAGCACAGGCACTCGCCGGGGTTGGGCCGGAGGAGGTCGGTCGCCAGCTCGCGGACGTAACGCTCGGCGTCGTCGATGATGCGTTGGGTGGAGCTCATGCGAGCACGGTAGGAAGGGCCACCGACATTTTCGCTCGGGGCAACGCGAGCCGTGCGGACGGGTCAGATCAGCGCGTCGAGGTCGAGTCGCACGGGAAACGGTTCGCGCGCCTCGTAGCTACCGGTCATCTCACCGGAGTCCTGGTAGCCGAAGTCACCGGCCAGGTGGCAGTCAAGCAGTGCTACGGGCGCGTCGAGGTCGACGATCCAGTAGTGCGGGATTCGCGCGTCGGCGTACTCCCGGCGCTTGATCAACGTGTCGGTGCGACGCGAGCCCAGCGAGACGATCTCGACCACCAAGACCGCGGCCTCGGCTCGGAGCAGTCCACCTTCGCGATCGACGCGATCGAACTCGGAGCGCCGGACGACCACGAGATCGGATCGGCGCGCAGTAGCTGGCTGTCCCTCGGGAACGAGCTGGACATCGAGGTCGACGTCCGGGACGGCACGAAGATCGGCTGGCAGCTGGGCCCGTAGCTGCGCGTACAACTCGGCTACCGCGGCCATGTGCCGCGGCGTCGGGCTCGGCGACATGACGAGGTTGCCTTCCTGGAGCTCCCAGCGGCTGCGGTCGTCCTCGCCCAGGGCGGCGTAGTCAGCGATCGCAAGCAGGCGTCCAGGTGGCTGCGTCAGGGCCGTCAACGAGCCATCTCCACGCAGCCAGTCTCCCACCGCGCCGCGGATGGTCACCCCGAAACCCGCACGTTCACGAGCGGGCGAGCACCTGCCGCAGGAGTTGAGCGCCGCGGCGGTTCACCATGTCCGGCTCGGCAACCCTTGCGAGAACCTCCTCGCGGCTGAACAGCCCTCGGTCGAGGCAGTGCCGGACCATTCGCTCAAGATCTGCGTGTTCGGCTTCGGGCGCTATGTCGATCACCGTCCGCAGCGGGGTCGTGCACCGGAGACCGCGCACAGTCGTGATGTCGGATTCCGGGATGTCGTCGTAGTGGATGATCACTTCTTGGCCGTCGATGATGACGCGCTCCGCCGGGCACCCCGTTGGCGTCCAGGAACATGCCGTCGTTCACGTGCTCAGATCGCATGCCGGGAGGCTAGGTCGTGATCACGCGTGCCTCGTGAGTTATCCACAGCACCGGCGGCGGCCAAGTGGGTCAGCTCAGTGCCCATCCGGCCACGACGGCGACCAACACGCCTGCACCCAGCGCGCGGCGCCAGGGATTGACGCCGCGCACCAGCTCGTCCCCGGCCCACACGACCAGCGCGACGTTGCCGATCACCGAGAGCACCGTCGTCCACGGATCGGGTGGGTCGGCCAGCCGGCGGCCACCGAAAGACGCGAGCGCGACGATCAACGGAACGTTCGGCCACTGGGCAATGACGATCCGACCGGTCTTGCGGTCACGGAAGGCCCAGTTCGTGGCCGTGCGGACCGCGCTGCCCATGCCCCCCATCCAACTGCACGCAACGCCGGCAGGAGTCAGGGGCGACCACGCCATGCCGAGAGGCAAAGGTGCGCAGTCAGACAGCCGGACAAGGAAGCGCAGCGTTTGCGGAGGGCGTGGGATTCGAACCCACGATGAGGCTTCCACCCCATAGCGGTTTTCAAGACCGCCGCACTAGGCCACTATGCGAGCCCTCCAGACGCCCGAAGGTACCGAACTCCTCGACTGCGACCGCACCGCCTCCCGACCGCAGGCGGCGGTTGTTACCGTCAGGCCGATGCGCGTGCCGGCCGACTGCGTCCCCGACCCGGAGGTTCCCGACTGCGGGAACGTCTTCGTCGCCGTCCAGGTCGACGACCTGGTCGTGCGAGCCGCGTTCGACACCGGCGCGGCACGCACGACGCTCATCGACCTGCCCACTTCGGCTCGACCGATCGGTAGCCAGGAGACCGCCGGCGCCTTCGGCGCCGAGGTCGTGACCCAATGGGAAGTCGGGCAGATCCGGCTGGGGTCGTTGCACGCCGGGCCGCTCACGGTCGATCGCATTGCCGGCGGTGGCGGACGGCATCCCGTGCTCGGGCTGGACGTCCTCGCTACCGGACCGTGGGAACTCGACGTCGCCGCCGGCACGCTCGTCACCGACGTACCGACGCCGCACGGCACCGAGTTCCACCGCGCCGCGAACGGTCACGTGCTCACGCAGCTGAGCTGGCCGACCGCTACGGCGACGGCCCTGTGGGACACCGGCGCCGGCATCACGTTGATCGACCGCCGTTTCGCCGACGCGCACCCTGACCTGTTCGAGCCCGCCGGCAGCGCGAGAGCGACGGACGTCATGGGCGCTCAGGACGACTTCGAACTCGCGCGCGTACGCGGCTACGAGATCGACGGCGTTCGGTTCGCGGGGCACGTCGTCGCCATTGCCGATCTTCCCGAAGTGCCCGACCACATCGACGCCGCGATCGGGTACCCGACCATCAAGCAGGCCCGCTGGCGCGTCGACGTCGCCGCCCGCCGATGGCGCATCGACGGCTGATCCACCGCAACGATCACCGCCTCAGGGCAGCGGCGGGAAAGCGTCGTCCGGCAGCCGATCACCGGGTGCGAGGCCCAAGCCATCGGTGACCGGATGGGCCAGCGCGGCGAACCGCGTCTCCTGGTCGACGTAGATCACGACCTGGGCGATGCGCGGGTCGCCGGTGGCGTTCGCGTTCGCGGTGTGCGGCGTGAACGAGTGGTGGAACGTGCAGTCACCGGCCCGCAGCGGCAACGTGTGGCGCGGTGCGTATCGCAGCTCCGGCGCGAGCCCGAACAGGTCCTCGCCGTCCTCGAGATCCTGCGGGCGCAGGTTGCGGTAGACGTCCTGCTGGCCGGGGATGAACGTCATGCACCCGCGCTCGACCGGCACGTCCACGAGCGCGACCCACGCCGACAGCGCGTGCCGGTTCGGGGCGTGCGGCCAGTACGGGTTGTCCTGGTGGTACTCGGTCCGCGCACCGTTGTGCGGATCCTTGATCAGCAGCTGGTCGTGCCAGAGGCGGAGCGGGACGCCGGCCAGCACCGTGGCGATACGCGCCAGCTCGGCGTCGAGGGTGAGTTCGCGCAGCACGTCGTCGTGCTGCCACAGCTGCAGCAGCTGGGCGAAGACGGCGTGGCCCGCGTTGTGGTCGCTCAATCGGTCTCGCGCCGACATCGCCGCGGCCGCGAACCGCGCCGTCCGCTGCTCGTCGAACACCCGGGGGATGCGGACGAATCCGTCCCGTCGGTAAGACGCGATCGTCTCCGCCGACAGGTCGCTCGCCCGCGTGGTGGGCCGGGCCATCGTCTCGCTCATCGTTGCCCTCCATGGTCTGCGCGCCTCGATCGTTGGTGTCGAGTCTGGCTGCGGGCACCGGCCACGATCTAGGCTTCCGATGACGAAGACTTGGATGATCCTGATGTGACGGTGGGATGCACGAACTGCAGCGAGCCGAGGTGGACGCCTCTGCCAGCGCCGGCGCCGCAGAGCGGATCGACGGCCTCGGCGAGGTCCCCCCGCACGGCCACGCCTTCCTCGAGGTGGCACTCGTCCTGCGCGGCCGCGCGCTGCACCACTCAGCCGGCGGCACCCGCCCGCTCCGCCGGGGCTCGGTCGTCGTGGTCCGCCCCGGCGAGTGGCACGGTTACTCCGCCTGCGCGCAGCTCGCGGTGTGCAACCTGTACCTGTTCGGCGATGGAGCGCCCGGTGGCTGGGCGTGGACGGCTCCGGATCCGGTGCTGCGGTGGGCCCTCTCGGTCAGTTGGCTCAACCCGCCACCACCGGGCCGTCCCCCGCAGCTCGCCCCTCGGCACGTCGACGCGGCCGCGCGCTGGTTCGACGAGCTCGCCGTCGCGCCCACCGACGGCCCGGCGGCGAAGACCCTGCGCTCCGGGCTCGTCCTCTGCGCGCTCGCGGCACTCGCGCCGGCGTTCGCGCAAGGCGGCACCGCCACCGATCAGCGCGGGCCACAGCATCCCGCCGTCCTCGAGCTGCTTCGAAGAGTCCAGGCCGCGCCGGCGCACCCGTGGACGCTCGACGAACTCGCCGCCGCCGTGCACGTCTCGCCCGGACACCTGAGCCGGCTGTGCCGCACGCAGCTGGGCCATCCGCCGATCGAGCTCGTCGCGATGCTCCGGTCGGAGGCCGCCGCGGTGCTGCTGCTGCGCGGCGACCACGGCGTCGCGGAGGTCGGCCGGGCGGTCGGGTACGACGATCCGGCCTACTTCAGCCGCCGGTTCCGCCGCTTCCACGGCATGTCGCCGCGGCGCTACCAGCAGTCATTCGCCACTCGCAGCTGAGCCCGGGGCCGTCCAGCGGAGCTCCACCGGCCCCAGCAGCCCCGAGGTCCGCTGGCCCGGGAACACGAAGTGCGATGGGCTGACCATGTCGAAGTAGGGCGCGAGCGTGCCGAGCACGAGCACGGACACCTCGTTGCGGCCCGGCTCCAGGTAGTCGGTGACGTCGAAGGCAAACGGGGTACCGATCCGCACTCCCGCCGGCCGCCCGTTCACCGTGACCTCGGCCGTCCCGCGGACCCGGCCGAGGTCGAGCACGGCCCGCGCGCCCGGCCGCGGGTCGACGGTCAGCTCGCGCCGGTACCGGACGCCACCGGACCAGCCGGGGAACCCGACCGCCTCCCAGTCGCCGGCCGGCGCCCGGCCGACGCCCGTCGCGAAGCGGATGGGGCCGGCGAGGGCCGCGCCGCCGCGGTGCCCGGCAACCGTCCGCATCTCCAGCCGGCCCTCGCGCGGCCCGGAGAGGTGGCCGTCGGGCAGCTCCGCGGCGAGGTGCACCGGCTCCCCCGCGCCGGCGGCCACGACCCGTCCGTCGACCGTGAGGGTGGCCTCGCCGTGCACGTCCACGTCGATCGCAAGAGCGCCGGGCGGCACGACGAAGCGCAGCGTCTCGCGGTCGGTGGCCCCGACCGGGTCGAGGACGGCCGGCCGGACGGTGCCGTCTGCCGGAGCCGGCTCCAACCAGTCGGAGGCCGGCAGCGGATGCGGGCGGCGCGCGAGGTGCACCGCGGCCGGGTCGCCGTACTGCCGCCGGGCCGGCCGCACCCGGCCGGACCACCCCGGCCCGGACACGGCCCGGCCGTCCACGAGCAGCCGCGGCGGGGAGGCAGCGGTGGTGACGACCACCGTCAGCTCCGCACCGGTCGGACAGCCGGACACGTCATAGCGACCGGCCCGCGGGTGCTCGTGCTCGACGTACGGGTCGAAGCCGCCCTGCCGGCCGACCTCGACCCCGTCGACCAGCACCCGGCAGGCGTGGGCCGACACGACCTGCAGCGTCGTGCCCTCGCCGAGGGTCGTCGAGAACCGCACCTCGTCGCCCGGCTCCACCGCCTCGGAGGCGACGAGCCACTCGGGGCGGCGATACCGGTCGGGGTCGGTGACGACCGCGACGTGGGCGCGCAGCTCCAGGTCCTCCTCGGCGGTGAGCCGCAGCTCGAGCTCGTAGCGGCCGGGTGCGGTCGGGCCCTGCGCCAGCGCGAGGTGGCCACGGTCGTCCATGGGCAGCTCGACGCCGTCGAGCAGCGCCTGCTTGGCCGCCGGCGCGCCGACGGCGAGGTACCCGCCCGGCTCGGGCACGGTCAGGACGGAGTGCAGCGACACGCGCTGACCGGCCGCGACCGATCCGTACTGCAGGAACTCCTCGGGCACGTGGCCCTTCGGGCCGAGCGTCTCCCGATGCACCGGGTCCTTCCGGATCCCGCGCGAGTCGGAGTACACCGCCGGCGACCGCTCGCCGTCCGGGCCCTCCCACGTCGCGTGCGGGCCGAACGTCGCGTACGCCGGCACCCACGCGCCGCCGTCCGCGCGCTCGAGCTCCCACTGCTCCAGACCGGCCGGCGCGGCCGGCGGGAGCGCGAAGTCGCCCCACGCGTTGTCGAGCGTGGGGACCAGCTCGACCTCCCACTCGCCCGCCAGCGGCAGCTCGGCGACCACGGTCGGCGGGGCGGGCGCCGCGACCACGGAGGCGGCGCTCGGCGGGAACAACACGAGGGCGGCCGGGCCGTCGTCGAACGGCACGGTGACCTCGGTGCGGTCCCCGACGTGCCGCACGGGCAGCGGCCGGGGTGAGCCGCCGAACGGGCTCACCAACACGGCGGCGGCGTGCTCGCCCCGGACCCGAAGCGTCGCTTCGTTGCGGTACCGGGCCGGGTCGAAGTCGTACGTCACGTCGAGCCAGCCGAGCTCGATGCCGCGCTCCTGCGGGTGGGCGACGGCGATCCGGCTCGCCGTGCCGTCGGCCGCGGTGACGAGCACGACCGTCGTGTCATCGACGACGCGGGCCAGGGTCGGCGCCGGCGACTCGACCGGACGGGCCGCGGCGAGCCGCGCCGCCAGCTCGTCCCCGTCGGCGTCGACCAGCAGCGGACGCAAGCGGGCCACGGCGTCGTCCGCGCCCGGACCACCGACGCCCCGCTCCGGCCGCGTGCCGACTGCCACCACCGTGCCGCCGTTCACGGCGAACTCGGCCAGCCGGACCGCCGTGCCCTCCTCGAGCACTGTGCACGCCGGCAGCAGCACCACGGAGTACGCCTCGTCGGCAACCGCGAGCCGGCCCGACTGGACGGCCGCCCGTTGCACCGAGTCGTCGTCGATCACGTCGGCGTCGACGCCCAGCCGATCGAGCAGCCCGGGAACGGCGTTGAACCACGCCATGTCACCGATCAGCTCGCGATAGCAGCGGTCCGCGTGCACCGCCGCGTCGTCCACGCCGTCCAAGCGGGTGCCGGCCTGCGCGGTCGCCGTCGGCAGCAGGACCGCGACGTCGCACAGGTGGCGGCCCTGCGCGAGGACGCCGCACAGCCGGGCAACGGCGTCGGCGAACACCCGGTAGTGCGGCCAGTACGGCTGGCGCCAGTCGGTGCCCGGCGGCGCCCACTCCCACCAGCCGGCGCGGGTCGAGTAGTACACGGCGTGCGGGTTGTAGAGCGTCGCCCCGGCGCGCAGCCACGGCAGCAGCCAGTCGTAGGTCTCCTCGAGCGTGCCGCCCCAGCCGCTGGAGTGGAACGCCTCGACCCAGGTGCGGGTCCGGCCGTAGAGATGGGCGAGGGACGAATGGATCCGCGCATCGCCGTGGTGATCGGAGCCGGGCGCGCCGAACCACCGGTGCGTCCGCGCGTAGTCGGCGTATAGCTGCACGCCGGCGACCGGTTCACCGGCCCGGGCCGGGTCCTGCTGGTCGCAGCCGTGCAGCAGGCCGTACCGGTCGTGCCACTGCGCGAGCGGCCGGAAGAACGCCTCTTCGGCCAGCTCCGCGCGCGTGAGGTGGAAGTCGTGGCGCACCTGCGCAGCCCGCTCGCCGTCGCTCCACAACAGCGCCAGTTCGGGACGGACGTCGTACCCGCGGCGCCGGGCGAACTGCTCGGCGAACCGCGGTGACCACGTCGGCACCGAGGGAAGCTCGTCCTGGAACGAGCCCACGATCACGTTGCCGAGCCGATGCCCGAGCCGGCGCTCGAACTCGCCGTGTACCCGGTCGATCAGCGCCGCGCCGGCCTCGACCGACAGGTAGTCGAAGCCGCGAGTGACCACCGACCCACCCGGCTGCAGCCACTGCCCGGCGAACTCCGGTCGCTCCTCGACCAGCCGGGCCTGGATGCTCGCGCCGGAGAACCCGAGCTGGTCGTAGAACCACAGCGACACCCCGAGCTCGGCGGCATCGCCACAGACCCCGTCGAGCAGCTCCCACCACGCGTCGGTGAAGAACGCCGGTTCGTCGGCGTCGCTGCCGAACGTCGGACCGGACGGGGCCAGGTTGATGACGATGAGGTTGTAGACGCCGCCCTCGGCGAAGCGGCGCAGCTGGTACTGCAACCGCGCGCGCTCGAGCGGGTCCCCGCTCCACCACCACATGGCGACCGGTGAGTAGTCGGCCGGCGGGTCTTCGATGAGCGCGCGCAGGGAGGGCGGGATCGTCATCCCTTCAGACCGCCGGCGAAGCCCTTGATGACGTATCGCTGCAGCAGCAGGAAGATCACGATGATCGGCAGGGCGGCCAGGACCAGCCCGGCGAAGACCAGCCCGTTGTCCGACACGTACTGCCCGACGAAGGCGAACACCCGCACCGGCACCGTCTCCTTCGACGATCCGCCCAGGTACAGCAGCGGGGTCAGGAAGTCGTTCCAGATGAACACCGCGTTCAGGATCACGACGGTGCCGGTGATGGGGCGCAGCAATGGGAAGACGACCTTGGTAAACGCCTGCAGGTGACCGGCGCCGTCGATCAGGGCGGCGTTGGCGTAGTCGCTGGGCAACGCCCGGATGAATCCGGTGTACAGGAAGACGGTGAAGGGCAGCTGGATGCCGGTGTAGAAGACGATCATCCCTTGGTAGCTGCCCAGCAGCCCCAGGTCGTCCACGAACCGGAACAGCGGGATCATGCCCAGCTGGAACGGCAGGATGATGCCGAGCAGGAACAGCACGTACAGGCCGTAGCCCAACCGGTTCTGGCAGCGGGCCAGGAAGTACGCCGCGAACGATCCGAGTGCCACCAACGCGATCAGGCTGACCGCGGTGATGACGGTGCTGTTGAGCAGCGCATCGCCCAACGAGGCCGACGACCAGGCCGCCGAGTAGTTCCGCGTCGTCGGGTGGGTCGGGAAGGACAGCGGCGAACTCGCCACCTGCTGCTTGTCCTTGAGCGACATCGCGACGAGGGCGTACACCGGGAACAGGAACGCGACCGCCGCGGCGATCATCACCAGTTCCAGCAGGAAGGTGCGGAACCCGTAACGCAGTCTCATGCCGTCACCTCACGGCGGCGCAGGTAGTAGAGCTGGACGAGTGACACGGCGGCGACGAACAGCGCCAGCACCAACGCGATGGCGGTGCTGTAGCCGAGCTTCCCGTAGACGAACGCCTGCTTGAAGATGATCGTCGACAGCGTCTCGGTGGCGTAGCCGGGGCCACCGTTGGTCGCGGCGTACACCTGGTCGAAGATCTTCAGCCCGCCGATGGTCGACAGCATGAGGTTCACCGTCAGCGCGGGAGCCAGCAGCGGCCAGGTGACGTACCGGAACCGGCGGAACGTGCCGGCCCCGTCGATCTTCGCCGCCTCCTGCAACTCGGGCGGCACCCCCTCGAGCCCGGCCAGGAAGATCACCATGGAGTAGCCGGCGTACTGCCAGATCACCATGAACGCCACCGACCACAGGGCGATGGACGGATCGCCCAGCCAGTCCTGGCGCCACGACCCCAGGCCGACGGCGCCGAGGATCCCGTTCAGGCCGGCATCCGGCGCCGGGTCGTAGATGTACTTCCAGAGGAAGGCGACCATCACCGGGCTGACGACGGCCGGCGCGAAGAAGATCACCCGCAGCAGCGCCCGCGACTTGATCAGCGCGTGCACGCCGAGTGCCAGCAGCAGGCCGACGCCGTTCTGGACGAACAGGATGGTCACGGTCAGCAGCACCGTGTTGCGCACCGAGCCGCGGGCGGCGTCGTCGTGCGCGAGCTGCCGGAAGTTCGCCAGGCCGTTGAACGACTTGCCGCCGAGCCCCGACCAGTCGGTGAAGGCGTAGACCATCCCGCTGATGCTCGGGTAGAGCACGACCAGCCCGTAGACGACCAGGGCCGGGGCGACGAACCACCACGGCGGCATCCGTGAGCGCAGGCGGCGGCGACGCCCGCCGGCCGCGACGGGGGCTGGCGTCGCCAAGGTGATCGGTTCGTCCTCGATCAGCGTCACGACTTCTTCCGGTAGACCTCATCGAGCTTCGCCAGCGCCTGGTCGACCGTGGTCTTGCCGCCCAGGAGTTCCTGCACGACGGCGAAGTGCGTCGGCTGTACCTCGGCATTGGGCCAGCGTTGGTCCATGAAGGGCACGGCCTTGTTGGCCTTCATCAGCGGCAGGAACGGATCGAGCGCGGGGTCAATGACCGAGTTGGCGTCCTGCTTGAGGGGGACGGCCGCCACCGCCTTGGCCCACGCGTTGATGTTCTCCTGCTGACCGAGGTAGGCGATGAACTCCTTGGCCGCGTCGAGGTTCTTGCTGTGGGCGCTGACGCCGAGCCCGACGACGATGCCGGCCGGGATCCACACGTCCGCGGCGGTGTCCGAGCCGGGGAACACGAACATGGAGAGGTCGGCGGCGTTGGTGGCGGCGTCCCGGAACGCCGGGAGGACGGCCGAGACCTGGATCGCCATGCCGGCCTGGCCGGTCGCGACCATCGAGGTCTGCTGCTCGTACGTGGTGCCGTTCGGGTTGTCGTTGAAGTAGCCGCGCTTCTGCAACTCGAGGTACATGGTGAACGCGTCGCGCCAGCCCGACTTCGCGAAGGACGTCTTGCCCGCGGCCAGCTGGTCGTCGAAGGTCGGGTCCTTCGCGTACACCGTCGACGGCACCAAGGCGTACGTGATCAGCTGCGTCACCCACGGTGTCTGCGCCCCCAGGGCGATCGGGACCTTCCCGGCCTTCTTGATCTTCTCGCAGACGTCGAGCAGCTCGCTCCACGTCGCCGGCGGCTGCTGCACGCCGGCGTCGGCGAAGACCTTCTTGTTGTAGATCGCGCCGATGACGCTCGAGCCGGCCGAGTAGATGTAGGTCTTGCCCTTGAGCTGGAAGGCCGGCTTGAAGCCGTCGGGGATCCGGGACGTCCACTCCTGGTCGCTCAGGTCGGCCAGCAGCCCGGCCTCGGCGACCTGCACCATCGCCATCGCGTTGCCGTTGCCCGGGTACACGACGTGGATGTCCGGGGCGTTCCCGGCGCCCAGCTGCACGCGCAGGGACGTCGTCACCTGGTCGGTGGGCGCGTAGGACGTCGTGAACTTCGCCTTCTTGTACGCCTTGGTCAGCAAGTCCACCGGCTTCTGCTCGTCGGCCACCCCGATCAGCCGCAGCGTGGGCGTGCCGCCACCGCCGCCGGAGGAGCTGCTGCAGGCGCTCAGCGCCGAGGGGAAGGCGGCGAGCGCGGCCAGCCCGCCGGCGGCGCGCAGGAACCCGCGCCGGCCGAGCAGGAGCTGGTCGGTGCCGTCCGGCCGAGTCGGTTCGCTCGGCCGGCTCGGGTCGGTCGCGGAGGGGGTACGGGCCACGGGGGTTCCTTTCTCAACGGCGCCCGGCCGATCGCGGGGCGAGCAGCCGGTCTGTGAGGAAGTTCGTCTTGAGGTGTGAACATCACGTCCCTGGGTGTGATGGAGCGTAAAAGGCAGCGCTGGGGCTGTCAAGGAGTTCACGACCCACCCGCCAGAGGACGCCGCCAATGGCCACGGAAGGGGCGGATCGGCGCTCCGCACCGGGGGCAACGGCGCGAAGGAACGGGTGTTAGAACCTCAGCCGAGCGCTGATAGGTCGAGCGTCAGTCGGCGGCGAGCTCGAAGCTGACCTTGTGCTCGTCGAGGTCCCGTAAGGCCTCCGGGCTCGCGCCGACGTCGACGATGACCCGCTCGAAGACCTCCAGCGGGACGACCCGGTGCAGGGCCACCCGGCCCAGCTTGGTGTGGTCGATCAGCAGCACCTTGCGGGCCGCCGACGCCAGCATCGCCCGCTTCACCGAGACGATGTGCGGCTCCTGGTGGTAGGCGTAGCCGGCCGACACGGCGGAGGTCGAGACCAGGCACAGGTCGACGCGCAGGGATTCGATGGCCTCGACGCAGGAGACGCCGAGGAACGAGTCGTGCAGGGGGTCGTAGTCACCGCCCAGCGCCATCAGCCGGATGCCGGGCACGTGCGACAGCACCCGCAACCCCTCGAGGAAGTTCGTGACGACGGTCAGCGGCGTGATGCCGGCGAGGCGCCGGGCCACCGCGAGGGTGGTCGTGGAGTCGTCGAGCATGACCGCCATCCCGGGCTCGATCAGCTCGACCGCGCGCGTGGCGACGGCGTCCTTCGCGGCCTGCATGGACTTCATGCGGTAGGCGACGTTGCTCTCGAAGACACCGGACGGTTGGGCCGTGACCCCACCGCGCAGCTTGCGGACGACGCCCTGCCGCTGCAGCTCGTCCAGGTCGCGGTGGATCGTCATCAGGCTGACGCCGAACCGGTCGGCCAGGTCGGCCGCCGACGCCGACCCGTGGGCGAGGACGTGCTCGGCGATGGCCTGCTGCCGGTGCGCGGGTCCGCGCGCGTCGCTGGCGGTCATGATGCGAGCCCCCTCCGGGCGGACCAGGTCGACCGGGCCCGGCCCACCCATTCGCGGTAGCCGGCGAACTCCTCAGCGTAGAACGCCGCGGCCGCCGGATCCGGGTGGTACCCGCTGATCGCCGCGGTCCAGCGCTCGAGGGGCAGGTCGGCCCCGAAGCGCGAAGCGGCGCTCAGCACGGCTCCGCGGGCGCCCGCTTCCTCCGGCGCCGCGTGGACGGGCCGGCCGAGCACGTCGGCGAACAGCTGCATCCAGCCCGGGCTCCGGCTGCCACCGCCGCAGACGGTGAGGCGGCCGGTCAGGCCGGACGCCTCCAGGCAGTGGCGGGCCGCGAACGCGATGGCCTCGCACGTCGCCCGCACGAGATCCGCGCGGCTGGTCGCCAGGCTGACGCCGGTCAGCTCCCCGCGGGCGGCTGGTTCGACGAACGGCGCCCGCTCACCCGAGGGCGCCAGGTAGGGCAGCATCCGGACGCCGTTCGCGCCCACCGGCGACTCGCCGAGCAGGCCGTCCACCTGGTCGTGGCGCAGCCCAGTGGTGGCCAGCATCCAGTCCAGCGCCGCCGTACCGACCATGGCCGGCATCGCCCGCAGCCAGCGCCCGGGCGTCGCCAGGCTGATGTGCAGCCCGGCCGGCTCGCCGCTCACGTCGACCGCGTCGCTCACCACCTCGCAGGCCAGCGTCGTGCCGATGATGAGCAGCCCGTCGCCCGGTTCGGTGACGCCGGCGCCGAGCGCGCAGGCGGCCAGGTCGTACGGGCCGGCGGCGAGCGGCGTGCCCGCGGGCAGGACGTCCGGGCCCCGCACCTCGGCGACGGCGCCCGGATCGTGGACCGGGGCCAGCACGTCGGCCCGGTGGGTCAGGCCGCACGCCTCGATCGCCCCCGGGTCGTAGCGCCGCGTCCACGGGTCGAGGAACGGCAGCGAGGCGTCCGAGACGTCCGTGGCCCGCACGCCGGTCAGGCGCTGGAACACCATGTCCTTGCAGTAGCCCGCGGTCGCCGCGGCGTCGAGGACGTCCGGTTCGTGGTCGTCGAGCCAGCGCAGCAGCGGCGCCGCGCACCCCGGGAACATCGCGGCCCCCGTCCGGCGGAACACCTGCTCGACGACTCCGGAGGACGACCACTGGGCGAGCAGGGCGGCGGCGCGGCCGTCGAGCCACGAGATGGCGCGGCGCACCGGACGGCCGGCACCATCGAGCAGCCACAGCCCGTCCCCCTGCCCGGTCAGCCCGACCAGCGCCGGGCGCGCGTCCAGCTCGCGCAGCACCTCCTCGGCCAGGGCGTGAATGGCATCTGCGTCCTGCTCGGCGCGGTCGCCGGCGAGCTCCAGCCGCGCCGGCCGGGCCGCAGTCCGCAGCATCGTCCCCTGCTCGTCGAACACCGCGCCCTTCACGACGGAGGTGCCCAGGTCGAGCCCGACGTAGGTCGCCATCACGCGTTCAGGCAGTGCGCGAGGCGTTCGCCGCGGAAGTGCCGGCCGACCTCGGCGGCGACGATGCGGGCGGCCTTCTCGGCGACGGCCCGGCTGGCGCCGCCCAGGTGCGGGGTCATGACCAGGTTGGGGACGGCGAACAGCCGGGACCCCGGTGGGGGTGGCTCCTCGGCGAACGTATCCAGCGCCGCGGCCATCAGGTGGCCGGAGTCGAGCGCGTCGCACAGCGCGTCCTGGTCGACCAGCTGGCCACGGGCCACGTTGACCAGCACCGACCCCGGCGGCAGCAGCCCCAGCTCCCGAGCGCCGAGCAGCCCTCGGGTCTCGGCCGTCAGCCGGGCGTGCAGCGTGACGATCCGCGCGCGGGTCAAGGCCTCCTCCAGGGTCGCAACCCGCTCGCCGATGACCTCGCCGGTCGCGTACGGATCGAAGACCAGCAGTTCGGCCCCGAAGGCGGCGAGGATGCCGGCGACCCGGCTCCCGACGGCGCCGTAGCCGATCAGCGCCACCGTGCTGCCCTCGATCTCGAGCCCGGTGTTCGCGTACGTGTAGTGCTCACCGGCCCACTCCTGGCGCTCGCGCAGGGCGGCGTGCGTGACCGGGATCCGCCGCAGCGCGGCCAGCAGCATGCCGACGGTGTACTCCGCCGTGGCGGTCGCGTTGCGCCCCGGCGCGTAACAGACCCGGATCCCGAGCTCGGTCGCCGCGTCGACGTTGACGTTGACCGGGCCACCGCGGCCGACGGCGACCAGGCGTAGCGCCGGGGCGTTCTCGAGCACCTTGCGGGTGAACGGGCCCATCTGGGTGACCGCCGCCTCGACGCCGTCCAGGGCGGCGAGCATCGCCTCCTCGGCGTCCGAGGCCTCGTCGACGTCGCCGACCCGGCCGAACGGCTCGAGCGGCCAGGGCAGCCGGAGCTCCCGGATCGCCGCATCGGCGCCGAGCTCGGCCCGCAGCGCCTCCGTCAGGAGCTCGGGCAGCATGAAGTGGTCTCCGGCCGCGAGAATCGCTCCCGTCATACCGCCGTCCTCTCCAAATTAACAATCTACGATGCTGTCATAACAGTTCGATCGAAACCGGGCCTACCGAGGGTCTGACAAGGGTCGGGACGGCGTCAACCCTCGCCGGCCGGCCGGCTCACCGGGTCGAGCCGGAGTCAGCCGGGCTAGAAGTAACAAGACATCCTGTTATAAATTCACCACGCCCTGTGCGCCGCGCGGAGAGAGAGGCTCGTGCAGGATCCCGTCTGGCTCGGCATCGACCTCGGCACGCAGAGCGTGCGGGCGCTGGTCGCCGACGCCGAAGGACGGGTCCGGGGCCGGGGCGCGGCGCCACTGACCAGTCACCGGGACGGCGACCGCCACGAGCAGGACCCGGAGGCGTGGTGGCTCGCCGTCGCCGCGGCCACCCGCCAGGCGCTCGCCCCGGTCACGGCCCCCGTGCTCGGGGTCGCCACGTGCAGCACCTCCGGCACCGTGCTGCTCACCGACGCCGCCGGCAACCCGCGCAGCACCGCGCTCATGTACGACGACGGGCGCGCCGGCGCGCAGGCCCGGGTAGCGCAGGCCGCCGGCGCGGCGGTGTGGGAGCGGCTCGGTCACCAGATCCAGCCGACGTGGGCCCTGGCCAAGGCGATGTGGCTCGTCGACGAGCACGACGTCGCGGGCACCCGGCTGGCCCACCAGGCCGACTTCGTCAACGGCCGCCTGACCGGCCGGCCGGTGGCGACCGACTCCAGCCACGCCCTCAAGACCGGCTACGACGTGCTCGCCGAGCGGTGGCCGGCCGAGGTGGTCGACGGCGTCGGGGCCGGCATCGTGCTGCCCGACGTGGTGCGCCCTGGTGCGCTGCTCGGCGAAGTGGGCGCCGCGGCGGCGAGCCAGACCGGCATCCCGCGGGGCACGCCGGTCGTCGCCGGGATGACCGACGGCTGCGCATCGCAGATCGGCTCGGGCGCCTTGCGGATCGGGCGGTGGAACTCGGCGCTGGGCACCACGCTCGTCCTCAAGGGCGTTACGGCCGACCCGCTGTTCGACCCGGCCGGCCTCGTGTACAGCCACCGCTCGCCGGACGGTTCGTGGCTGCCGGGTGCGGCCTCGAGCGTCGGGGCCGGCGCGCTCGGGCCGCCGTCCAGCCGCCTGGCCGACCTGGACGCCGCCGCCGCCGCGCGCGGCCCGTCCGGGCTCGTCGCCTACCCGCTGGCCGCCGTCGGCGAGCGTTTCCCGTTCCTCGCGCCGGACGCGCACGCGTTCCTGCTCGGCGAGCCGCGCGACGAGGTCGATCGGCACGCGGCCGTGCTCGAGGGCGTCGCCCTCGTCGAGCGCCTGGCGCTGGCCTACGTCCGCCGGCTCGGTGCGCCCGTCGAGGGGCCGATCGCGTTCACCGGCGGCGCAACCCGCAGTGCGTACTGGTGCCAGCTGCGGGCCGACGTGCTCGGCCGGCCGGCGCAGCTGCCCCGGCACGCGGACGCCGCGCTGGGCATGGCGATCCTGGCCGCCTACGGCACCGGCCGGTCGCGGCCGCTCGCCGACGTCGCCGAGGCGATGGTCCGGATCGACGGCGCGATCGAGCCGCGCCCGGAGCTGGCCGGCCGGTTCACCGAGGCGTACGTCCGGCTGGTGGACGAGCTGGCCGGCCGCGGCTGGCTGCCGGCCGACGTCGCGGCCTACGCCCGGGAGCACGCGTGACCCGGCTGTTCCTCGCCCGGCACGCGGAAACCACGTGGCACGCCGAGAACCGGTACGCGGGCACGAGCGACATCGACCTGACCCCGGCCGGCCGCGACCAGGCGCGGCGGCTCGCCGCCTGGGCGGCGGACGCCCGGCTCGACGCCGTCTGGACCTCGCCGCTCCGGCGCGCCCAGGCCAGCGCCGCACCGGCCGCGGAGGCCGCCGGCGCGCCGCTGTTCACCGACCCCGAGCTGGCCGAGGTGCACTTCGGCATCGCGGAGGGCCATCGGCTCGACGAACTGCCACCCGCCGTGGTCGAGGCCTTCCGGGCCGACCCGGTCGCCGGTGCCTTCCCCGGTGCCGAGGACTTCGGCCGCGCGGCCGCCCGCGGCGTGGCGGCGTTGCGGCGCATCGCGCACCGGCACGAGGACGGCCGGGTGCTCGTGGTCGCGCACAGCACGCTGCTGCGCCTGACCCTGTGCGAGCTGCTCGGCATCGCGGTCGCGCGCTACCGGACGGTGTTCCCGCAGCTGGTCAACTGCGCGCCGAGCGAGCTCGACCTCACCGGCGAGGTCGCTGGGCTGCGCTCGCTCAACCTGCCGCTGCCGCCGGGGCCGTGATCGGCCGGGCCGCGCCGGACTAGCGCACCCGCAGCCGGAACGTGCGGTGCCCGACGGCCCGCCAGTGATCGGTGATCGTGACGGTGAAGGTCCACTGCCCGCGGTGTCGCGGCGTCCCCCGCAGGGTGCCCGCGGCGGTGAGCGCCAGGCCGGCCGGCAGGTGCCCCGAGCTGACCACCCACCGGTACGGCCGCGTCCCGTCCGAACCGCCGAGGTGCGCCGCATAGACCCGGTGCCGCCGGCCGGACGGTAGGGCCGACGTCGAGACGCGCGGCCGGGCGGCGACCCGGAGGTGGAGCGTGCGCGTGGCCCGCCGGCCGTCCCCATCGGTCACCGCCACGGTCACCGGGAAGGTGCCGCGCGCGCCGGGGTCGCCGGAGATCCGTCCCGTCGCGGACAGCGTGAGGCCGCTTGGCAGCGCACCGCCGGCCAAGCTCCAGCGGTAGGGGGACGTCCCGCCATCGCCCTCGAGCACGGCGCCGTACGGCACTCTGCGCGTCGCGCCGGGCAGACCGGTGGTGCGCACCCGCAGCGGGTGAGCGGCGATCGCGAGTGGCAGCTGCGCGGTGCTCGAGGCGGACGCCCCGTCAGTGACCGTCACCGCGACGGTGCCGGTGAACGCCGCCGTGGGCGTCCCACCGAGCACGCCGCCGGCCGACAGCGTGAGCCCGGCCGGCAGCCCGCTCGCCGTGAACGTCAGCGGCGCGGTCCCGCCGGTGGCGGCGACCGGCGCGCCGTACGCCCGACCGACGATGCCGGCCGGCAGCGCCGTGGTGGTGATCGCCGGGGCGCCGCCGAGCGCGGGCGGCGTCGACAGGGAGATCGTGTAGCGGCCGAGGCTCGCGTAGTCCGAGTAGCCGGTACCAGCCGGGTCACCGTGACCGGCGCCGTCCACCACGGCGTAGTAGGTGCCGGCCGCCAACGAGGCGGAGTAGGTGGCCCCCATCCCGTTCGCGACGTCCGCGCTCGCCTGGCTCGAGGCCGGATCGACGGTGGCCAGCAGCGTGCCGCCGCCGGTGTAGATCCGCAGCGCGGCGTCGAGGTCGGGGCTGACCGGCGCCGGCCGCACGGTGACCGTCGTGGCGCCGCCGCCGGAGGTGAAGGAGAACCAGTCCGTGTCGACCGAGCGCTCGATGATGCCGCTCGCGGACGCCGTGAGCGGGGTCGCCGCGGCCGCACTGTTGCCGTGGTCGTCGGCGCGGACGGCCGCCCCGTGCGCGGCGATCACGGCCAGGTCGTCCTCGCGGTTGTTCGCCCCGGCGTACTCGCCGCGGCTCCACTGCGTGATCGGGTGGTAGTAGCCCACGCCCATGATCGGCGCCCAGGCACCCTGGCCCCCGTAGTAACCGGTCGACGCGGTGCCGTCGTGGCTCAGGCCCAGCGTGTGGCCGACCTCGTGCGCCGCGGCCTCGCCGATCGACTTCGCGTCGAAGACGGCCGGGTAGAAGACGAACGCCGGTTGGTAGTAGTCGTGCAGGTAGGTCGAGTCGAACACCCCGACGTAGGCGATGCCGCCGCAACCGCAGCTGGAGCCCGGCCCGCTCGAGTCGGTGACCAGCAGTCGGCTGCCGTAGACCTGGTCGCTCGAGTTGCTACGGGTGATGGCCGCCGCGCCCGGGTCAGCCGTGGTCACGTCCACGTCGAACGGCGCGTAGTCCTCGGCGACCCGCTGCCACACCGACTGGATCACGTCCTGCTCGGCGGTGCTGAAGGTGCCCGGGTCGTGATTGGTGTCGAAGGCCGGGGCGGTGAACGAGCGGCCCTGGTTCCACGCCGTCCCGCTGATCGTCGCCCCGCGGAAGTCGAGGTAGATCGTGCGCTGCGAGCCGGGGTGCGAGTGGAGGGCGAAGGTCTGCGAGTACGGGTACGGGGCCGTGGCAGCCGGGGTGGCGGCCAACACGGCCGGCTCGGTGGGGTCGACGTAGTACGGCTTGCCACAGCGGTCGCGCCACAACGTCGAGTCGCTCCGGCTGTGCGCGGGGCGGGCCTTCAGGGCCGCGCAGCTGCCGAACGCGACGGGTGTCGCGCTCGCGGGCAGCGTCGTCAGCCCACCCAGCATCAGGGCGAGGACGAGCCCCACCCAGCCGATCCGCCGTCCCACCACGTGCCCCTCCGGTCTCCCGGCGGTCCCCATCGACGCCGGCCCGGCGGAGCTGAGGTTTGGCGGCGCGCAGCGCCGTGACGGAGGTCTCCGAAAAATTCGGAGACGGCCTCTCCGGATTGCTGCTACCGTGGTCGCGGAACCGGAGAACACAGCTCCGGTAAAGTTTCGGGAGAGTTACATGGCCACGACCACCACCTTGCCGGAGGTTCGCACCCGAGCCTCCGCGGCGGCGGGCCCCAGCGACACGAAGCGCTGGTGGATCCTCGCCATCCTCGGTATCGCCCAGCTCATGGTCGTGCTCGACGCGACCATCGTGAACATCGCGCTGCCCACCGCCCAGAAGGACCTCGGCTTCAGCAACGACGCCCGCCAGTGGATCGTCACCGCCTACGCCCTGGCCTTCGGCTCCCTGCTGCTGCTCGGCGGTCGCATCGCCGACGTCTTCGGCCGCAAATGGGTCTTCATCATCGGCCTGATCGGGTTCGCGGTCGCCTCGGCCATCGGCGGCGCCGCGGTCAACGTCGGCATGCTGATCGCCGCCCGGGCCGTCCAGGGCATGTTCGCCGCGCTGCTCGCGCCGGCGATCCTGTCGCTGCTGACCACGACGTTCCACGAGCCCACGGAGCGGGCGAAGGCTTTCGGCATCTTCGGCGCCATCGCCGGCGCCGGCGGCTCGATCGGGCTGCTGCTCGGCGGGGTGCTCACCGAGTACGCCAACTGGCGCTGGACGCTCTACGTCAACCTGATCTTCGCCGCGATCGCGCTCGCCGGTGGGTACGTCCTGCTCGAGCACAGCAAGGCCGCGCACCGGGCGAAGCTCGACCTCCCCGGCACCGTGGTCGTCTCGGCCGGCCTGTTCGCACTGGTCTACGGCTTCTCGCACGCCGAGACCGACGGCTGGGCCAACGGCCTGACGATCGGCCTGCTCGTCGCCGCCGGCGTCCTGCTCACCGCGTTCGTCGCCATGCAGCAGCGCAGCCGCAACCCGCTGCTGCCGCTGCGGATCGTCCTCGACCGCAACCGCGGTGGCGCGTTCCTGGCGATGTTCGCCTCGGCGGCCGGCATGTTCGCGGTCTTCCTGTTCCTGACCTACTACATGCAGGCCTCGCTCGGGTACAGCGCGATCCAGAGCGGCGCCGGGTTCCTGCCGATGATGGGCGTCCTGATCATCACGTCGTCGGTGGTGAGCACGCGGCTGGTCACGAAGGTGTCGGCGAAGCTGCTGATCCCGGCCGGCATGGTGATCGCCGCGGCCGGCATGTTCCTGCTGACCTTCGTCGACCTCTCCGGCGGCTACGTCGGGCACATCCTGCCCGGCCTGCTCGTCCTGGGTGTCGGCATGGGCCTGGTGTTCGCGACCGGCTTCGGCCTCGCGACCCTGGGCGTGGAAGCGAGCGACTCCGGCGTGGCGTCGGCGACGGTCAACACCATGCAGCAGGTCGGCGGTTCGGTCGGGACGGCACTGCTCAACACCATCGCCGCCACGGCCGCCGCGAGCTACGCGACCTCGCACCTCGGCGCCGGCCCGGCGCAGCTGGTGATGGCCAACGCCGCAATCCACAGCTACACCACCGCCTTCTGGTGGGCGGCCGGCATCTTCGCAGTCGGCGCCCTGATCAGCGCGCTGGTGCTGCGCCCGGGCGTTCCGCAGTTCGAGGACGAAGCCGCAGCCGCTGTCGTACTCTGACCGCAGTTCACCGAAGGGAGGCCGCGTCGTGTCCGAATCCGTTACGGCCGACGCGGCCTCCCGTCCACTTCGCAAGGACGCCGCCCGCAACCGGGCCCTGTTGATCCAGGCCGGCCGCGAGGTGTTCGCCGAGCGCGGCCTCGAGGCGAGCCTGGACGACGTCGCCCACCACGCCGGCCTCGGCGTCGGCACCGCGTACCGGCACTTCGCGAACAAGCACGAGCTGGCCCGGGCCATCTTCACCGAGGCGGTCGAGGAGATCGTCGAGACGGCCCGCCTCGCCGCCAAGCTGGACGACCCGTGGCAGGGCATCGTCACCTTCATGGAGAAGGCGGCCGAGGCGCAGACGACGGACCGGGGCCTGCGCGAGGTGCTGATGGGCGTGCACGACTCGGCCGAGATGGAGCGGATCAACGAGATCATCTCGCCGCTGCTGACCGAGTTGGTCGTGCGGGCGAAGGCGGCCGGCGCGGTGCGGGACGAGGTCGACTCCACCGACGTCGGCGTCGCCGTGATCATGCTCTGCACGGTCGCCGACGTGACCGGCGACGTCGCCCCGGACCTCTGGCGCCGCTACCTGCCGATGCTGCTGGACGGCCTGCGCGCCGGCAGCACGCTGCCGGTGCCCGCGCTCTCGCCGGAGGAGTTCCGGCTGGCGATGACCAGCCACAAGCAGCGCCTCATGCGGGCGGTCACGCGCAGCACCGCCTGAACCGGCGGGGCCTCAGCCGTTCGCCCCGACCAGCTCCCGCAGCTCGGCGTCCACCTGGCGCTCGACGGCCTGCGCGTCGGCCCGCGCCTTGCGCCGGCTCCACCGGCCGCCGAGCAGCCACGTCGCCGGAACGAACAGCAGTTGGCCGGCCACGCACACCCACCACCAGCGCTGCCACTGGTGCGGACCGTCGGCGACCGCACGCCTGACCTCAGCACCATGCTTCTGCAGGTAGGCCAGGTCGGCGGCGGGCACCCGCGCCGTAGCGGCGAGGCGGCGGGCGGCCACCGCGGGCGGGACGTGCAGCGTGCCGGCGATCTCGGTGACCGCGGCGACGCGCACCGGCGCCGCGACCGGCGGGCGGTGCAGGGCGGCGAGGGTGGCCGGCCAGATCGCGGCCAGGGTCTGCAGCTCCGGGGCGTACTGAGTCGTGATCGCCTTGACCCGAGCCCCGTGATCGACGAGCGTGCCGGCGGCGCCGACGAGGAAGGTGACACTGAGCAGCGCCGCCGCGACGGTCGCCCGCACCAGCCAGCCCCACACGGCCATCCCGGTCGCCACCAGCGCCGGGCTGCGCTGCTCGACCGCCTCGCTGAACGCGGCCAGCCAGTTGGCCGAGGCCATCCCGCCGCCGACCGCGCACAGCAACAGCAGCACGGCGAAGGTGTAGTAGCCGGTGTCGCGATGCGTCGCGACGATCGTCCACCCGATGACACCCGAGACGCAGATGAGCGTGCCGGCCACGATGAACGGCTTGCGCACCCCGACCCGGTCGGCGATCAGCCCGAAGACGATGAGGGCAACGGCGTTGGCGCCCCAGAACCAGTTCTCGAGCGCGTTCGCCCGCGCGCTGGAGTACCCGTAGTTCGTCGTCAGGTACAGCACGAAGAAGGCGATGCGGCTGAAGTAGAAGAGCAGGAAGATCGCGTACGCCAGGGCGGGTAGGACGATCCGCGGCGTGAGCATGACCCGCAGCCCGGCGGCGGGCAAGCGTGGCTCCGCGCCGGCCGCGAGCCGGGCCGCGACGAGCCGTTCCTCGCGGGCCGAGCGTCGCACCTGGGCCCGCAGCGGCGCGTCCAGGTCGCGCAGCCCGATGGCCGCCACAGCGAACACGGCCAGGCCGGCCGAACCGCAGACCCAGAACTGGAAGCGCCAGTCGGGGTGGGTGGGCAGCGTGTGCGAGGCGACGGTGCTGACGGCGAGGCTGCCGCACACCGGGCCGAACGCCCAGATGCCCATGGCGGCGCCGCGGGAACGCTGCACGGAGTAGTCGCGCATCAGCGCCGGCGTGATCGTGAGGACGGCCCCCTCGGTCACGCTCACGACGGCGAACAGGACCAGGTAAGCGGTGCGGCTGCCCGCGTTCGGCAGGCCGAAAAGGATCAGCAGGGACGTCGCGAGCAGCCCGCCCAGGACGAGGTTCACCCGGCCCCACCGATCGGCCAACCCCGCCATCAACGAGGCGATCGCGCCGACCGCGTTGCCCACGACCGACACCAGGACGTAGTAGCGCAGCGACATGTCGAAGTGGTCGATGATCGCCGGCGACACCGACCCCTGCACGTACAGGGCGTAGTACTGCGAGACCGTCACCAGGACGATCAACGCCATCAGCCCGGTCCGGGCCGCCGGGCGGGGAAAGGTGGTCAGCCTCCGCGACATGCCGGCAGCCTGGCAGCCGAGACGATCACCTGCCACTCGAAACGGTCAGGCGACCACTCCGCCGGCGTCGTCCAGCTCGGCGAGTTCGTCGTCGAGTACCAACGGCACGTATGGACGCAGGTCCAGCGGGCCGATCGGCGGCCAGACCGCGTCAGCGACCTGCGGCATCCCGATCTGCGCACCGAGCCGGCGCGCTTCGCGGTTCAGCGCCTCGGCGACCCTCCGGTCGTCCGCGCGGTTGCGGAAGTAGCGGACCGTCGCCAGCGCCCGGATCGTGAACGCCTCGAAGCACGACGCGCCGGCCGCGCGGTAGATCGCGAGCGACTCCTCGAACAGCGCGATCGACTCGTCGTAGTCACCGGCCGCCGCGGCGAGGCGCGCGAGGTGGTAATCGGCGCAGCCCCAGTACTGGACGACCCAATACACGGCGTGCTGTCCCCGGGCCGCGCGCAGCACGTCCCGGCACAGTTGGATGCCGCGCGAGTGCCGCACCTCGATGCAGCCGTTGCTCAGCGCGATCACCGGGGCGAGCTGGTGCCGGCCGGGTGCGGCGCCGTCCAGGAACTCCTCGACCACCGCGTCGCACACCTGCCACGCCTCCTCCGGCGACAGCAACATCGCGGCCGAGAACGTCTGCATCACGCGGTGGATCGGCCGCCGGACCGTCCAGTTCGGCGGGTTGTTGGCCACGAGCTCCAGCAGGCGCTCGACATCGGCGCGCAGGAACGCCAGCCAGGTGCGCTGGCCGATCAGGCTGGCCGCGCGGGCCGCGTGCTCGAGCGGGCTACCGGCCCGGCGGGCCAGCTCGTCCGCCTTCTGCAACAACCGGTCGGCCCGCTCGAAGTGACCGGTCGCGATCGCCACCGTGATCTGCCATAGCGCGGCCTCCCAGCGTTCGGGCTCGGTGCCGTCGCTCGGCGTCCACTCCGGCGGCGCGTCCCCCATCGCCCGGGTGCCGATCACGACCTCGGTGATCCAGCGGCGCATCGTCGTGCCCAGCCGCGGGTCAGCGCCGTCCAGCTCGGCCATCCGGGCCAGCAGCGAGGCCTGCTCGGCCGGCGACTCCTGCTCCCACACGCGGGCCAGCAGCGCGAGCTCCGCACCGGGGTCGGCCGCGGCGGCGCGGCGGCGCAGGTCGCGCGCGAGCGCCGGCCGATACGTGGTGAGCACGGCGACGCCCTCGGCGACGAGCCACCGCTCGGCCGCGTCCCGCTCGCCGGCGGCGCCGGCCAGCACGAGGTCGAGCGCGGCCGCCAGCCGATCCAGGGCGTCCTCGTCGATGCGCTCGTTCGCGAAGGTCTGGACGAGCCCGAGGCTGCCGCGCAGCACCGCCACCGGCTCGCCGTACCGCTCGCCGTGCTGGCGCAGCGCGGCGTAGGCGGTGCGGGCCGCGGCCAGGTCGGCCGCCGCCGCGGCGGCCTGCCCGGCGGCGGCGAGCAGCTCCCCCACACGGGCCGGCGCATCGAACGTCGCGTCCATCGCGATCAGGTCGAGCGCCTGCCGGAAGAACCCCAACGCCTCGGCGAACCCGAGCTCCCGACCCGCTTCCCGGCCGGCCGCGGCCAGCGCGGTGACCGCCTCGTCCGTCGGGCAGGCGGGCCAGCCGGCGAACACGTGGTGCGCGACCAGGTCCGGGCTGGGGGCGTCGAAGCCGGTCAGCCGGCCGAGCGCCCGCGCGACCGCGGCGTGGGCGTTCACCCGTTCCGGGGCCGGCGCCCGCTCGTACATGCGGTCGCGCAGCAAGACGTGCACGAACTGCCACTGGCGCGGGTCGTCGGGGACCGCGCGCAGCAGCCCGGCGGCGCGGGCGATCTCCACGGCCTGGGTGACGACCTGCGGTGGCGTGGGCGGGTTGACCTGGGTGGCGGCGGCGGTGAGGACGCGGGTGTCGAACGCGGTGCCGATGGTGGCGGCCAGCTCGAGCACCCGCAGCACCTCGATCGGCAGCGAGTCGATGTGCACGTCCAGCGCCTCGGTCAGGGTGGTCGGCCGCCCGCCGCCGCCGAGGCCTTGGAGGTGGCGCAGGTACAGCGGGTTGCCGCCGGTCAGCTCATGGGCCGCGTCAAGCAACTCGGGCGCCGCGCCCGGGCCGAGCAGCCGGCGCGACTGCTGCTCGTCCAGCCCAGCCAGCGTGACGGCGAGCGCGGCGCGCCGGCGCAGCTCGGCCACCGCGATGCGCACCTCCTCGCGGGCGTCCCCGGCCGGCTCGCGCACGGTGACCAGCAGGACGAGCGGAGTCGCACGCCGGCGGGCGAGGAGCACGAGCAGCACGTCGAGCACCTCGAGCGTGGCCCAGTGGACGTCCTCGACGGTGAGGACGAGCCCGCCCAGCCCGGCGGCCGCTGCCTCCAACGCTTCGGCCAGCGACTCGGCGACCGCGCGCGGGTCCGCCGGGTCGTCCAGCGCGGCCTCGACGTCCGGCGCCGACCCGTCCAGGTGAGGTTGCAACTCGCGCAGCAGTGGCCGCAGCGCTGCGTACGGCAGGTTCAGCCGCCGGTCGCAGCCGATCCGCCCGAGCGCGGTACGGGCGCCGCCGGCCCGGGCGAGTTCCTGCACCGCGCGCTCGACCAACGCCGTCTTGCCGATGCCCGCCTCGCCGGCGACCAGGACCGCCACCGGCGCGCTCTCGCGCAGCGCCCGGGCGCCGGTCTCGACGATGCGGGCCAGCTCGCCGTCGCGGCCGAGCAGGTCGTCGTCCTCGGTCGCGGCCGGTCGCGGCGGCAAGAGGCCGGCGCCGGCGCTGTTGATCAGCTCACGGGCGGCCCGCAGCTCGGCCCCGAGATCGACGCCCTGCTCGGCGAGCGTGCGGCGCGCCGCGTCGAGCGACGAGCGCGCCCGCCGCTGGTTGCCCACGGCGAGGAAGGAGTCGATCAACAGCGCCCAGGCGTGCTCGCGAACCGGGTGCTCGCGCGTGATCACCTCCAGCGCGGCGATCGCCTCGGCGTGCCGGCCGGTGGCGGCGAGCGCCTCCGCGTGGTCCTCGGCCCCGCCGAGATGCAGCTCGAAGAGGCGACTGACGAACGCCTGGCCGTCGGGGTGGTCGGGCCAGTCGGGAATCGGCTCACCGCGCCACAGCTCCAGGGCAGCCGCGAGCGCCTGCTCGGCGGCGGGGAAGTCGGCCCGGTCGAGCGCCTGCCGGCCGCGGCCGAGCAGCGCGCCGAACTGCACCGCGTCGACGTCGACGAGTTCGAGCGCGAGCCGGTAGCCGTCCTGGTCACCGACGATCGTCTCGGGCCCGCCTAGCACCCGGCGGCAACGCCAGACCTCGGTGAACAGCGATCGCCGCACCTGGGCCGGTGCGGAGTCGCCGTAGACGGCCTCGGCCAGCTCGTCGACGCCGACCGAGCGCCCGGCCGTCGCCGCCACCGCCAGGACGGCGAGGATGCGCCGCATCCGGCCGGCACTCGGCCGGTGCTCGACCCCGTCGACCGTCACGACCACCGGCCCGAGGACGGCGAGCCGCACGGCCGGCGCAGCGTCGGACGGCTCGGTGAGCCCACTCTCCACGTCGCCCGCCCATCGCAGTGATCACGATCTGCGAGCAGGCTATCCGCGGCGGCCAATCTTCGCGCGTTATCGCGCCGGCAAACGGCGGGTGGCTGAGCCGCCGCCCCCGCGCGGCGGCTCAGCTGGACGGCGGCGCCCCGAACGCCGCCGCCCCTTCACCCGGGCCTGGTCACGGCGCCCGGCGGCGCCGCCGTCCCACCAGCACGAGCCCGCCGCCGAGCACCAGCAGCAGCGCGGCGACCAGCAGTTCCAGCGGCAGGTGTTCCACCCCGGTGGACGAGACGCCGTGGCCGCCGGTGTTCGCCTCCTGCGGCGTCGGGTTGTGCGTCTCGCAGACGCTCTGCCCGGCCCCGCACGCGGAGAGCGCGCCGTTACCAGTGACGACGTTGCCGAGATCGTGGTCGCCGTTGTCCGGGCTGTCGACGGTGACCGAGTAGGTCAGGGTCGCCTTGGCCCCGATGGCCAGCGGGACGCTCCACACCAGCCGCTGGCCGACCAGGTGCACCGTGCCCGCGGTCGCCGTCGCGTCGCCGTCGTAGGACGCGTCGTCGAGCACGCCGATCAGGTGGTCCTGGATCGTTGGCGTGAGATCGACCTGGCCGGTGTTGGTCGCGGTGACGTGGTACGTCACTCGCTGCCCGTCCTCGACCGGGCTGCCCGATCCGGGCTTGCTGGTCTTGACGACGACGTAGGCCGCGACCGGCGTGGTCGTCTGGCAGCCGGCCGGCATCGGGTCGTCCGCCGCCAACCTGCGAACCGCGTCGGGCGCCGGGACGACGTGGCAGTTGCCCGTCGGCGTCGTCACCTCGTTGAGCAGGACGTGATCGCCGCCGTCGGGATCGTTGACGGTCACCGAGTACGTGACGGTCACCGTCCCGCCGGCCGGCAGCGGGCCGGACCAGCTCAGCGTGCCGCCCTTGACGGTGACCGTGCCGGCGCTGGCCGCAGCGTCCTTGTCGTAGGTGGCGTCGTCCAGCACGCCCGACAGGTCGTCCGTCGCGGTGCCCGGCAGCTCGTCGGTCCAGTCGCCCTGCCCGGGGTTGGTGATGGTCAGGGTGTACGTGAGCTTGCCCCGTAACGCCGTCTGCTTGGCCGAGGCCGTCTTCACTACGTTCAGATCGGGCACCAGCGTGGTCACCGAGCAGGTTGGATCGGTGGAACCCTGCAGGCAGTTGCCGGCCGGGTCGACGATCGTGTTGACCATGCTGTGATCGCCGGCGTCCGGGTTGTTCACCGTCACCGAGTACGTCACCGTGAACGACCCGCCCGCGGGTAGCGCCCCGCTCCAGGACAGCACCGGCTCGGTGTAGTTCGGCGCCGGCACCGTCTGCCCGCCGCTCGTCGTGCTCGCGGCCACGTCGTTGCCGTAGGTCGCGTCGTCCAGCACGGCCGTCAGGTCGTCGGTGAAGCTGGCCGGCATGTCGTCGGTCCAGTCGCCGGTGCCGCTGTTGGCGACGGCAACCGTGTACGTGACTACGGAGCCCGGTGCCGCGTCCTGCGTCGACGCCGTCTTGGTCACGGCGAGGTCCGGGATCTTGGTCTCGGGCGCCGGGCAGTCCGGGTCACCCGAGCCCGCGATGCAGTTGCCGTACGGCGCCACCGCGACGTTGTCGAGGAGGTGATCGCCGGTGTCGGGGTTCGCCACATTCACCGAGTAGGTGACCGTGAACGAGTCGCCCGCCACCAAGGGGCCGGACCACGACAGCGTCGGTTCCGCGTAGCTGGGAGCGGGCACCGTCTGACCGTCACTGGTCAGGCTGGCGACCGCGTCGGCGTTGTAGACCGCGTCGTCCAGCACGCTGGACAGATCGTCGGTGAAGCTGGCCGGCGCTTGGTCGGTCCAGTCGCCGGCGCCGTTGTTGGTGACCGTCAGGACGTAGGTGACCGTGGAGCCCGGCGCGGCGTCGACGGTCGAGACCGTCTTCGTCACGTGCATGTCCGGGATCTTGGTCTCCGGTGCCTTGCAGTCGGCGTCCTGACCCGGTCCCGGGATGCAGTTGCCGTACGGCGACTGCACGACGTTGTCCAACGCGTGGTTGCCGGTGTCCGGGTTGTCGATCGTCACCGAGTACGTGACGGTGAACGAGTCGCCGGCGACCAGGGGGCCCGACCACGAGATCGTCGGCTCGGCGTAGGTCGGCGCCGGGACGGTGCTGCCCTTCGCCGTGGCGCTGGCCGTTGCGTCGCCGTTGTACGCCGCGTCGTCGATCACGTCGGCCAGCGAGTCGCGGAACGACGCGGGATCCTGGTCGGTCCACGCACCGGTGCCGGAGTTCGTGACGGTGATCGTGTAGCTCACCGTCGAGCCCGGGATCGCGTTGGTCGACGACGACGTCTTGCTGATGTGCAGGTCGGGGATGAGGGTCTCCTTCGCCCGGCAGTCGGGGTCCTGGTCGGGACCCGGGATGCAGTGCCCGTAGGGCGTGTTCGCCGCGTTGTTCAGGCGGTGGTTGCCGGTGTCCGGATTCTTGACCGTCACCGAGTAGGTCACGGTGAAGGAGTCACCGGCCGCGAGCGGGCCCAGCCAGGACAGCAACGGAGCGGAGTAGGTTGTCGCCGGCACGCTGGCCCCGGTGATCGTCGTCGTGCCGTCGTACGTGGCGTCGTCGAGCACGTCGGTCAGGTCGTCGGTGAAGCTCGCCGGTGTCTGGGCCGTCCAGTCACCCGCCCCCGAGTTCTTCACGGTGATCGTGTAAGTCACGGTCGAGCCCGGCACCGCGTTGGTGGTCGACGACGTCTTGGAGACCGTCATGTCCGGGACCAGCGTGGACGACATGCAGGCCGGATCGGTCGAGCCTTCAGCACAGTTGCCCGTCACCCCGACCACCACGTTGGTGAGCTGGTGATCACCGTCGTCCGGGTTGTCGATCGTCACCGAGTAGGTGATCGTGAACGAGTCGCCGGCCGCGAGCGGACCCGACCAGCTCAACACCGAGGACGCGACGGCCGGCGCAGCGACGGCGTGGCCCTGCACCGAGGTGCTAGCGGTGGCATCACCGTCGTAGACCGCGTCGTCCAGCAGCCCGCCGAGGTCGTCGGTCAGGCTGGCCGGTTCGTCGTCCGTCCACGCGCCGGTGCCGGTGTTGGCGACCGTGATCGTGTAGGTCACCTTCGTCCCCGGCGCCGCGTTCGCCGAGGAGGCCTGCTTGGTCAGGTGGAGGTTCGGAACCTGCGGCGCCGACTTGCACGACGGGTCGGTCGAGCCGGCCCGGCAGTTGCCGACGCTGGCGACGACGGCGTTGAGCACGTCGTGGTCACCGGTGTCCGGCTTCTTGATCGTGATGGAGTAGGTGATCGAGAAGGACGCGCCGGCGGCCAGCGGCCCGCTCCACTTGAGGACCGGAGCGCTGTAGGTCGGCAGCACCGACGTGCCGCTCACCACCACGTCGCCGTTGTAGGACGCGTCGTCGAGCACGTTGGTCATGTCGTCGCTGATGACGGCCGGGTCGGCGTTCGTCCAGTCGGAGGTGCCTGGGTTGCTGACCGTGATCGTGTAAGTCACCGTGCTGCCCGGCGCCGCGTTCGCCCGGCTCGCCGTCTTGGTGACGTGCAGGTCTCGCACGTCGGTGATCGTCGATCGGGGGCAGTTGCCCGGCGGGCAGCTGAAGCCGCCCACCTTCGTGATCGTGTTGACCATCCGATGGTTGCCGGTGTCCGGGTCGTTGACCGTCACGGAGTAGTTGATCGTGACCGCGCCGCCGTTGGCCGGTATGCCGCCCGACCAGGTCAGCGTCGTCCCGGAGACGGTGGCCCCACTGCTGGCGTCGCCGTTGTAGGTCGCGTCGTCCAGCACGTCGGAGAGATCGTCGGTGAGGCTCGCCGGAGCGGCGGCCGTCCAGTCGGCGGTGCCCGTGTTCGTCGCGGTGATCGAGTACGTCACCTTCGAACCCGGCTGGGTGGCCGTCGTCGAGACCACCTTCGTCACGACGAGGTCTCGCACGTCGGTGATCGTCGATCGGGGGCAGTTGCCCGGCGGGCAGCTGAAGCCGCCCACCTTGGTGATCGTGTTGATCAGCCGATGGTTGCCGGTGTCCGGCTGCTTGACGGTGACCGAGTAGTTGATCGTGACCGCGCCGCCGTTGGCCGGTATGCCACCGGACCACGTCAACGTCGTTCCGGAGACGGTGGCCCCACTGCTGGCGTCGCCGTTGTAGGTGGCGTCGTCCAGCACGTCGGAAAGATCGTCGGTCAGGCTCGCCGGATCGGCGGCCGTCCAGTCGGCCGTCCCGGTGTTGGTCGCGGTGATCGTGTACGTCACCGTCGAGCCCGGCTGGGTCGCCGTCGTCGAGGCCACCTTCGTCACCACGAGGTCACGGATCTTCGTCGTGGTGCCCGGGCAGACCGGCGTGTACGGCTGGCACACCAGAGTGTTGACGAGCTGGTGGTCGCCGGTGTCCGGCTGGTTGATGGTGACCGAGTACGTGATCACCACCGTGGTGCCTGCCGTTAGCGCGGCTGAGTACGACAGAGAGCTCCCACTGATCGTGGCGCCCGCACCTTGAAGATCGTGGTTGTACGTCGCGTCGTCCAGCACGTTCGAGAGGTCGTCAGTGAAGGTCGCCGGCGTCTGCTTCGTCCAGTCGCCCGGCCCGTTGTTCGTCGCGGTGATGGTGTAGGTCACCACGTCGCCCGGCTTCGCCACAGTGGTCGAGGCGACCTTGATGACATTGAGCGTTGGGACGGGCGTGTCGGTTCCCGTGCAACTCGGCGCGCAGACGTTGATCAGGTGGTGGTTGCCGGTGTCGGGGTCGTTTACCGTCACCGAGTACGTGATGGTCACCGTGCCGCCGTTCGGTGTGATCGGCCCAGCCCAGCTGAGGGTGTTGCCGTTGACGGTTGCCGTCGGACCGGAACCGCTGCTGTAAGTGGTGACCACGTCGCCGTTGTACGTGGCGTCGTCGAGCACGTCGATCAGGTTGTCGGTGGCGGTCGCCGGGTCCTGCGCCGTGTACTCGCCGGGACCGGTATTGGTGACCGTGAGGGTGTACTTCACGACTGTCCCCGGCGGAGCGTTGGGCGTGCCGTCCTGGGTCAGCGCGCTCTTGACGAGCGACTGCTGCTTCGGCGTGTTGCAGGTGTGGACCGTGTTCGACGCAACGGTCGGCGCCCCGGCGTAGCTCGCCGTGACCTGCGCGGTGTTGTCGAAGCAGACGCCGTACGTAGGTGGTGCCGTCGCCGTGACGGTGATCGGGAGTGTGTCGGCCGTGTGCGGGGCGACGGCGCGGTTCTCTACGCAGGTCAAGGTGTTGTTCGCGACGGTGCATCCCGGCGTCGGCGACGACACGAACGAGACCCCGGCGGGCGCGGCGTCGGTAACGGTGTAGCCGTCAGCCTGCCCGTCTCCGTCGTTTCGAGCCAGGAGCGTGTACGTGAACGTGCCGTTCGGATCGGGCGAAGACGCCGGCCCGGACTTGTCGAGATTCATCGCGGGGCAAGTGGCTGGCGGCGCTACGACGTCGAAGCCCGCCGTACCGGAGGAGTTCCCCCCTGGCGCGTCCGTCGTGGCGCCGGCCGTGGTGACTGCCGTGGCTACGTTATTGACCGCCAGGGTCTGACCGCAGACCGTGGTCGGCATCGTTGTCTCGTAGCAGATCTGAATCGGATCGCCGTTCCAGCTCAAGTGCACGGCAGCGCCGTGGACCGCTGGTCGGTCGGACACCGCGACCAGGGAAACCCGCGCCGTCAGCTTCGCCGTGTTTCCCGACACGGGTAGAGCCGAGATGTCGATGGAGGTGCCTCCCGCCGGGAAGGGGACGTTCGACCATCCAGGGACGACCGTCCCATCCGAGCCGAGCAGCGTGAGCGTGGCGCGGTCGAACTCCGAACCCGTCAGATTCCCGAGCGTAACCGCACCCCAACTGCGCACGTGCCCGGCGCCGCCATCGCAGTAGTACTCACTCGGCGTGACCGAGACATCCTGGTCTGCCCCAGCGCACGGGGCGCCGGTCGTCGCATCGAAGAGGTCGATGTTCCCGGTGTCGCCGTCGGCGGCCAGGCAGCCGGCGACATCACGCAATGGTCGGACGGTGTAGTTGCGCGGGTTGGCCGGGCCACTGAACCCCGTGCATTCCGGCACCGGTCCGGTTCCGGACCATGCCGCGAAGTCGAAACAGCGGACGTTGAACGCTGGCGCGTCTGCCGTGTAGAAGCGAGCCCCGACGATGCCGCCTGACCCGAACCCGGTCGTCGATCCGCTCCCGAAGGTCGTGAAGTTCGAGTATGGGTTGGTCAAGCCCACGCCACTCGGTGAATAGCAGGCATGCTCCGCCACGTCGCAGACGCCGAGCGGGGCGCCGGTTGACGACAGCACCGGAGCGAGGAAATCGGGAAATCCGAGGGATTGCGCGGCGCCCTCGTTGATCGGGTAGCCGCTGCACACCGCGGAGGCCGACGTGTCGTAACACGACAGGTACAGGGTCCCGGACGGATCGATGAAGCTCGCCCAGACGTACCGCCCAGCGGTGATCAGGCTGCCGTTGTAGTCCACCTTGGTCGGATCGCCGCCACCCGTGGTCCTCCCGCCCGAGACGTTGGTCGTGCCGCAAGGACCACTCGGCGCGTTGTAGCAGATCATGTTTCCGTTGGCGTCGAAGAAGTAGTGGTTACCGTCAGCGGCCGCAACGCCGTCGGTCGAGATCATGCCGATCAGATTGCTACCACTCGTGGCCGTGGGTCCCATCGCTTGACGGTCCAGCAGGTCGAAGCCACAGCTATTCAGCGTTTTCAGGTTGAGGCATTGAACTCCGACTCGAAAGCCGCTGGCGTCGCCGGTAGCCGATTCGACACCCCAGTAGAGCCGATTGCCCACGATGAAGGAGCCGTTCTCACCGGCGGTAGCGAATTCGCCACTGTTCCCGGTTCCGATTGGGGTTCCGGCGACAGGGTCGACGTACGTCGATTTCGCCGGCCATCCCGGGCAGACCTGATCGGCGGTCGTGGAGCAGTAGACAGCGGTCGTGGAGTAGTCGTGGTGGAAGACCGTATAGATCTGGTCGTTCAGCGCTTCTACCGTGTAGCCGTCGCCCCCGCTGGTCTTGAAGTTGTAGTTGCTGATGTCGAAGCCGTTCCCATCCACAGCGGTCGTTCCGGAGCTGACCGACCCGCTCGCTTGGACGCTGCCGGATGCGAACGACCCGGTGAAGTTCGGAGGCACTTTCAGCGACGTGAGTACCGGCGACTGTCCATCCGTGATCGGGTCGCTGATCGACACGTCCGCCGTCGAACCGGTCTTGTTCGAGTAGTTCAACGCCCAGCGCACCGTGTCACCCGACGTCGCCGAACCGCGGGTGGCCGCCCCGACGTCTGTCGTCGAACCATTCGCGAGATCGACGCCGGTTTTCGTGAACGTCGAAACGGCGGTCGTGCCCGCGGCGGCAGGCGGTGCCGCCACCACGACGGACACGGCGAAGCCGCCGAGCAGTGCGGTGCCGGTGACGAACGCCGTGAGCCGGCGCGCAGTGCGCCGGATTGAGTCCCCACCCATTGAGGTGCCTCGAATCCCGTAGTCCGGGCCCCCACGCAAACCTTGCGGCTCCCCCGTGGAGCGCAGGACCAACCGGAAGGTCATTGGTCGAGAGGATCCTGGTGAGGCGCCTGTCGATCGGGATCTAATGTCGATCACACGGGACGTTCAGGCCGTGACGGCTCCCCCGTCGTGGCTGAGGAACGCGGCCTGCAACGCGGCGGCCAGGCCGTCCTCGTCACCCAGGTCGCGCCGCAGCTCACGCAGGACGTCCAGCGCCTCGACCTGCCGCTCGGTTCGATACAGCGCCAGTGCCAGCTGGCGGCGGATTCGCGGCCGGTCCGGGTACAGGATCGCCTGCGACCGCAGCTCCGCCACCAGCACGTAGTCGGGGTGCGCGAGGTCGAGTTCGTTGAGCTCCTCGATCGCGTGGACGTGCAGTTCGGCGAGCCGGTCGATGGCCGCCTGGGCCGGCAATGCGCGATCCAGCTCCGGGTAGGGGTCGCCGCGCCACAGGCCCAGAGCCTCTTCGAGGTTGACCCGCGCCCGGTGCGCATCGCCTGTCGCGACCAGCTTGCCCGCCTCGGTGACGAGGCCCTCGAACCGCCAGGCGTCCACCGCTTGCTCGGCGGCCACGAGCCGCACGCGGTCGGCGAACTCGAGGGTGCCCGGCTCGAGCAGCGGCTCCAGGCTGCGCAGCATCAGGCGGGTCTTCGCGGCCGCTGTCGCCGGCGCGTCCCGCCACAACAGCTCGACCAACGCGTCGATCGAGACCCACTCGTTCGCGTTGGCCACCAGCCAGGCAAGTGCGGCGGACGTCCGGCCGGCGGGCACCGTGACGCGACCGTGCGCGCCCGTCACGCGCAGCGGTCCGAGGACGTCGAAGTGCACGGGACCAAGCTAGGCGCCCGCCGCCGGCGCCGGTCACCGCCCGTTCCGTGGTGCTCACGTGGCGATCACATGAGCAGCGGCGCCGCGGGCGTTAGTCGAGCAGCTTGGCCCGCAGCGCGGCGGCGTCCTGCTCGGTCCACCCGTGGTCGCGCAGCCAGCCCCGCACTCCGCCGTACTGCTCGTCCATCGCGTCGAGCAGCCGCTCCATCGTGACCGGCTTGGGCTTGTGCTTGTCGACCGGCTCGTCCTTGATCAGGTCGGTCGCGTAGGTGCGGCGGGTGACCAGCCGGGCCAGGATGGCCTCGACCCGCTCGGCGCTGGCCGCGTAGTCGGCGATGATCGCCGCCCGGGTCACGCCGACCTCGGCGAGCGCGAGCGCGACGACGACGCCGGTGCGGTCCTTGCCGGCGGCGCAGTGGACGAGCGCCGCGCCGGGCGAACCGGCGATCAGCCGCAGTGCCGTGAGGACGGAGTCGGCCCGCTCGTCCAGGTAGCGCAGGTAGACCCCGGAGACGCCGCGGCGCCGCTCGTCCTCGGTCTCCTCGCGCTCCTGCCAGGGCAGGACGACCGGGCCGTCGTCGGAGTCGGCGACGGTCACCTCGCCCGGCTCGGGGAACAGCGACAGGTGCTCGATGCGGACGGCCGGTTCGCGGGTCATCGGCCCCGGACCCTCGCCGGCCACCTCGACGCCGGTGCGCAGGTCGGCGACCGCGCGCACCTGCAGGTCGTCGACCAGGCGGCGGACGTCGGCGGGCGTGAGGTCCTGCAGGCTGTCCGACCGGATCAGCCGCCCCGGGCGCACCGCCCGGCCGTCCTGCGTCGGCAGGCCGCCGAGGTCGCGCACGTTGTCCGCGCCCTCCAGCTCGATCCAGTGGGCGGTCGCGACCTCGCTCATGCCCTCGACCCTACGGACCGCGGATGACCAACGATCGAACGGGATCAGGCGAACGCCTTCGCGAGGCGGTTGCGGACGATCGCGGCCAGCTCGCGCCGGACCGCCGGCGGCTCGTCCTGGTCACCGGCCGCCGCGGGCCGACCCTACGGACGCCGCTGCCCCCTGTCGCCGGCGACCTGGAACCGGCGAAGGGGGCAGTGGACGGGGTCGATCAGAACGCGGCTTCGGAGACCTCCATGAGCGCGTTGTCCATCGCCTCGGCGATGGCGCGGCGGGCCGACAGCTCGGGCAGGACGGTCTGGGCGAAGAACCGGGCCACTGCCGCCTTGCCCTCGTAGAAGGCGCGGTCGGCGGCCGAGAGGCCGTTGCCGTCCAGCTTGGCCAGCGCGACCGACGCCTGCCGCAGCAGCAGGTAACCGACCATCAGGTCGCCGGCCGACAGCAGGGCGCGGGTGGCGTTCTGCCCGACCTTGTAGACGTTGGCCGGGTCCTCCTGGCCGCTCATCAGCTGGTTGAACATCGCGCCGACGATCGCGCCGAACTCCTCCAGCGCCTTCTGCAGCGCGGCCCGCTCCTCCTTCAGCC
>Ga0207667_10000504_pt1 | contig 51526 bp, 49 predicted proteins | sample KBSCornC52_FD_184301 | JGI IMG/M metagenome (GOLD analysis project Ga0207667, IMG submission 184301) | Corn rhizosphere microbial communities from Kellogg Biological Station, Michigan, USA - KBS Corn C5-2 (SPAdes) (version 2) | ecosystem: Host-associated > Plants > Roots > Rhizosphere > Soil ... | reverse complement strand
GGACGCCGGTCGCGCCGCCGCGGACGAACTCGCAGGCGCAGGTCACGACGCACTGTTCATTGCCTGCGACGTCACCGATGACGCCGCTGTCGAGCAGGCCGTCGCCCAAACCGTCCAGCGCTTCGGCCGTCTCGACGCCGCGTTCAACGCCGCCGGCATCGACGGCGAGCAGGGCAAGCTGACCGCCGACATCTCGCCCGAGAACTGGCACCGCGTGCTCGCCATCAACCTCACCGGCACCTGGTCATGCATGCGTCATCAGTTGCCGGCGATGTTGCAGTCGGGCGGCGGGTCAATCGTCAACTGCGCTTCGGTCGCCGGGCTCGTCGGAGCCTTCGGCTTCGCCGCCTATGTTGCGAGCAAGCACGGCATCGTCGGGCTCACCAAGAGTGCGGCGCTCGAATATGTCCGTCAGGGCGTGCGCGTGAACGCGGTGTGCCCGGGAACGATCAATACGCCGATGAACGCGGGCCTTGACCCTGCGCTGCTGCAGTCGTTGCTCGCCGCCGCACCGGCTGGTCGGCTTGGCTCGCCCGACGAAGTCGCCGGCACCGTGCTGTGGCTGTGCAGCGAGGCTGGAGGCTTCGTCAACGGACAGGCGATCGCCATTGACGGTGGCTGGACGACGCAGTGACCGAACCGGTCCCTCTGGATGTGCTTGACCTGTTCTATCTGCCGATGGAAACGCCCGAGTTCGCGAGCGACCCCTATCCCTTCCTCGCGCAAGCTCGCGCGGTACATCCATGGATCGCCAGGGGCGCGTTCGGCTATGTCGTCCACCAGAACAAGGCGATCCAGGATCTGCTGCGGCAGGACACGGTGATGCTGTCCGACTATGCCGGCGTCGTCGCGGTGATGGGCGCCGAGGGCACGCCCTGGGGCGAGTGGACCAAACGCCATTTGCTTTCGGCGCAGAGCGATCAGCATGCGCGCATTCGCGCGGTGCTCACGCCCAAGTTCGGGCCGCGCCAGGCGAATGACAACCGCGCGCTGATGCGCGAGGTGATCGCCCGCTTGCTCGACGAATGGGTGCCGAGGGGCGGTTTCGATTTCGAGGAGTTCGCCTCCTATTTTCCGATCACGGTGATGTGCACCATGATCGGCGCCGATCCGGCGGCGGTCCCGTCACTGCGCAAGTCGCTCGAGGCGCTGGGCCTGTCGGCGAGCATGATGCGCGAGCATCTGCCGGCGCTCGACGCGGCCTATGTTCACATCGATGGTTTCGCGCGCGAGATCGTCGAAGCGCGGCGCGGCGGCGCGCGGCTGCGGCCGCAGCGCGACATGCTCGACGATCTGATCGACGCGGTCAGCAGCGGCGGGCTGTCCGACCTCGAGCTGCGCGATTTGCTCGTCTTCATCTTCGTCGCCGGCTTCGACACCTCGAAGAACATGCTGACGCTGATCATGAACCTGATGATCGATCATCCGCAGGACTATCGCCGCTGCGCCGAGGATCATGACTATTGCCGCAAGGCGATGGAAGAAGCGCTGCGTTACTGCAACCCCGGCACCATCCCGCGCGTCACCCGCGACGACGTCACCTATCGCGAGGTGACGATCCCGGCCGGGACGCCCTTATTCTTCCCGGTCAGCATTGCCGGGCGCGACCCGACCGCGACCGACGAACCTGATCGCTTCGATCCGGAGCGCGACAGCAAGGCCCATCTCGCCTTCGGCATGGGGATGCACATCTGCCTCGGCCAGTTCATCGCCCGCGCCGTGATCCAGGAAGGGCTCCACCTCATCGCCCAGCGCATCCGCGCGCCGCAGCGCGCTGGCCCCTCGCGCTGGCGCCCGTTCTACGGAGTCTGGGGCATGCGTGGATTGCCGATCAGCTTCACCCCCGCCGAGGCCGCCTGACAGGAGCGCAATCATGGCCGACAGACCTTCGACTGCCCGCTTTCCTCGTCGCGTGCCGCTGCTCTCGCCCGAGGATTTCTCACCGGAGCAGGCGCAGGCGGTCGGCGCCTGGACCTATCTCGATTTCTCCCAGGTGCTGGTGCGCCATCCGGCGATGTACCGGACCTTCGTGCCCTTCCTCGCCGCGCTGATCACCCAGACCGCGCTGCCGCCGCGCGACCGCGAGATCGTCTGCCTGCGGATGCTGCGCGCCTGTGACGACGTCTACGAGCACACGCATCACGTCGATATTGCCCGGCGCGAGGGCATGACCGACGTCGAGATCGAGCAGGCGAGCGAAGGGCGCGGCGACTCCCTTACTGACTTCGACCTGGTGCTGATCGCCGCGACCGAGGAATTGCGCCGCGATCAGCGCGTGAGCGATGCGACCTGGGCAGCGCTTGGCGAACGCTATAGTCAGCAACAGCAGATGGAGCTGGTGTTCCTCGCCGGCTGCTATGAGACGATGGCGATGCTGACCAAAAGCTTTGGCATCCAGCTCGAAACCTCGCAGGAGGATCTCGCCAAGGTCAACGCGCTGCGAACCTATATCGCCGAGCGGGTGGAGTAGGCGTGGGAGAATGACGATGTCCCTCGAACAGACAATCACCGCCGATACTGGGCTCATGGTCGACCGCACGGTCGATTCGGTGACCGCGACAGACCTGCCGGCCGGGCTCGATGTCGTCTCGGCCGACAATCACATCGAGGTGACCGAGGACATCTTCTACGAGGCCTTTCCGGCGCGGCTGCGCGACCAGGCGCCGCGGGTCTGGTTCGAGGGCTATTGGCGCATCGGCTATCCCGGTGCGCTGCAGACCTATCCCGAGGGCGTCGACATCGACGGCGCGCTGACCAGGGCGGTGCTGACCGACGGCTTCGACCTCGCGGTGCGCAACCGCCATCTCGATAGCGAAGGCATCGCGCGGGAGCTGGCCTATCCGCAGAGCCTGCTCGCCTTCATCCGCCACCCGGACCAGGCGGTGCAGGAGCTGATCTATCGCATCTACAACGAGCATATGGCCGAGCTCGGCCGGCGCAGCCCCGGCCGCTTCTTCGGCGTTGGCATCTGCAGCAACTGGTGGGATCCGGCCAAGGCCGAAGGCGCGATCCGCCAGATCGTCGATCTCGGCCTCAAGACCTACATGGTCCCGCTCAGCCCGGGCAATCATCCGGACGGCGTGCCGATCAACTATTCGGCCAAGGGGATGGACCGCTTCTGGGCTGTCGCCGCCGAGGCCGGGCTGCCGATCGGTTTCCACATCGGTGAGGTGCCGGGATCGGGCGGGCGAGGGGGCTTCGGCACCTTCTTTCTCGTCCAGGCCGCACCCTTCCGCCGGGTGCTCGGCAATCTGATCTTCGGCGGAATCCTCGATCGTCACCCCAGCCTCAAGATCGTGTTTGCCGAGGGCGGCATCAACTGGGTGCCGGGGGCGCTGCAGGACGCCGAGCTGACCTTCGGCGCGCATCGCGAGATCTTCGACATCGTGCCGAAGCATCGCCCGACCGATTATTGGCACGAGAATCTCTACGCGACCTTCCAGACCGATGCGCTCGGCCTCGGGCTGCTCGATCAGATCGGCGCCGACCGGGTGATGTGGGCGCAGGATTATCCGCACGGCGAAGGCACGTTCGGCTACACCGCGGACGCGCTGCGCGCGGTGATCGCGGCGACATCGGAGGGCAAGGCGCGGCTAATCCTCGGCGATACGGCGACGCGCCTCTACCGATTGCCGCAATAGATCAGAAGCGCGCGGGATACCGCTGAAAACGCGGAATTCGCAGGAATGAGTGGCGCACCCGACAGGATTCGAACCTGTGACCTCTGCCTTCGGAGGGCAGCGCTCTATCCAGCTGAGCTACGGGTGCCTGGCCGCCGCGTTAGCAAAGCGCCACGCCAGCGGCCAGAGTGAATCGCGGTCCTAGCGCGGCGCGCCGGTGACCGGCTGGAACTGGCCGAGGCCGCAGGTCGCGCCGCGCTGGATCCCGCCGCCGCCGATGATCACCCAGATCGTATCGGTCGAGCAGAGCTGGCTGAGCGAGGTCGAAAAGCCGAAGCGTCGCTCGAAGCCGAGCTGCGGGCAGCTGTAGGGCAGGCGGTTGCGATAGACCGGGGTGCCCGGGCCCATGTGGAAATCGATCGTCTGGTCGTCGATCACCCGGCTTTCGCCGATCGAGCGGATCTGGATGCAGTCGACCGGTGGGCCGGCCGGCTGAATCCCGGCGTCGACCGCGCTCATCGGGCCGGCCGCCGCGGGTGGCGGCGCGGCCGGCGGCGCCTCTGTGGTGTTGGTGCTCTCGGTGCAGCTGGCAAGGGCGGCAAGGCCGGCGATCAGGATGAAATGGCGCATGACATGCTCCTCAGATCGGCCCCGGTGCTGGCGTCTTCGGTTCGAACGCGCACAGGTCGGCGACGATGCACCGCCAGCATTCGGGACGCCGTGCCTTGCAAGTATAGCGTCCGTGCAGGATCAGCCAATGATGGGCGTGGCGGCGGTATTCCTTGGGCGTGGCCTTCACCAGCCCGTCCTCGACGATGCGCACATCCTTGCCAGGGGCGAGGCCGGTGCGGTTGGCGACGCGGAAGATATGGGTGTCGACCGCGATCGTCTCGGCGCCGAAGGCGACGTTCATGACGACATTGGCGGTCTTGCGGCCGACGCCGGGCAGGGTCTCCAGCGCCTCGCGATCCTGCGGCACCTCGCCGCCGTAATCGTCGATCAGCTTCTGGCTGAGCGCGATGACGTTCCTCGCCTTGGTGTTGAACAGGCCGATGGTGCGGATGTGATGGCGCAGCCTGTCCTCGCCGAGCGCAACCATCTGCTTCGGTGTCCTGACCTTGTCGAACAGAGCCTTGGTTGCCTTGTTGACACTGACGTCGGTCGCCTGCGCCGACAGCGCCACCGCGACCAGCAGCGTATAGGGATTGATCCATTCCAGCTCGGTCTCCGGCGCCGGATCGACCTCGGAGAGACGGCGGTAGAATTCCTTGACCTGGGCCTTCTTCACAGGCCGAGCACGTCGGTCATGTCATAGCGCCCGGCGGGCTGGCCGGTGAGCCAGATCGCCGCCTTGACGGCGCCCTGGGCGAAGATGCCGCGGTTCTCGGCGCGATGGCCGAGCTCGATCCGCTCATTCTCGCCGGCGAAGATGACGAGATGATCGCCGGCCGCCGAACCGCCCCGCAGCGAGGCATAGCCGATCGTGCCGACCTCGCGACGATGCGGCTCGCCGTCCATGCGGTTGTACCGGCTGAGCGCTTCGAGCGTGCCGCCGCGCCCTTCGGCGGCGGCCTTGCCGAGCAGCTGCGCCGTGCCCGACGGTGCGTCGACCTTGTGGCGATGGTGCATCTCCAGAACCTCGATGTCCCAATCTTCGCCGAGCCGGGCGGCGGCTTCGCGCACCAGCTGCGCCAGCAGCGTCACCCCGAACGAGGTATTCCCGGTTTGCAGCACCGCGATCTCGGCCGCGGCTTCGTCGATCAGCCCATGGTCGCCCGGTTGCAGGCCGGTTGTGCCGATGACGATCGGCCGCTTCGCCGCGCGCGCGGCGGCGAGATGGCCGGGGAGGGCGGACGGGGCGGAGAAATCGACCAGCACGTCGCAATGCGCCGCCAGCGCCGTGGCATCGCCGTAGGGACCCTCGATCGCGCCGTTGAGGTCGACGCCGCCGGCAACCGTCTGCCCGGCGGCGAGTGCGGCCTGGGCCACCGCGCGACCCATCCGACCGGCCGCGCCGAGGATGCCGATGCTCGTCATGTGCTTGTATCCTTCCACCGCTGCGTGCTTGATGACGGGCATGACGGCCATCCGCAACATCGTCGTGCTTACCGGCGCTGGGGTGTCGGCGGAAAGCGGCCTTGCGACATTTCGCGGGCCGGATGGCCTGTGGGAAGGGCACCGCGTCCAGGATGTTTGCACGCCCGAAGCCCTGGCGGTCGATCCGGTGCTGGTCCATCGCTTCTACGACGCGCGGCGTGAGGCACTGGCCCAGGTTGCGCCGAATCCTGCGCATGTCGCCCTCGCCAGGCTCGATGCCGGCTGGCCGGGCGAGCTGACAATCGTCACCCAGAATGTCGACGACCTGCATGAGCGCGGCGGCGCGCGCCGGCTGATCCACATGCACGGCGAGCTGCTGAGCGGCTGGTGCCTTGCCTGCGACGGGCGCAATCGCTGGTCGGGCCTGATGGCGGTCCGCGCCGAATGCCCGCAATGCGGCGCGCAGGCGGTCCGCCCCGATATCGTCTTCTTTGGCGAGATGCCCTATCGCATGGCGGCGATCGAGGCGGCGATCTCGCGCGCCGATCTGTTCGTCTCGATCGGCACCTCGGGCGCGGTCTATCCGGCTGCCGGCTTTGTCCGCAGCGCGTGCTGGCATGGCGCGCGGACGCTCGAGCTCAATCTCGAGCCCTCCGAGGGCAGCCATTTTTTCGACGAGAGCCGGATGGGACCGGCCGGCGAGCTGGTCCCTGCCTGGGTCGATGACATGCTGGCGACGGTCAATCCGGCGTCGCGCGAGGCGCAATCATGAGGCGAGGGGGCAAAAGGGAATGCGACTGCGCAACGTCTGGCTGGCAGCGCTGATTGTGACGGCGTCGCCGGCGAGCGCGGATCCGCTGCACGACCGGGTGACGGCCGAGCTGCCTACGCTGATGACGCTCTACACCGATCTTCACCAGCATCCCGAGCTGAGCGGGCAGGAGGTGAAGAGCGCGGCCAAGCTCGCCGCGGCGGCGCGCGCCGCAGGCTTCGAGGTGACGACCGGCGTCGGCGGCAATGGCGTCGTCGCAGTGATGAAGAACGGACCGGGGCCGGTGCTGCTGATCCGCGCCGACATGGATGCGCTGCCGGTCGTCGAGCAGACCGGCCTGCCGTTCGCCAGCGCCGTCCGCGGCAAGACCAGGACCGGCCAGGACACCGGCGTGATGCACGCCTGCGGCCACGACACGCATATGGCGAGCTGGGTCGGCACCGCCCGTTTGATGGCGGCGATGAGGGATCGCTGGTCGGGCACGCTGGTGATGATCGGCCAGCCGGCGGAAGAGACCGGCGAGGGCGCGCAGGCGATGCTCGACGACGGGCTCTTCACCCGCTTTCCCAAGCCTCAGTTCGCGCTCGCTTTTCACGACGCGGCGGTGCTGCCGGCCGGCGTCATCGGCCTGACCTCGGGCTATGCGCTGGCCAATGTCGATTCGGTCGATCTCCTGGTGAGAGGGGTAGGGGGCCACGGCGCCTATCCCCAGATGACGCGCGACCCGATCGTGCTCGCCTCGCGCATCGTCGGTACGCTGCAGACCCTGGTCTCGCGCGAGATCGACCCGCTGGAGCCGGCGGTCCTCACGGTTGGCGCATTCCATGCCGGGACCAAATACAATGTCATCCCCGAGGAGGCGCTGCTTCAGATCACCGTGCGCAGCTACAAGCCGGAGGTACGCAAGACGTTGCTCGACGGCATCGCCCGGATCGCGCGCGGCGAGGCGATCGCCGCCGGCGTTCCCGAGGATCGCATGCCGGTGATGACCATGACCAAGCAGTCGACGCCGGCCGCCTATAACACGCCACCGCTCGCCGCGCGGATGATGGAGCGCTTCACCGCCCGCTTCGGCCGCGACCGCGTGACCGAGACGCCGGCGGTGCTCGCCGGCGAGGATTTCGGCCGCTACCGCCTCGCCGATCCTTCGATCGAAAGCCTTATCTTCTGGGTCGGCGGCGTGCCGAGGGAGAAATGGGACGCGGCCAAGGGCGACACGACCAAATTACCGTCGTTGCACAGCCCGTTCTGGGCGCCCGACGCCAAAGCGGTGATTGCCACGGCGAGCGAGGCGATGAGCTTTGCCGCGACGGAATTGCTCGCCAAAAAGTAGGGACAGACCCTAAGATCCGCGACGCACCGAGTCATATGCGCGACTGACCGAGTCAGCGGCGCGACGAGCTGCATTCTCGCTCGACTCCAGCCATGTCATAGCTCTCCCGGCAGGGAGGGAAAATGCGGCGTATTGCTCTGGCAACGACGGCGCTGATGGCGCTGGCGGGAGGGGACGCCATAGCGCAGGCCGACCTGGCGCCGACGCCGCCCGCGGCGACCGTCGTTCCTGCTCCAGCGCCCGCGAGTCCGCTGCCGATCATCGTCGCGCCGCCACCGCTCGCGCCACCGCCGGTCGATCCGATGGAGGCGCCGTTCAGGGCCTATCTGACGGGGTTTCGGTCCCGCGCGATTGCCGCCGGCGTGCGGCCGGAGACGGTCGACGCGATCCTGCCCGGCCTGAGCTACAATCCGCGGATCGTCGCCTTCGACCGCGCCCAGTCGCCGAGCGTCGGCGGCACGCCGCAGCTTTTTTCCGACTATCTCGCGCGCCACGTCACGCCGGACGTGGTCGCGATCGGCAAGAGCAAGCTCCAAACCCTCGCGCCGCAGCTGGCCGCGATCGAGCGGACCAGCGGCGTGCCGGCCCCGGTGCTCGGCGCGATCTGGGGGCTCGAGACCGCCTATGGCAGCTATGTCGGCGATTTCGATCTGTTTCGCTCGCTCGCCACTTTGGCATTCGACGGGCGGCGCCGGCCGATGTTCGAGCAAGAGCTGATCGCCGCGCTGACCCTGGTCGACCGCGGCGTGATCAGCCGCGACCGGCTGGTCGGCTCATGGGCCGGGGCGACCGGCCAGTCGCAATTCATGCCGAGCGTCGCGTTGCGCCTGGCGCGAGACGGCGACGGCGATGGCCGTGGCGATATCTGGGCGAGCGCGCCCGACACACTCGCTTCGATCGGCGCCTATCTCGCCAACGCCGGCTGGCGGCCGGGCCTGCCATGGGGAATGAAGGTGGTCGTTCCCTACACGCTCGATCGCAGCCGGATCCGCGAAACGGTGCGGGCGCCGAAGTGCACCAAGGTGCTGGCCGCGCACAGCCGCTGGATCCCGATCAGCGAATGGCGCGCGCTCGGTGTCATCCCGCTCGATCGCGCCTGGCCGGACGACAATGCGCTGGCGACGCTGGTCGAGCCCGACGGCCCCGCGGCGCCCGCCTATCTGACCTTCAACAATTACCGCGCGATCCTCGACTACAACTGCTCGAATTTTTACGCCTTGTCGGTTGGACTGCTCGCCGATGCGCTGGCTCGCTGATCGCGTCCGCCCGCTTGCGGTCCTGGCGCTGGCGCTGCTGATCGCCGCCTGTTCGTCGACGCCGCCGGTCCGCACCGCCGGCGGGCGCTATCATCCGCCGCCGGCCTCGCCCGAGCATCCGGTGCCCGATGGCGTGCCCAAGGTCGGCGCGCCCTATCAGGTCGGCGGACGCTGGTACACGCCGGCCGACGACCGCGGCTATGACACCACCGGCCTGGCGTCCTGGTACGGCCCCGGCTTCCACGGCCAGTGGACCGCCAATGGCGAATATTACGACCAGAACTTCGTCACCGCCGCGCATAAGACACTGCCGCTGCCCTGTTATGTGGAAGTGACCGCGCTCGATACCGGGCGCAGGATCGTCGTCCGGGTCAACGACCGCGGACCCTTCGTCAACGATCGCATCATCGACCTGTCGCGCGGCGCTGCCACTCAGCTCGGCATTCTTCGCTCGGGCCTGAGCCGGGTACGCGTGCGTCGCGTCAATCCTAGCGAGAAGGTGCGGCTGGCGCTGCGTTCCGGCTTGCCGGCCGGGGCGCCGATGTCGGAAGGCGCAATTCAGCTCGCCCGCGTGCGCACGCCTCCGCCAGCGGTCGCGCCGCCGCGTGTGCCGGCGAACTTGCCGCCGGCGGCGCCGGTTCCGGTCGCGGTCGTGACCGCGTCGGTCGCGCCGAGCCTGGAGGACATCGACCGGGACGCGGCGCCGCTCGTCGCGACGGCGCCGAGTGCTGCCGAAATTGCTGCCGCCCCGGTGGTCGAAACCACCCAGGTCTTTGCCGGGCCGGCCTGGGTGCAGGTGGCGGCGCTCGCCGATCAGGGCAAGGCCGCCTGGCTCGCCAGCTTCCTCCGCCCGATCGGCCTTGCCACGGTCGAGCAGGCGGGCGGTCTCTGGCGTGTCCGGCTCGGGCCGTTCGTCGATGAAAATGCCGCGCGCACGGCGCTGGCGAAGGTTCAGGCAGCGGGTTATCAGGAAGCTCATCTGGTGCGCATCGCCGCCGCCGGGTGATCACAGGAAAGGGACTACAGCATGATCCAATGGCGTCCGGGCGTGGCACTGATTGGGCTGGCGGCGATGACGCTGCCGGCGGTCGCGGCAGCACCGACCTTCGAGACGCCGGCGCCGATCGCCTTCATGCAGGATATGAATTCCGGGGCGATCCTCTACGCCAAGAACGCCGATCAGGTGATCCCGCCGGCATCGATGGCGAAGATGATGACGGTCTATACTGCCTTCGATCTGATCAAGAAGGGCGAGCTCAAGCTCGACAAGCGGTTCACCGTCCAGCCGGCGACCTGGCAGAAATGGCACGGGCCGGCGGCGGGCTCGACCATGTTCCTGGCGGTCAACGAGCAGGTCAGCGTGAATGACCTGCTCGAGGGGATCATCACGCTTTCGGGCAATGATGCCTGCGCCGTTCTCGCCGAGGGCATCTCCGGGACCGAGCCGGCCTTCACCGATCTGATGAACCGCAACGCCAAGAAGCTCGGGCTGACCAATTCCCATTTCGGCAATTCGATGGGCTGGCCCGACGGCGGGGTCACCCATGTCAGCGCGCGCGACCTGGCAAAGCTGGCGGAAGCGACGATCCGCGACTTTCCCGATCTCTACAAACGCTTCTACGCCCGCACCAACATGACCTGGGGCAAGACCATGGCCGGCCATGACATCAGCCAGGATAACCGCAATCCGCTGCTTGGCCGGGTCGAGGGCGCCGACGGCCTCAAGACCGGCCACACCGAGGAGGCTGGCTTCGGCTTTACCGGATCGGCGCAGCAGGACGGCCGGCGCGTGGTGATGGTGCTGACCGGGCTCACCTCGTTCAACCAGCGGATTTCCGAATCCGTCTCCTTCATGAACTGGGGGATGCACGCCTGGCGGCTGGTCAAGGTCGCGCCCAAGGGCAAGCAGCTCGGCACCGCCAAGGTCCAGCTCGGCAACGCGGCCAGCGTCGGGCTGGTCGCGCCGCAGGATCTGGCGGTGACGGTGCCGGCCGGCCTCGGCTCGGAGATGAAGCTCGCGATCGCCTATGACGGTCCGATCAAGGCGCCGTTCAAGGCCGGGCAGCATATCGCTGATCTCGTCGTGCGCGTTCCCGACATGCCGGAGCAGCGAATCCCGCTGGCGGCGGCCGCCGACGTCGGCGCGGCCGGCTTCTTCGACCGCGTCGGAGCCGGCTTTCGACATCTTTTCTGACGGTGGCCGGTTGCTTCATCACGCTTGAGGGCGGGGAAGGGGTCGGCAAGTCGACGCAGGCGCGGGCGCTCGCCGCCGCGCTGTTCGATCGCGGCCATGACGTTCTGCTGACTCGCGAGCCCGGCGGCAGCGACGGCGCCGAGGCGATCCGTGCGCTGCTGCTCGGCGGCGCGGTCGATCGCTGGTCGGCGGCGAGCGAGGCGCTGCTCTTCGCCGCCGCCCGCGCCGATCATGTCGAACGCACGATCCGGCCGGCGCTGGCCGAGGGGCGGGTGGTGCTGTGCGATCGCTTCGTCGATTCGACCATGGCCTATCAGGGCGCGGCCGAAGGAATCGACGGCGAGGCGTTGCGCCAGCTGCACGCGATCGGCAGCGGCGGGCTGATGCCCGATCGCACTTTGGTTCTACTGTTGTCGCCGGAGGAGGGGGCCAGGCGTGCCGCCGAGCGCGACCGCAATAGCGGCGACCGCTTCGCCCGGCGCGATGCCGCCTTCCATGGCCGCGTCGCCGACGCCTTCGCCGCGCTCGCCGCCAGCGAGCCGGGGCGGGTAAGGGCGGTCGACGCCTCCGGCACGGTCGAGGCAGTGACCGCGCGGTTGCTGGTCGCGCTCGACGGTCTGATGTGAGCGGGCTCGTCGGCCATGACGTGGTGATCGCCGCCTTCCGCGCAGGGCTGGCGAGCGGGCGGATGCATCACGCCTGGCTGCTTGCCGGGCCACAAGGCGTCGGCAAGGCGAGCTTTGCCATGGCGGCAGCCCGATATCTGCTGGCCGATGCCGCGGGTCCAAAGGTGGCGGGGGATGGACTCGACGTTCCCGAAGAGCATCCCATTGCCCATCTCATCGACGTCGGTAGTCATCCCGACCTGCGGGTGCTCGAGCGGCTGAGCAGGCCCAACAGCGATGAACAGGCGCGCAACATCAATATCGAGCAGGTCCGCGCGATCGCGTCGTTGCTCGGCAACACACCCTTCATGTCGCCCTGGCGGGCGGTGATCGTCGACGCGCTCGACGATCTCGAGCGCAATGCCGCCAACGCATTCCTCAAGATGCTCGAGGAGCCGCCGCCGAACACATTGTTTTTGTTGGTCAGCCACGCGCCTGGCCGGCTGCTGCCGACGATCCGCTCGCGCTGCCGCATTCTGCGCTTTGCACCACTCGCCGAGGCGGAGATGGCGAAAGTGATCCGCGCGACCGTGCCGGCGGCCAATGACGCCGAGCTTGCCGCGTTGATCAGGGTCGGCGAGGGCGCGCCGGGGCGGGCGCTGCATTACGCCGGCCTCGATCTCGCCGCGATCGACCGGGCGCTCGCCAGCTTCACCAGCGATGGCGATCCGACCAACGCCGAGCGCGTGCGGCTGGCCAAGGCGCTCGCGGTCAAATCGGCGCAACCGCGCTATGAGGCTTTTCTCGCCCGCGTGCCCGCCCATGTCGCGCTGCTCGCGCGCAACCGGCAGGGTCCGTCGCTTGCGGCCGCGCTGGGCGTGTGGGAGAAGGCGCGCGACCTGGCCGGCGGCGCGGTGCGCCTGTCGCTCGATCCCCAGACCACCGTCTTCGAGCTTGCCGGGTTGCTCGCGACGCTTGCCCCGGACCATAGCGCCTCACATGGCTAAGCCCTATTTTGTCACGACCGCGATCAGCTATCCCAATGGGCGGCCCCATATCGGCCATGCCTATGAGGCGATTGCGACCGATGTAATCGCCCGTTTTCATCGACTAACCGGTCAAGACGTCTACTTCATGACAGGTACGGACGAGCACGGCCTGAAGATGGCCCAGACGGCGCGTGGCCAGGGCAAGGGGCCGCGCGCACTGGCGGATGAAATGTCGGCGTATTTCAAGGAAATGGACGAGTCCCTTGATGTCTCGTTCGATCGCTTCATCCGCACCACGGAGCCCGAGCATTATGCCGCCGCCCAGGCGCTGTGGAAGGCGATGGAGGCGAGCGGCGACGTCTATCTTGGCCGCTACGAGGGCTGGTACTCGGTCCGTGACGAGGCCTTCTATGACGAAAAGGAGCTGATCGACGGGGAAGGGGGCGACCGGCTGTCGCCGCAGGGCACCCCGGTCGAATGGACGGTCGAGGAAAGCTGGTTCTTCCGATTGTCGGCTTATGAGAAACGGCTGCTTGATCTCTATGAAAGCAATCCGAATTTCGTTCAACCCGACAGCCGTCGCAACGAGGTGATGAGCTTTGTCAGGGGCGGGCTCAGCGATCTGTCGATCTCGCGCACCAGCTTCGATTGGGGTGTGCCGGTGCCGGATAGTCCTGGCCATGTCATGTATGTCTGGGTCGATGCGCTGGCCAATTATCTGACCGGGGCAGGCTACCCCGAAAACCCAGTGCGTTGGCCGGCGGACCTGCACGTCATCGGCAAGGATATCGTCCGCTTTCACGCGGTCTACTGGCCGGCCTTTCTGATGGCAGCCGGGCTCGAGCTGCCGCGCCAGGTCTTCGCCCACGGCTTTCTGCTCAACCGCGGCGAGAAGATGTCGAAATCGATCGGCAATGTCGTCGACCCGCTCGACCTGGCAAAGGCTTTCGGCGTCGATGCCTTGCGCTATTTCCTGCTGCGTGAGGTGCCGTTCGGCCAGGACGGCAGCTACAGCGCCGAGGCGATCGTCACGCGCACCAATGCCGAGCTGGCGAACAGTTTCGGCAATCTCGCGCAGCGCGTCTTGTCGATGATCGCGAAGAATCTGGACGGCGAGCTGCCGGCCGCCGGCGAGGCGGGGGACGACCGCGCGCTGCTCGACCGTGTCACCAGCGCCTGCGCCAAGGAGGTGCCGCAGGCCTTCGCCGATTTGGCTTTCTCGCAAGGGATCGAAAGCTGGATGCAGGGTGTTTTCGCCTGCAATCAATATGTCGATGCGCAGGCGCCCTGGGCACTGCGCAAGACCGATCCTGAACGGATGAAGGCGGTGCTCGGGACCCTGTTTCACTGTCTGCGCGATCTGACCATCGCGATCAGCCCGGTGATCCCGACCTCGGCTGCCAGGCTGCTCGACGCGCTGGGCATCGATGCCGCGGCGCGCGATCACGCCGCTCTGGCCGACGCCGGCTGGTATGAGCGGCTGCGCGCCTCCGGCTTCCGGCTGGCGCCGCCGACGCCGATCTTTCCGCGGCTCGATCCGGTCGAGGCGGCGTGATGCTGGCGGACAGCCATTGTCATCTCAACTACGCCGGTCTGGTCGAGGAGCAGGGCGCGGTGATCGACCGCGCCCGCGCTGCCGGCGTGACCGCAATGCTCAACATCTCGACGCGCGTCGCGGAATGGGATGCGGTGATCGCGGTTGCCGAGCGCGAGCCGGATATCTGGGCCTCGGTCGGCATCCATCCGCATGAGGCGGACGGCCATGGCGATGTCGGCACCGCGCGGCTGGTCGCGAAGTCGGCGCACCCGCGCGTGGTCGGGATCGGCGAGACCGGGCTCGACTATTATTATGACCGCAGCGATCGCGCGCGCCAGCGCGACAGCTTTCGCGCCCATATCGCCGCCGCGCGCGAGACCGGCCTGCCGCTCATCGTCCACAGCCGCGATGCCGAGGAGGACACCGCCACGATCCTCGCCGAGGAAATGGCGAGGGGTCCGTTCTCCGGCGTGGTTCACTGCTTCACAGGAACTCAAGAACTCGCCGATAAAGCACTCGATCTAGGGCTTTATATCAGCATTTCCGGGATTGTGACCTTCAAGAATGCCAAGGATCTCCAGGCAACTGCTTCTTCGCTGCCGGCGGACCGTCTGCTGGTCGAAACCGACTCGCCATTCCTCGCGCCGGTGCCGCATCGCGGCCAGACCTGCCAGCCGGCCTTCGTCGCCGACACGGCCCGTTTCCTCGCCCAATTGCGTGGCGAGAGCGTTGAAACGCTGGCGGAACGAACGACGCACAACTTCCACAAGCTGTTTGCCAAGACGGGCCAATGAAGGTCCGCATCCTCGGCTGCGGGACGTCATCCGGTGTGCCGCGGATCGGCGGCGATTGGGGAACATGCGATCCGAATGATCCGCGCAACCGGCGTACGCGTGTCTCGATCATGGTCGAAACCGGCGATACTCGCGTTCTGGTCGACACATCGCCCGATCTCCGCCAGCAGCTGCTCGACAGCGGCATCAGCGCTGTCAGCGCCGTGATCTGGACGCATGACCATGCCGATCATTGCCACGGCATCGACGATCTCAGGCAACTCTATCACATCAGCGGCGGCCCGGTGGCCGGCTACGCTCGCCCTGAAACCCTCACGCAGCTGGCAACGCGCTTCGGCTATGCTTTTGATGGTCGTGACGGCTATCCGCCGACCGTGACGGCCCTCGCGCTGGCCGATCGTATCGAGATCGGCCGACTGGCGATCAGCTGCGTCGATCAGCCGCATGGCAACATTACGTCGACCGGATTGCGCTTCGAAGCCGATGGCGCGGCGATCGGCTACGCGACCGATTTTCACGCCATGACCGATGCGATGTTCGAGCTCTACAGCGCGCTCGATTTGTGGATCGTCGATTGTCTGCGACGACGGCCGCATCCGACGCATCCGGCGCTGTCGCAGGTGCTCGAATGGCGCGACACGCTGAAGCCCGTGCGCACCGTGCTGACGCACCTCGATCAGTCGATGGACTATGCGACCCTCAAGGCCGAGCTGCCGGAGGCTGTCGAGCCCGGCTTCGACGGCTATATCTGGCAGAGCTGATATTGGATGATATTTTACATAATGCATATTATCAGACATAAAAGCACAGAGCGGACAGGCGCTCCCCTCGCGATTTCCGCACCAATTCAGCGGCATGAATCGTGAGCGAGAACGGGCCCCCTGCCGATGTCGGACTCGCGAATTTGCGGGCGATTATGGCGCAGCTGCGCGACCCGGCAGGGGGCTGTCCATGGGATCTCGCGCAGACATTCGCGACGATCGCGCCGTACACGATCGAAGAATCCTACGAGGTCGCCGACGCAATTTCGCGTGATGATATGGCCGCGTTGTGCGACGAACTTGGCGATCTCCAGCTCCAGGTTGTCTACCATGCGCAGCTTGCCGCTGAGCGCGGCGCATTCGATCTCGACGACGTGCTGCGTGCGATTTCTGACAAGATGATCCGGCGCCATCCGCATGTCTTCGGCGACGCGCCCTCGGATGGCTGGGAAACCATCAAGGCGCGTGAGCGCCAGGCCGGCGGCGCGCTCGACGGCGTCGCCCGCGCCCTGCCGGCCTTGCTGCGCGCCGAGAAGCTCCAGCGCCGCGCGGCCCGGACCGGCTTCGATTGGCTGGATCCCTCGGGGCCTCGCCAGAAGGTCGCCGAAGAGCTCACCGAGGTTGACCAGGCCGATGACCCTGCCCGCGCCGCCGAGCTCGGCGATCTGCTGTTCGCCGTGGTCAACTGGGCGCGTCATCTCGGGATCGACCCCGAGGCCGCGCTGCGAGAGGCGTGCGACAAGTTCGAGCGGCGCTTTGCCGCCATGGAGGCGCTTGCCGGCGGCGAATTCCCTGCCCTCGATCTCGCCGCCAAGGATCGGCTGTGGGATCAGGTCAAATCGGATGAAGCCGCGCTCAGCGCGCCTGGAAGCGCGCCCAATCCGCTTCGCCGAGGCGCACCCGAAGTCTGACGGCCTCGCCGTCGAGCTGCTGGCCGACGACATCGCCATGGGCATGCAGCCAGGCCAAGGTGCTGCCATCGGCTGCCGGTACGGTCACCTCGCGTAGCCGGCTGCCGCGGGTAAGATGGGCTGCGGCGGCGGTTAGCAGGGCCCCCACCCCCTCGCCCGTTACCGCCGACACCAATGTTACATAATCACGCCTGACCGCCTCGGCCGCCACCTTTTCCCGTACGGCTTCGTCGAGCGCGTCGATCTTGTTCCACGCCTCGATCACCTGGACTTCGCCCATGCCGAGCTCGGCGAGGACATCGCGGACGTCCTCGGCCTGCGCATCGCTATCGGGGTGCGCGATGTCACGGACATGGATGATGAGATCGGCGTTGGTCACTTCCTCTAGCGTTGCGCGGAAAGCGGCGATCAGCTGGGTTGGCAGCTCCGAGACGAAGCCGACAGTGTCGGACAGGATCGCCTTGTCGATGCCCGGCAGTGAGATTTGCCGCATCGTCGGGTCGAGCGTGGCGAAGAGCAGATCCTCGGCCATGACATGCGCGCCGGTCAGCCGGTTGAACAGCGTCGACTTGCCGGCATTGGTGTAGCCGACCAGCGCGATCACCGGCCATGGCGCGCGCTGCCGCCGTGCGCGGTGCAGCGTGCGCGTGCGGGTGACCTGGCCGAGCTCACGGCGCAGCCGCGCCATGCGCTCGCGGATCAACCGGCGGTCGGCCTCGATCTGGGTTTCGCCGGGGCCGCCGAGGAAGCCGAAGCCGCCACGCTGGCGCTCGAGATGGGTCCACGACCGCACCAGCCGGCCCGCCTGATAATCGAGATGGGCGAGCTCGACTTGCAACCGGCCCTCCGCGCTCGCCGCGCGCTCGCCGAAGATTTCGAGGATCAGCCCAGTGCGGTCGATCACCTTGGCGCAGAGAGCGTCTTCCAGATTCTTCTGCTGGATCGGGGTGATGCCGGCGTCAACGACGACCAGTTCTACGTCATTTGCGCGGACCATGTCGGCGATCGCCTCGACTTGGCCTGAGCCGAACAAGGTCGCCGCCTTGGGTGCGCGCACCCGCACCGCCTTGGTTTCGACGACGTCGAGGCCGATCGCCCCGGCCAGCGCTGCCGCTTCTTCGAGCCGTGACTCCGTGCTCCGCGTCGCCGCGCCGCCGAGATCGGGCAGCGCGACCATCGCGCGGGCGCCACGGGTTACGCCATCATCGACCCCCAGCGAGAAACCGCTCAATCGGCCTCCGCCTTGGCATCAACCTCGGCCAGGTTCAGCGGGCCGGCCGGCTGCACCGTCGAGACGGCATGTTTGTAGACCAGCTGGGCTAGGTCGTCGCGCCGCAGGAGCATGCAGAACAGATCATAGGCGACGATCTGGCCCTGGAGCATGACGCCGTTGACCAGGAACATCGTCACCGGCTCGCGACCGCGCCGGACCGCGGTCAGGAAGGTGTCCTGCAGCGTGCCGTTGGTCTTGGCGTCATCGCCCGGCCCCTGCTCGAGATCGCTGAGGTCGACCGCATGCGACGGCATCACCGTCGAGATCGCATGCTTGTAGATCAGCTGCGCATGGCCATCGCGGCGCAGCAGAACGGAGAAGTTATCGAACCAGGTGATGATTCCCTGCAGCTTGACGCCCTTGACCAGGAACATCGTGACCGGAGTCTTGGTCTTGCGCATGTGGTTCAGGAAGATATCCTGGAGATTGTTGACCTTATCGGCCATCGTTATTCTCCGATATTGGCGGATCGTGGTCCGCGAGGCGCCATGCCTGGCGTCGAGGGCCGCCACGAATTGCGGCGGCGCAGCAAAGATAAGCCGCTTCGGCGGAGTTTCAAATCATTCTTCGTCGACGCGGGAGTCCGCCAGCCCGAGACTCTTGAGCTTCCGGTGGAGCGCCGATCGCTCCATGCCGATAAAGGCGGCCGTCCGCGAGATGTTCCCTGAGAAGCGCCGGATCTGAACGCGGAGATATTCGCGCTCGAAGGTCTCACGCGCTTCGCGCAGCGGCGCCCCCATGATCGACTTGGCGGCATTGCTCGGCGCGAGTTGCGCCTGGTCGCTGAGGATTTCGGGCGGCAGCATGTCGGCGTCGATCCGGCCGAGCCGTTCGCCCGGCGCGAGAATGATGGTCCGCTCGATGACGTTGCGCAGCTGGCGGACGTTGCCCGGCCAGTCATAGGCCTGCAGCGCGGCCATCGCCTCGTCCGCGACGATTGGCGTCGCGACCCGGCGGTCGGCGGCATAGCGCGCGACGTGCAGCGCGACGAGCTGCGGGATGTCCTCGCGCCGGTCGGCCAGCGGCGGCAGGCGCACCGGCACGACATTTAGCCGGTAATACAGGTCTTCGCGGAAGCGGCCTGCAGCGATTTCGTCCGACAAGGTGCGCGAAGTTGCCGACACCACCCGGACATCGACCTTGACGATGCGTTGTCCACCGATCCGCGAAAAGCTCTGGTCGGTCAGTACGCGCAGGATCTTCGCCTGGGCGGTGAGCGGCATGTCGGCGATCTCGTCGAGGAACAGCGTGCCGCCATGGGCCTGCTCGAGCAGACCCGGGCGCACCAGCTCACCCCCCTCCTCCACACCGAACAATTCTTCCTCGACCCGCTCGGGCGTCATCCGCGCCGCGCTGACGACGATGAAGGGCGCGGCGGTGCGCGGGCTCCACATGTGGAGCAGCCGGGCGGCAACCTCCTTGCCGACACCGGCCGGACCGGTGATCAGCACGCGGCTGCCGGTCGGCGCGACCCGTTTCAGCGTTGCCCGCACCGCATTGATCGCGCTCGACGTGCCGGTCAGCTCATCGTCCTGGCCGACCTGGGCGCGCAGCGTGGCGACCTCGCGACGCAGCCGATCGGTCTCGGTCGCGCGGGCGACGAGGTGCAGCAGCCGTTCGGCCTCGAACGGCTTTTCGATGAAGTCGACCGCACCGCGGCGGATCGCGGCGACAGCGGTGTCGAGATTGCCATGGCCGGAGATCATCAGCACCGGCAGGCTCGGGTCGCGCTCCTTGACCGCGTCGAGCAGCTCCAGCCCGTCGAGCCGCGAGCCCTGCAGCCAGACGTCGAGCAGCAGCAGCGAGGGCCGCCGCTCGGCCAGCGCGGCCAGCGCGGCATCGCTCGTCGCCGCGGTGCGCGTCGTATAGCCCTCGTCTTCCAGCACGCCGGCGACCAGCTCGCGAATGTCGGCTTCGTCATCGACCACCAGCACTTCGATCGCCATCCTCAGGTCCTTCCGGTTTCGGACTTGTTCATTCCGCCGCCCACTCGCTCTGCGGCGCATCCGCGACGAGCTCGGCGAGCGCATCCTGATCGAACATCAGGCGCACGCGCGCGCCGCCGCCGGGGCGATCTTCCAGCACCATCGTCCCGGCATGCTCCTCGATGATCCGCTTGACGATCGCGAGACCGAGGCCGGTGCCACGCGCGCGCGTCGTCATATAGGGCTCGGTCAACCGATCGCGGTCGGCCGGCAGGCCGATGCCGGTGTCCTCGACGGTGATGACCAGCTGCCGGCCTTCCTCGCGCAGGCTGATCGCGACCTCACCCTCTTCGCTGTCGCCGTCGCGCTCGGCCTTGCCTTGGATCGCCTCGACCGCATTCTTGACCAGATTGGTCAGCGCTTGGCCGATCTGGCGGCGATCGCACACCAGCGTCACATCCTCGTCGGCGGCATCGAGCCTGAACTTGATCGCGGGATGCGCCACCTCGTGCAGGAACAGAGCCTGGCGGGCGATGCTGGCGATGGGCTCGCGGCGGAACATCGGCTTCGGCATGCGCGCAAAGGATGAAAATTCGTCGACCATCCGGCGCAGGTCGCCGACCTGGCGGACGATCGTGCCGGTGAGCCGCTGGAAGGTCGACTGGTCGGAGGTGATCTCGCCGCCGTAGCGCCGCTGCAGCCGTTCGGCGGCGAGCTGGATCGGGGTCAGTGGATTCTTGATCTCATGGGCGATGCGGCGGGCGACATCGGCCCAGGCGGCGTGGCGCTGGTCGCGCAGCTGATCGGTGATGTCGTCGAAGGTCAGCACCGCGCCGCTCGCGGTCTCGACGATCTTGACCGCCAGTGTCCGCGGATCGGCGGCAACGCCGAGCTGGACCACCGCCTCGCGCTCGTCCTCGTCGAGCAGCCGGTCGAGCGCCGGGGCGACCTCCAGCAGCGGATGGCCGACGAGGTCGCTGGTCGGCCGCATCAGCAGCGCCTGCGCTGAATTGTTGACCAGCAGCACGCGCCGGTCGTGGTCGATCGACAGCACGCCGGCGGTGACCCCGGACAGCACCGCCTCGATCAGCGAGCGCCGGCTCTCGAGCTGACTGTTGGCCTGGACCAGCGCGCCGGTCTGCTCCTCGAGCCGGCGGGTCATGCGGTTGAACGCCTTGCCGAGCGCGGCGACTTCGTCGCGCGTGCGGCCGGCGGCGACGCGGGTGGTGAAGTCGCCGGCGGTCACCTTGCGCGCGGCCTCGGCAAGCGCGCCGACCGGGCGCACCAGCCGGTCGGCCACCGCCAGCGCGATCCAGATCGCCACTCCGACGATCATCAGCGAGACGATCAGCAAGGCGCCGTTGAAGCGCAGCTGGAGCGTGCGCGAACGGCTCTGCATCACATCATAGTCGTTGAGCGCGGTCGCCGCGCGGGCGACCTGCTTGAGGACGCGCGGATCGACCTTGCGCGACACATAGAAATAGGTGTGGCTCGCCAGGTCGAGCGGGAGCACGCCCTCGATCCGGTCTCCGGCATCGGTAGCGACATAGACCTTGCCGAGATTCGCCTGCCGGATCGCGATCGGCGAGAGCCGCTTCTCCAGCGGCCGCAAATTGTCGAGATTGGCGATCGCGATGGCTCGCCGCGTTCCGTCGTGTCCAAGCTGAAGGATCGCCGCCTCGGTCAGGTCGCGATAGGCAAGCTGCAGTCCGAAGTCGTTCACGAACCGCGGGTCATCGACGCGCCCCCAACGGTCGAGGTTGTTCTTCATGTCGGTCGCCATCGCGACGATGTCGCCGGCAACTCTTTCGCGGTTCTCTTTCACATAGGCGGTCGATGCCGCCTGGGCGTTGTCGAGGATGACGCGCGAGCGGTCGGAGAACCAGAATTCGACGCCATATTGGAACAGCATCGATGCGAAGATGACGACCGCCAGGGTCGGCACGGCGGCGAGGAACGAAAACAGCGCGACCAGCCGGACGTGCAGCGCTCCCTTGCCCTGCCGTCGGGCGAGGCGCCGGGCGATGATCACCAGCGAACCGATCGTCGGCACGAGGAAGGCGACCAGGATCGCCGACACCTGCAGCGGTGTCAGCGGATTGGGGTTCTTGCCGCGAATGAACAGGACGTAGCTGGTCACAGCGACGCCGATCGTCGCCAGGATCGTCCCGACCTCGATGATCGGCAGCAGCGTGCGAAGCGCCAGTCGCCGGCGCCAATGGGTCCGGCTGGCGAGGGCGGCTATGGCGGTGGCGACGTCCACGTTGCAGCATTACCACGGCAACGTTGCATACGAAACACAGAGTTGCACAGATTAGCGCAGATTCAGGCGCTTCGCCGCACCGTTGAGGCGTCGATGCCATATTCGAGCAGCTTCTTGCGCAAGGTATTGCGATTGATCCCCAAAAGCCGCGCGGCGCGGATCTGATTGCCGCGGCAGGCGGCCAGGGTCAGCGTCAGCAGCGGGCGTTCGACCTCGGCGAGCACCCGGTCATGCAAACCGTCGGGTGGCAGCTCGCCTTCGAAGGCGGCGAAATAGCGCGCGAGATGGTGCTCGATGCTCTGGGCGAGCCCGCCATCCTCCGGCTCGGCGATCACCACCGGGCTCGCCGCGCGGCGGTCGCCGCCGAGCTGCTGATCGATCACCGATGCGGTGATCACATCCTCGCGCGACAGCGCCGCCAGCCGGCGCATGAGATTTTCCAGCTCGCGGACATTGCCCGGCCAGTCATGGTCCGACAGCCGTGCTGCCGCGTCCTGGTCGAGGCCCTTGCGCGGTAGTCCGGCGATCGCCGCGCGATCGAGAAAATGACGCGCCAGCTCGGCGATGTCGTCGGGCCGCTCGCGCAGCGGCGGCAGGGTGATCGGGACGACCGCCAGCCGGTAGTAGAGGTCCTCGCGGAAGCGTCCCTCGTCGATCAGCTGGAGCAGGTTCTTATGGGTCGCGGCGATGATCCGGACGTCGACCCGGATCGCCCTAGGCCCACCGACGGTGGTGAACTCGCCCGACTGGAGGACGCGCAGGAGACGGGTCTGCGCCTCCATCGGCATGTCGCCGATTTCATCGAGGAACAAGGTGCCGCCCTGCGCCTGCTCGAACCGGCCGGCGGTGCGCGCCTGGGCGCCGGTGAAGGCGCCGCGCTCATGGCCGAACAGCTCGGATTCGATCAGCTCGCGCGGGATCGCCGCCATGTTGACCGCGACGAAGGGGCGCTTGCTGCGCGGCCCGAGATCGTGGATCGCGCGTGCGACCAGCTCCTTGCCGGTGCCGGATTCGCCGAGGACGAGCACGGTCAGGTCATTGCCGACAACCCGGGCGATGGTCCGGTAGACCTCCTGCATCGGCGCCGAGCGGCCGATCAGCGGAAGGTCCTCGCCGACCGGCGCATCGTCGGCGGCATAGCTGCGTCCGCTCTGCTCCAGCCCGGCGGCGACCGCGCGGGTCAGCTCACCGAGATCGAACGGCTTGGGCAGATATTCGAACGCCCCCTGCTCGGTCGCGCGCACCGCCGTCGCCAGCGTGTTTTGCGCCGACAGCACGATCACCGGCAGATCCGGCCGGCTGGCGAGAATGTCGGGCACGAGATCGAGGCCATTGCCGTCGGGCAGGATGACGTCGGTGATCAGCACCTGCGGCGCGAACTGGTTGAGCGCGCGCTGCATCTCGGCGGCAGTGCCGGCGGTCTCGACGGTATGGCCGACGCGACGCAGGGCTTCGCGGACGACGGTCCGGATGGCGGCGTCGTCATCGACCACGAGAACGCGACCGGTCGCCATCAGCGGCCCTTGTGGCGCGGCAGGAGGATGCGGAAGACGGTCCGCGGCGGCTGCCCTTCGCGGGCATATTCGACGACGCCACCATGATCGTCGACCAGCTTGGCGACCAGCGCCAGGCCGAGGCCGCCGCCCGATTTCTTCGAGGTGACAAAGGGGTCGAACAGATGATCGGCAATGCCTTCGGGCGCGCCGTCGCCATCGTCGATCACGCAGATCTCGATCGGCAGTGAGGTGCGCACGCCGCCTTCTCGCGGCGCGACCGACAGGCCGTGGCGATAGGCGGTGGTGATCTCGATCGATCCGCCGTCGCAGCGGTCGAGCGCCTCGGCGGCATTCTTGAGCAGGTTGAGAAAGACCTGGACCAGCGCGTCGCGATGACCGGCGACCGCAGGCAGCGACGGATCGTAATTCTCGCGGATGGTGATGCCACGGGCGAAGCCCTGCGCAGCCAGCTCGCAACAATGGTTGAGCACCGCGTGGATGTTCTCGGCGCCCAGTTCCAGCGGACGGGGGTCGGTGAAGCCTTCCATCCGGTCGAGCAGCGCGGCGATCCGGTCGACCTCGTCGCGGATCAGCCGGGTGAGCGAGGCGCCATCCGAGGTATCGGTCGCCTCGAGCAGCTGGGCGGCGCCGCGAATGCCCGACAGCGGGTTCTTGATCTCATGCGCCAGCATCGCTGCGGCGCCGACCGCGGCCAGCGTGCCGCCGGCGCGATCCTTGCGGCGATCGACCAGCGAGGCCGCGGCGCGCCGCTGGATGGTGATGACGCGCCAGCCGGGATGGTCGGGCAGCGGCCCGACCAGCAGGTCGGCGCGCACCCGCCGCTCGTCGGGGAGCAACAGCGCCACGTCATAGGCGGCCAGCGGCGAGTCGCCGTCGCCGAGCAGCGCCGTGACGCCCTCGCCGATCCCGATCAGCGATTCGATCGGCCGGTCGATGATCGTCGCGAGACCATGGTTGAGCAGTGCCTCGGCGGCGGCGTTGGCATGGCGCAACCGCCCGGCCGCATCGACCAGCAACGCCGGCGTCGGCAGCGAGGCGAACAGCTCGCCAGCCCCCGGTGTCGGCGGCGGCGCGCGGCGCCGGGCGAGCCGGATCAGGCCGCCGCCCGGGCGAGCCATGGTTCGTAAAACCGGTCGATCATCGCCTTGACGACGCCCGGGTCCGGTTCCTGGTTGACCCGGTTGCGGAACTCGGCCGAGCCGGGCAGCCCCTTGGTGTACCAGCCGATATGCTTGCGGAAGAGATTGACGCCCGTCTCGCGGCCGTAGAGCGCGAGCATGCCGTCATAATGCTCGTGGATCAGCGCGTGCTGCTCGTCGATCGAGGGATCGGGCCTGCGCTCGCCGGCCATCAGCCAGCGAATTGCTTGGCCGGGGAACCACGGCCGGCCATAGGCGCCGCGGCCGATCATCACCGCATCGGCGCCCGAGGCGGCGAGCGCAGTGTCGACATCGTCGAGCGAGCAGATGTCGCCGTTGACCACCACCGGCAGGCTGACCGCGGTCTTGACGCTGGCGATGAAGCCCCAGTCGGCCTCGCCCTTGTACATCTGGTTGCGGGTGCGGCCATGGACCGTGATCATGCGGATGCCGAGATCCTCGGCGATGCGGGCAAGCTCGGGCGCGTTGAGGCTGTTGTGGTCCCAGCCCATCCGCATCTTCAGCGTCACCGGCAGATCGACCGCCTTGACTGTCGCCGCGATGATCGAGGCGGCGAGCTTGAGGTCGCGCATCAGCGCCGAGCCGGCTTCGCCGTTGACGATCTTCTTCACCGGGCAGCCCATGTTGATGTCGATGATCGCCGCACCGCGATCGGCATTGAGCTTGGCCGCTTCGGCCATCTCGCGCGGGGTGCAGCCGGCGAGCTGCATCGACACCGGCTCTTCCGAAGGATCCCAGGCGGCCTTCTGGAGCGATTGCCGGGTCTCGCGGATCATCGCCTGGCTGGCGATCATTTCGGTCACGGTCAGGCCACAGCCATAGCGCTTGACCAGCTTGCGGAACGGCAGGTCCGTCACGCCGGTCATCGGCGCGAGCACGACCGGTGCGTCGATCCGCAGGGGGCCAATCTGGAGGGAAGCGAGCCGCAACGCGAGTCTGCCTAAAATTCAGGCAGTCGCCCTAGCCGGAAAGCCTATGGCGGGCAAGGCCGCTGTCGGCTAGGGCCGGCCCGCAATGAATGAACATGGTTCGACGATCGCCCTGATCGTCGCGGCTGGCAGCGGCTCGCGCGCAGGCGGCCGCGTGCCAAAGCAATATCGGTCCTGGGGCGGCAAGCCGGTGCTGGCGCATAGCCTGGCCGCCTTCGCGACCCATCCCGGCGTGGATGCCATCCGGGTTGTGATCGGCGCCGGACAGGATGAGCTTTATGCCGAGACTTCCGCGGATTTCGCTCTCTCCCCACCCGTCACCGGTGGCGACACGCGCCAGCAATCGGTCCATGCCGGGCTGGAGGCGATCGCAGCCGACGGCGGCTGCCGGCGTGTGCTGATCCACGACGCCGCCCGCCCCGGCCTTCCCCCCGCCGTCATCGATCGCCTGCTCGATGCGCTCGACCAGGACGAGGGCGTGGTGCCCGTCCTGCCGATGGTCGACAGCCTCGCCGCCGGCGGCAGCGCATTGGGCGATCCGGTCGACCGCACCGCTGTGGTTCGCGTCCAGACGCCGCAGGCCTTCCGCTTCCCGGCGATCCTTGCCGCCCATCGCAGCTGGGCCGAGGCAGCGGCCGCCACCGATGACGCGCAGGTGGCACGAAAGGCCGGCATCACCGTCGCGATGGTCGCCGGTGACGAGCGCCTCGCCAAGCTGACCTTCGAGGAGGATTTCGCCATGACGGGCCGCGCCACGCCCAGCTCGGTCAGGACCGGAATGGGCTTCGACGTTCATGGTTTTGGCGCGGGCGACAAGGTTTGGCTCGGTGGCGTCGCGGTGGCGCATGGCGCCGGCCTTGTCGGCCATTCCGATGCCGACGTGCTGCTGCATGCGATCTGCGACGCGCTGCTCGGCGCGATCGGCGAAGGCGACATCGGCAGTCATTTTCCCCCATCCGACCCGCAATGGCGCGGGGCGCCCTCGGCGCTGTTCGTCGAGCATGTTCGCGACCTCGTTTCGGCGCGCGGCGGGGTGATCGATCATGTCGACGCGACGATCATCTGCGAGGCGCCCAAGGTCGGGCCGCATCGGGCGGCCATCCGCAGCAGCATCGCCGGCATGCTGCGCCTCGCCGAGGGGCGGGTCAGCGTCAAGGCAACCACAACCGAGCGGCTTGGTTTTACCGGTCGTGGCGAAGGCATCGCCGTGCAGGCGATCGCCACCGTCCGGCTTCCGGAGGACTCATGAGCAATCTCCCTGACAGCCTGATCGAGGCCGCACGCAAGGTAGTCGAAGCCAACCGCGCGGCGGGGCTGAAGGTCGCGGTGGCGGAAAGCTGCACCGGCGGGCTGGTTTCGGCGGCGCTGACCGAGATCCCCGGCGCGTCAGACATATTCGACGCCGGCTTCGTCACCTACGGCAACAACGTCAAGCATTCGGTGCTCGGCGTCAGCGAGGACGTGCTCGACACCTTCGGCGCGGTCTCGATCGCGGTTGCCTGGGGCATGGCCCAGGGCGCGCTGGAGCGCAGCGGCGCCGATGTCGCGGTTGCGATCACTGGCATCGCCGGCCCGGCCGGCGGCAGCGACAAGAAGCCGGTCGGCACGGTCGTCTTCGCGCGCGCCCGGCGCGACGCGAATCCCGATGAGATCGTCGCCGACACGCAGGAATTCGGCGACCTCGGCCGCCCCGGTGTCAGGCTTCAGGCGGCGCTTTGCGCGCTCGAACTGTTGCTCCCCGAAACGCCTGCCCCGTAGAGCTTGGCCGCGCGCGTCTCGAACGCGGCGACCATCTTGCGCACCGCCTCGCCGAACATGCGCCCGGCGATCGCCTCGAACGTGCGCGAGCGGAACGTGAAGTCGACGCAGAAGTCGACCAGGCAGGCGCCATTGCCGTCAGGCTTGAATCGCCAGCTGTTGTGTAGCTGCCGGAGCGGACCCTCGACATAATCGACATCGATTGTGCGCGGCCGGTCGAGCGCCACGCGCGAGGTGAAGGTCTCGCGCAACGGGCCGAAGCCGACGATCAGATCAGCCAGGATCGAGCGCTCGTCGCGCTGCCGAATGCGGGTCGCGACCACCCAGGGGAGGAACTCCTGATAGCGCCCGACATCGGCGACGAGGTCGAACATCTGCTCCGGCGTGTAGGGCAGCAGCTTGGTCTCGGCATGATGCGGCATTTCAGATCGTCTGCGTTGCCCCGGCGAGCTGCGCCTGGCGCGCAGCGCGCAGACGGGCGAAATCCTCGCCGGCATGATAGCTCGACCGGGTCAGCGGGCTCGCGGCGACCAGCAGGAAGCCCTTGGCGCGGGCGATCGCGGCATAGGTCTCGAACGCCGCCGGGGTGATGAATTCGGCGACACTGGCGTGGCGCGGGGTCGGCTGGAGATATTGGCCCATCGTCAGGAAATCGATCCCGGCCGAGCGCATGTCGTCCATCACCTGGTGCAGCTCGAGCCGCTCCTCGCCGAGGCCGACCATCACCCCGGATTTGGTGAAGATCGACGGATCGAGCCGCTTGACGCTTTCCAGCAGGCGCAGCGAGGCATAGTAGCGCGCGCCCGGCCGGATCGTCGGATAGAGCCGCGGTACCGTCTCGAGATTATGATTGTAGACATCGGGCCGGGCGGCGACCACCGCCTCGATCGCCGCCTCCGCCTTGTTGCGGAAATCGGGCGTCAGGATTTCGATCGTGGTCGCGGGCGTCGTCCGCCTGAGCGCCTCGATCACCTTGACGAATTGTGCAGCGCCGCCGTCCGGCAGATCGTCGCGGTCGACCGATGTGACGACGATATGCTCCAGGCCGAGCTCGGCGGCGGCATCGGCGACATGCTGCGGCTCGAGCGGATCGACCGCCCGCGGCATGCCGGTCTTGACGTTGCAGAAGGCGCAGGCGCGGGTGCAGGTGTCGCCGAGGATCATCACCGTCGCATGCTTCTTGGTCCAGCATTCGCCGATGTTCGGGCAGGCCGCCTCCTCGCAGACCGTGGCAAGATTGAGCCGGCGCATGAGCGACCGCGTCTCGGCGAAGGCGCCGCCGGCCGGCATCCGCACCCGGATCCAGTCGGGCTTGCGGAGACGCTGTGGCGTGGGCGACGTGCTGCTGTGCGACATAGGGCCCAGATAGCGACGCCGCGGCGGCCTTGCCAGTCCTGGGTTCGAACCCTAACGCGTCCGCATGGCTGACCTCGACGCACTGATTGCCGGCTATCGCCGATTCCGCACCGATGGCTGGGATCGTGAGCGCGCGCGCTGGAGCCGGCTCGCCGAGGGTCAATCGCCCAAGGTGATGGTAATCGCCTGCTCTGACAGCCGGGTCGATCCGAGCATCATCTTCGACGCTCATCCGGGCGAGATCTTCGTCGTGCGCAATATCGCCAATCTCGTGCCGCCATTCGAGACCGGCGGCGGCCGCCATGGCGTTTCCGCCGCGCTCGAATTCGCCGTCACCGTGCTCGAGGTCGACGAGATACTGGTGCTCGGCCATGGCCAATGCGGCGGCATCGAAGCGTCGCTGTCGGGGCGTTTCGCAGGTGCCGCGCCGGGCAATGGCGGGTTCATCGCCCATTGGGTCGACCTGCTCGACGAGGCGCGCGACCGCGTCCTGGCCAGCGGCGTCGACGAGGAGACCGCGCACCGAACGCTGGAGAAGGATGCGGTGCGGGTCAGCCTGACCAATTTGCGCAGTTTTCCCTGCATTGCCGAGCGCGAGAAGGCCGGCAAGCTCAAGCTCCACGGCGGCTGGTTCGCGGTACGCCACGGCGTGCTCGAGCTGCTCGACGAGGATAGCGGCATCTTCACTCCCGCCTGAGGAACGGCACGAAACGACGCTCGTTCGGCCTTCATCGCTCACTGCGACGGAGGAAAAGATGAACCAGGCAAAGCTGCTTTTGCCGCTCCTGCTGGGCGCCGCCCTGCCCGCGCTCGCCCAGGCACCGGCCAACCCGCCGGTCAGCGACCCCTATGCCCGCGGCTATACCGCGCCGCACTCGCCGGCGGCGCCGGCGGTCAATGCCGTCGAAGGCCCGGTGACGGATTCGCTGAACCGCCAGGTCGCCAACCAGACAGCCAACATGGATAGCGCGCAAAAAGCACAATATGACAAGGACATGGCCGATTACCGCGCCAAGGTCGAGGCCAATGCCCGTCAGAGCCTTCGCGATCAGGTCCGCTATGAAAATCAGCAGCGCGCTTATGCCGATGCGATGTTCGCCTGGCGGCTGCAGACCCGCGCCTGCGAACGCGGCCATGTGCGGGCCTGCCGCGCGCCGACGCCCGATCCGGCGGACTTCTATTGAGGGCACGATCGCGACGGATGATATTAAACCGATCGGTTTACATTCGCCCGCGAGGCGGCGATATTCAACCCTATGGTTGAACATAAACTCGATGCGACCTTCGCCGCCCTCGCCGACCCGACGCGGCGCGGCATGCTGGCGAGCCTCGCCCAGGGCGAGCGCTCGATCGGCGAGCTTGCTGCGCCTTTTGCGATGAGCTTCGCCGGCGCGTCCAAGCACGTCCGGATGCTCGAAAAAGCGGGATTGATCGAGCGGCGGCGATCGGGCCGGCAGATCATCTGCCGGGTGCGCCCGAAGCCATTGCGCGAAGCCGATGCCTGGCTCCGCCAATGGGAATCGTTGTGGATCGACAGCCTCGACAAGCTCGAGGCGCTGCTCGCCGAACGCAATTCGCCGCCGGCGTGAGCAATTCGACTAGCGGGAGACAGGACATGGCCGACACCGATCGCGTCACGGCGCGGAGCCTGCGTTTCGAGCGGCTGCTCGATGCGCCGGTGGAAACCGTCTGGCAGTACATCGTCGACCCTGAACTGCGCGGACGCTGGTTCATGGGCGGCGCGCTCGACGCTCGCCCCGGCGGCCGCATCGAGATGATATTCGACCATGACCGCCTGTCGGACGATGATGTCCCGATGCCTGAGCGATTTGCCGGCAACAAGGGCAAGCGCTGGTACGAGACGATCAGCGAGATCGACGCTCCCCACAGGATTGTCTTCAGTTGGGACGAAGGCAAAGCCGGAACCGTCACGATCGAACTCACGCCCATCGGCGCGGACAAGACGCAGCTCGTGCTGACCCATGAAGGATTGCGCGGACTTGACGATGCGCGGAATTATGGCGGCGGCTGGCATTCCCATCTGGCGGCGCTTCAAGCCCGCATCGCCGGCCGCGGCGTGCCGGATTTCTGGGCGCTTCACGCGCAATCGGGCGCGCGTATCGCCGAGCTGCTGGAACACAGCGCCTGATCGCGGGATCGGCCGGGAGCGCCTCGCGGCGCCCCCGGCTGGCCATTATGCGATCTTCAGCCCTTCCTTGTTCATCGCCGTCGTCAGCGCCTTGTTCGCTTCGGCGGAGAGCGCCCGATAGAGCTTCGGGAAGACCGTATCCTCTTCCTCATGCATGTGCTTTTCGAGCGTCATGCGGAACTCGCGGACGGTCGGCAGCCAGCTGGCGTCGTCGCGCGGCATGATCGTCAGCTCGTAGAGATATTGCTTAACATAACCATGATCATGGTTGAGGTGGTCCGCCGCCTCGGTCTGGGCATGGTCGCGCAGCGCCGGATAGACGGTGTTCTCTTCCTGGAAAGCGTGCTTGGCCAGCGCATGCTTGAGCTGGGTCAGCATCATGTTGCGCCGGGTGGTCTGGGCGTCGGTGGTCTTCTGGATCTGGTCGAACAGGGCGAGCGTAGCCTTGTGCTCGGCGGCCAGCGCCTCGTCCCAGCGGCCGGCGACGAATGTCGGCGCCTGCACCACCACCTTGCGCATGACATTGGCCGCCAGGCCGACGGCGAGGCCGGCCGCCGCCCCCAGCGCGAGCGTCTTGTTATCCGTATGCTTGAGCGTCAGCATGTCGGCGTCTCCTTCCCTATCGGGAAGGTAGAACCCGCAAGGTTAGCGAAGAGTTGCCGCCGATCCGGATCGGATCAGCGCGTCAACCTTTTGTAAGTCATGCGATGCGGCCGGTCGGCCTCGTCGCCGAGGCGGCGGCGCTTGTCCTCCTCGTAGGATTCGAAATTGCCTTCGAACCATTCGACATGGCTGTCACCCTCGAAAGCGAGGATGTGGGTGGCAAGGCGATCGAGGAAGAAACGGTCGTGGCTGATCACCACGGCGCAGCCGGCGAAGCTTTCCAGCGCCTCTTCGAGCGCGCGCAGCGTCTCGACGTCGAGGTCGTTGGTCGGCTCGTCGAGCAGCAGCACATTGCCGCCGGCAGTCAGCATCTTGGCAAGATGGACGCGATTGCGTTCACCACCCGAAAGCTGTCCGACCTTCTTCTGCTGGTCGGAACCCTTGAAGTTGAATGCGCCGACATAGGCGCGGCTCGCGACCTCGTGCTTACCGAAGTAGAAACGCTCATTGCCGCCCGAGACCTCTTCCCAGACATTATGCTTGGGATTGAGCGTATCGCGTGACTGGTCGACATAGCCGAGCTTGACGGTCTCGCCGATCCTGATGTCGCCGGAGTCTGGCTTCTCCTGCCCGGTGATGAGCTTGAACAGCGTTGACTTGCCGGCGCCATTGGGCCCGATCACCCCGACGATCCCACCCGGCGGCAGGCTGAAGGTCAGATCCTCGAACAGCAGCTTGTCGCCATAGCTCTTGGTCAGCTTGTGCGTCTCGATCACGGTGCCGCCGAGGCGTTCCGGCACCTGGATAAGAATCTGAGCGGACCCCGGCCGACGCTGGGCCTGCGCCTCAACCAGCTCGTCGAACGCTTTGATCCGTGCCTTGGACTTGGTCTGGCGCGCCTTGGGGCTCTGTCGGATCCACTGAAGCTCCTCGTTGATCGCCTTCTGGCGGCCTTCCTCCTCGCGCTCCTCCTGCGCCAGCCGCTTGGCCTTGGCCTCGAGCCATTTCGAGTAATTGCCCTCGAAGGGAATGCCACGGCCGCGGTCGAGCTCGAGCACCCAGTTGACGACATTGTCGAGAAAGTAGCGATCGTGGGTAACCAGAATGACGGTTCCGGCATAATCCTGGAGATGCTTTTCCAGCCAGGCGACGCTTTCGGCGTCGAGATGGTTGGTCGGCTCGTCGAGCATCAGGATATCGGGCTTCTCGAGCAGCAGCTTGGTCAGCGCGACACGGCGCTTCTCACCGCCAGAGAGATTGGTCACCGGGCTGTCGCCGGGCGGGCAGCGCAGCGCGTCCATCGCGATCTCGAGCTGGTTGTCGAGCGTCCAGCCGTCGGCCGCGTCGATCTTCTCCTGGAGCTGGCCCATCTCGGCGATCAGCGCGTCGAAATCGGCATCCTCGGGCGGGTCGGCCATCAGGTTGGAGATGGCATTGAACCGCTCGACCGTGTCGGCGACCTCGCGGACGCCGTCCATGACGTTCTCCTTGACCGTCTTGTCCGGATCGAGCTGCGGCTCCTGCGGGAGATAGCCGACCTTGATCCCCTCGGCCGCCCAGGCCTCGCCCTGATATTCCTTGTCCCAGCCGGCCATGATCTTCATCAGCGTCGACTTGCCGGCGCCGTTGACGCCGATGATTGCGATCTTGGCGCCCGGAATGAAGCTCAGTGTGAGGTCGCGGAAGACGGGCTTCGGCTGGCCCGGGAAGAGCTTGGTCAGGCCCTTCATCACATAGCTGTATTGCACGGCCATCGCGCGTCCTCTTGAAATCCAGGGGTCGGGAACGGCGCCGCGATAGCGAAGTGCCGGCTTATTGGCAAACCGTCCGGTGGTTCGTAACGAGATAGCTATGAAGCTGGCAATTTCCACCCTCGCCCTGCTCTTCGTCACGTTCGCCACGCCCCTTCCCGCCCAGGACCGTATCGCCACGATCCGGCAGGCGGCGCTCAACGACGACACCGCCTGGTCGATCATCGAGGGGCTGACCAGCGAGATCGGCCCGCGGCCCGCCGGGTCCGAGACGGAGGCGCGGGCGCGGGCCTGGGCGGTGGCGCGGCTCAAGGCGCTGGGCTTCGCCAATGTCCACGTCGAGCCGTTCGATATTGCCGATGGCTGGGTGCGCGGCGAGGAGCGCGCCGAGATCGTCGCACCCTTCCCCCAGCCGCTCGTGCTGACCGCGCTCGGCGGCAGCGGCGCCACGCCGGCGGCCGGTTTCACCGGCGAGGTCGTCGCCTTTGCCACCCTCGATGCGCTCCGCGCCGCCGATCCCGCGCTGATCCGCGGCAAGATCGTCTATCTCGGCAATCAAATGGTGGCGGCGCGCGACGGGACGAATTATGCCGCCTTCACGCCCTTTCGCCGCAGGGGGCCGTCAGTGGCGGCCCAGAAGGCCGCCATCGCCATCCTCATCCGTTCGATCGGCACCGATCATCACCGTGTCGCCCATGCCGGCCAGACCAACTGGGCAGATGGCGTGAGTCCCATTCCGGCGGCCGCGCTGACCGTTCCCGATGCCGAGCAGGTCGAGCGCATCCTGACCCGTGGCAAGCCGGTGACGGTGCACCTGGTGCTGACGCCGCGGCGGGTCGGCCGGCAGATCTCGGGCAATGTCATTGCCGAGGTGCCGGGGCGCGATCCCGCGCTGCCGATCATCGTCGTCGGTGGCCATCTCGACAGCTGGGATCTCGGCACTGGGGCGATCGACGACGGCGCCGGCATTGCCATCACCGCCGCGGCGGCGAAGCAGGTGATGGCGGCTGGCCGGCCGCTCAGGACGATCCGTCTTGTCTGGTTCGGTTCCGAGGAACCTGGCGGGCTCGGTGGTGAGGCCTATGCGGCAGCGCATCCGGCGGATCGGCCGGGACTGGTGTCGGAGGCGGATTTCGGCGGTGATCGGGTCTGGCGTTTCATGGCGTCGACGGCGCCGAGCGGAACGCCGGTGGTCGATCGCATGGCCGCGGCGCTGGCCCCGCTTGGCGTCGACTGGGGCGGCGAGACCGCCCAGGCCGGGAGCGACGTCTGGCCGCTGGTCGACCGCGGCGCGGCCCGCTTCGCCCTCGCCCAGGACGGCACGCGCTATTTCGATGTCCATCACACGGCCGACGACACGCTCGACAAGATCGACCGTGCGCAGCTGCGTCAGGCGGTCGCCGCCTGGACAATGGTGCTCGCGGTCGCGGCCGACAGCGCGGAGCCGCTCGGCCCGGTCACACCATCGACGCCAGCAGCTCATTGATCGGCACGAAGGCGAAGGCGACCGAGCTGTCGGCGACGCCATAGGGCACGAACAGCAGATCGCCGTGCCTCACTGCGCCACAGGTGTAGACGACATTGGGCACATAGCCCTCGCGATCCTCATCCGCGGCGGAGAGCAGCGGGTCCTTGGTCCGGGCGAGGACCTTGCCCGGATCCCGTTTGTCGAGCAGCACCGCGCCGATCGAATATTTGCGCATCGCGCCGACGCCATGGGTCAGCAGCAGCCACCCCTCCTCCAGCTCGATCGGCGCGCCGCAATTGCCGATCTGGACCATCTCCCAGGGGTATTGCGGCGTGAGCAGCAGCTCCCCCTCCTCCCATTGATCGATCTTGTCGGAGCGGATCAGGAAGAGATTTTCGCCGTCCTGGCGGCCGATCATCAGATAGGAGCCGTCGACGGTGCGCGGGAACAGCGCCATGCCCTTGTTGCGCGCCGCCGAACCGCTGAGCGGGCTCATCAGGAAACTGCGGAAGTCGCGCGTGCGCAGCAACTCCGATCGAATCGCGCTGCCGTTATAGGCGGTATAGGTGCCGATCCATTCGGGATGGCCATCATCATGGACGAAGCGCACCAGCCGCAAATCCTCGAGGCCGTTGCGCTGCGCCGGCGTCATCGGAAACAGCACGGTGCCGGAGATCGTCGAATCGATGTGACGATGGACCGTCACCGGGCCGTCGAAATCGAGCTGGGTGACATTGTGGGAGGATGAGTTGGCGGCGGTCGCGAAGGGCGGCTCGGGCGCCAGCTCGAACTGTTCGCCTGGCGACAGGATGCCCTCGCGAAAGGCGATCGAGCTGATGTGCCCCTCGCCGACCGCGCGCAGCGACATGATCAGCCGCAACGATCCCTTCGACAGCCCAGTCTGGTCGGGGTGCGGCACCACGCTCGGGTTCATCAGCGCGGCGGCGGCATAGCTGTATTCATGGCAAAAATAGGCGCCGATCAGCTGCCGCTTGATCGTCGAGATGGCGACGTTCTCCAGCCCGAGCGCCTGCTCGATCTCGGCATAGCGCTGCACGAAGACGCTGCGGGTCTGCCAATGCCGCGCCTCGAAGTCGCGCAGCACCAGGTTCAGCTCGGCCTCCGCCTCTTCCTGCTCGAGCGCGAGCACGGCGTCGACGATCCGCCAAATCCGGCCGGTCTTGCCGGCGTGGGTTCGCGGTTCGACGGCGACATGGAAGGGACGGACGACGACCCGAGATGCGTCCGCCTGAAGCCTGAGCGGACAGTAAGTCAATTCAACCGAAATAGTCCGCCTCCCCCCGGCGGCACGCGCGGCCCTTAGGTCGCGACCGCGTCGCCTTGACGCTGGTTACCCGAGTGATGCTCCTGGATCTCCGCCAGCTGCGCCATGGTGACGCATGCCAGCTGAAAAGCGAGCACCGATTCGGCGCCCTGATTAAGGTTGGCGCGGTCACTCATCAATCCATCGAAACAGCCGCCATCATCAGGCGTCGCCATCGGCATGCCAAGATCATTATCGCCAAGATACCAGCGATAGGCGCGTTCGGCGGCTTTCGCCCAGCGCCGATCGCCGGTCAGCCGCAGCGCGGTGGCCATGGCATCGACCGTCGCCCAGGCTTCAAGGGGCTGCTGATCGAACGGTAGTGGCGGCTCATAGCGGGTGCCGAAGCCCTCGGTTCCGACGGCGCGGAAATGCCCGTCAGGCGCCGTCTGGACCGCATCGATCCACGCCATGGCAGTGAGCGCGTCGTCGATCATCGCGCTATCGCCGACCCGTTCGCCCGCCAGCAGCAGCGCTTCGGGCAGGCGGGCATTGTCATAGGCCAGGGTCGGCTCGAACCAGTCCCAGCCGTCGCGGCGATGGCGATGCAGCGATTCATGCAGTGCATTGCCGAAGCGCGAGATGATCTGGTTGGCCAGGGGATGGGCGCTATGGCGCGTCAGGATCGCCTCCGCGCCGAGGATGGCGAATGCCCGCGTGCGCAGGCTGCGCAGCTCGCAGGCATGCGGGCTGACCTGATCGAACAAGTGCAGCGCCCAGCGCCGCAGCTCGCTGTTGCGTGCCTCCGCCGCGGTCACGCCGATCGACCAGAGGGCGCGACCGAAGCTGTCCTCCGAGCCGACTTCCTCCAGCCAATGCCGGCCATAGGACATGAAGTTGCGGAAGCGGCCGCGGCTGCCGTTCCAGGCGTGCTGGATGAATGACGCATAAATCTGTGCCAGCGCGTCGGTGCGCTCCGACGCCGGCATGCGGTGCATCAGGATCAGCGCGCGGGCATTGTCGTCGACGCAATAGCCATGGTCGCGATCGGGCACGTTGTAGATCGAGTGCTGCATCATGCCGCAGGCATCGGACATACGCTCGATGCCGATCAGGCTGGGCGCAGGACGCTCGATTTTCGGCATAACCGAGCGGAGCCTGACCGGGCGCTGCACCACCGCCTTTTGGAAGATGTCCATATAGGCCTCGGCAAGGCACGACCACAGCATCGTCCGGCCGATCGCATAAGCCCGCTGGCGGCTTTGCGCGGCGAGCGCTTCATCGTCGAGCAGCGCGTCGATCGCCTGGGCAAAACCGTCGCTGTCGCCGAAGTTGACGATCCGCCCGACCCCGTCGGCGAGCAGCTCGACGGCATGCCAATAAGGCGTCGACACCACCGGCCGGCCGAGCGCCACCGCATAGGACAGCGTGCCCGAGGTGATCTGCGCCTCGTTGAGATAGGGCGTCACATAGATGTCCGAGGCGGCGAGATATTTGAGCAGCGTGTCTTTCGAGAGAAAGCCGTCGATGAAGCGGACGTGGCCGGCGACGCCACAGTCGTCGGCGAGCCGCATCAGACTTTCGCGATAGCTCTCGCCTTCGCGCGCGACGAGATGGGGATGAGTCGCGCCGAGCACGACATAGATCGCGTTGGGATGCCCCTCGATGATCCGCGGCATCGCCCGGATCATCGTCTCGATCCCCTTGTTCGGCGACAGCAGGCCGAAGGTCAGCAGCACCTTGTGCCCGGCAAGGCCCAGCTCCGGCTTGATTCCGTCACTGTCGACCAGCGGCTGGTCGGGCACGCCATGCGGCACGACCGCGATCCGCGCCGGCGGGATGCCGTGGACGCGCTCAAGAATCTCGCGGCCTTTCTGCGCCATGACGATCAGCCGCGCGGCACGCCGCCCCAACGCTTCGATGACATGGCGTTGCTCCGGGCTGGGTTGCTCGAGCACCGTGTGGAGAACGACGACCACCGGCGCCTCGACGCGATCGAGCAGGCGCAACAGATGCGCGCCGGCTGCCCCGCCGAAGATGCCATATTCATGCTGGACGCAGACCAGCTCGGCGCCGCTTTCATTGATCCGCCGCGCTGCAGCAAGATATTGCGGAATCTCGTCCTGGGCGATCGTGCAGACGACCGCCGGCGGATAGTCGTGATCCCCACCGGGATCATTCATCGCGTATACGTCGATTGCTAACCCAGGATAACGATCCGCCAGAGCGGTTTCGACATCCGCGGTAAATGTTGCAATGCCGCACAATCTCGGCGGATGATTACCAATCAAAGCGACCCGGCGGATCGACCCCTGCCCCGCATAGCCGCTCATCCGCTGAGTCTCCTTCTAGGATTGGCGCTCCACCGCAGCCCGCGCGTCAACAATGCTCAACTCGGCTAAAGGTTGCGCCAATCTATTGTGCAATGCAACATAAGATTCCTCAACTCGTCGCGATACGGTCAACTTTCCGTTGACGTGGCGCGCTTCGCGGGTCAGGGGGCGCGATTGGGGCGGCGATCGGCCGGCCCGTTTGCCTGAATGGGAGATATTGGGATGAAGACCACCCGTCTGGTAATCGCCGCCGCCGCCGGACTCCTGGCGCTGGCCGCGTGCCACAAGTCGCCGCAAGCCGAAGCCGTTGAGAATGCCGGCGACAATGCCGCTGCGGCGATAGACAATCAGGCCGACGCGCTCGACGCCGCGGCCGGCAATGTGAGCGATGCGGCTGCCGCGGGCCTCGAGAACCAGGCTGACAACCTCCACGCGGCTGCCGACAATGTCGCGTCTGCGGCGGATGCCAAGGCCGACGCGATCAACGCCAACGCGCAGTAAGATCGCTTCCGGCCCGGTCGGAACGAAACGGGCGCCCCGCGGGGCGCCCGTTTTGATTCCGGCAAGATCGATGCCCGGTGCCGTCCGCGGCGCCCGGGATCGTGCTACTTCTTGAGAGAAAGCCCGCCGAAGCGCTTGTTGAAGCGGGCGACTTGGCCGCCGCTGTCGAGCAGCTTCGCGCTGCCGCCGGTCCACGCCGGATGGACCTTGGGATCGATCTCGAGCTGCAGCGTGTCGCCTTCGCCGCCCCAGGTCGAGCGGGTCTCGAACACGGAGCCGTCGGTCATCTGGACCTTGATCCGGTGATAGCCCGGATGGATGTCTTTCTTCATGTCGGATCGTCCCCAAAAGCGGCTGGTTACCGACCAGCCTGAAGGAAGGCGCGGCTCTAGCCTCTCGCCGTTTGCTTGACAAGGCCGCGCGCGAACGACTAGCGGCGCGCTCAAGCGAAGGTGCCATCGACGCCGTTTGACGGCGGGGCGGTGGTTAAAAGGGAAGCCGGTGTGATTCCGGCGCTGTGCCCGCAACTGTGAAGCAACGGCGATCCGCCGATGCCAGTCAGGAACCTGCCTCCGCTGTCGTTCGCGCCGGCCGGGTCCAGCCATCAGCGCGAGGAGCATGCCGCAATCCCGCGGCGCGCGCCTCCGTGACGACCAGTCGTCAACGGAGGCAAAAATGACAGCATTTCTCCTATTCGCAGCAGCGGTTGTCGCCGACAGCCCGCCCGACATCATCGTCAACGCGGCGCTGGTGCCGCAACTCGCCGAGCGCGCGTCGGCGAGCTCCACGGTCATCCCCGAAGCGAAGATTACCGCGCTCGGCGAGCCACTGGTCACCGATCTGCTGCGGCTGACTCCTGGTGTGTCGGTCTCCGCTTCCGGCGGACCTGGTTCGCAGGTCCAGATCCGGATGCGCGGGGCTGAGGCTAACCATACGCTGCTGTTCATCGACGGCATCCAGTTCAATGACCCCGCCAGTTCGGACGAAGCGCGCTTCGAATCCCTCACCTCCAATGGACTTGGCCGGATCGAGGTCATCCGCGGCCCGCAATCCGCCCTGTTCGGCTCCGAGGCGCTGGGCGGCGTCGTCGCGCTCGACTCGCCCGATCCGCTGGGCAAGTTCCGCGCCAGCGCCCAGGCGTCCTACGGCAGCCTCGATACGCGCCAGGCGTCGGCCTCTGTGGTCAGTGGCGGCGACAAAGCCGGGATCACGGCCAGCGGCTCGTGGATCAAGAGCGCCGGCATCGACATCCTCGGCGGCGGCCACGGCGACAAGGACGGCTATGAGAACAGGACTTTCAGCTTCAAGGCGATCGCCCGGCCCGGCGACATCGGCGAGTTCGGTCTGACCGGGCGCTACATCGATTACCGCGCGCAGTTCGACGGCATCGATCCGAACACCTTCCTGCGCGCCGATACGCTCGACAACTCCCATGCGATCACCAAGGCGATCCGCGGCTGGGCGACGCTCGGCCGCGACCCCGACGCGCCGTGGAGCGGCACGCTGGAGGCGCAGTATCTGCACAGCGACAACGAGAACTTCAACGATCGGACATTCCTCAACAGGACATCGGGCGATCGCCTGCGCATTTCGGCACAGGGGGTGTCGCGCTTCGCCATCGGCGGCAGCAAGCACAGCCTGATCTTCCGTGTCGAGCGCGAGGACGAGAGCTTCACTCGCCGCGACGTCGATAATTTCGGCTTGACCGACGTCGACCGCGACCGCGGCCGCACCACGGTGATCGGCGAATGGCAGGCAAGCTTCGGCAAGCTGATCGACACCGATCTCGCCGTGCGTCACGACAATTTCTCGGACTTCAAGGATACGACGACGCTCCGCGCCGGCGCCGTGGTCCATCTGACGCCGCAGCTCGCGCTGACCGGATCCTATGGCGACGGCATTGCCCAGCCGACGTTCGACGACCTCTTCGGCTTTTTCCCGGGCAGCTATGTCGGCAATCCGGATCTCAGGCCGGAGCAGTCCCGCGGCTTCGAGGCTGGGGTGCGGTGGCGCTCGCCGCGTTTCGACCTCACCCTAACCGCCTTCAGCAACCGGCTGAAGGATGAGATCCTTTTGGTCTTCGGGGGACCGCCGGACTTTCTCGCGACCTCGGTCAATGCGACCGGCAAGAGCCGTCGCCGCGGGATCGAGCTCACCGGCGAATGGCGCCCTGTTCCGGGCCTCGTCATCGACGGCGATTACACCTATCTCGACGCCAATGAGCAGAAGGCGGCCAGTGGGGCCCGCGTGCGCGAGGTTCGCCGGCCCAAGCATACGGCGAATCTCTCCGCGACATATACCGCGGACCGGCTGACGCTGGCGGGATCGGTCGCCTATGTCGGCAAGCGGGTCGATACCGACTTCGACCTCTCTCCGGCAAAGAACGTCACGCTGCACAGCTATGCGCTGGTCTCGGCGCGCGTCGCCTATCGCATCCTGCCGATGGTCGAGCTGTTCGTCCGCGGCGATAATCTCGGCGGCGCCCGATATCAGGATCTGGTTGGTTACCGGACAGCCGGCCGCACCGTTTACGGTGGCGTGCGGGTCGCGCTGGGCGAGTAAAGCTCAGGCCGAGGCGGGCGGATCGGCGATCATCGCCGTGAAGCTCGCCTCGGTGCAGAGCTCGCCGTTGACCAGCGCGCGGCCGGCGAATTTGCAAATCTTGGCGCGCTTCTGGACGAAGCTGACCTCAAGCGTGAGCAGCACGCCGGGCTCGACCGGGCGGCGGAACCTCGCCTCCTCGATCGCCATGAAATAGACCAGCTTGCCAGTGCCGCTGAGCCCGAGGGATTCGACTCCAAGGATGCCGGCGGCTTGCGCCAGCGCCTCGATGATGAGCACGCCGGGCATGATTGGCCGGCCCGGGAAATGGCCGGCGAAGAAGGCTTCGTTGATGCTGACCGCCTTGATCGCGGTGATCGATTCATCCGGGACGAGCTTCTCGACCCGATCGACCAGCAGCATGGGGTAGCGATGCGGCAGCGCCGCCATCACCCGCGTTACGTCGAGCGGACCGATGGCGGCGCTAGTCGTCGTATCGCTCATCGGCCTCCGGCCGTGGCGGCCGAGGCTGGCGCATTGACGTTGACGCTCGGCAGCTTGGCGTTGAGCCGCTGAAGCACCAGCGCGGTCACGTCGATCGACGGCGAGGTCTTGATCACCGAGCCCTCGTCCAGCACCAGCGTCGCGTTCTTCTCGGCCTGCACCTGCGAGATGATCGGCTGAACCGCGTCGCTGATCTGCTTGCCGACATATTGCTGGTTGGCAACGAACTGACGCTGGCGGTTGGTCATGTCGACCTGCGCGGCATTGACCCGCTTCTGCAGGTCGGCAGCCTTCTGCTCCAGCGCCTGTTGGGTCATCGTCTTGCTCTGCGCCGCCTTGTTGAGCGCGTCATTCTCGCTGCGGAAACCGGCGTCGAGCGATTGAGCCTTCGCCTGCAGCGCATTGGCCTGGGCCTGGAGCTGGGTCTGCGCGCTCTTCCCCGCGGTCGAAGTATTGATCACCTGCTCCATATCGACGGTGATGATCACCGCCGCCGACTGGGCAAGGGCCGGGACGGACACTGAGGCAAGGCTCAGTGCGGCCACCAGGGCGAGTTTCTTGGTCATGATCATCAGAATTGCGTCCCTACGTTGAACGAGAAGAGTTTTTTGTCGTCGCCCTTGACCGAAAGCAGGGCCTTGGCGACGTCGATGCGGAATGGCCCGAACGGAGAATTCCAGTTCACACCGAAGCCGACGGACAGTCGCGGTTTGGGCGAATCCCCCAGGAACTCTTCGTGATAGGCCGGGATGACGTTATTGTATTTGCTGAAGTTCACATTATCCACCGGCTCGAAAGTGACCGGATCAAACCCGCCCGTAGGATCATGCGTGACCTTGCCGGTCGTGTTGTTGATGTAGAGCTTGCGGCCCTTCTTGTCGACGAACTGACGTATCGTGACATTGGTCGTCGGCGGCAATAGATCGCTCTGCTTGAAATCGGACCCCCAGACCGAGCCGACGTCCATGAAGACCGATGGCCGCAGTCCCATTTCCTTCGCGCCCGAGCCGAGTGGAATCTCCATCTCGACCCTGCCGGAATAGTAATATTTGCCGCCGATCGCATCATCCTGGCGATCGCCGCCCGGATCGTAATGGCGGATGACCCGCGGGCCGATGCCGCGGATATCGAAGCCGCGCACGTCCGGATCGCCGAGGTAGAAGCGGTCGGTCAGGTAGACCTGCTGGCCGAGGCCTTTGATCATGCCGCCTTCGGCCTTGGCGCTGAGGATGAAGCCGGTGCGGCCGAGCTGCCAGTATTTCGCCGCCTCGATCCGGCTGCGCAGATAACGCACGCTACCGCCGACGCCGGCGAAATCCTGGCTCAGGACCAAGCGGTTGCCGCGCGTCGGATGGACGCGGTTGTTGAGATTATCGAACACCAGCGAGTAGCCGATCGACGAGGTCAGGCGATTGCCGATCGAATCGCACAAATAGCGTCCGGCGATGACCGGGTCGCAGGCCGACCCGCCACCGGGCGTCGGGCTGTAGTAGTTGTTCTTGTCGAGCGTGACCTGATCGTAGGTCAGGCCATAGCGCAGCGCCAGGGACCAATATTCGGTCAGCGCGATGCCGGCGCGCAGCTGGAAGCCGGTGCTGACCTGGCTGTAGGTGCGGTTGCGGTCATTGCCGTTGAGATAGTTGAACGAGCTGTAGTCGCGCCGGAAGATGTCGCCGCCGACCGCGATGTTCTTGTTGAACAGATAGGGCTCGGTGAAGCCGAGATTGATCGACTTCGAGTAGCTCGAATAGTCGACGCTGGCGCGGACCTCCTGGCCCTTGCCCATGAAGTTGTGCTCGGTGACCGCCAGGCTGAGAATGAATTTCTCGAGGCTCGAGAAGCCGGCCGACACCTGGAGCTCGCCGGTCGACTTTTCTTCGACATTGGCCTCCAGCACGACCCGATCCGGCGCCGACCCCTGCTTCTGCGAGATCTCGAACTTCTCCTGGAAGAAGCCGAGCGACTGGATCCGGTCTTTCGAACGCTTCACCTTGAAGTTGTTGAACGCATCGCCTTCCGCCAGGCGGAACTCGCGGCGGATGACCTTGTCCTTGGTGTGTGTGTTGCCGTTGATGTTGATCCGCTCGACATAGACCCGCGGGGCGTCGGCCACCTTGAAGGTGACGCCCATCGTGAGATTGTCTTTGTGGCGGTCGAAGTCCGGCCGGATGTCGGCGAAGGCATAGCCCATGTTGCCGGCGGTGTTGGTCAGCGCATCGACCGTGTCCTCGACCCGCTGGGCGTTGTACCATTCGCCCTTCTTGAGCTGGATCAGCGGCTGGAACACCGAGGCCTTGAGGTCGCGGATCTCGCTTTCCAGCTTGATGTCGGCGAACTTGTAGCGCTTCCCCTCGTCGACGACGTAGGTGATGATGAAGTCCTTGCGGTCCGGCGTCAGCTCGGCAACCGCGGAGACGACCCGGAAATCGGCATAGCCCTGGGTCAGGTAGAACTGACGCAGCTTCTGCTGGTCATAGGTCAGCTTGTCGGGATCATAGCCCGTCGCCGAGCTGAAGAGCCGGAAGAAGCGGGATTGCTTGGTCGCCATGTGCGACCGGATCTCGCCATCGGAAAAGACCTTGTTGCCGATGACGTTGATCTGGCGGACCTTGGATTTCGGCCCTTCCCTGATCTCGAAGATGACGTCGACGCGGTTCTGGTCGAGCTGGACGATCTTGGGCTCGACGCTGGCCGCGAACCGGCCCTGGCGGCGATATAGCTCGATGATCCGTGAGACGTCCGCGCGCGCCTTCGAGCGGGTGAAGATCTGGCGCGGCGCCAGTCGGATCTCCGGCTTGATCTTGTCTTCCTTGATCCGCTTGTTGCCCTCCAGCACGATCCGGTTGATCACCGGATTCTCGCGGATCGCGATCGTCAGCGCGCCATTGTCGTCGTGGATCTGGACGTCGGCAAACAGCTCGGTGGCGTAGAGCGCCTTGAGCGCGGTATCGAGCTTTTCGCGGTCATAGGGCTCGCCGGCCCGGAGCTCGGCATAGGAGCGGACGGTGTCCGCTTCGAGCCGCTCCGCGCCGGTGACCGCGACCGAACGGATGATGCCACTGGCGTTGGCGATCGCTTCGGCGCCTGCCGCGCTGGTCGCCGCCGGGGCAGCCGCGGGCGTGCCTGGCGCTGCGGGCGTCGTCGCGGGCGCATCGGCCGGTGTTGTCGTGTCTGGCGACGGCGCGGTCGCGGCTGCCGATGGATCGTCGCTCGTGCTCTGCGCGAGAGCCGCACTGCCGACTAGTAGTGCCGAAGCGATACAGCCGGCCTCGAAGATACTTCTGGTCGCCGTCACTCTACCCCGCCCTTGCTCGTCCGCCGGCGGACGCCCTTTAACCATCGCCCCTGCCCGATCGTGATCAACCGATCAAGCGCGCAACTGTGTTCCATACGCCAAACGAGCCCAAATCGTTTAGCGTAACGAACACCATCAATGCCAGAAGAAGCGCCAGACCGGAGCGAAATGCCCAGTCCTGAATCCCAGAAGCCACAGGTCTGCGGCGGACCCCCTCGATTGCGTAAAATAGCAAATGGCCGCCATCAAGCAGGGGAATTGGCAGCAGGTTGATGAATCCGAGGTTAACTGAGATCGCCGCCATGAAATACACGAAATCCTGCCAGCCGAGCGACGCTTGCTGGCCCGAAAGCTGCGCGATCTTGAGCGGACCGCCTAATTCTGCAGTCGACCGGCGGCCGGTGATTATCTGCCAAGTCGTGTCGACAATCAGCCGGATCGTTTCACCGGTCTTCGCGACGGCCGCTCCAGGTATCTCCCATGGCGACAATTTGACGAAGACGCTTTGGCCGGAACGGATGCCAAGTAGGCCCCGCGTCATCGTATTGCCGAAGCGGTCGCGGATGACGTCGGGCTTGGGCGTCGCGCTCAGCGCGACCTCGCGGCCATCGCGCAGGACGACCATGTCGAGCCGCTCGGCCGGGCGGAGCGCGACGATCAGGGTGATGTCCTCGAAGCGGGTGATTGTCCGCCCGGCAATCTGCTCGATCTCGTCGCCCGCTCGCAGCCCTGCCGCCTGCGCCGCCGAGCCGGCCTCGACCTTGGCGATGACGGGCGGCGTCCGCGGCTCGCCATTGATCGCAAAGAAGGCGCTGAACACGATGATCGCGAACAGGAAATTGGTCAGCGGTCCGGCCAGCACGATGATGAACCGCTGCCATAGCGGGCGGCCCTGGAAGGTTTGGGCGCGTTCTTCCGCCGGCAGCGCCAGCCAGGCCGCAGACGGCGTGCTCGCCGGGTTCATGTCGCCGGCGAATTTCACATAGCCGCCGAGCGGTATGGCGCCGACCTTCCAGCGGGTGCCACGACGATCGGTCCAGCCGGTGAGCTCATGGCCGAAGCCGAGCGAGAAGGTCTCCGCCTTCACACCGAATATCCGTGCCGCGAGATAATGACCGTATTCGTGGACAAAGATCAGCGGGCCGATGACCAGCAGGAAACTGATCACCGTCAGCACGACGCCCGGACCCTGGTCGATCATGCTGCTGCTTTCTCCCGTGCCTTGACCCTGCCCTCGGCAAGGCGCCGGGCTTCCATGTCGACGGCCAGCACGTCGTCCAGCGAGGCCGGCGCCGGCGGGCTATAATGATCGAGCACCTCGGCGACCACCGCGATGATGTCGAGAAAGCCGATCCGCCCGGCGAGAAACGCCGCCACGGCGATCTCATTGGCCGCGTTGAGCGAGGCCGGCCGCGCGCCGCCGGCGACCAGCGCCGCGCGCGCCAGGGTCAGCGCCGGAAAGCGCTCCGGATCGGGCGCCTCGAAATCGAGCCGCGCGATCCGGGCGAGGTCGAGCGGCTCGCACGGCGTCGCCATCCGGTCGGGCCAGGCGAGCGTATGCGCGATCGGGGTGCGCATGTCGGGCGTGCCGAGCTGTGCGAGCACCGAGCCGTCGACATATTCGACCATGCTGTGGATCACCGATTGCGGATGGATGATCACGTCGAGCTGGTCGTGTCGGATCGGGAACAGATGATGCGCCTCGATCAGCTCGAGGCCCTTGTTCATCAGCGTCGCGGAATCGATCGAGATCTTGGCGCCCATCGACCAGACCGGGTGGCGCACCGCCTCCGCCGGGGTTGCCGTGCGGATCTCCTCGATGCTCTTGTCGCGGAAAGGGCCGCCGCTGCAGGTCAGGATGATCCGGCGGACGCGCTCGGGCGCGTCGTGATCAAAACATTGGAACACGGCATTATGCTCGGAATCGACCGGCAGCAGGCTGCCGCCGCCGCGGCGGGCCGCTTCCTTGACCAGATCGCCGGCGCAGACCAGCGCTTCCTTGTTGGCAAGGGCGACGGTGCTGCCCGCCTCGAGCGCGGCGAGTACCGGCTGCAGGCCGGCGCTGCCGACGATCGCCGCCATCGTCCAATCCGCCCCGGCGCTGGCTGCTTCGACGACCGCTTCGGCGCCCGCCGCGGTTTCGATGCCGCTGCCGGCCAGCCGTTCGGCGAGCGCCGCATGGCCCGCCGGATCGGCGATTACCGCGCGCTTCGCCCGCGTCCTCAGCGCCGCATCGGCGAGCGCTGCGACATCGCTGTTGGCGGTCAGCGCGACCAGCTCGAAACGCTCGGGCTCGCGCTCGATCAGGTCGAGCGTCGAACGGCCGACCGAGCCGGTCGCGCCGAGAATCGTGATCCGCCGCCGGGTCACAGCGCGCCCGCAGCGAGCAGCAGCGCGACCAGCACCGCCACCGGGACCAGCCCGTCCAAGCGATCGAGCACGCCGCCATGGCCGGGCAGGATATTGCCGGAGTCCTTGACGCCGGCGCGGCGCTTGAGCGCGCTTTCGAACAGGTCACCCATCTGCGCGACCATCGCGAGCGGCACGCCCAGCCAGCTGGTGATCAGCGGCAGCTCTCTGAGAACGCCAAGCCCCGCACCGATCAGGCCGGCGGCGATCATGCCGCCGAACAGGCCCGCCCAAGTCTTGCTCGGGCTGATCGTCGGGGCAAGCTTGAGCCCGCCAAAGCGGCGGCCTGCAAAGAAGGCGCCGATGTCGGTCGCCCAGACCACCGCCATCGTCCACAGGGTCAGGTCAAATCCCTTGTCAGGCACCGCCCGAATGGCGAGCACGGCTAGGGCGGGAAGGCCGACATAGGCGACGCCGGCCGCCAGCTTGACGTTGCGGGTCGCGGCGGCGAGCGCCGCGACGATGCCCAGCGTCGCCATGAGAACCGTGCCCGAGCGGCTGTCCAGCGCGTTCCAGCCCGAGATCAGCAGGGCGAGCGTCAAGCCGACCAGCGCCAGGATCAGCTGCCAGCGGCTCGCTCCGACCAGGCCGAACCATTCGATCAGCATGATGATCGCCGCTGCCGATACCAGCAGCCAGAAGGGCAAGCCGCCGAGCCAGACCGCAAGCAGTGCGACGGCCAGCATGGCGGCGCCGCTACCGACCCGGGCTGCTAGCTCGGACCGGCGCGCTGCCGTGGTCGCTTCATTCATCGACCGCCGTACCTCCGATCGCGGGCGGCAAACTCCGCCAGGGCATCGGCCAGCGCCTTATCGTCGAAATCGGGCCAAAGCGTGTCGACGAACAATAATTCTGTGTAAGCCGCCTGCCACAACAGGAAATTCGACAGCCGGCATTCGCCCGAGGTGCGGATCAGCAAGTCGAGCGGCGGCAGTCCGGCGGTGTCGAGCCGCGCCTCGATCGCCGCTTCGTCGATCGTCTGCGGGTCGAGGCTGCCGTCGGCCGCATCGGCGACCAGCCGGCGGGCGGCACGCAGCATTTCGTCGCGCGCGCCATAGTTCAGCGCGATGACGATGTGGATGCGGCGATTGCTCGCGGTGCGCGCGATCGCATCGTCGATCAGCTTGACCAGGGCAGGCTTCAGCCGGCGATAGTCACCGATCACCGTCAGCCGCGCACCCTGGCGCGCCAGCTCGTCGATCTCGCTGACCAGATAATGGCGCAGCAGGCCCATTAGGTCTTCGACCTCGCCCGCCGGACGCCGCCAGTTTTCCGATGAAAAGGCGTAGAGCGTCAGCGTGGTGATGCCGAGCTTGGGGGCGGCGCGGACAACCTTGCGGACCGCCTCGATCCCCTGGCGATGGCCGGCAATGCGCGGCAGCCGTCGCGCGGCTGCCCACCGGCCATTGCCGTCCATGATGATGGCGACATGGCGCGGGCCGGCACCCTCCCCGCCGGAGGATTCTGCAAGGCTCGCCGGCGAGGTGCTCACTTGCCGAGAATATCCTTTTCCTTGGCGGCGAGCACCTCGTCGATTTCGCCGATGGTCTTGTCGGTCAGCTTCTGGACCTCGGCGTCGAACCGCTTGTGCTCATCCTGGCTGATCGTGCCCTTCTTCTCGTCGGCCTTGAGGCCGTCCATCCCGTCGCGCCGCACGTTGCGGACCGCGACCCGCGCCTTTTCAGCATATTGCGAGGCGAGCTTGGCAAGCTCCTTGCGCCGCTCTTCGGTCAGATCCGGGATCGGCAGGCGCAGCAGCTGGCCGTCGACGATCGGGTTCAGGCCGAGCCCGGCCGAGCGGATCGCCTTGTCGACCGGCTGGACATTGGAGCGGTCCCAGACCTGGACCGAGAGCATGCGCGGCTCGGGGGCGGTGACCGTCGCGACCTGGTTGAGCGGCATGTGGCTGCCGTATACCTCGACTGTGACGGGATCGAGCAGCGCCGTGTTCGCGCGCCCGGTCCTGAGCCCGCCGAGATCATGTTTCAAGGCTTCGAGCGCGCCGTGCATCCGGCGGTCGAGGTCGGCCTTGTCATAAGCCATCGCTCTCTCCTTCATTGTTGACGATCGTCGCGGTCCCCTCACCCGCCAACACCCGCGCGAGATTGCCCTGCTCGCGGATGTTGAAGACGACGATCGGGATATTGTTGTCGCGGCACAGCGCGACCGCGCTGGCGTCCATCACCTTGAGGTCGTCGGCCAGCACGCGGTTGAAGCTGAGCTGCTCGTAACGGCGGGCGCCGGGCACCTTCTTGGGATCGGCATCATAGACGCCGTCGACGCTGGTGCCCTTGAACAGCGCGTCGCAATTCATCTCGGCCGCCCGCAGCGCGGCCGCGGTGTCGGTCGTGAAGAAGGGATTGCCGGTGCCGGCGGCGAACAGGACGATGCGGCCCTTCTCGATATGCCGTGCCGCGCGGCGCCGGATATAGGGCTCGCACACCGTCGCCATCGGGATCGCCGACAGCACCCTGGTGTCGACGCCGATCTGCTCGAGGCCGTTCTGCACGGCAAGCGCGTTCATCACCGTCGCCAGCATGCCCATATAATCGGCGCTGGTCCGGTCGAAGCCCTGGCCGGCAGCGGCGAGTCCGCGGAAAATGTTGCCGGCGCCGATTACCAGGCAGAGCTCATGGCCGGCCGCCTTGGCCGCCGCCACCTCGCCGGCGACACGCGCCACCGCTGCGGGATCGATGCCGAAGGGATTCGACCCCATCAGGGCCTCCCCGGAGAGCTTCAGCAGGATGCGCCGAAAGCGCGGGCGTGACATCGCGGTGGCTTCTTTTTCATTGTCGCGACGGAAACGAGGACCGGCGCGGCGCCCTTAGAGCATGAAATGGGAGTCCACGGAATCCGAATTCTGCGTAAATCGCCGCTCCGGCCAAGGCCCGAGCGGCGATTTACCGCAACGCTTTACCGCGCGCCCGTGCCGGCCGCCGCGGCAACCTCGGCAGCGAAGTCGGAGCTTGCCTTTTCAATGCCTTCGCCGAGCTGGAAGCGGACATAGGCGGCGAGCCTGACCGGTGCGCCGAGATCCTTGCCCGCCGTGCTCAGGACGTCGGCGATCTTGGTCTTGTTGTCGATCACGAACAGCTGGCTGAGCAGAGCCACTTCCTTGCGGAACTTGGCGACCGCGCCCTCGACCATCTTGGCGATGATGTCGGCCGGCTTGCCGCTGGTCGACGCCTTTTCGGCCGCGATCGCACGCTCGCGTTCGACTGTCGCGGGATCGACGTCATCCTCGTGCAGCGCCTGCGGGTTGGCCGCGGCAATGTGCATGGCGAGCTGCTTGCCGAGCGGCTCCAGCTTGTCGGCCGGCGCGCTGCTTTCAAGCGCGACCAGCACGCCGATCTTGCCGAGGCCGGGCGTGACCGCATTGTGAACGTAGGACACGACGATGCCCGGATCGGCTTCCAGCACCGAGACGCGGCGCAGGTTCTGGTTTTCGCCGATGGTCGCGACATTGGCGGTCAGCTTTTCCGCAACGCTGCCGCCGTCCGGCCAGGCCGCGGCCGAGAGCGCGTCGACGCTGGCGCCATTGTCCAGCGCGAGCTGGGCGACGGTTCGCACGAACTCCTGGAACTGATCGTTCTTGGCGACGAAGTCGGTCTCCGAATTGACCTCGACGACGGCGCCACGATGGCCGCGCACGGCCACCCCGACGAGGCCCTCGGCGGCGGTACGACCAGCCTTCTTCGCGGCGGTCGCGAGGCCCTTG